>Ga0123339_10000842_pt1 | contig 22071 bp, 15 predicted proteins | sample lystaG_FD_89956 | JGI IMG/M metagenome (GOLD analysis project Ga0123339, IMG submission 89956) | Glacier valley bacterial and archeal communities from Borup Fiord, Nunavut, Canada, to study Microbial Dark Matter (Phase II) -... | ecosystem: Environmental > Aquatic > Freshwater > Ice > Glacier ...
AGATATATCCCCTCCTACATTATCAAAATACACATCAACCCCTAGAGGGCATGCATTTCCAATTGCGTCTTTTAAATTTTCTTCCGTTTTATAATTAACAGCCTGATCAAATTTAAACTTTGTTTTCAAGAGCTGAACTTTTTCATCAGTTCCTGTTATTCCAACTACTCTGCAACCCAGAATTTTACCAATCTGCCCTACTACACTTCCAACAGCACCTGCTGCTCCTGATACAACAATAGTTTCTCCAGCTTTTGGAACTCCTATTTCTGTCAAACCACAATAAGCTGTTAGACCTGTCATTCCTAAAATACCCAGGTATTTACTTAGATTGCAGGCTATGTCATCAACTCTTGTTATGCCTTTCCCTTCAGAAAGCTGATATTCTTTCCATTCTAAAATTCCAGAAACGAAATCACCAGATTTAAAATCTGTTCGGTTTGAACTGACAACTTCGGCTATAATGCCTGATTGTATTGGTTTTGTTAATTGGAATGGAGGTATATATGACCTGTTATCATTCATTCTTCCTCTCAAATAAGGATCTACTGAAACATATAATGTTTTTAATAGTAGCTGCCCTTCACCGGGAACTGGAACTTCCTCGACGTCGAACTTAAAATCGCTTAAAAGTGGTTTTCCAAGAGGTCTTTTATCTAATAGAATTACCTTATTCATAATACAAATTTTAAAACAAGATTTTTCAAATAAGTATAATCTTTAAAGGCAGATTATACTTATATATTCTACATGCTATTGTAGAAGACCAAAATCGATTTTCTAAAAACTAGCTGTAAATTCTTTTTTTAATCTTTACTATAATAGTGCCAGTATCGCTTGAGTAAAAAAATGAATATCTGTTTATAGGCTGGGATTACATGTAGCTATATAATTGAAAATGAATTGACTGAAAAATAGTTTGAAATGTCTTAGAGAGTATGTTTTACCATTTAAAACTGATTATAAATAAGCTGCAATAACGAATTCTTATCTGATTTTGCTAAGGTAATTCTTATAAAAAATAGCAATTTTAACAGGATTTTCACCTTTCAAAAACATACGAATCGCCCTATAGTTGGCCAGACTTACTTTTAAATAGTTATTGTCAGCATACTTGCGGGTACTAACCTTTACGGGCTTGGGAATAATGCTAAAAGAGGTAACTCTTAAAATTCTTCTGATCAGATCGTATTCTTCCATGATGTTAAAATGTTCATCATAACCTTTAAGACGTTGAAAAAGCATCACCTCAATGAAAAGTGACTGGTCTCCTCCCCTGAAAGCCATGCCCTGAAAACGAGTTAAAAAGGCATTTAAGCGTAATAGCCAGGGCCCTCCGATAAATTGTAATCTGAATGAACCTGCTAGAGATCCATTTTTAACACTTTTTTCAAGATCATCTAAATAGGAAACCGGTGGTATTGAATCTGCGTGCAGAAAATACAAAAAGCCAGACGCTATATGACGAGCGCCCAGATTCATCTGTGATGCTCTGTTTTTTTTCTCAGATTGCAGGACCAAAACGTCGAATCTTTTAGATATTTCAATTGTCTGATCGGTACTACCCCCATCTACAATAATGATTTTATTAAGCCGCCTGTCATGCCTTTCACATAGAAAGGTTAGTAAGCCTTCAATTGTAGCCTCTTCATTTAACACAGGAATGATAACGGTAACAGAAAGGTTTTCTATAAATCTCATTTTTAATTTATCTGGAGCAGGGTATAAAAGCTAGGATAAAAGTTTTAAATGGTTGAAATACTTGAGATCGTCTTCATTATCAAGATCACGTAAGACAGGCATCAAGGAAAATGATAATCCTAATTTAGAAATGATATAAAGTGTCTGCCCGTAGACTTCTGAAGTACTCCATTCTACACCTTCAAATAACTCGGGATATAATTTTGACATTCCTAAAAGGTAATACCCTCCATCAGCTGCTGGTCCAATGACTATATCATGGCTTTCCAGTGCATTAAATGCATTTAATAAAAGTTCTGAGTTTAAATCAGGACAGTCAGTACCAATAATGATGAGTCTTGAATATCCCATTTTGAACTGGTCACTGAAAGAATTTAACATGCGCGCTCCAAGGTCATTTCCATACTGAACCAAAACAAGGGTTTTTGCAGTAGTTTCAATTTCTTTATCCTCAATATCTAGTGGAATAAATTCAGAATAGTAAATAAGCTTGTCAAAAGGCAGGTTTATCAATACATTTGTCGTTATTAATATGAGCTGTTTATAGACTAATAATGCCTTTTCATTTCCAATCGTTGCGGCTAGCCTGGTTTTGGTTCTACCAGCAATCAAGTTTTTTTGAAAAACCAGGATTGCTTTATTTGTCAAACTGTTGTTCCCCCACAACTAGAACCTGCACCGGCTGTACAGCCAAAACAGTGCTGATTTATTACAATATTTCGATCTGCCAGCAATAGCTCACTAAACTGGCCGATATGTCTGTGAGATTGATCAATTTCAACTTCTAATGCAAGCATTTGATTGAAGTCACAATCATATAGTTTACCATCATAACCAATAGAAATCATGTTACGGCACATAACCCCTGTTGCCGCAATTGGATTATATGCATCGATTAGTTTATGCATATAACTTTCAAAATTTTGAGTCTTTATAAGGTAATCTAAAAAGCGACTAACCGGCAGGTTGGTAATGGTAAACAGGTTGTTAAAACTGATTTGATAACTCGTTGACAAACGCTGCTTAAATTCTTTCTCCAGCGCATGTTGCTCAGGTGGAAGAAATGCTCCTGCCGGATTATAAACAAGGTTGAGAATCAAGCCAGAACCCTCGATTCCATAACCCTCTTTATTTAACAACTTCAAAGCCTCAATGGAGCTCTTAAAAACCCCATCTCCACGCTGTGAATCTGTTTTTGCAGAAGTGTAAAAGGGCAAGGAAGATACTACCTCAACTTTGTTTTTTCTGAAAAAAGCAGGCAGATCATGGTATTTTTTATTCGCCATAATAATAGTCAGATTACACCTGACGATCACTTTAATCTTTCGCTGACTTAATTGCTCAACCAGATACCTGAATTCAGGATTCATTTCAGGCGCCCCACCTGTTAAATCGGCGGTATGTACCTGGCTTTGATCAATCGCCAGTAAGCATAAATCAATTACCTCCCGGGTCATAATTTCTTTTCGGTCAGGGCCGGCATCAACATGACAGTGTTTACAAACCTGATTACACATCTTTCCAAGATTGAGTTGAAAAACTTCAAGCTTAATAGGTTTGAGCGGAAAAAGATTGGTTTTTGTCAGGTGTGCCGCAAATGAAGCTGCTCCATTATCCCAGGAAGAAGAAATTGCCAACTCTAATAATTGTACCCTTTCAGATGATAATGGTTCGTTTAAAGCATATAATGACTTCATATAAAGCTAGGTAAGAAATTATTAAAGGGCTGAATCTATAATTTTAGCTGATTACATCGAAAGTTCCTTGTACTTATTCATCATCTGTGTACTATGTACCAGGACTGCACCACCTTTTATAGCTGCAGCAACATGTACTGCTTCCATCATCTGAGCTTCATCGCAACCTTTTTCAAGTGAATCAGTCGTGTAAGCTTCAATACAATATGGGCATTGTACTGCATGAGCCACTGCAAGAGCAATTAATGATTTTTCACGGGCTGTTAGAGCACCCTCTTTAAAAACTTCACCATAGTAATCGAAGAATTTATCGGCTAATGGTTTTTGAAAATCCGCAATATTTCCAAATTTTTTCAAATCTGCAGGATTGTAGTAGTTTTCCATATAGTAAGTTTAGTTTTAAAGAATTACGTTTCAGGTAAGAATTAGTACAATAAAATACAGAAAAGGTTTAGTCAAACACTTCAGTTAATCAGCTTTTCAGCATTTAACCAGTCAATGGTAATTTTCATACCTTGAGCCAAGGTATGATATGAATAACCAAGATCATTAATGGCTTTTGTACTGCATACCCCCCAATTATATTTATACTTTTCGACCCATTCTGGAGTAATTAATGGTTGTTGATTGAAGGTTTTAGCTTTTAATACTTCAATTATTGCTAATACTTTTAAGAGCGACATAGGGAATTTAAATAAGCGGATATCTTTACCGGATATATTTGACAAGAGCCTGAAAAATTCACTATAAGTACAATCCTCACCCCCGAGTAAATACTTTTCTCCTGGTTTACCCCGTTCCATGGCTGCTATCAAGCCATTAACGACATCATCGATAAAAACATAATTTCCTAAAAATTGCCCATTTCCGGGCATAATTCTCCATTTTCCTTGAAGGTATAATCGCATTAGGCGTGTAAATGGATTACTTTCAGAAAGTAATCCAGGTCCATAAACGCGGGTAGGGTTAACTGTTACAATTTTCAGACCCTGTAAATTATAATAGAGAGCCCTTTCTTCTGCCATGAACTTAGAAGTTTCATAAGAATTGAAAAAATCAACTGTTCTTATACTTTTTTCAGTAACGGACTTGTTTACTGATGGCCCAAAGGTGCCAGCTGTCGAAGAGAAGACGATTTTGCTAATATTATTTATAAGCGCAGTATGAAAAAGAAGATCCGTTCCCTTGCAATTAGTTTCATAAAACAGACTGTTATCTGTATTCCAAACGCTTGCAAGGGCCGCAAGATGATAAATTTGCTCGCACCCCTGCATGGCAAGATTCAGCGAATTTTGATCAAGTATATCTCCCTGAAAAACGGTAATCTGCTGGTTTACCTGACAATGATGAATGTTTTGACCGCGAATCAATAAATGAATCGTATGACCGGCGGTGAGAAGTTCTTTAGTTAAGTGCGAGCCGATAAAACCAGTTGAACCGGTTACCATTATTTTCATCGCTGAATATAATGATAAACGGTATCTGGGTCAAAATTTTAATATTTCCTTTACACAAAATTTTTCTATGTTATTTTAAGTGATACTTTTATGCAGTGACATTAAAGCTTGATTTTAATTTGTGTAGTATCAGTAACGATAATTTCTTTTTTTCCTTTATAAATAACTTGTTTCCCTGTTACACAAACTAATTTATTTGCGAAGGCGGTTTCTGGTGCTATTTTAAATTTAGCGCGATCTGCTCCTTTTATTACTATTGACATGGTTTGATTTGGATACTCGGCACCCATATTTAAAAGCGTAAGATCTGATTTCTCAAAAAATTTGCCACTAAATACCTTATCACAGATTGTTATTGTACTATCTGATACTACAGTTAATGGCAAAACAAAAGTTGTAGTCTTTAATACTATCCCTTGATTGATTTGTTTATTGCTAAAAATCGTATTTAAAACACCCGCCAGTCTGATACCCGCTTTTTCAATACGCTCTCCTACCAGGGTTATATGTTCATCATAATATTTATCACCTAAAGAACGGCTTTTCATTGAGTCAACCTCTTTATAAAGTTGTGAGCTTACCTGATAACTTTCATATAACCATTTAATTATTGGTTCTGACTGCCATTTTTTAATTTCAGCCGGAGTTGCCTTATCATTACTGGCAGCGAGCTGCTCATAGGTCATTCCTTGTTTTTCAATCAGCCCACTATCCCAGACACGGTGTAAGTTACTGCCCTGACCATTAAAATTTAATTGTATAGTATTTCCACCCTTATCCTCTTCTCTTGAAACATGCATGGGCTGATGCAGATCACCAACCAGATGCACAATAAATTTTAGCGCAAAGATTTTTTGGTCTTTATTTGTGGTTTTACTTTGCAAATCCTGTTCACATTGCATGAGTGCTGAGTAAACATTACCCTGAACCATTGTACCAACTTTCAGGTTAAACTGATCCTGGTTTAAACCAGGTGGTAGGTTTATATAATGCCATGTACCAGTAATTTTAAATTCAGGCTTGGACCTGATTTCATCTGCATAGGTACTTACATCTGACAGACTTTGTTCTCCCAAAATTTCATTCACAGCTGTATTTGCCTGAGAACTCAGGTGGTTTTCTGCAATTTTACCAATAGCCCGATGTGCGATAACACCCCATGAGACTAATGTAAATGCAACAAATAACGTAAAAGTAAATAAATAGTATTTTTTCATCAGTTACATTAGTTTCTTAACAAATATAACTGACTGAGGTTAACACAGTATTAAATTAACGATGCTTAAAGATTGATCAAAGAGAATGTTTACTGGCATTAATTTGCGCCTGCAAAACTAATGAAAAGCACAGGAGGCAAATACTACTTGGTAGACTTTTCTGGAAAGACTTTCTAAAGTGTTTTAGTTAAAATATTTTACGCCCAAATAAATTTTGGGCAAAAAAAATGGGTACCATTCGGCTACCCATTCTTATATCTACACAAAAATAGATTTAGTTCTTTATCTTTCTAGCTGGAGCAAATGTTGGAATTAACAATACACATAAAAATGCTGCAACTTCTAGGGCAATTAGCATAACGATTAATTTAATTTTAGGTTAGTAAATTATTTATAGATAGCAGGTTATAAACAAAACAATAACTGCAATTCCAAATCAATATGTCTAATAATATGCCATAATTACAGAGGTAATGCTTCATTTCTTAAAAGGATACTTTTATGAATTTTGGGATTCTTTATTTCGGCAAATTAGCTCCGGAATTGTTATCAGCTGCTGTAATGATTACTCAAAAGCATTATTTCGTGACAAGAATTTATTTAAAAGTTAAGATTTATGATAAAACATTTTTTTTTGAGATAAAGACCATATAATTAAATCTGTTTTATAAGTTTTTGTATCATTTTAAAAAATATAAAAATCCAAAGAGTGAAAAATTTCGTTTAGGAGAGCTCAAAATGAAAAGTCCTGTATTTAATTTTGGTTTACAAAACAAAAAAAGACAATAAATATGATCTAAAAGGCTCAAAAATTAATATACTGACATCTTGTCAATGGTACTGACAAAACACAGATATACTGACAAATTATACAAATTAATTCTGCCAAATCTCTATTTATTGAGTAAACGGCATCTTTTAGGTCACAGCAGGATATGCCAATATTAATCAGTCAAATCAATAAAAAGGAAACCCCTCATTGTTTAACGAATGAAGGGTTTCCTGACCAGAAATTTGTTTTAACCAGTTACAATTTTTATATCAGTTTTAAATAAGTAATCCTACTTACGCTGATTTCTGAATAAAAGGTATTTCTTATTTGATAATTATTTCTTGACTACATAGAACGACTGTGACTCTTGCTGTTTTTCAACCTTTAAGATATATGTCGCATTATCTAAATTTGTAATGTTAATGCTAATCGTCTGTCCATTCTTAACTCTACCAATTGTCTGAAGTTTGATCCCCTGAGTATTGTAAAGGGTCATATAAACGTCTCCAACTTCAACTGGAACGAAAACCTTGAATAAACCCACATTTGGATTTGAAAAAACCTTTATTTTGGTTAAAACTGATAAAGGATGTATCTCTCCGGTTCCTGGATACCCTTTAAATTTTACTTGGACTATATTCGAGAAAGCAGAATTGCTATCTATTCCTAAAGCATTCACTCTATAATAATAATCGTTTTTCCTGTCAAATTTATTAAGATCCTGATAGGTTGTTACTCCCCCATCTACTAACGTGACTTTCGTAAAATGAATACCATCAATTGAGCGTTCAATTTTAAATGCTCGTTCATTTGTTGAATTACTTACCCATGATAAATCGATTTCCGCATCATTCACTATACTTGCTATAAGTTTGGTTGGTGCTGCTGGTGGAGTAACATGTGAAGCACTACCATACAGAAAGAATGACAAGTCATAATTGGCAGTTGTATCAGCATTTAGCAATGATGCCATTGGATCACTGATCCAACCGCTGACACCAGACTGGGCATCTTTAACTCGCTTAAACAGAAATCTCGAACCAACTTCATGCATTTGTGTTGCCCAGCCCCATAATTGTGGTGTTGATAAAGTAGAACTGATTATATTTAAATCAGGATATACAGAGATCCAGTAATGACCACCCATTAACGCAAGTGGTTTACCAAGCTTTACATTTAAATTTGTGCTTGTTGTATCATCTATCGGGAATAATCCCTTCTCAGTTCTCAGAATTTTACCTGGTTTACCCATGCTATCTGCATAGATAATAACATTTATTGATTTAAAAATAGTTCCAGCATTCGATTCTGCTCCTACCGCAAGAACATGATCAATATTCCAGGTTTGTCCTTTTGGAACAAAGAAATCGTCTGATGACTGCCATGTCGTATTTATATCAGGAAAATTTTGAGAATAAGCGTAATTGATCCCTGGATTGTTATACTGGCTATACAGTAAATTAGCACTGGCCAGGCCAGCAACTGAAATATCAAAGCCTGTTGAAACAACCTCTTTGCCCCTGGATGCAATCATTCCTATTGTAGCTGTTCCTAATTTTCTGCCTTTGAACCTGATATATGCATAATGCCCTTCCTGACGTACTGTAATCAGAGAGGTATCTGAATCATAAAAATCAACATGAAAAGGTTTATTATCAGTTGTTTTAAATATTGTATTCAGGTCATAAATTATTGGTGGCCCACCTACGATTTCTGCAAGATCATATAAATTTCTTTCAAGTATCAGTGTTGGTGATGGAATTTTGGTAACCGGTAGCTTTGCATCAAACATACCATTACCATGGGCTGCAAGAGCAATATAACCATCATCACGGGTTTTTATATAGGGTATGATATCATCACCGATCGTATTTTTACTATCTTGAATCCACTTAGTGCCATCACCAGCCAATTTAGTAGTATAATATAAACCTGTTGAAGTTCCTACAATATAACGGTCGCTGTTTCCTAAAATAGAAATCCATCTCACCGACGGACCATCACCACTGCCATCAGGAAATTCTTCAAGATTTCCACTGATAGATATCCAAGACTTACCTGCATTTTTGCTGTAAAAAACACTTTTTATACCATAATTAGAAAAAACAGCAAATACCCGGTCTCCATCTGCAGGATCAACGGTTAACGAACTAACATAACCTGCAGGTAAATTTTTACCAGTTGAAATATCTTCAGCAGGTTTATCACCAATATTACTATTATCAATTTTGAAAATCCCTCCTGAACTACTCCCAAAATAAAGTCTGTTTGATGGAGCCGTTCTTGAAGTTACAACAGCAGTAACATACGAATTAGAGTCTTTCAGGATAGTACCTTTCAGCTTTGTCCAATAAATTGAAGTTGGGTTAGGATTTCCTACTGGTATCTTATCAAGATGCAGATTCCTCCATAAAAAATTTGCCTGTGGCAGATACATCACCTGTTTATTGTTCTCATCGAAAGTATAAAATGGAATCTGGGCAAAACCTGTGGTTGAACCTGTAGCAGTAGGACTGAGATAGGTTACAGTTGCAGGCTGCCCCCCATCAGTGCTTCCGGCTGGATAGGTTAGTCGGTAGATATTTCCATAATTAAATGATACATACCTGGTTTTTCCACCATCATATAACCCTGCGAAGCCACCGTCACCAGGGCCAGTTTCAGACCACGGACTAATACTTGCCTCACCTGATGATGACCACGAACCATTATCCTGAAAACCTGCAATTAAATTAGTAGAAGTTCCAAAGGGATCAAATGTTACCTGGTAAGGTTGTGATGTATAGTATCCATTATCAAGTGATGTCCAGCTGACAGATTCAATTTTTCCGCTGTTACCAAGAATATCGCTCGTAACCTGCACACCTCCATCATTACTAGTTAGAACTTTTTTAGGATCAGAAGGGAAAAAGATCAATTGATGCTGGTCTGGATGGTGATTTGTGTATTTACTGACATCATTTGCTGAAGAGTAACCGCCTATCCAATCTGATAAAGCAATTGGTTTGCTAAAACCAGTATTAGAGCGGTAAATATTGGTACCGCATATAAAAACTTCGTTTGTATCGGTTGGAAAAACTTTAACAACCATATCATACCCTGTTTGTACATCGAGATTACCTACATTACCGCCAAGCTTTGGAAGATTGGCAGTATAATCATACCAGTTATCACTGGTATTTATTTTTCTATTAAAATTGTATTTAAATAGAAAAGCACTGTCAATTGTAGGGTTATAGCCGTAGAAATAAACAATTTCTTCTTTTTGAGGAGCATAACCCATCACAATTCTCCCATAGGATGATGGGAAATTTACTGGTGTTATATTTTTGAAACTATCACCTCCGTCAAGGGACTGAAATACTCCGCGATTTGGGTGACCACCATGTGAGACCGAAGCATAAAGAACGCCTTTAGGTGTAAAAATCACTTCAGCTATATGAAGTAAATTATCAGATGCCGCATCGAGTAATTGAGTAAAAGAATCACCACCATCTGTACTTCTGAAAATCCCTTTGGCACTACCTACTAAAAGATCACCGTTTAACGGGTTTACAGCAAGGCTGAAAATAAATGAAAAAGGAGTAGCCACTGTCGGGCTACCGTAAACAGTTGAACTTAAGACGCTGAATGAATGCCCACCATCTGTTGATTTAAAAATACCATTTCCTTGAATTATAGAGGTGGAGTTTCCGCTTTCCGAACTTCCGATTAATTCACCAGTGCCGTAATACCAGATGTTTCTATGTCCTGGCCTTGGATCCTGTACAACATAGGTCACACTTGAAATATCATTTCTTCGGGTTACCCTTACCCATTTCTGACCACTGTCATCGGTACGCCAGATCCCCCCGGTGATACCTCCGGCGAGAATAATTTTTTCATTGTTCAGATCAATTGCAAGTGCTCTTGTTCTACCCCCGACATTATATGGTCCTCTTTCTTTCCAAACCTGAGTTTGACCACCACTTGATTTTGCATTTGCTGAAGCTGCCATCATTAGCCTTGGACCGCCCAGATTACCACTAATACCTTTCGTGAAATTAAGTTCGCGCATCCGCATCATGGCTGGCATTTTTTTTGTTTCTGGATTCAAGAGCATATCACGTTCATGCTTTATAAAATCGCTTAATCCATTTCCTCTATCATTACCTGCATCAGAAGCAGTTAGCTTAGTTTTCGGGTTTTCAATCCGGGTTTGAAAATTTTCACCATTGCCTGCATGGGCCGTCATGATAACTTGTTTTTGTAAAATTTGCCAGTACGGATCATTCGCTTGGCTTTTGTTTTGGGCTTTGGCGTCACCGTTCATTAAAAAGCAGGTTAGCGCGAATGCGAACGCCAAAAACTTACTACAATTCCTGGCAACAGTGAGTAAAATTGTGTTCATATGAAAATATTTACGGTGAGAGCTAATCAAACAGTTAAAACAGTAGCATTTTTGACAACACTATTTTTATTTTACTATTCATTCTAAAAATATCATTAAGAAATTTAATATTATTTCCGTGAGGTAATATTGTTATTGTATTGTAATAATTTTACAATCAGTGGTTTGGTAAAACTCAAGTTATAGAACGATTGCTATTGATTGATTTATTTATTTTTACAACATGATAGAAACAAAAGGATATGCAGCCCAAAATCCAGAAACAGATCTTGCGGTATGGAAATTTGAACGTAGGGAAGTAGGTCCAAGTGATGTTCAAATAGCCATTTTATTTTGTGGAGTATGCCATTCAGATTTGCATCAACTCAAAAATGAATGGTTCCCGGGTCTTTTTCCAATGGTACCAGGCCATGAAATTGTTGGTAAAATTATCAAGATCGGTAGTTCAGTCAAAAAATTTAAAGTTGGAGATTTGGCCGGTGTAGGTTGTATGGTCGATTCGTGCCGCACCTGTTCAAATTGTCAAAAAGGTCTTGAACAATACTGCCTGAATGGAAATGTAGGTACTTATAATAGTGTTGGTAAAGATGGAATAAGAACTTATGGGGGTTATTCAAATAACATTGTAGTAGCTGAAGATTTCACCCTGCATATTTCTAATAAACTTTCACTTGCTGCAGTTGCACCTTTATTATGCGCAGGTATAACTACGTATTCTCCGCTCAGACATTGGAAAGTTGGAAAGGGTCATAAACTTGCGGTCCTTGGCCTGGGTGGCCTGGGACATATGGCTGTGAAATTTGGTGTTTCATTTGGAGCTGAAGTAACAGTATTAAGTACCTCTCCATCTAAAGAAGCCGCAGCTAAAGCTTTAGGGGCACATAAATTTATTGTCACCAATGATCCGGATCAGCTTGAAGCTATTAAAGGTTCATTTGATTTTATCCTTGATACAGTTTCAGCAACACATGATGTGGCAATGTATCTTTCTTTTTTAAAAACTGATGGTGTACATATTTGTGTTGGTGCGCCAACAGAACCCCATGAAATACCTGTATTTGCACTTCTTGCAGGCAGAAAAAGTGTAGCGGGTTCAGGTATTGGGGGTATTCCTGAAACCCAGGAAATGCTTGATTACTGTGCAGCTCATAACATAGTATCAGATATTGAACTGATAGATATTAAAGACGTTCAAGCCAGTTATACCCGCTTACTAAAAGGAGATGTTCGTTACCGTTTTGTAATTGATATGGCTAGTTTGTAGCTTTCTTTCTCTTTAATAAGATTCTTTACTATGGTCGGCTGACTTAACATGACCTTAAATCAATTAATAAGAAAAGTGGAAATTTTAGAATAAAACTGAAGTTTCTGCTTTTTGTAACATATTTAACTGGCTATAAGAGAAGGAATTTTTGTAAATGCATCTATCATACCCATTACAACAATAGCATCTTCAATTGAGCAAGGGTTATTACCTTCATGCTGAAAGAAACTAACGACCTTTTCAATCATTGGCTGCTGTATATGTTTAGGGTGTTCAAATGGAATAACCTGTACGTCTTCAGTATCTGCATTCTGCCAGAGAACTGTTTTACCAAAAAAAGGAAAAGTAATTGACCCTTTGCTACCTACGATCAGACATTCATCAACCTCTTCTTCTTCTTCAACATTGAAACTCCAGGAGCCGTTCAAAACTTTGTTTTCTGAGAATAGTGCAAGTCCTGCTACATGGTCATCAGCAGCTGATTCTTTCGACTGATTTAGTGAAAAGCCGCTTACTAAGATTGGCTTGCCGAAAAAATAGTACATAAGATCTAACTGGTGTGGAGCCAGATCGTGAAAATATCCCCCACCAGATAGTACGGGATTTAGTCTCCAGTTATCATCGGTTTCAGCCACAAGTGAAGGCTTGAGTGGCTGCCACATTCTGATTTGTATGGCACGCACGTCTCCTATTTTCTGTCTGTCAAGTAACTCTTTTATATATAGAAACATTGGAACGGCACGGCGATAATGTGCAATGGTGAGTTTACCAGTAGATTGTGAGGCAGCCTCGGCGATTTCTCTGGCTTCTTGTTGATTTAGCGTAACCGGCTTTTCTATATAAACGTTAAGACCAAGTTTTAGGGCTTTTATGGCATAATCTTTATGAAATGCTGGCGGGGTCGCAATATATATTGAGTTAATTTCAGCATCATGCAAAAGTTCGTCGGCATTATCATACCATTTACCAATGCCATGTCTTGATGCATAATCAGCTGCCTTATCACCATTTCGGCGCATTACTGCAATAATCTTACTAGTGGAAACAAGATTAAATGCCGGCCCGCTTTTTATTTCTGTTACATCACCACAACCAATTATTCCCCAGTTTATTGTTTTTTTTTGATCCATTCGTGTCTTGAGTTCCTAATAATTTTATTGGCCCTTAAGGGCCGCTGTAAATATCAGAAAAGGAAGCGGCATTAAAAATCTGGTTTAAACAATCAAGCCTATCGTTATCAGTGGCAGGCCTGATATGAAGTAAAATAAAGTCAAATAGAAATATCAGGCCCGATAGATGATACTCCTTTTCTTAGTTAGATTTTACCATATCAGGAACAGGCAGTAGTTTGATAACTTTTAATCCGGTTTATGCCTTAAGTAGCTTGGCGTAAGCCAGGGTATGAACACCACCTCCAATGAGTAAATAACCCAGCACCTTTATTACTGTATACCAATGTTAGAACGCCTTCGTTTTATTATCCCCTAATTTTCACCCTGATATTTCAGTCTATGTATGAGACTACTCAGGTTCTGATAGCTATAAAAGAATGACTAATTCAGAATTTTCATTAATTCATTTTTTTCTAGTGACTTTAATAAGGAATACTGATTTTGAATGAGGTTATCAGCTAATATTTGTTTAGAAGACTGAAGGTTCAGTATTTTTTCCTCAACTGTTCCAGGGCAGATTAGTCTTACAGCAACTATATTTTTATTCTGACCAATTCTGTGAGACCGGTCGATGGCCTGGTTTTCAACAGCGGGGTTCCACCAGGGATCAACAAGGTATACGTAATCAGCCTCAGTTAAATTTAAGCCGGTACCCCCAGCCTTTAAGCTGATTAGAAAAATCCGTATTTCGGGGTTCGTTTGAAATTCATCAACGATAGGTCCCCTGTTTTTTGATGCTCCTGTGAGATAGGTATGCTTATGTCCCCTGACAATTAGTTCCGATCTTATAAGATCAAGCATGGTCACGAACTGAGAAAAAATTAGAATTTTATGTTGTCCCATTTTTCCTTCAATTTGTTCCAGCAGGGTATCAATCTTTGCTGATCCAGTACCATTTAACGCATCATTTTTTAATAAACGGGGTGAATCACATATTTGCCTGAGTCTGGTAAGACCACGCAAGACACTCATCGGGGTCTTACGAATCTCTTCATTCGTTGTAGCAGAAATATAGTCGCGAAGTTCTTTTTCTGCCGCATCATAAATATTCTTCTGCTCTTCACCCATTTCGCAGTATAAAACCATTTCAGTTTTTTCAGGCAGTTCAGGCGCTACATCTTGTTTAGATCTATGCAAAATAAATGGCCTGACTTTTTCTTTTAACTCTGCCAGCTTCTTATTGCTTTTGAACCTATCTATAGGAATAGAATAGAGATCTTTAAAGGTCTGTCTGGTTCCCAGTAAACCCGGACAGGTAAATGATAACTGCCCGTAAATATCAGTTGTAAAGTTTTCAATGGGTGTACCTGTAATTGCAATCCGGTTTCTGGCTTTTAATAATTTAACAGCTCTGTTGCGCTGTGATTCAGCATTTTTTATGTTTTGTGACTCATCTAAAAAGATATAGTTGAATGTATATTCTTTAAGGAAAGTGATATCTGTAATTAAAGTTCCATATGATGTAAGAATTATTTCGTAGTTATTAAAATCAAGACAATTCTTTACTCTACTAGAACCATAAATAGTTTTTAATGTGGCTGATGGGGCAAACTTATTTATTTCTGATTGCCAGTTTTGAATTAATGAGGTTGGAACAATTAATAAATTTGTGTTTGTTATAACCTTTTCTCTTTGTAAAAGAATAAAGGCGATGATTTGTATTGTTTTTCCCAGACCCATATCATCAGCCAGGCAGCCTCCAAAATTATTATCATCTAGAAAGTTCAGCCAGTTTAGCCCATCATGTTGATAATTACGTAAAGTGCCTTTAAATTCAGCTGGAATTATTATCTCTTTCATGGGCTGACCTTGTACCAAAAACTTTTGATATTGATGAATTTCCTGCTGAACAGTACTGTCAATTTCATCCTGCCTGAATAATACATCAATACCTGAGAAATTCACTTTGGGAATCTTCAGCATTTCATCATTTACAATTTCTGATGAACGAAACCAAAGAGTAAATCGCTCTATCCACTCATCTGGTAATATGCCCAGTGTACCATCATCGAGCTGTACATATTTACTTTTATTCTTTATCGCTTTTTGGACTTGTTTTAAAGCCGCTTTTCGTTTACCGAAACGTACTCTTACCAAGGCATTGAACCAGTTAATGCCGCTTAAAACAGTAACTGAAATTGAAACCTTAGTTGAATTCAACCTGTTTCCTTCCAGATCATTAAAACCTAATATGGTAATTTCCTGCCTTGCCCACTCATCAAAAACTGTTAAAAACCAGTTTTCATCAAGAAATCTTTTTTTATGGAGGTAAAAATATTCAAGCCCATTTTTAAGCTGTTCTGTAAAAAAATTATGCTTACTGATGATCAGCGAAGTAAAATTTAACTCTGCGTCGGTATCACGTTTTACATAAAAGTCTTTACCATTAATATCCTGTTCGAAAATTTGCCTTTTTGTTCTAACGGGTATTTCTATTTCTCCATACCTGCATACTGGGATTATCATGACGAATTCTCCAAAATCTGAGAGGTAGATAATTTTTTCAAGCGCATTGGCAAAGCCATAATCTAATAGCTGCTGACCAGTGGCGGCCTGGATATAATTATAGTTGATCTTGAAATTATCTTCAAGTGGAAGAAGAACTTCAGCTTTAAACTTTTTATAAACTGACTTATGAACCAACAGATTTTCGGCCCTTTTCTTAAACAAGTCTGTCAGGCTATTTAATTCAGTTTTAGGAATTAAGTAAAATTTTCCTCCCGCCAGTAAAAACCAGGAAAATAATATACTTATATCTTTTAATTCATAACAGATGTTTTCAATTTCTACAACTGCCCCAAGTTCAAAGAACTGATCTTTTTGACCAATACGTAAGTCTAACTTTACAGGGGCAAGGCTGATCTCAATTGAGACAACAGAATTTGCAGATATGTTTTCACTTTTAGCAGCGTCATGATAATAAAAACTAAAGCCTAATGGATTCTTAATAACAGCGCGAAGTGCAGCTAGTTCAATCTCTGGATTAATACCTTTTACTGGAGATTGAAATTTATTTATGGCCGTGTAAAACTTCACTATCTGCGTATCCTGTTCATCCCAGATATAGTCAAGGGCAGTAACTTCGACCATTGGATTTTTGATCTTACCATTTCTGGTAATTGCAACCTGAAATAATTCAATTACCAGATGTTTATAATACTTATGCTGCCTGAGTACAATAATTGTAGGGCCTTCTGGCGATGATTTGATAACTTCTATTTTGCGACCCAACTGTTTCTTCAGACTATTCAGGCTCTCGCTGGTAACTGCTAGAATTGATGCCTGCCTGATAATAATTGAAAGCCTGCGATCGAGATATTCCAATCTGAAAAAACTATCCAGATCTGCCTCATTTTGCAGACCGTAATCAAGAGCTATCTGCTTTAATTTCACCTGTCTTAAAGTAAAATCAAAAAACAGAGAATAATCATTATTTGTGATTAACGCTAGTAAAACCGATGCCTGATGAATACAAAGCATATTATTTCCTGCCTGACACGTACAGGAAAGCTGCAAGCCGTCTATATCTTGAAAAAGACTCACTTCAGGAAATTTTATCAGACTGTTCTGACTAATAAAGACAGCAGTATTTATTTCGATATATGCCGGGCATAGATGTTGATATTTTAAATCATAAAACCCAAGTTTTGCGTTATATTCGATTAGTTGACGCTCGGTTAAAACCTGAAGGTCAAAATTTTCATAAATTACACAGTGTGTATTTTTTGAAGAAGGAAGGTTATGAATAATAGGGTTCATTGCTGCCAATTTTAGCTTATTTTTTCTAAAATCAGACAGTCTTAAAGAACAAAAACCCAAAGGCGTTCAAAAGGGTGAATTGAACAGGGTTGACTGACCTAAAGCATTAGTAGCGTGCTTATCAATATTTTTTGTGCCAATGCGTAAGATCAACAAGGCAATAAGCGAGGTCAAGGCCATTATTGCAGCCATAGGCATTGCTGAACCTGCACTAAACATGCCTACAGCAATAGAGGCGATTGCTCCTACACCTAGCTGCATCGCACCCATTAAAGATGATGCAGTACCTGCATTACGTGAAAATGGGGCTAGAGACAAGGCCGCTGTATTTGGATTCGTCAAACCAACACAGCATAAAAAAAGAAATATAAATCCTATAGTTCCATAGAGATTAAAGTAATTCAAGCTTGCTCCGATGTAAAAAAAAGCAGCAATAATTACCTGCCCTACCAGTGCCATTAGAATGATCTCATCGCTCTTATATTTTTTTAATAAAACAGAATTTACCTGACTTGAACCAATGAATCCGATTGATAACAGCGCGAATATCCAGCCATAAGTTTTCCCATCAACTTTATACACATCCATAAATACAAGTGGGGAAGCTGCAACATAGGCAAATAGGCCTGAGAAGGCAAAAGCACCTGATACGGCATAAGTATAAAACTGAGGTTTAATAATTACTGAGCTAAAGTTTCTCAAAATAGGTCTGGGTTTTAACGAGAACGTTGGATCTGGGGCATAGCTTTCAGGAAGAGTAAATATTACAACTATTAGAATAATGAATGCAATTGCAGCCAGAATTAGAAATACTGATTGCCAGCCGAGTGAAGCGGTAACATAACCACCAACTGCAGGGGCAATCATTGGAGAGGCACCTACAACAAGCATCAATAAGGCAAAAACTTTGGCATTATCCTTAACTGGAAATAGATCACGTACCATTGCCACAGAAGCAACAGCGGCAGCACAGCTACCAATTGCCTGCACGAATCTAAGTATGATAAGAGCATCAAGCGTTTTTACAAAAACACAACCAAAGGAAGCCAGAATATAAATTGTAAGACCCACATACAGTGGCTTTTTACGCCCGAACCTGTCGAGTAACGGCCCGTAAAGTAGTTGGCCTGCTGAAATACCTATAAAAAAACTTGATAAAGAAAGAGATACTGCAGCCGTTGTAGTATGAAGATAAGTGGCTATAGCCGGAAATCCTGGTAGATACATATCAATTGAGAAAGGGCCAAGTGTAGTAAGCGTACCAAGAATCAGGATATAAAAGAAATAGCGATTTTTTGTCATTAAACTATCGGGGGTAATTCAAATAAGTTGCAAAGATCAAATTTAAATCAGACAATAAGTCGCATATTTCTGGTAAATCAGCACCTCTGTTCACAAAAAAAGCAGCTGCAAAAAACAAAGACCGCATAATTGTAGAAAAATATTAAAGGCTACTGTGATGCTTGATTAAAATTAGCATGAGCTACCAACAAGCAACTTTCCAAGAATCAAACATTGGTTTTGTTAAAAATGACCAGGCGAGAATCCTGCTGACTTTTTGGCCCTGAGTCATCTCAATCGTTTTAACAGTCTGGGCTCCTACCCTTTCAAGGGCATTGTATAACTCAGGAAGATTTTTTTTTCTTGAAACCAGACTTGAAAACCAGCAACAATTAGTGCTGAATGCTTTACTTTCAATAATCATACGGGAAATAAACGCAGCCTCACCCCCAGGGCACCACAATTCGGCATTTTTCCCCCCAAAATTAAGCACCTCAAATTTATGCTTTGTTATTCCGAGGTTTTTCCATTTCAGGATTGATCCGGCTTGAGCCTTTTCAGCTGAAACATGAAACGGAGGGTTGCAAACCGTTAGATCAAATTTTTCTTTTTTATCAAAAATTCCTTCAAAAATGTGGGTTGTTTCGATTTGCTGACGGCATTGAATCTTCTGATCAAGCCCGTTGTAACTGATTATACGCTGGGCTGATTCAATTGAAACAGGATCAATATCGGTTCCAATAAAATTCCAATCATAGATACGGCTACCAAGCAGGGGGTAAACACAGTTTGCACCCATCCCTATATCCAGAACCCTTATTTTATTTCCATCTGTTGGCATACCACCGTTGGTAGAATCGAGAAGATCAGCCGCATAATGTATATAATCTGCACGTCCCGGAATAGGCGGGCAAAGAAAGCCTGAAGGAAAATCCCATTCTTTTATCCCATAATAATGCTGTATGACCGCCTTATTTAAGGCAAGAACAGCTTGTCTATTACTAAAATCAATGGTCTCATAACCAAATTTATTAATCTTGAGAAAATTTGAAAGTTTAGGCGCAGTTTTCAGAAGGAGCTCAAAATCATACCTTCCTCTATGTAAATTTCTTGGGTGTAGGTTTTCCTTTTCAGTTGCATCAGCAGGGTATCTTTTTAACATTTAGACCAGCTGGGTGTCGATTTGTTTGCCATGTTTTTCTGCCAGGTAAATCGTAAGCCTGTCAAGGGTCTGGTTGCCACTCTTAAGTGCACCATAGTTATCTATCGCGTTGTGAAGTTCAGCAGCTGATTCAAATATTAACCGCATCAAAAGATTTGAATTGTCTCCAATGGCAGTAAATAGTACAATTGTCTGAAGACCGCCGGGTAAAGTATATCGAATTTGTTCTGGGCTAATTATTTCATCATATTGAATCACATTGGAAAATTCACCATATGGGCTATTCATGGTCAGGTGCCAGCTACCACCATTTCTGAGATCAAACTTATCCGTTGAAGTTTGAAAGTTCTCTGGCCCCCACCAATTGTCTAAATGAACAGGATCAGTCCAGGCTTCAAAAAGTAAATTCCGACTAATTTCAAAATCACGTGAAATAATAAGCTCACGATCAGCTAATTGATTTGGGGCAACAGAGGTCTTTTCCATGCTTAATGATTTAATTGGTTGGTTTAACAAATTTAATCGTTTAAATCAATTTAAGTTCTAAAGATTATAGGAAGGTGATTTTTGGATAATATTTAAAATAATCCAATAAAATGAGACTCAATCTAATGCTAACAGCTAGCTTTTTTTGCTAAAATATTAATACCCCTACGTTTTATAAATTTCTCCATAGTTTAATTTAATGCCCGGGTAAATACTCTCGATTTGGTATTGTACCTTGTAATTACAAAAATTCAATTATGAAGCTATTCGCTATTTCCTGTTTTCTGTGCATGTCTTTTTGTGCTAAAACAAATACTGCAAGTGCCCAGACGATTGATATCAGCGGAAAAGCTGTAACTGGAGTTAACCAGGGTGAATTAAAAAGAATTGATAAACTGATGCAGGATTATATTAGCAGTAACTGGTTGAATGGCGCAGTTACAATTGTCGTAAAAGACAATCAGGTTATTCAATATAAAGGATATGGTTACCTCGATTTTGAAACCAAGAAGCCAATGCCCAAAGATGCAATCTTCAGGATCATGAGCCAGACCAAGGCTATTACCAGCGTTGGCATCATGATGCTCTATGAGCAGGGCAAAATAGTTCTTGACGAGCCTATTTCTGACTTTATCCCTGAATTTAAACATCAAGTTGTAATCGATAAATATCATGCGGCAGATACTACCTATACAACTATTCCTGCCAAAAGAGAGATCACCTTCAGAGATTTACTTTCTCACAGTGGGGGCCTGGACTATGCCGGTATTGGTAGCCCAACAGGCAAAGCAATTTATGCCAAGGCTGGAGTTTCTTCAGGTTTGGGTAATATCAAGGGGTCTTTGCTTGAAAAAATGAAAATTCTGGGTAAACTGCCTTTAATGTACCAGCCAGGAGAAAAATGGCAATACAGCTTAAGTTCTGATTTACTGGGCTGTCTGATTGAAGTAATAAGTGGCAATAGTCTGGATGAATTCTTTCATAAAAATATTTTCATGCCGCTTGACATGAAAGACACTTATTTTACCCTCCCGGTAGCAAAATTTAGTCGACTTGCTTCGGTTTATACCGAAGATTCGTTAAATCACGTCATTAAATGGTCACATACTTTTCGCAGTCTTGATCCTGACTATCCGATGTTTGAAAAACACTATTTTTCTGGTGGTGCTGGTTTATCTTCAACTGCATTTGATTATGCCGTATTTATGCAGATGTTATTAAACGGAGGAGTTTATAATGGGCACCGTATTCTTTCACCCCGAACTGTAAAGATGATGATTTCAAACCAGCTTGATTTTACGTATAACGGGTCAGATTATTTTGGTCTTGGGTTTGCAATAACCAGTGCAAAATCAGCCAATAAAAATCCACGCAATGAAGGATCATTTGCCTGGGGTGGTTATTATGGCACTACCTATTGGGCTGATCCTAAGGCTCACTTGGTTTGTCTTATCATGACACAACAGACCCCAAATAGTCATGGTGAAATTTCAACCAAGGTTGAAAACATTATCTATTCGAGTCTGGAAAAATAACGTTTTGGCCGGGGACAATTTACCCCCCCCCCCACAGCTTGACTTTAACCAGTACTAATTATCGAATGATTGAAAGTGTAAAGTCAAGCCGTGAATCTATACCCATGGCGATATCCTGCTGTGTTGTCTTGATTTCAAAATCAGGCTTTATGCCAGTATCAGGTTTACCTGGATGGTA
>Ga0123339_10000845_pt1 | contig 22052 bp, 19 predicted proteins | sample lystaG_FD_89956 | JGI IMG/M metagenome (GOLD analysis project Ga0123339, IMG submission 89956) | Glacier valley bacterial and archeal communities from Borup Fiord, Nunavut, Canada, to study Microbial Dark Matter (Phase II) -... | ecosystem: Environmental > Aquatic > Freshwater > Ice > Glacier ...
AAGAACCAATTGCATGGGGTGGACCAATCGTAATGAATACACAGCAAGAACTTAATCAAGCTTTTCAAGAGCTGGACGCTGGGACTTTTATAAAATAGTATTTGAGAATCTGCATACTATAATTGTGTTATTTGAATATATTTAACAATTATTTCAAAAAGTTCATACGTTTTTGTACAATTTAACTATAGCAATTTTAAAATAAAGAAGTATGATATTCCTATAATAATTGTCGAAAAAGATAGGGGGTCACAGGATGGAAAAAGTTATTAGTCTATTATTTGAAATCGAAGAAAAAGCAAATCGAATTATTGAACTTGCAAATGAAGAAAAAATTAGACTGTATGCGTCACTTGAAAAAGACTTGGTTCAAATGGAAGAAAACATTGTGGCTGAAAACACTGCAAAGTTAAGTATCTTACAAACCCAGGCAGATCAAGAGCTTTCAAAGGAAAAGCAGACTTTAATAGTCAACTGCGAAAAGCAACTTAAGAATTTAGATGCTCAATACGATAACTATAAAGAAGAATTGGTCAAAAAAGTATTTGAAGATATCATCCATTCATAGTTAGCTATGTAAACTTAAGCAGACAGAAAAAGCCACTAAAGTGTCTTTTTCATCATAATTTGAGTACTCGCTAAAGCGAGCACATGGGGGTTATTATGAATAATTTATTATCCTATAGCGGTATTAATACAAAAGTAAGAGCTATGGATTCCAATTTAATCAGCGCTGATGATTATAGAAAAATTGCTAATTTAGAATCTACTGTAGATGTTATAGCATTTCTTAAAAATCATCCTGGTTACCGTGAAATATTAGATAGCTTTGATGAACGGGCGTTACATCGTGGGGATGCAGAACGTATTTTCATTAATGGACTTTATCTTGATTATGCTAAAATTTATCGTTTTGCGAATATAACCCAACGAAGGGTTTTAGATTTAATCTTCTTCCGTTATGAAGTAAATATCCTAAAATCCTGTATTCGTCTCGTCTATAACGCACAGGATACTTACGATCTATCTATATTTAGTTCGTTTTTCAGTATGCATTCGGATATTAATGTAACTGCTCTTGCAGCTTCACATACAATGGATGAGTATATTAATAATTTAAAAGGAACCGAATACTATCCGATGTTTGTACGCATACAGAATTCAAGCCATGTGACCTCCTTTGATTACGAGATGCAATTAGACATCTATTATTTTCAAAAGTCGTGGAAATTAAAGGATAAGTATTTAAAAGGAAATAATAATAAAGTCTTCACGCGCCGTTTTGGTATTGAAATCGATTTATTAAATATCATGTGGATTTTTCGCTCCAAGAGAGTTTATGATATGAACTCTGGTGATATATTTGCTTACATGATTCCGGTAAATTATAAATTATCAAAAGATCAAATGATTCGACTGGTAGGATCAAATTCAATAGACGAATTTATTGCGATCATAAAGACTACCTATTATAAAGCGCTTTATCAAGACTTAGTCGATGATAATGTTGAATTAGCTTACGAGAACATGCTGACTAAGGTTTATAAAGAAAACAAAGCAAAGTATCCTGCTTCAATGGCTACGGCCGCTTTTTATCTCTACCAAAAAGATACCGAACGAATGCGCTTAACCACTGCTCTCGAGTGCATTCGTTACGGGTTAGAACCACAAGATAAGCTAAAATATATTTTTCAATAATATTGAATTGTACGCCCGCTAATGTGGGCAGAAGGGAGCTAACTATGATTGAAAAAATGAAGTTTTTAAGAATAACCGGGCCTAAGACTGATTTCGATCGCTTTGTAAATATTTATTTAAGTAAATACGAGATGCAACTTGAAAATGCATTGTCTGAACTTAGTACTGTTCATAACTTAAGACCTTTTAACGAGATAAATCCTTACAAGGATATATTAAGTAAATCAGAAGATTTAGTGAAGAGGCTTGATAATAATATCCTTGCTTTGGATGGTGATATGACTCCTGCTCTTGCATCCGAGATAATCGATACAACCTTTGCTAAACTAGATGACTTGAACGTAATAAAGAAGAAATTGAAAGTAAATCGAAATCATCTTAATGATTTAATTCATCAAATAGAGCCGTTTCGTCACTTAGATTATCAAATACACAAAATTTTGGATTTGAAATTTATTAAATTCCGTTTCGGAAAAATAGCGCATGAATTTTACAATAATTTTTCAAAATATGTTTATGATAATCTAAATACTGTTTTCTATGAATGCAACAGAGATAGTGATTATGTATGGGGGGTGTATTTTGTACCGGCTGCTGATTCAGTTAAGATTGATGCCATATACTCTTCTCTACACTTTGAAAGAATAATACTACCGGATGAATACGAGGGAACTCCGGAAGAAGCTTTTCAGTCCATTTTAGCAAAATTAACAATAGTAAATGGTGAGCTTAGTACTGTTTATGCTCAGATTAAAGAAAGGCTAAATCAAAGCGCTGGCGAACTGCTCCTTGCTCATAATACCTTAAAAGTATTTAATAAAAATTTCGATATCAGAAAACTGGCCGCATGTACGAAAGAAAGTAGCAAAGAAGAAGTCTTTTATATCCTTTGTGGTTGGATGTCCGAAAAGAATGCCGCGATCTTCCAAAAAGAAATTGAAGGAGATCCTAATGTTTTCTGTATTGCGGATGATGGAAAAGAAAGCGTTACCTCAAAGCCACCAACCAAATTAAAAAATTTTTTTTTATTTAAACCATTTGAAATGTTTATAAAGATGTATGGTTTACCCGCTTACAATGAGATAGACCCTACCTCTTTTGTAGCAATTACCTACTCTCTTATCTTTGGTATTATGTTTGGTGATGTAGGACAAGGCCTTTGCTTAGTCGTGGGTGGTGCTTTACTATATAAATTAAAGAAAATGACAATTGCTGCCATTATATCCATTGCCGGAATCTTTTCTACCATATTTGGTTTCCTATATGGAAGTTTCTTTGGGTTTGAAAATATAATACACCATATATGGCTGAAACCCATGGATAACGTTATGACTGTACTTATTACGGCAGTAGCCTTTGGTGTTATATTAATACTTATTGCTATGATTATGAATATCATCAATGGAATAAAAGCAAAAGATTATGGAAAAGTGTTCTTTGATACAAACGGTGTATCTGGACTAATCTTCTATGGTGCAGCAATTACATGTGTTGGCCTTGTTTTTACCGGACATACCTTACCAGCAACCTTTATCCTAATTTTATTTTTTTTAGTACCTTTGTTATTAATTTTTTTCAAAGAGCCACTTACTCATCTAATTGAAAAAAGAAAAAATATATTTCCAGAAAATAAAGGCATGTTTTTTGTAGAAGCATTTTTTGAAATGTTTGAAGTATTGTTAAGTTATGTAACGAACTCCATATCTTTCTTGCGTGTAGGTGCATTTGCACTGAGCCATGCTGCTATGATGGGCGTTGTTCTACTATTATCCGGAGCAGAAACCTCTCATCTAAATATAATAATGTTAGTATTAGGCAATATATTTGTCGCAGCAATGGAGGGTCTGATTGTAGGTATTCAAGTACTACGATTGGAATATTATGAAATGTTCAGCCGTTTCTATAAAGGAACTGGTAAAGAATTTAAACCATATAAAAATCACTAATCAATTATTTTAAGGAGGATACTATCATGTTAACAAAAATTACAGTTGTTGCAGCACTAATTTTAAGTATTATTATCCCATTTGGAGCTTTCCTTTTCAGCAAGAAAAAAAAAGGCGGCTTTAAGGCATCACTAGCATTTAATACGTTCTTTTTCTTTGGTACTTTAATCATTGCAGATGTTTTATTATTCAGTGGTAAAATCTCAGCTGCAGAGACAACGGCTGTTGCTGCTTCTGCTACAGATGGTTGGAAATACATCGCAGCTGCTCTTTCTACCGGCTTATCTTGTATCGGTGGTGGTATTGCTGTTGCTTCCGCTGCTTCTGCCGCTTTAGGTGCAATCAGTGAGGATTCCACTATCATGGGTAAAGCGCTTATCTTTGTAGCACTTGCAGAAGGTATTGCACTATACGGATTAATTGTTTCCTTTACAATCTTGGGTTAATCAGCAATGAATTAAGGAGGTCGTAGTATGCGTATGTATCTTATCAGCGATAACGTTGATACCTATACCGGGATGCGGCTTGCAGGTGTAGACGGCGTTGTTATACATTCAAAAAAACACTTAAAAGAACAACTTGATAAAGCAATTGCAGACAAAAGTATCGGAATTATCCTCATTACGGAAAAATTCAGCCGAGAATTCCCCGAGATAATTGATGATATTAAGCTAAATAAAAAACTTCCCTTGATTGTAGAAATTCCGGATAGACATGGTACCGGACGTAAGCCTGACTTCATTACTTCCTATGTTAGTGAAGCCATAGGTCTTAAACTATAGAAAAGGATGAAGCAAAGAATACAAGAATGACAGAAAAAAATAGGAGTTTTTCACAATACTGATGTGTTTCTTATCAATAGCAAGTGAACAGCTCATGAAAGGCTTGGTGCAAACTATGACTCTGGACGAGAAATTAGATAATTTTTTTACTTCTGCAATTGATAGTGCTACAAATCAAAATATCGAAACGATTAGTGAATACAAGCAATCTCTTCAAAATATCTTCGATGATCGAAAGCAAGCTGCTTTAAGAAAAGCAGAAAGCTCTTTTCAAGTAGAATCAGTTAATATCATTCGCGAAAAGAATAGAAAGCTTTCGAGTGAAACAGTCGATATGAAACGAAGAGTCAATGAAAAAACCGCCGAACTAACTGATAAAGTTTTTAAAGATGTTGAAAAGCAGTTGGAAATTTTTATGAAAACTTCCTCCTATGATGAATTATTAATTACACAGATAACTGTAGCACATGAATTTGCAAGAGGTGATGAAATTACAATCTATATTAATCCCTCTGATGAGAACCGAAAGGCTACTCTAGAAGCCAAAACAGGTGTTGCATTAACAATCAGTACAAGAGATTTTATTGGTGGAATTAGAGCTGTTATTCATGCAAGTAATATTTTAATTGATCATTCATTTCTAACAAAACTTGCGGATGCAAAGAATTCCTTTACGCTTTAATATTAAGAAAGGGAGCGATCTCCATTATGAATATAACAGGCAAAATATTTGGTATTAATGGACCAATTATATATTTATCCGGGAACCTAGGCTTTAAAATGGGCGAAATGGTTTTGGTTGGAAACGGCAAGCTGGTTGGTGAGGTAATTGCTTTAACAAAAGTAAGAACTACAATCCAGGTTTATGAAGAAACCACTGGCTTAAAACCCGGCGAAGAGGTAATATCTACCGGCGCTGCAATCTCAGTTACACTGGCTCCTGGCATCATTAGTAATATTTTCGATGGAATTGAACGACCTTTAAAAGAAGTTGCAAAACGTTCCGGAGCTTATATAGCACGAGGTATTAGCGTGGAATCCTTGGACACCACAAAATTATGGGATGTGCATGTAACAGTAAAAACAGGAGATAAAGTCTATGGAGGCACTATCATAGCTGAGGTTCCTGAGACAAACGCAATTATGCATAAATCGATGATACCACCGAATGTAAATGGTACTGTAACTAAAGTTGTTCCTGATGGCAAATATACAATAAGCGATACAATCGTCACAATAGTAGATACAAATGGTAATGAAAAAGAGATTTCCTTAACTCAGAAGTGGCCAATTCGGATTCCTAGACCAACCAACAAGCGTTATCCGTCTGATCGACCATTAATTACGGGACAACGTATCTTAGATACCTTATTCCCAATCGCCAAGGGCGGCACCGCTGCTATCCCAGGTGGTTTTGGAACAGGTAAAACGATGACGCAACATCAGCTAGCGAAATGGTGCGATGCTGATATTATTGTATACATTGGATGTGGTGAACGTGGTAATGAAATGACCGAGGTACTAGAAGATTTCTCAAAATTAGTAGATCCTAAATCGGGTAATCTTCTACTTGATCGAACTACCCTCATAGCTAACACCTCTAATATGCCAGTTGCAGCTCGTGAAGCCAGTATCTACACTGGTATTACTCTTGCAGAATATTATAGAGATATGGGTTATCATGTAGCAATTATGGCGGACTCCACCTCCCGTTGGGCAGAAGCACTTAGAGAATTATCCGGTCGACTTGAGGAAATGCCTGCAGAGGAAGGTTTCCCTGCGTACTTAGCATCCAGATTATCTGCGTTTTATGAAAGAGCTGGTTTCATGGAGAACTTAAATGGAACCGAAGGCAGTGTCTCCATCATTGGTGCAGTCTCCCCGCAGGGTGGTGACTTCTCTGAACCGGTGACACAGAATACAAAGCGTTTTGTTCGTTGTTTCTGGGCACTTGATAAATCCTTGGCCTATGCTAGACATTTTCCAGCAATTCAGTGGCTAACCAGCTATAGTGAATATTTAACTGATTTAGCACCTTGGTATATTGCAAATGTAGGAAGTGACTTCATTGACTGTCGTAATCAAATTCTTAGTCTTCTGACGCAGGAAAGTAAGTTAAATGAAATTGTTAAATTGATTGGTAGTGACGTTCTACCTGATGACCAAAAACTAGTTCTTGAGATTGCAAAAGTAATCCGTTTGGGCTTTGTACAGCAAAATGCGTTTCATCCATCCGATACTTTTGTACCAATGATAAAACAACTTAAGATGATGCAGACTATTCTGTACCTTTATTCCAAGGCAAAGCAGTTAATATCCATGAGCATGCCGATGTCTGTATTAAAGTCAGAAGATATTTTTGAAAAAGTAATCTCTATTAAATATGATGTAGCAAATGATGAATTACAGAAATTTGATGATTATAAATTAATGATTGATGCATTCTATCATCGTGTCATGGAAAAGAACGCATAGAGGAGGGAATTATGTCAATTGAATATTTAGGATTAAGTGAAATTAACGGTCCCTTAATCGTACTTGAGGGCGTTCGAGATGCCTCCTTCGATGAAATTGTAGAACTAACCGTGGAAGGTAACATAAAGAAATTAGGAAAAATTGTAGAACTATACGAGGATAAAGCTGTTATTCAAGTATTTGAAGGAACGGAAAATATGTCCTTACTCAATACACATACCAAATTAACTGGTCATCCCATGGAAGTTGCCCTCTCTGAAGATATACTAGGACGTGTATTTAACGGTATTGGACAACCAATTGATGGACTTGGCAATATCTCCTCCGATTTAAAGCGTGATGTCAATGGTCAGCCTCTGAATCCTTGTTCCAGAGAATACCCACGTAATTATATTAAGACCGGTATCTCCGCTATCGATTGCTTAACGACTTTAATTCGCGGTCAAAAACTTCCAATCTTCTCAGGAAATGGTCTTCCACATGATCAGCTTGCAGCACAGATTGTAAAGCAGGCATCCTTAGGTGAAGATTCTGATGAACAATTTGCAATTGTATTTGCTGCAATGGGTGTAAAGCATGATGTAGCAGAATTCTTTCGACGTACGTTTGAAGAAAGCGGTGCCAGTTCCCATGTTGTTATGTATTTAAACCTAGCCAGCGATCCTGTTGTAGAGAGATTAATTACACCAAAGGTAGCACTAACTGCAGCAGAATATCTAGCTTTTGAAAAAGGAATGCATATTCTAGTAATACTAACCGATATGACCTCCTTTGCAGAGGCTATGCGTGAGGTTTCCTCCTCGAAGGGCGAGATTCCGAGTAGAAAGGGATATCCTGGTTATTTATACAGTGAACTTGCCACTTTATACGAGAGAGCGGGTATTGTTAGAGGCTGTAAGGGATCAGTTACTCAAATTCCAATCCTTACTATGCCAAATGACGATATTACCCACCCCATTCCTGATTTAACAGGATATATTACAGAAGGTCAGATTGTTCTAGATCGCTTATTACATCAAAGAGCAGTTTACCCACCAATCAGTATTCTTCCTTCTCTCTCCCGTTTGATGAAGGATGGAATTGGAGCTGGATTTACTAGAGAGGATCATCAAGATCTTTCAAACCAACTCTTCTCTTCTTATGCACGAGTGGGTGAAGCTAGAGCCTTAGCAAGTGTAATTGGTGAAGATGAATTATCACCAATTGATAAGAAGTATCTATTGTTTGGTGAAGCAATGGAAAAAGACTTCATTTCTCAAGGCATAACAGAGGATCGTTCCATTATTCAAACTTTAGATAAAGGTTGGTCTCTGTTATCGATACTTCCTCGAGAAGAATTAGACCGTATTGACACTAAGATTTTAGAGAAATATTATAAGTTACCCGAAGAAAATTTAGGTAACAAAGAGTAGAGGTGATTCGATGGATCCAAATACCTTCCCTACCAAGGGTAATTTAATTTTGGCAAAGAGCTCTCTTGGCTTAGCAAAACAGGGTTATGATTTGATGGATAAGAAACGTAATATTCTCATCCGTGAGCTGATGGAATTAATTGATACAGCAAAATTTATCCAATCTGAAATCGATATAACCTTTACAGCTGCATATAAAGCACTGCAGAAAGCAAACATTGAGATGGGAATTAGAAATGTATCCGATTTAAGTAGTACTATCCCTGAGGAGCAATCCATAGCAATCAAGCAACGTAGTATTATGGGAACAGAAATTCCTTTGGTGGAATATGATAGTACTGTCAGCAAACCAACCTATGCCTTCTTTCAAACAAAAGTTTCACTTGATGAAGCAACAAAACATTTTAATAAGGTTAAGGATTTGACAATTCGCTTATCGATGATAGAAAACTCTGCTTATCGTCTTGCAACAAGTATTAAGAAAACACAAAAACGTGCCAATGCACTTAAAAATATTACGATTCCCCATTATACTTCATTAACCATAGACATCCAGAATTCACTGGAGGAAAAGGAACGTGAAGAATTCACCCGCTTAAAGGTAATTAAACGTAGAAAAACAAAGTAGGTATAAAGAGGAGGTATAATATATGGATTTTCTTGCTACAGGAAGCATTTGGGTATATTTATTAATATTTTTCGGTAAAATATTAGAAGTAACTGTCGCAACAGTAAGAATTGTTTTAATCAATCGTGGAGAGAGAAAAATCGGCTCTATTATTGCATTTTTTGAAATATTGTTATGGCTATTTATTACTGGAACAGTACTTGTCGGATTCCAAGATGATCTCCTTCGTTGCCTTGTTTTTGCAGTTGCCTTTTCAGTAGGTAATTATTTAGGCTCGTGGTTGGAGGGAAAACTGGCTTTTGGACTTTGCTCAATTCATGTCATCATTCCAGATGAATCTCAAAGTCAAGAACTTGTCGATGTATTAAGAACTAATGGATTTGCTGTCACCCTGCTAAAAGGGAAAGGAAAAGATGGTGATCGTGAAATTTTGATGCTTCATCTTTTACGCAAACGCACAACGCAAGCCGTTCAACTTATTAACTTATATTTGCCAAAAGCCGTTATTATTATTAATGATGTGAAATCACTACAAGGTGGCTACATCAGAAAATGATTTGTAAAATGCGAATAATAACAAAAGTAATGTATCCTAGACTGTAACTCTTCTATCTATAAAATAATCCACAAATTGCTAACTTTAGTTTTGAATAATTTCTTTCATTTTAGCCATAATAATTATCAGATACGATAAATGAACTTCAAATCATGAATTATTTTCATTGACATTAAAGTTCTCTCGTATCGAATTATTAATTATAAAATAAAATTTGTAGTTTCGTCTCAGAACTGCAAAAGCGCAAAGGGTTTCATAATGATGGTTGGGAGATGGTAGCGTTGGACGTTTTGTTGTTTCATTTTAAAAGATGAGTAACAAGATATTAAGATGAATATTATTATTCCAAAGGACATGTAAATTCTAGCTAAAAAAAACTGAATAATTGAGACGCAATGATGAAAGCAGAGATTATCAATCATAGTCCCTGCTTTTATCTATTCTATAAATACTAACGTTGCTTCTAATCTTCTACGCTAAACTTCTATATTAATATTCTGTATTAATCTTCATAATAATCTTCTGTATTTATCTTCTATATTGATCTGTTATATTAATCTACTATACTAATCTGCTGTATTAATTTTCTTTACTAATCTGCTGTATTAATCTTCTATATTGATCTGTTATATTCATCTGTTATATTAATCTTCTATACTAATGTGCTGTATTAATCTTCTATATTGATCTGTTATATTCATCTGCTATATTAATCTTCTATACTAATCTGCTGTATTAATCTTCTATATTGATCTGTTATATTCATCTGCTATATTAATCTTCTATACTAATCTGCTGTATTAATCTGTTATATTAATCTGTTATATTAATCTGTTATATTAATCTGTTATATTAATCTGCTGTATTTAACTTCTGTATTATCTTTTATATTTATGGTCAATCATTTTTATATTTATTTAATATCAACTAGAATATACAAATCTGCATAATAGTTGCTCCGATTTGAATTTCTATCAATATTAATATTTTGTATGACTAGCGTCATCTTAGATTGTTCATTTTCTTTTGAAAAAATAGCTTTTTCCGCCGTAAGCAATTCTTTTTCATTACTGTAATTTGCTAGACTATCGAAAATTTCTTTTGTTTCAAAGCTAATGATGTCTTGCTTATTATCGTCTTGTAATTTAATTGTACAGTTATCATCTGTCATACTTTTGGTTAACGAATAGTTTTTACTTGATATCACAAAATCACTAATCTTTGTTTCCCCTTCGCTATTATCATTAATTGTAATATTAGAATAGATAAAGGTATCGTATCCAGCAATTTCAATTGGCATATTTTGCTTTAAGTTGACATTAATATATTGATTTTCTTTATCAAACTGTTCATATTCTGCAAATCCAAAGGTTACGTTAAAATTATTTTCTCGATTAAAGTCCTCCAACCAGGTAATTTGATTTATATATTCCATCGTTCTTAAGTAATTTACCGATTTAACAATTAATTGTTTGTCATGCTCGGAAATTGATGCATTTGGAGTGATTACATTATCATCAAGCATATTGTTATTAACTAGAACTCTTTTTAGCATACTTACTTGACTTGCTTTACTTACAGTAAATGCGTCAACTGGAGGCACGATGGATATTATGGATAGTATAATTAATATCGCTGCTACAATACCATTTTTTCTTACCGGTAAAGTACTAAACACAACACCAGCAATAGCCGCGAATATTCCAAATAATATAACATAATAACGGCCGAAAGTAATGCCTTCCTCTCCTATCTTTAAGAAGGAAGATATCACCTGAAAGATTACAATAAGAACAAGTACCTTTGGAAAAATCATTCTAAATAATTCTGCAAATTTATTACTCAATCTACTCGCCAATATATAGACGATAATTACAGTAATTGAGTATGCAACCAGCATTGGTTCAAGTAGATTATTTGTCCAGAATTTACCTGCAATATTTTGAACAATATAGATTAGTAAAATAATAGTAAACACTGCAGTCAATGGAATAATAATATAAGATATAAGTATTTCCAAGTACTTTGGACAATTTGTTGTCTTCTGTATTGTCTCCTCTTGTAATTTAATACGCTCCTCTTCGTTATCTTTATTCCTCTCTCCAGGATAATTTGGAGTAAAGGATAAAAAATACATCGGTGCGAATAGTACAAATACAATATTGGCCGTATGCAGGTAGGTTCTGTAATTTACATTTGTAATAAGCAAATCAATAGTACCAAATATAATACTGATGCCTGCAAAAATAATACCGGAGAAAAAAGCGGTAATAAATAAGGCTTTAAATGCTGCCATAAAACTTTCATTAAAGCTTATTCTACTTTTAATTCCCGGAACCCACAAAAAAGAAATGTATAGGGCAAATGTAGCAACCAATGTTCTTATTCCTATCTCTATGCTTAATCTAGGCAATGGCAAAATAATTAGATAATATCCTATGGTAAGAAGCGCTGCTAAACTCATTAAACTCATGCGAGCAGTTGCTTTGTGATAGAACCGTTCAAATACTGCTTGCAGCACTGCACTAAGGAAAGCACCTACCACGAAAGTGATGAGATATTTAATATAACGATCTCCTGGCTCATTAATTTCTATTCCATTGATAATTGTAGCTGCCAAAAGGAATACTACAGTCACCGGATAACGTGTAATCATATTGTTAAGACCCAATAGCCTTGTTCGTAGTTTATCTATCTGTTTCATTATGTCACCCTTCTTTCGATAATCTTATTATTCATTCCTATTATCTTCCTAAATTATACCACATAGCTTTTGCCTATTTCCAGTAAGATTATTCCAAATTTCAGGTCATTTAAACAATACTTTTGTAGCATAATAATAATTATATAGAATTGTGTAAATTTTTTGTCAAATAAAGCAATTCCAATGATATTTTTCTCCAAAACCTCTTTACAAAGTCATATAAATATGTCAAAATGGAGAAAATTCGAGGAGGTATTAACAATGTCATCTAAAAAACAAGCCGTCGGCTACTTGCCTGATGAGCGCCCACCAATCGTGGAATTATTCCTATTTGCACTACAACAAATTGTTGTAATGTTCCCAGCAACGGTCCTAGTTGCATTAATTACAGGATTCCATGTATCAACTACTATTTTTGCCAGTGGTTTAGCTACACTTAGTTTTATTCTTATTACAGGAAGAAAAATTCCATTGTATTACGGTTCCAGTTTTTCTTACATTGCTGCAATAGCATCCATTATGGGAGCAGAAGCATTCTCAAGTTATAGTCTGAATGATAAAATCTCAGTTGCACAATTTGGTATTGTAATGTCTGGTTTTGTTTCCATTGCTGCTGGATTAATTATTAAACGTTGTGGAAGAAACACCATTGACAAAGTTCTCCCAGCAACAGTTACTGGAAGTATTGCCATAATTATTGGTTTATCCCTTTCTAAAAATGCTATGGGGAATGCAGCTGGTAATTCTTTTATTGATGCAATCACCAAAGATCCTTCGAACTATACAAAAACAGTAATAGATGCAGTTTCATCAGGTCTTCTAGGAAATATGGCATGGATTATTGCTATCATTACTCTTTTTTCCACAATTTTATATTCGGTATACTTGAAGGGTAAGCTTAGTCAGTTGCCTATTCTTTTTGGCTTAATAACAGGATACTTAGCTGCGGTTCTAATTGGATTAATAACTGGTATTCCTTTTGTTAATTTGCATACAATTACAACGGCAGGAATCGTTAGCTTACCAACCTTTACGTTCCCAAAAGCTTCCTGGGCTGCTGTTGCCGCAATTATGCCAATTGCAATTGCAACTATTCCAGAATCAACTGCACATATTTTTCAGCTTGATATTTATGTAAATGATTTAGCTAAGAAAAAAGGATCTACTAAAAAATACAATCTAGCAGATAAGTTAGGCCTTAATTTAATTGGTGATGGTATGGGAGACATTATATCCGGTGCAATCGGCGGACCTGCAGGAACCAATTATGGTGAAAACATTAGCGCTATGGCACTCTCAAAGGTATTCTCGGTACCAGTTTTAATTGTTGCTGCGATCATCACAATGATTATCTCCTGCTTTACTCCTTTGATTAATTTAGTATATTCTATTCCTACTGCAGTAATTGGTGGTTTATCCATCTACTTATTTGGTGTAATTGCTGCCCAAGGTATTACAATTATGATGGATCGTAAAGTTGATATGTTCCAGTCCAAGAACTTAGCAGTAATCGCAATTATCTTGATTATTGGCTTAGGTGGTACTTTTGGATTTACAGGAGATGGTATGATCCCAATGTTTGGTGGTCAGTTCCCTGCACTAGCAACTGCAGCAGTAGTCGGCATTGTATTAAATCTAATGCTTTCTATAGGTGAAAAATCCAATTCCACTTCTGAAGAATAAGTTATTAAACTCCATAGAAAAAGCAAAACAAAAAGATTGAGTCCTTTCATGTAAAGGGCTCAATCTTTTTGTTTGTATCAGTGTCCTGACCAAGTGCTTAAATCAACTAATTATTAAAATTTGAGTGCTAAGATTACAAAGTTAAGAATAAATAATCCGGTCGCAACCCATAAAACAGGTGAAACTTCCTTTGCTTTTCCTGTAAATATCTTTACCATACAATAGAAAATAAAGCCAGCTGCTATACCATAAGAAATACTATAGCAAAATGCCATAAAGATTGCTGCAAAGAATGCTGGAATAGCAACTTCTAAATCGTCCCATTTAATATCCTTAAAGGAAGCTAAAATCATAATACCAACTGCTATCAAAGCAGGTGCTGTTGCTTGTGTAGGAACGATATTAACAAATGGTGCAAGGAACATACTTCCGATAAAAAGTAATGCTGTTACAACTGCGGTTAAACCAGTACGACCACCAGCTGCGATACCTGCTGCACTTTCAACATATGTCGTTGTATTTGAAGTACCAACGATTGCACCAATTGATGTTGCAATAGAATCTGCAAATAAAGCCTTGTCCATCTTAGATTTAAAGCCTTTTCCCTCTTGAAGTGCTTTTTCATCTGCTTCATCGAAAATACCTGTTCTTTTACCTGTTCCAATAAAGGTTCCAATGGTATCAAAGGTATCTGATAAACTAAATGCAAAAATCGTCATAAGTATAAGTGGAATCTTAGAAGGGTCATCAAAAAACGAGAGTATACCCTTATTACCCAGTGCAACACCAAAGGTTTCTTTAAGTTCCGTAAAAGAAGTACTTAAAGAACTTGTGGTACCAACAGTAGATAAATCAACAACTCCCATAAGAATTCCAATTATTGTAGTACCAACTATACTAAGTACAATTGCGCCCCTTATTTTGAGAATTAAAAGTATGAAAATTAATGCAATACCAATAAGCGCTAAAATAACCGCTTTTGAGTTAAAATACACAAGTGCAGGAACTGCACTACTGTTTGAAATTACTGTTCCATCCCCTAGTACTAAATTCTTACCAGGATCTGAAGTAAATTGTAAAAGTCCAGCATTTTTAATACCAATATATGCAATAAAAATACCAATACCACCACCAATTGCGCTTTGTAAACTAGAAGGGATTGACTTAATGATTAACTTACGAAGCTTTGTAACAGTAATTATTACATTAATGATACCACATAAGAATACCATACCTAACGCTTGTTGCCATGAAAATCCAAGTCCAAAGCATACTGTAAAAGTAAAGAATGCATTGAGTCCCATACCTGGTGCTTGCGCATAAGGTACATTTGCAAAAAGTCCCATGATTAAGGTACCTACTGCGGATGCGATAATGGTTGCTAAAAATACTGCACCACTTGGCATACCTGTTAACGATAACATAGCGGGATTTACAAAAATAATGTAAGCCATAGCAAAGAAGGTTGTAATACCGGCAACTACTTCCGTTGAAACTGTAGTTCCATTTTGTTTCAGTTTAAAAAACTTTTCCATAAAATAATCTCCTTTATTTTATTTTTTATATTAAGAGAATCTCCCTTAATTTTCATTCTTTCGTATGTATTTTTATGCACAATGAATAATGCCAAATATTATTATACATCTTTTCAGTATACAATCAAAGATATTTATTAAATTAAAAGAAAAATTTTGTTAAATCTTATTATTTTACAAATATGTAAAATATTATGAAATAAAACTATCATCTCTTGTGGATTCTTATGTTTTTTGATATAATTATTGACAGTTATATAATGATTTTACTAAAAAATATGGGGAGGAAACAAAAAATGAGTAAAGAAACACTACAAATTTTTATTACCATGAGTTGCTATATGGCATTTGTAATTGGTATCGGTCTTTATTTTGCAAAACGAGCAAATGCGAACGTAGAGAATTACTTTCTAGGAGGGCGTTCACTTGGTCCATGGGTTGCTGCAATGAGTGCAGAAGCCTCTGATATGAGCGGCTGGCTATTAATGGGTCTACCCGGGGTTGCGTATTGGTTAGGTTTAAGCGAAGCACTATGGACAGCAATTGGATTATTGGTTGGTACCTATATTAATTGGTTGATTGTAGCAAAACGATTGCATTCTTATTCAATTATTGCTGGAGATTCAATCACTATTCCAGAATTCTTTAGTAATCGTTTCAAAGAAAAAAAGAAAATAATAATGACCATTACGGCTGTCTTCATTTTGGTTTTCTTCACTTTTTATGCTTCAAGTTGTTTTGTAACATGTGGAAAGTTGTTTAGTACTTTATTTGGATTTTCCTATCAGTCTATGATGATTGCAGGAGCAATATTTGTACTTATCTATACCTTTATCGGTGGTTTCTTAGCGGAGAGCGCCTCGGATTTTATGCAAGCAATTGTTATGATATTTGCATTATTAACAATTCTGATTGTCTCTGTCATATATGCAGGTGGTCCTTCTGCTGTCATTGATAATATTAGTAATATACCTGGCTTTCTTTCCTTTTTTGGTAAAGCTACTCCAGATGTAGTAGATGGGGTTCAACAAGTATCTGCAAATGGAACTGCTCTATTTAAAGGGGTTGCTCCTTATGGATTTTTAGCAATATTATCTACTCTTTCTTGGGGACTTGGATATTTCGGTATGCCACAAGTTCTTTTACGCTTTATGGCAATAAGAAAACATTCTGAACTTAAAAAATCAAGACGAATTGCAACTATTTGGTGCGCGATTTCCTTATTTGCAGCAGTCTTCATAGGTTTAGTTGGAAGAGCTGCTTTCCCTACAACATTATTAACAAGTGGCGATTCTGAGAGTATCTTTATCACCCTTTCTACCAATCTCTTGCCTCCACTCTTGGCAGGTGTTGTAATGGCAGGTATTTTAGCTGCAACAATCAGTTCCTCTGACTCTTATTTATTAATTGCAGCCTCAGCTGTATCGAAGAATATTTTTCAGGGTATAATCAAGAAAAATGCGACCGATAAGCAAGTTATGACAGCCTCTCGTATCGTTCTATTATCAGTATCGCTTGTAGGAATTTTGCTCGCACTTGATAAAAATACAATTATTTTTAAAGTAGTAGCGTTTGCATGGGCTGGATTTGGTGCAACCTTTGGGCCACTCATGTTATTTTCACTCTTCTGGAAGAGAACCACAAAAGAAGGTGCAATCGCCGGTATGTTATCCGGTGGTATTATGGTCTTTGTATGGAACTTAGTTTTGAAACCAATTGGCGGTATTTTTGGAATCTACGAACTATTACCTTCCTTTATTATCTCCTGCCTCGTCATTCTAACTGTTTCTTTACTTTCAAAAAAACCATCCGAAGAAATCGGTATGGAATTTGAAAAAGCGAAAGCGTATACCGATTAATATCACTGAAGTAGTACATAATAGAATGTTCAAAAGCACTCTATTTAGAAGTATACAATAGAATGTTCACGAACATTCTATTTGGTAATATACAATAGAATGTTCACGAACATTCTATTGTCATGTAAAGGAGAATTTTAAATGCTAGCATTGAAGGACATTAAAAAAAGCTATACCACTGGTGACTTTACACAAGTAGCTTTAAATGGAATTAACTTGAATTTTAGAGAAGATGAATTCGTTGCAATTCTTGGAACTAGTGGCTCAGGCAAAACAACTTGTTTAAATGTAATTGGTGGACTCGATCATTATGACAGTGGCGATCTGATTATTAATGGAAAATCCACCAAACAATTTAAGGATGTAGATTGGGATGCTTATCGTAACAATAGTGTTGGCTTTGTATTTCAGAGTTATAACCTAATTACTCATTTGAATGTTATGGACAACGTAGAAATGGGTATGACCTTAAGTGGTGTTTCCTCCAAGGAAAAAAGACGAAAAGCACTCGAAGTCCTTGATAAGGTTGGACTAAAGGATCATGTTCACAAGAAGCCCAATCAGCTTTCTGGCGGCCAAATGCAGCGTGTTGCTATCGCAAGAGCCTTAGCGAATGACCCAGATATTATACTTGCTGATGAACCCACCGGTGCACTTGATACCACAACAAGTGTACAAATCTTAGATTTGATTAAGGAAATCGCCAAGAATAAGTTGGTTATCATGGTTACCCATAATCCAGAACTAGCTCATACCTATGCCGATAGAATTGTTGAATTTAAAGACGGTGAAGTGGTTTCAGACTCAAATCCATTAACAGTGCAAGAACCAAATTCACAATATAAACTTAAGAAAACCAAGATGAGCTTTTTAACAGCATTAAAATTGTCTGGCACAAATATCAACACCAAAAAAGGAAGAACCTTTCTTACTGCTTTTGCGTCCAGTATAGGCATCATCGGCATTGCTCTTATTTTGTCTCTCTCCAATGGTTTTGAAAAACAAATTGCAAACTTTGAATCGGGAACACTTTCAACCTTCCCTATCATGATTTCTCAAACTTCGGCAGAAATAGATTCAGAAATGCTAAAAGATAGTGGTATGCTAGGTGATACTGATGAAAATTCCTTTCCTGAAGATAAAGTAATTTATCCTATTGAATCTATTAGAGAGAAAGTGATTCATACCAATCTCTTTCATGAAGATTATATGAAATATATCGAAGCTATTGAGCCTAATTTGGTTTCCGGATTATCCTATACCAGAATGCTTAATATAAACTTACTAAAAATGCAAAATGATACTGCAACCATGGTAAATACCAACTATAATGGCTTTTCTTCTTATCCAAAATCCTTAGACAACGATAAACCAAGCTATTTGGAACAAAATTTCGATTTATTAGCAGGCTCCTATCCTACCGATATGAAAGACATTGTTCTTGTTGTAAGTAAAAAAAACGAGGTAAATAAAACAATTTTACAAACGTTTGGTATGAATTATGAAGCCAATAGCATTGATTTTGAAGATATCATTGGATATGAATTTAGAGCGGTTCTTAACAATGATTATTATAAGGAAAATGGAGACTTCTTTACGATTAACGGTGACCCAACCAACTTAATTAAGATGTATCAGAATGAAAGTGCCATCAAACTAAATGTAGTCGGTATTCTAAGAGCGAAAGAGGATGTAAAGATTTCTCTTGTTCCAGAAGGATTTATCTATTCCGATGAACTAGCAGAATTTATTCTTTGGGATGCAGCCGGTTCGGAAATTGTTTTAAAGCAACAAAGTAGCGACTTTAATGTACTTACTGGTGAAGCTTTTGATATGGCAAACCCCGATGATGTAGCAACGAAGGAAATGATTATGGCCTCGCTCGGTGGTAATGATACCCCTTATATGATATCGATTTATCCAACCGATTTTACGGCAAAGGAAGCGATTGTTTCCTACTTGGATGTTTTTAACGAAGGAAAATCGAAAACCGATAAGATAATTTACACGGATTTAGCTAGCACGGTTACTGAAATGTCAGGTGGCATTATGAATGCAATTACCTTAGTACTGATTGCATTTTCCTCTATTTCTCTTGTGGTTTCTCTCATTATGGTTGGTATTATTACCTATATTTCTGTATTGGAACGAACCAAAGAAATTGGTGTCTTAAGAGCATTAGGCGCTCGAAAGAAAGATATTACCCGTGTGTTTAATGCGGAGACTTTTATTATTGGTTTATGTTCTGGTATCCTTGGTATTACCATTGCAAGGTTATTGGTATTCCCAATCAACGCAGTTATAAAGAATTTAACTGATTTAGAAAATGTAGCTCAATTAAACCCTGTTCATGCTTTGTCATTAATTTTAATTAGTCTTACACTTACGGTACTTGGTGGTACCATTCCTGCAAAGATTGCAGCAAAGAAAGATCCTGTAGAGGCTTTACGGGCTGAATAAACAACATTTGTGGATGAATTTATGTACGCAATGGTTTTTAGGATTGTGAGGGCAATAAAAGATGCAAGTGCATGTATCGGAATATATTCCAGATACATGCACTTGCATCTTTATTCATCTATTGTTGCATTTGATTTCTTAATATAAAATTCAATTTGTCTTCCCATCTATCATGCATATCATAACAATGCTCTTCTCTGTTTAAAAATACAAACCCGAATTTATCAAATATCTTTCGCATTTTCAAATTAGAACCCATTGTATCAGCATATATATATTTAAGTTTCATGGTTTTGAATGCCTAATCTATTGCCAATTTAACTGCATCTGTTCCATATCCTAATCCCTTGTAGTTGTCATTAGAAAGGATAATTCCAATTTCACATTGGCTTTTTTCATAATTAATTCGTTTAAAAGATAATTCTCCAATTGGCATCTCATCCGACAAAAAAATCCCTACTATCAGATACCATGACTCCTTTTCAGCAATAGAATCATAACCTTTATTTACTCTTTCTTTATCATAAACATAAGGATTAGGGTCCATTATGGAATCTGCAACATAGGATTTCTTATATTGATGATATTCTTCTCTTGAAAATTTTCTTAAACAAACCTTGTCGCCTTTCTTATTAATCATAATTTCCTCCAATAAGAAAAATCAATATTTTCTTCGCAATAGATTAAGACATCAAATTAACTTACGCTTAATCAACAAATTGGAATTTCCAGCATTTGAATTTTCATATTTCAATATTAAATTTTTGATATAAGCTATAAATTTTGTAGTCCTATGATTTCATCTGTTGCCTGAACCCAATATTTTTCGGGAATATCAGGCCATACACAATCACCAGTTTCTTCTCTGCATAAGACCATAGCTCTTGATAGGATTTGGCCATGTGACGCCTTACCTTTACGTAGGATATATTTGGTGAGCAGACTCCAGTAAGGCGCATGTTCATCAAGCTTAACTTCATGCATATCCCTGATTACTCTATCAACGTCATACTTCAGACTAATAAATTTCTCAGACCATATACCATCATTTTTGTGCAGTATCAGAAATTGCGTCTTTCCTTCACTAAAAAGAGGCATACCAACAGCACCAGGATTTAAGACACATTTCTCGTTATGCACAATCTTCCTTTGCACATGAGTATGACCACATAGAATGATCGATGTATTCACACTGTTCATGATCTCGATAGTCCTATCGTCATCTGGTAACATTTTTTCACTTACCTTATAAGGTGAACCATGACAAATAGTGATTGCTGGCATCTCATCGACTGTTATCTCTTGTACCGATTGTAGTTGTACAAAAAAGTCCAGATCTCTGTCGGAAAGAGAATTGTACGCATATAATAGTGCTCCACTTGCAGAATTTTTGTCCATCCAGCCTTTTTCTCCACCAGAGCGATATTTTAGCCAATACTCTTCCTTATTACCCTTGATAAAAAAACATTGATATCGTTTATCAAGTTCATATAATATCTGCATCGTCCTTTCAGGGTATGCTAATTCACCAACATAATCACCTAAAAAAAAGAAAGTACAAATATCTCGTGAAACTGCATATTTAATACATTGCTCCAATGCAACGTAATTGCCATGAATATCAGATAAGACTGCTATCTCCGTATTAACCAACTTTTCTGCTCCTTATCATTTCATGCTCCGTTATAAATTGTAATTTGTTATTTACTTTAAATTGAAATTTGCTATCCTTGAAGCCCCTTTGACTGTCGTTCCATATCCTCTATAACAATATCATAAATTTCACCCAAACCAGAACAATACTCAATCAGTTTCCAAGGTGTGTTCGTATGAAAATGTATTTTTATCAGTTCCTCATCTCCAACTGCGAGTAAGCAATCACCTTCAAAATTCTTTGTGATATATTCATTGATTTCATATTCTGAAAGGTTTTCTCCCTCAATCAATAATTGTGTATCATATTTAAATTCAAGCATAATTATTCTCCTTTTCAAATTCATGTTTTTCTGTATGTTATACAACTAATTTTAAATTACCTTTTGTAACCGTTGAGACGCGTTAGATGCCCAGCTTTTTGAATTTACTCACAATATTAAATTTTCATTCAATACTACTGACTTAACAGACTAATTAAAAATTCAAAGTTAAAATTATCTATATCATATATAAAATTATTTTTGTATACTTTCCCATCATACGTTATGTAAAAACACTCTATTAGTTGCGACGCAGTATCATCATATGCCGTATAAATACTAATCCGAAAATCCCATATATCGGGAGTTCCAAAATGCCATAATTTTTTAGTTAACTT
>Ga0123339_10000846_pt1 | contig 22045 bp, 21 predicted proteins | sample lystaG_FD_89956 | JGI IMG/M metagenome (GOLD analysis project Ga0123339, IMG submission 89956) | Glacier valley bacterial and archeal communities from Borup Fiord, Nunavut, Canada, to study Microbial Dark Matter (Phase II) -... | ecosystem: Environmental > Aquatic > Freshwater > Ice > Glacier ...
GAACACCGCCAGAACTGGAAAAATCATCCAGGCCAGCCAGACCAGCGAAAACCAGCGCCAGCCACTGCGGCGCGGCAGGCTCGAGCGGCGCGGTCCGGCCTCGGGTAAAAAGTCGGTGGATATGGGTTGGCTGGACACGTCTTGCTCCATTCTCTCGAGTGTAAGGGGAAATCGAAGTTGAACGAAGGGCGACTGGCCACTCGCCCCTACTCACGGCTCATCACATATCGCTGCCTCAGCGGTAATTCGCGCCCTCGTCGCGCTTGTAGGCCCGAACCGCCAGAATCAGGAAGAGCGCGGTGAAGCCCAGCAGACAGGCGACGTGAACCCACTCGCTCGAGGCGCTGGGAACGCCCACCGCCACTCGAGCCAGCATCCCACCGTGGTAAGCGGGCAAGAAGGGCGCGATGTCCTGCACGATTTTGGGCAGGCCACTGAGCGGAATGAACAGCCCCGAGGCGAAAGCCATCGGAAAAAAAATCAGGTTGATGATGGGGCTGGCGACGTTGGGACCCCGAGCCACGTACCCGATGAACACCGCCAGGGCCGCAAAAGGGAGCACGCCGAGCAGCACTCGAGCGACCAGCGACAGCCAGGACAGGGCGGGCAGGTTCACGCCGCCTGTAACCGAACCGACGACTAGCAAGATGACCAGCGCAAGCAGCGCCAGAGACAGGGTAGAGAGCAGCTTGGCCCCGAACATCACCCACACCCGCAGCGGCGTGGTGCGCTGATAGCGGTACCAGCCGGTGGCCCGCTCCGAGGAAATGTTGATGGCCAGGTTGAACAGCACGGTCTGAATCATCGAGTACATGGCAAAGCTGCCCAGTATGTAGGTCCCCACGTTAAAGCCGCTGCTCGAGGTCTCTTTAGCGTTGGGCAGGCCGAAAAACAGCCAGAACATGATGGGGAAGAGGAGGGTCGGAATGACTGCGCCAGGGCTGCGGAGCACGGCGGTCAGCTCAGCTCGAGTCTGCGAGAACAGGATAGATAGGGGAGAGACCGCTCGAGGGGAATCGTTCAGGGTCGCTGTGGTCATGGTGGGTCTCCTGTCAGGCTCTTGAGGTGGTGAGTTCGACGAAGGCTTCTTCCAGGCCGCCACCGCGCACTTCCAAATCACTCAACTCGAGGTCACGCTCAAAAATCGCGCGTAGCACTCGCTCCGGCTCGAGGGTGAACAGCTCGAAGGTGTCCGAGACCAGACTCTTGCGAACGATGCCGGGAATCCCCTCGAGCATGGCCAGGGTCAGGGTGTGGCTCTTGAAGCGCACCAATTTGCCGCCCACTCGAGCTTTAATCTGCGCGGGGCTGCCCTGAGCCACGATTTCACCCCGGTTGATGACGATGATGCGCTGGGCCAGCGCGTCGGCCTCCTCGAGATAGTGGGTGGTCAGCACGATGGTTTTGCCGGATTTGGAAAAGGCGGAAACCTGCTCCCAGAAGCCGCGCCGCGCTTCCACGTCGAGCGCAGCGGTGGGTTCGTCCAGAAACAGCACGTCCGGGTTGCCCACCACGCTCAGCGCGAAGCACAGCCGCTTTTTCTGGCCCCCACTCAGGCTCGAGGCCATAGAGTCGGCTTTGTCCTCGAGACCCGCCATCTCGAGCGCCCGCTTCACGGGAAGCGGACTGGGGTAGTAGCGGGCCACCAAATCAATCACTTCCCTCACTCGCAAGGTGGCCGGAACGTCGGAATCCTGAAGCATCACCCCAATGCGGTCTCTGGCCTGCGGGGTGCGGGGGTCGCGCCCGAACACTCGAGCGGACCCCTTATCGGGACTCCGCAGACCCAGCATCAGGCTGATGGCGGTGGTCTTGCCTGCCCCGTTGGGACCCAAAATGGCCACGATTTCTCCGGCGGCCACCTCGAGCGACACGTTTTTGACCGCCTGGACCGCCCCAAAGGTTTTGCTTGCGTCCACCAGTTCCACGGCTGTGTTCATGGGTTTAATTATGAGGGACGCTCGAGCGGGTGGGCAGTGCAGAGTGTCAGGCGAGTTGGGTGACATTTGTCAGGTGGGCCATTGCCGGGTGAACCATGTCAAACTGTTCCCATGCCCCCAAAGCGCCAAACCCCCACCCTCGAGCGCACCCCATGATTCGGGTGGTCATCGCCGAGGACCAAGCGCTCGTCTTGGGTGCACTGGCCGCGCTGCTCGAACTCGAGGACGACATCGAAATCGTGGCCCAGTGCCGTGAGGGAAAGAGCGCGCTCGAGTCGGTTCTGGCGCTCGAGCCGGACATCTTGCTCACCGACATAGAAATGCCGCAGATGACCGGTCTCGAGCTGTGCGCCGAAATTAAGCGCCGTGCCCTCCAAACCCGAGTGGTGATTGTGACCACTTTCGCTCGAGCCGGTTTTTTGCGCCGCGCGCTCGAGGCTGGGGCGATGGGCTACTTTCTCAAGGACGCGCCCGCCTCCGAGCTAGCTCAGGCGGTGCGCCGGGTTCACGGGGGTCTGCGAACCATTGACGCCAACCTCGCGGCCGAAGCCTGGAGCGAACCCGACCCTTTAAGTGAGCGCGAACGCCAGGTGCTGCGTCTCGCATCCGATGGGCGCTCGAGTGGGGAAATTGCCCTGAGCCTCAAACTTTCCGAGGGCACGGTGCGAAACTACCTTTCGGAAGCCATTTCTAAACTCGGCTCGAGCAACCGCATAGAAGCCGCGCGGGTGGCGCGGGAGAAAGGCTGGCTTTAGGTCGGGAATCGGGATTTGGGGATGGGGAATCGGGAATCTGCTCGGGTGTAGAAAGTTTGTCTCCAGTTGCCTTGCTCGAGCTACCCGCTCGAGACCCTCCAGCGATGCCACCTCAAATCAAATCAATGCCGTCAAAACTCACCAAATCGCCCAGATTCTGGATTTGCTCACTCGAGTTTTCGCGGGGTTTTTCCTGAAGCAGACCTTTTGAAACCAGCTCGAGCACGCAAAGTTGCACCGAGCGCAGCGGATAGTCCGAGTACACCGAGATTTCGCGGCAGGACACTCCCCACTCGAGAATCTGATAGGACGCGTCCCAGAAAGCTTTCAGACTGCCCTCGAGCGGTTTTTCCTGAGGCTTGGCGAAGATGTAGACCGCGTCCGGGTGCGGTAATTCGCTGGCACGGTGCTCGAGGTCGTCTTGCACTTTGGCTAGACCCATCGCTAGCATGAGCAACATCAGGCCGTTGCCGCTCGAGTCTTGCACGGCGACTCCATAGCGGGTCAGGTCGCCCCCGGAGAGTTCGGGCACGCTGCTGAACTCGAAGATGCTGTCTCCGGCGTCGAGCAGGTTGAGCAGCAGCAGTTCGGCGGCCTGCACCTGTTTAGCTTTCCCATCGAGTTCGAGCGCCACCAGTCGTCCCTCGGCCACGGTCAGACGGTAGGTCTTGAAGTAGTCTTCAGCCTGGAGGACCCCACTGCGACTGCTGAGTAGTTCGAGCAGGTTCTGAATGGGAATGCTGATGAAATTTCCGAAGAATGCCAAAGTGCGGGTTGCCTCGCTTCCATATTAAGGTAAATCGGAACCCACCCAATCCAAAGGCACGCTGGCTGAGCACACCCTGACCTGCTCCCACTTTTCCCCCACCTTTTCTCGAGGCCAAGTAGAATACCTTGAAGCGATGCTCCGCACCCAGACCGCAAACCGCCCTCCCGTACACCCCAGTTTGCTCCTGCTGGGTTCGATGCTCTCGCTTCAGCTCGGGGCTGCCTGGGGCAAAGGGCTGTTCGAGACGCTGGGCGTGGGCGGCACGGTGCTGATGCGCTTAGGCATCGGGGGTCTGATTCTGCTGGCCTGGTGGCGTCCCAAGATAGGCACGCTCAGCGCTCGAGACTGGAGGGCGGTAGGTGGGCTGGGCGTGGCCCTGGCCCTGATGACCTTTTGTTTTTACAGCGCGGTGCAGTACCTGCCGCTGGGTGTGGCGGTGGCGCTCGAGTTTACCGGACCGCTCACCCTGGCGCTCTTAGGCTCGAGGCGAGTATTGGATGTGGTGTGGGCGCTGCTGGCCGGTCTGGGCGTGCTGCTGCTCTCCCCGTTACTGGGCGCGAGCGTTCCACTGCCAGGACTGCTGTGGGTCTCGGGCGCGGCCACCATGTGGGTGGCCTACATTCTGATGAGCGCTCGAGTGGGTCAGCGCTTCGAGGGCGGGCAGGGTCTGGCGCTCTCGCTGGGTCTGGCGGCCCTGTTCTTGATTCCGGTGGCGCTGCTGCAAATGGGTCCGGGCACAGGCGCGGCCCTGCTCGAGCCGGGAATCTGGAGCGGTGGCCTCCTGATGGCGCTGCTCTCGAGCGTGATTCCTTTCTCACTCGAGATGGAGGCGCTCAGGCTGCTCCCTACAAGGGTGTTCAGTGTGCTGCTCAGCCTTGAGCCTGCGCTGGCTGCTCTGGTGGGCTTGGTGCTGCTGCATGAAAGACTCAACTGGGTGCAGACGGGTGCGATTGCGCTGGTGGTGGGTGCTTCGATTGGCTCAAGCTGGTTGCACTCGAGGGAGAATTAGCGGACATCAAGGGTGGGCAGGCTCGAGAAGTTCAGACCCCGTTACAGCAATTCATTGCGAGTGAACTGCATGGTCCAGTTCTTTTCCCAGTTCTGCCCGTCATCGTCGGAAAATTCCTGTTCTCACAAGGCAGAATTTGCGGAAATCCCTGACCAAGTGAAGCGTACCCGAATAGGTTTGCCCTCGAGCGTGTCTTCACCCTCAAAAATCCCTACCCCATCCTTGAAAGTGCCTACCACAGGCGGCTCGAGCGTCCCGGTCTGGTTGCTGGCCCAGTAGATGCTCCACAGTTGCGTAACTGGATTAAACAAGCGCAGGGTCATGCCCAGAAATCCGGGTCGCCAGCCTTCAGGGATAAAATCGTCTAGGTTGCCCAGGCCACCGAGCAGGGGCTGGGCGCTGCCGGTGGCCGAAAAGCTCTCCCACTCGGTGAAGCCCTGTAAGCGCTTTTTCAAACTTGTGTTCTGAATGGTCCAGTGACCAAAGAGGAAGTCGAAATCGTGTGAAGCCTGGTTTTCGGTGAGATGCTGTGGCATGGTTTCTTTTGGCGCTCGAGTGAAATAAAGGGCTTGCTGCGTGTTTTCCCGCTCGAGAAACTGGCTCAAGTGCGGTGTTTCAGGACCAGATTACGGACGAATGGCTACCCAGGAAAGGTCCACTTGCGCCCTGATTTTACAACCACTTTTTTACACCTCGAGCCTAATCCAGCAACTTATCGCGCATGGCCAGAAATCCTAATCCCAGTGCGATTCCATCCTCTAGCAGCGCCCAGCCCAAATCGGGAGAATCGGTGGACTCGACCAGACCTTTGCGGGCATAGTAACCTCCAAAGGACCCCAGGACCGCACCGAAGGCCCCGAAAGCTGCACCCTCGAGCGCGGATTCGCCCGCCTCGGAATAAAGGGCCATGCCCGCCGCTGCTCCAATGACCAAGCGGCCCAGCAACGGCAAGGGCATCAGCCGACTGGGTGTTTTGGGCAGCTTATCGCCCACCAGTTCACCCACCGCCGAGAGGCCGAGTGCGCCTTGAACTCGAGAATCGCGTAACCAGCTCAGTGCGCCGTCAGACTCTCGAGCAAAACCTCCCTGACGGGCTACCAGACCCAGCAGGGCAAACGGTAGCTGTGAACGCATTCCCGCTACGGTTCCCAGTAAAAGCGCTCGAGATTGTAGCGTTTGCGAGAGGGGCGAAATCGTGTTTGTTTTGACGCTCGAGTGAGTCATGAATTACCTCGTCCGCTCAGCATAGGGAGGTAGGAAATGAGGATTGGGATGGGTGGGTGAATGCTCGAGGTGATTTACTGTGCGCCTCCAGCGGGTTCTTAGTTTTTAGTTTTTGGTTGGTTCTTAGTTGGACGCTGTCTTGGTCTAAGCGGCACTGTTTTGGGCAAAACGGCACCCCGTGGGGCCTGCCCGCCTTCCGGGCCAGACCGCTCGAGAGCAGACCAACCAAGAACCAACTACTAAACCCCCGCCGGAGGCGCTTTTTTGGAATCCCTCGAGCAAAGGTGTTTCCCGCCTCCCTGCCCGGCGCTCGAGTCTGATACACTCAAATGCTATTTCGGCGCTCGAGTCTAAACCTCGGATTCTTGCGACACCGTTGGAGGTAGAAATGCACAAGGTAGCTATCGTTGGACGCCCGAACGTGGGCAAATCGAGCTTGTTCAACCGCCTGATTGGGCGGCGCGAAGCTGTGGTCGCCGACTTTCCCGGCGTCACCCGCGATGTTAAAGACGGCATCATGATGTACGACAACCACCGCATCATCTTGATGGACACGGGCGGCTTGTGGAGCAACGACATCTGGGAGGACGCCATCCGTGAGAAGGCCGAGATGGCCATTGACGGCGCGGAAGCGGTGATTTTTGTTACCGACCCGCGTGAGGGCATGACCGCCGCCGATTTCGAGGTGGCCGATTGGCTGCGCCGCCTGAAAAAGCCGGTGGTTTTGGTCGCTAACAAGATGGACAGCATGAAGCACGACCCTTTCCTGGCCGAGCTGTGGGGCCTGGGCCTGGGCGAACCCATCGCTATCAGCGCCGAGCACGCGCGCGGCCTGGACGTGCTGCTCGAGCGGGTCATGGAGCACCTGCCGATTGACGACGACGACTATCCCGAGATTTCCCCCATTCGCATTTCGCTGGTGGGGCGACCCAACGTGGGCAAATCGAGCCTGCTCAACGCCATCATAGGGCAGGAGCGGGTCATCGTGTCCGAAATTCCCGGCACCACGCGGGATTCCATTGACATCGAGTGGAACTTTGGCGGTCAGCGCTTTGTGCTGGTAGACACGGCGGGTATTCGCAAGAAGACCGAAACGGCCATCGAGGATTACTCGATGCAGCGCAGCGAGCGGGCCATTCACAACAGTGACGTCATCTGGCTGGTGGTCAATGCCGGAGAGATTGGCGACCACGAACTCAAGCTGGCTAACCTCGCCTATGAGTCGGGCAAACCGGTCATTGTGGTGGTGAACAAGTGGGACCTAGTGCCCGACGAGAAGCTTAAGGAAACCGAGCGCTTTCTCGACGAAAAGCTGCACCACATTAGCTTCGCACCTCGAGTGTATACCTCGGCCATCAATGATTATGGCGTCCACGAGATGCTGGCCGAAGCGACCAAGCTCTACGCCAAGTGGCAAAGCCACATCCCCACCGCCGAACTCAACAAGTGGCTCGAGGTGTGGGCCATTCGCGGCAGAATTCCCAACTTCAAGGGCAAGCCGCTCAAGCTGATGTACGCGACCCAAGCCGAAACCGCGCCGCCCACCTTCGTGATTTTTGTCAACAACGACGATTTCGTGATTCGCTCGTTCGAGAACTATCTCAAAAACCGTATCCGCGAAGATTTGGAACTCGAGGGTATTCCGGTGCGGTTAGTTTGGCGCTCGAGGGGTGCGTTCAAGAGCAAAGAGGAGCGCAAAGCGGCGGAAGCCGAGAAAAAGAGCGCTTAAGGGTTTGGGGTGGCTCGAGCAAAACACCCTCACCCCAGCCCCTCTCCCGAATTCGGGACAGGGGCTTTTCCTTGTTTTTCCCTCTCCCGGTACGGGAGAGGGACGCCGCGTCTGCGGCAGGGTGAGGGCTTTCCAGGCTGGACGCATGTTGCTAAGTACCTCCTGATTGAACGATAGAGAAACTTCCCTACCCGCCAACCCCTCGAGTGCTAAACTCATCACACAACCCTCGAGTTCTCCGCTCGAGTCGGAACCTTTCAGGCCACCTCTCGTACTGCTCTCTGTGTACGCCTCGGCTTCACTGATGAATTCAATCCCTACCAGCAGCGACCCCAGCGACCCGTCCAATCTCGAGCGCCTCAAGGCGGGCGATGAAGCCGCGTGGCACGTCCTGATTAGTGAGCACCAAGACCGGATGCTCAACTATCTGTTTCGGCTCGAGGGGCATTATGAAGACGCGCTCGAGCTGACCCAGGAAGTGTTCTTCCGGGCCTGGAGGGGTATCAAGACCTTCCGGGAAGGCGAGAACTTTTTGCCGTGGCTCTACCAGATTGCCCGCAATACCCAGATTGAGAAACACCGCCGCAAGAATCACCCGCAGTTTTCGCTCGACGAGGCCGAGGAGAACGTGGGCTTCGAGGTGACGTCTCACTACCGTTCCCCGCTTTCGGGCGCTGAGAGCGCTCAGGACGCGGCTCGAGTGCAAACCGCGCTGCTCACCTTGCCGCCGGATTACCGCGAGGCGGTGGTGCTGCGCTTTGTCGAAGAGCTGTCTTATGAGGACATCGCCGGGATTCAGGGTGTGGCGGTGGGAACGGCCAAAAGCCGGGTGTTCCGGGCCAAAGAGATGCTGGCCATTGCGCTCAAGGGAAAGGTGGATGTCTAAGGAGTTGCTGGAAAATACCGACCTGCTGCACTACACGCTCGAGGGAGAGGAACTAACCCCGCTCGAGCGCGAATCGGTGCGGCAGGCCGTCCAGCATCTTGAAACTGGCCCAAACGTCACAGCCCGTATGCGCGAGTGGAGAAGTGCCATGCAGTCGCTGGCAAGTCTTCCTCGAGCCGAAGCGCCGCCGGGTTTCGCGGACACGCTGTCCCGTCAGATTGCGGTGGAAGCGGCCCTCGAGCGCGTGGCGCACCGCTCTATCCTGCCGCCTCCCGATTTTGCCTCCCAGCTTGCAGCCCGCATCTCCGAGGACGCGCACCCAGAGGTAGCAGCTGCCTTTTCGCGCCTGCCGCGCTTGCAGGCCCCCGCTCACATTGCCGCCACGCTGTCGGCGCGTATCGCCCGTGAGAGCCGTGGACTCGAGGAGCACAACCCCGCGCCGCTCTATCTGGTCGGGGGCGTGCTGCTGGCGGCGGGCGTGGGAGTGGCCAGCTATGCTTGGCCCTTCGTACAGAGCGGCGGAAGTGTTTTGCTCGAGCTGGTCCGCAGCTTGCCGCCCACCGCCCTGTTGATGTACTCCCTGCTGTTGGTCTTGAGCCTGGGCTTTTTCTGGTTCACTCGAGCGGGCAAAGGTCAGGCCGTGCGGCCCTTCTGGCAACTGGGTGGCGCACTTTCGTTTGCGCTGGTGCTGGCCCTTTCGCTGCCTGGACTGAGCGGTTACTTCGGTTCTGCTGCGCTCGAGAGTGGTGAAACCACCTCGAGCCTATTCCGGGTGGGCGGCAACATCACCGTCTCGGGAACCGTGACCGGAAATGTCACCGCGCTGGGTGGCAACGTGATTCTCGAGCCGGGAGCCGAGGTTCAGGGTCAGGTCATCAGCGTGCTGGGCAACGTCAAACTGCCCCCTGACGACCCAAGCCTGCTCGAGAACGGACGCGTCACCGCCGTGCTGGGTCAGGTTCAGGGCGCGGCACTCAGCACCACCCCTCGAGATTTGCCCAACGTGGGCGCGGCGGCGGCGTTTCAACCGCTGCTCGAGCTGAGCCGCAGTGACCAGTGGCCGCTGCTGCACCTGGGCCTGCTGGCCACCTTCGCGCTGCTTCTGTTTCAAAGTGGGCAGATGGGGGCGCTTTCGAGTACCCTGCGCCGTGAGGGTCTGCGGGCGCTCTCGAGCGGGATGCTCTTACTCGGCCTGGGACTGCCGCTGCTTTTACTGCTGAGCCTGAGCAAGGTCTCGAGCGGGCTGGCCATGATTGGGCTGGTGCTGCTGGCCAGCCTGATGAGCGCGGGTCTGGCGCTCACCCTGAGTCGTCTGGGCATGGGCCTGAGCTGGCTGGGCAGTGGTAGGAGCCGCGACCTCTCGAGCCGCTTGGGCGGCATTCCGCTGGCTCGAGAAGGCTTTCAGGTGGCGCTGGGCTTGGGATTGTTCGCGCTCACGCTGCCGTTTCCGCTCATCGCCACCCTGGTGTGGGCCATCGGCGGTGCGCTGGGCTTGGGCACGCTGGTGATGTATCTGCTGGGCCGCGCTCGAGGGGTGGAGTAGGACCATTTTCTTTACTGAATCACCATTTGTTTGAACAAAAATCACAAAACACGGTTAATACAACTTTTCAAAGGCTGTGGATTTCATGGAGAGGGAAATTTACCAGAGGCGAAGTCATACGAACTTTGATTGTTACTGCCTACTGTTACTAAAAACCACTCTCGCGAGCCATTGATAACACATGCTCCGACGAATGGGCCAGGTGGCTCCACCCTATGCTCTCCTCCCCTAAAGCCAAACTTACAACTCCCAGGAATAGGGGCATGATTTGGACTTTCTGAGACATAATTATAAAGAGCCTTGTAAACTTTCTCCCCATACTCTTGAGCGGCCTCGTTCTCGCGCTTTATGTAATCGGGAACATCCCCCGTAACGTTGTTGAGTGGGCGACTACGTGTAAAGGGTACGCTACCTGTAACAAACGAGCTTTTCTGGAAATAGAAAAATACGAGAAGCCCAAAAAGTGCAAATAATCCGAAAAGCAGAAACGAAAAATTACGCCTTTTAACGCGGCGTCCACTTGTGCCCAAGATAATGTCTGGCCTTGCTCGAGTGGACAAGTTGTTAGACCCGGAGCCGTTCAGAGAATCTGATGCGTCATTTCTGGCGTAGGAAGAATCGGTTTTCTTGGTCATGACTGTATTAAGTTTAGGTCAAAATTATCGGAGGTGACAAGTATTTTTTAACTGTTTTCTTGCACTCACCGCCAACCCTTTGAAACTCAACAACCTTATCTTCCGACTGTAAACCGTGAGGCAGTAAATCCGCTAAAAGCTTTATGGCAGTGCTCGAGCAAGACACTTGTCCACTGACCCACCTCACCCACCCAACCCGTGGGCTACACTCGAGCACAGATGGAGTACAGATGAAGCGCATCGTGGTCAAAGTTGGCTCCTCGAGCCTGACGGACGAATCGGGCCGAATTACCCCGCCTAAGCTGTGGGCCATCGCCAGGGCGGTGATGGCCACGGGCGCGCAGGTGGCGCTGGTCTCGAGCGGGGCGGTGGCGGCGGGGCGCGGGCTGCTGGGCCGGGAGCATCCGCGCACCCTGCCCGAAAAGCAGGCCCTGGCCGCCGTGGGACAAGCCGCGCTGATGCAGGACTGGTCTCGAGCGTTCGCGCCGCACGCGGTGGCCCAGTTTCTGCTCACCGCCGACGACATCGCGGACCGCACCCGCTTTGTGAGCGCTAAAGGGGCGCTCGAGGCGGCCTTCAAGCTGGGCGTGGTGCCGATTATCAACGAAAACGATACCGTGGCCACCCTCGAGCTGAAATTGGGCGACAACGACACCCTGTCGGCCTGGGTGGCGTACCTCATTGGGGCCGAGCAGTTAATTTTGCTCACCGATGTGGACGGCCTTTATACCGCTAATCCTCGAGAGGACCCCAACGCCACCCGGATTTCGCTGGTCGAGGACTTAGCCAGCGTAGAAGGGTTGGCCGGAGGCGCGGGCAGCTCGAGGGGAACGGGGGGCATGTTCACCAAGCTCAAAGCGGCGCGAATCGCGGGTGACGCCGGAATCGAAACTCTGATTCTGGGCGGCGGTGGGGTCGGCCTCGAACGCTACTTCTCTAGTAAGGGGGGGGGTGCGGACACCGGAACCCGCATTCTGGCCAGGGGTGGCGCGGCGCGGCGCGGCTGGATGCTGCACGGACAGGCTCGGGGCACCCTCTTCGTGGACGGGGGCGCGGTGAAAGCTCTGCGTGGGGGGCGCTCCCTGCTGCCTTCCGGGGTGCAGCGGCTCGAGGGCAATTTTAACTTCGGAGATTTGGTGGCGCTCGAGGGACCGACTGGCGCGGTGGCGCGGGGCCTGACCAACTACGCTTCAAAGGAACTGAGCCTGATTGCGGGCCTGCAAACCGACGCCATTGAGGACAAGCTGGGCTATAAAGACTACGACGAGGTGATTCACCGCAACAGTCTGGTGTTGCTCGAGCACGAGAATGGACAGTCCTGAGAAATCTATGCTCGAGCGTGCTGGGCAGGATTTACCTCCGTAGACCCCTTTGCCCGTCCAATTTATCTGGTGAATCGAGCGGGTCAGACGCCGCCTTTCGCCTTCAACCTTCCACAAATCTCGAAATCAAAGGGCTGACCTCGAGAAGGGGGTTTCGTCCTGCTCGGTGAAGAAACGTCGCATATTCTGCTCGAGCGTGCCCTGAAATGCTGCACAGACCCTGATATTCTCCGCCTTACTCTCTAGGCATCACCGACGGAAGCGCTAACCGCGTCCGCAAGTGCAAAGGAGAACATCATGAAAAAGCTCATTTCAATGGTCGCTACCCTCGCCTTCAGCACCGCCCTGCTCTCGAGCGCCCAAGCCGCCGAGGTGCGGGTCGCCAACCTCACCAGCAACGCTCACAAGGTTGACCTGTGGGTGGGCGACAAACAGATTGCCAGCTCAATAGGCAGTGCCGCCGCCTCGAGCTTCGTGGACGTGGATTCGGGAATTCAGAAGGTGATGGTGATGGAAGCGGGAACGGTCTACCCGATTGGGGTTCTGGACCTCGTCCTCGACAGCTCGAGCCAGTACACCGTGGTGTTGGATGGAGATACCCAGCTTCAGACCCGACTGACCTCGTTTCAGACCCAGAAGGTCACGCCGCAAAGTGGTCAGGTGGCCCTGCGGGTGTTCAATCTGGCCAACACCGCACCCGCACTCGAGGTCTCTGAGGTGGGCAATCTGACCGGGGGAAGCGGCATGGCGATGGCGGTGGCCGCCTCGAGCCGCACCCTGGACGTGTCCTTTGTCGGTTCGAGCGTGGACCTCACCTCGACCACGCCCGCCCTGGACACCAACACCGATGTGTTCGTGGTGGACCAGGGATACATTGGCAACAGCCCCAACGTTAAGACCGTCACCATTGCAGAGTGAGCGCTTCACAAATCAACCGTTTCAATCACCCCTCGAGTTCGGCGCTCGAGGGGATTTTTTTTGGTCTCTCCGTTTGCGGACATCCCGCCTCCAGAAACAAAATAGAATGTCTGCATTACAGCCTTATACCTCGAGATACAGAGGTCGTATCTCCTAGAATTCGCGCTTGCTTTATAGAGTCAAAAGCTATAAACTTGATAACACCAGACTCAAGTTTCCTGGTCAACTCCCTCTCTCGAGCCGTCCGAAAGGATTGAAAATGCCTAAAAATACCGAAATTCCCGAGAATCCTGTTCTGCCCAACATCTTGCCGGTGTGTCCGGTGCGCGGTTCGGTCATCTATCCCACAATGGTGCAGCACATAGATGCCGCTCGAGCGCTCTCGATTGGCGCGATTGACGCGGCGATGGAGTCGCACAAAAGCATCCTGATTGTTTCGCAAAGGGACAAGGATTTAGACGAACCCAGCGGCGAGGATTTGTACACCGTGGGAACCGCATGCTCCATCTTGCGAACACGTCGCAACCCTGACGGCAGCGTGCAGATGCTGGTCAGCGCTTTTCAGCGGGTCAAGGTGCTCAAGTATCTCGAGGGCGACTATATGCGCGCCGAGGTGCAGATGCTCGAGGTGGCGGACGGCAACGCGCTGGAACTCGAGGCGTTGGGCCGTGAACTCATAACCAAGTTCGACGAGGTGATTGCGGGCGGTAAGTTTTTGCCGCCCGACACGGTGCAACTGATTCACGGCCTGGACGACCCCGCGCAGGTCGCAGACCACATCGCCTTTCACTTCGACTTCAAGGTGCCGGACAAGCAGGCGGTGCTCGAGGCCCCCACCAAGCTCGAGCGGATTCGCAAGGTTTTGGTGTTACTCGACACCGAAACCGAGCTGATGACCATGCAAAAGCGCATCCAGCAACAGGTGCGCGAGGAAATCGACAAGAACCAGCGCGATTACTTCCTGCGCGAGCAAATGAAAGCCATCCGCAAAGAACTCTCGAGCACCGAGGGTGACGAGGGCGAGGACGAAACCGAGTTGCTGCGCGAGAAAATCGAGGCGCTGGGTTTATCACCAGAAGTCAAAAAAGAGGTGGACCGCGAACTCAACCGCCTGAGCCGGATGCACCCCGACAGTGCCGAGGGCAGCGTCATTCGCACCTACCTGGGCGTAATTTCCGAGCTACCGTGGAACGTGCGGAGCGAGGAAAGCCTGGATATGCTGGAGGCCGAGCGTATTTTGGAAGAGGACCACTACGGACTCGAAAAGGTCAAGGACCGGGTGCTCGAGTTCCTGGCGGTTCGCAAGCTGCGCCGGGACCGCGCCGCACGCGGAGACTTGACCCAGGGCGAGGCTAACAAGGGACCCATCTTGGTGTTCACCGGACCTCCCGGCGTGGGCAAGACCAGCATCGCGCAGGCGATTGCCAAGGCGCTGAGCCGCAAGTACATTCGCATTGCTCTGGGCGGCGCTCGAGACGAATCCGACATCCGGGGCCACCGCCGCACCTACATCGGGGCCATGCCGGGACGCCTGATTCAGGGCATCCGCAGCGCCGGTACCAAGAACCCGGTGATTTTGCTCGACGAGGTGGACAAGCTGGGCACCAGTTATCAGGGTGACCCCTCGAGCGCGCTGCTCGAGGTGCTGGACCCGGCCCAGAACCACACCTTTAACGACCACTACTTGGGCGTGCCGTTCGATTTATCCGAAGTCATGTTCATCGCCACCGCCAACTACCCCGAGCAGATTCCGCCCGCGCTGCTTGACCGCATGGAGGTCATCGAGTTCAACAGCTACATCGAGCAGGAGAAGCTCGAGATTGCCAAGCGATACCTGGTGCCGCGCCAGATAGGGGAGAACGGCCTCAAGGCCAATCAGGTAAGTCTCACCGACGCCGCGCTCGAGAAGCTCATCCAGGGCTACACCCGTGAAGCGGGCGTGCGAAACCTCGAGCGCGAAATTGGGACCACGCTGCGTAAGGTGGCTCGCCGCATCGCCAGCGGCGAACTCAAGCGCGCCAAAGTGACCGACAAGGAACTCGAGCGCTACCTGGGTCAGCCCAAAATTACCCCCGAGCACGAGAACGAGCGCGACATGGTGGGCGTGTCCACCGGCATGTTCTACACCCCGGTGGGTGGTGACATCCTGTTCGTGGAAACGAGTGTGATGAAGGGTTCGGGGCTGGTGCTCACCGGGCAACTGGGCGACGTGATGAAAGAATCGGCTCGAGCGGCTCTTTCCTACGCCAAAGCCAACCAGGAGCGTTACCGATTGCCGGAAGACAAGCTCGAGAAGGCCGAGATTCACATTCACTTCCCGGCGGGCGCGATTCCCAAAGACGGCCCCAGCGCGGGTGTCACCATCGCTACCAGTTTGATTTCGGCGTTGAGCGGGATTCCGGTGCGCCACGATGTGGCCATGACCGGAGAAATCACCCTGACCGGGCGTGTGCTCCCCATTGGCGGTCTCAAGGAAAAGGTGCTGGGAGCGCGGCGGGCGGGCATCAAGCACATTCTGCTTCCACTCGAAAATGAACGTGACCTGCGCGACATTCCGGTGCACCTATGAACCAGCATGGAGTTCCACCCGGTGGGCACGCTCGAGCAGGTGCTGGACTTGGCCCTGGTGGGTGGACTAGCTGCGCTCGAGGGTGAGGTTCCCAAAGTGAAACCCTCGAGACGGGGTGGGAAAGCCGCACAGCCAAACGCGACTGCGTAAAATTTAGGGTTTTAGGTTTGGCTTGAGGGGAACTGTGTTTTCAAGGTTCCCCTCGAGCTTTTTGGTGAATCTGGGTTCTGGCTTACCATCAGCCTACGGACAGGTTCGAGGCATAGGGTCAGGTGGGTACAGAGAAATTCAACTCGAGCGTGCGCCCAGTTTCGGTGTACTGCACGCTGTCAAGTTCAACAAATCATGACCGTTCGGTCATAACAACGCAAAGGAGAAGAACATGAAACTAATAACGAACACGCAAATCACCGCCGATGGAGTGGTGCAGGGAAACGGCGGGCGGGATGAAAACCGCAGCGGCGGATTCGAGCGCGGCGGATGGACGAGGCCGCTGTTCGACAGCGAGGCCACGACGTTCGTCTCCGATTTCTACCAACGCGCCGACGCATTCCTCTTTGGTCGGCGAACCTACGACCTCTTTGCCGGCTACTGGGGCGTGAAGGGTCCGGGCAGCAGCCCCATCGCGGATGCCTTGAACACGAAGCCCAAGTACGTTGCATCGAACACGCTCACCGACCCGCGCTGGGCGAACACGACTGTCCTCTCCAGTGGCCTCGTGGCGGCTATCGGCGAGCTGAAAGCCAAGTCGGGCGGCGAGCTGCAAGTGCATGGCAGCGGCACCCTGATACGCTGGCTGCTCGAGAACAACCTCGTTGACGAGATGAATCTGCTCATCTTCCCGGTCGTCGTCGGCCAGGGTATGCGGCTATTCCCCGACAGCGGTCCAGACATGGCGCTCGACCTAATCGAATCGCGGGCCTTCCCGAAGGGTATAACGCTCCAGGTCTATCGGCCCAACGGACGCCCGCAGTATGTAACGTGACATAAGTGCTAAAAATCTGTCTAATTACGTTGGGTACAGGTAAACGCCTGTACGAGGAAGGCACGTTTCCGGCGGCATTTAAGGCCGCTATGAGTTAGGTTTTACCAACTGGTGTGATTGTTGCCAAGCTGGAGCCAGTGGGAGAAGTCCCTAAAGCTAAGCCCTCGAGACGGGGTGGGAAGGTAAAGCAGCCCAACGCGACGGCATAAAATTTAGAGTTTTGAGTTTGGCTCGAGGGGAACTGTGGTTTTACGGTTCCCCTCGAGCTTTTTGGGTTCAAGCTTTTTGGGTTCAAGAACCTGTGTTCTGGCTTACCATCAGTCTACGGACAGGTTCAAGGCATAGGGTCAAAAAAGTAAAGAGAAATTTCACTCGAGCATCTGTTGGGTAAAGGAGCCACCATAACTAACTTGAACGGCGTAACAAAGGGTATGGCACACATCGAAGGTACGGACCTCTACTACGAGATTGCGGGTCAGGGTCCACCTTTAGTGCTGGTCCATGCGGGCTTCGTGGATAGCAGAATGTGGGATGAACAATTCTCTGTATTTGCACAGCAGTACCGCGTTCTTCGCTACGACCTGCGTGGTTTCGGTAAGTCTAAGCTCAGCCCAGGCCCGTTTTCACATCGACAAGACCTACATCGGTTATTGAATTTTGTTGGCCTCGAGCGGGCGCACTTACTGGGGTGTTCAATGGGCGGCGGAGTGGTCGTTGATTTTACCCTCGAGCACCCTGAAAAAGTCGCTTCGCTTGTTCTGGTTTCCTCTGCATTGGGTGGGTATCCCATGACCGGAGAAATGCCCAAACCCATGCAAGAACTCATGGATGCACTACAGGCAAAAGACCTCGCTCGAGCGGCTGAAATCGCGGGTCGGCTCTGGATTGCTGGCCCTCACCGTACTCCAGAGCAGGTAGATAAAGGCATCCTTGGACGCGCACGCGAAATGAGCCTTACCGCCCTGCCCAACATTTTCGTAAAGGAAGAGCCTCTCGTCCCACCTGCTTTTGAACGATTAGCTAAAATTGTTGCTCCAACCCTAGTTATGGTCGGTGAGTTAGATGATGCGAGTATTGCGACAATAGGTGGATTTTTGAATGCTCACATCGCAGCATCCCAAGAAGAGATAATTTCTGGGGCGGCGCACCTGCCCAGTATGGAAAAGCCCGAGGAGTTTAATCGGATTGTGCTCGAGTTTTTCAAATCGCAGCCCACTTTTAGCTGAACTTAAACGGGGTTAGGCTCGAGGGGAACTGTTTTTTACGGTTCCCCTCGAGCTTTTTAATAAGCGAGTCTGGGTTCTGGCTTACCATCAGCCCACGGACAGCTTCAAGGCATAGGGTCAGGTGGGTACAGAGAAATTCAACTCGAGCGTGCGCCCAGTTTCGACGCGGCTGACGGTCACAGGCTGTTACCGGAGGAAACTCAAAATGGAAAACCCAGTTAAGCCAAATCCCGCGCTCGAGAACTTGATTGCCCGGACTTCCGTTACCGTCAACGCCACCAATATCAAGGTTTGGGATGCACTCGTGAATCCCGAAGCCATCAAGCAATACTATTTCGGCACGAACGCCGTCTCCGACTGGCTCGAGGGAAGCCCGATTGTCTGGTCGGGAGAGTTTAAGGGCAAACCCTACGAGGACAAGGGCGTGATTCTTCGGCTTGAACCTGGAAAGGTACTCCAGTACAGCCACTTCAGCCCACTTTCTGGGCTGCCGGACAAGCCGGAGAACTACCACACCGTAACCATCGAGCTGTCTGGCGAGGGAAACCAAACTCGGGTTTCGCTGGCGCAGGACAACAATTCAACCCAAGAGGCTCGAGAACATTCCGAGCATGAGTGGGGGACGATGCTCGAATCTATGAAGAAGTTTCTGGAGCAATAAAGCCGACCAAACTCGAGCGTTTGGGATTGGGCGCGGGCTGAGCTTCCGCGTTGCAAAGGAGAACAGACATGAGAAAACTTATCGTCAACGAGATGCTGACCTTAGATGGGGTTATGGAAGCACCAGAGAAGTGGTCTGGCCCCTACCAAAACGCTGAAATAGCACAGGCCAACTCGGCGGGCATGGGCGCTTCCGATGCGATGCTCTTGGGCCGCGTGACCTATGAAGGCTTTGCCGCGTTCTGGCCTCACCAGACCGATGACAAGACCGGAATCACGGACTACTTGAACAAAACACCTAAGTTCGTCGTTTCCTCGAGCTTGAAAAAAGCTGATTGGGTCAACACGACGATTCTGAGTGGTGACGCCGTGGAGGAAATCACCAAGCTAAAGCAACAACCCGGCAAGAGCATCACGGTCACGGGAAGCGCCACACTCGTCCAATCGCTGATGCAGGCTGACCTGATTGACGAGTATTCACTTCTGGTCTTTCCCATCGTTCTAGGGAAGGGGAAGCGTTTGTTTCGGGACGGCATTGACTCGAGCCTGAAACTTGTCGAATCGAAATCATTTAGTTCTGGCGTGATTGCTTTGACGTACCAACCCGCGAAGAAATGAGTGCTCGAGTCTCTAAAGTCGTAAACCATTCTCGAGCTGGTTTTTAAAGAGGATAGGCTCGAAGGGAACTGTTTTGAACGGTTCCCCTCGAGCTTTTCGGGTTCGTAGACCTGTGTTCTAGCTTACCATCAGTCTACGGACAGGTTCAAGACATAGGGTCAGGTGGGAACAGCGAAATCTCAGTTGAAACTTTATCGGCGATGGAGAGGTAACAATATTATGTCACAGCGCATTTCAGTCAAAACGGGAAACTTCGAGCTTTCGGCGCTTACCGCAGGCTCCCCTGACCATTCCGCATTGGTTTTGCTACACGGTTGGCCCCTGTCAAAGGCGATCTGGGAACCCATAATCGACCGGTTGGGTGATAGGTTCTTCGTCCTTGCATTCGATCTCCCTGGTATCGGTGGTTCGCACGGTGGTGAGACGCCGGTGCTCACAACCCAGATTGCCGCGCTGGTGCTTGATGCCGCCGAAGCAGTCGGGGCCAGGGACATTACCTTCGCGGGGGTCGATATCGGTGGGATGATCGCGTTTTCAGCGGCACGCGACCACAGCAGCAGAATTGCGCGTTCGGTCATCATGAACACGGTCATTCCAGGCATCGATCCGTGGGCAGAAACTTTGGCCAACACTCATATCTGGCATTTTGCGTTCCATCAAGTGCCGAATTTGCCCGAAACGCTGGTCGCCGGTAACCAGCGTGCATATTTCGATTTCTTCCTGGATACTCTGGCTGGTGACAAGGCGAAGATCAGTGATCGCATGCGAGACGAGTTGGCCGCCGCCTATTCGGACGCTTCCGCGCTCAAGACCGGCTTCGACTGGTATCGGGCGATGCCCGAAAATGCGAAACACAACCAACGTGCAAAACGAATCGACACACCCATCCTCTACTTGCGTGGCGACGCCGACCACCGCGATATCGCACCCTATCTCGATGGCTTGCGCACAGCGGGGGCAACCCATGTCACCGCAAAGATCATCGCCGATAGCGGTGAGATCGTTTCGCTCGAACAGCCCGACGCGCTCATCGCCGCGCTCGAGGGCTTTATCGGCGAGACCGCTGGTTGAAGGCATTCGCGCTTTCTTTCCTGCTTTGTGCGGGAAGACTGCGCCAGTCGTCTCGAGCCGCTATCGGTTGCGGACAGCCGCTCACAGCTTTGTAAAACGGGTCAGGCTCGAGGGGAACTGTAAAATTACGGCTCCCCTCGAGTTTTTTTAGTGAACCGATGGAACGCATCCAGTGGCTTTACAGGCATAGAATTTCTTTTCGGGAGGAATTTGACATGCGAGACACCCGCTTTGTGGCTGTTCATCGGGGCGGCCCACTCACCCTCGAGCATCACCGTCAACTCATCACCTGGGCGGCGGACTGTGCCGCCCACGTTCTACCCCTGGCTGGAGACTTCAGCACTGATGAACGTTTGCTCGAGGCCATTAAAATTGCTCGAGCGTGGGCCAGGGGAGAAGTCCCAGTAGGTGCAGCCCAGAAAGCCTCATTGGGAGCGCACGCCGCCGCTCGAGAAGCCCTCACGCCTACGGCGACAGCAGTGGCTCGAGCAGTGGGACAGGCCGTCGCCACCGCGCACATGGCCGACCACTCGCTGGGTGGCGCACTGTACGCGCTCAAAGCGGTGGAGGCAGATGGGAAATCCACCGACGTGGAAGGTCTCTGGCAGCTCGAGCGGCTTCCCCTCGAGCTGCGCGAACTGGTGCTCAGCGCCTTTCGAGCGCCCCGGTTCAAGAGTGTTTTTTTCCTTCTGCTCGGCCTTGCCAAGTGACATTCCTTTGCTCGAGCGCACTCACCCTTCGCCTTCCTGAGATGAGGTCGGCTCGGACTTCTCAAGTGCCGTCCCCAAATTCTCTTTGGTCGGGGCTGCACTGCGACTCAGAGCCTCGACCATCCAGCGGCACCACGCCTCGTACTCGCGCTCGAAGCCGATGCCGCGCCGCAGCACCGCGTGAACCCCGAACCAGTGCGAACTCGGTTGCCACATCAGGTCGCCCGCCTCTGTCTCGAGAGAAGCCAGATGCCGCTCGAACTTGGCTAAGTGAACCGCGTGCGCCTCGGCGTGCTCGAGCATCATCCGGGCAGCCTGCTCAGGGTCGGCTAACCATATGGAATACGCCTTGAGGGCCAGTTCGTCGCGCTTCTTGGGAACGTCGGTAGGGTCCTCAAGCCACGTTTCCAGCGCGGTCCTTCCCGCTGGGGTGAGGCGGTAAACCTTCTTGTCGGGTCGCTCGAGCTGGGCTACTGGGGTGTGCTGCACCAAATTCAAGCCCTCGAGCCGGGCTAATTCGGGATAAATCTGGCTGTGCTGGGCGCACCAGAAAAAGCCCACCGGGTCCTTGAGGCGCTGGGTGAGGTCGTAGCCAGAGCCTTCGTTGCGGGCCAGCAGACCCAGCAGAGCGTAACCCAGCGTGGTGAGGTGTGAAGAGTGGGTGCGGGGCATCTATGTGTATCTTGACATATGCAGCCCCCGATAGGTAAGGTGGATATGTCAATAGCTACATATCAGCCAAGTGACGCTAGAGGGAGGAACCCACATGACCGCACCCACCGCCAGGCCCACCGACCCCGAACCCAACCCGCTCGACCCGGCTCTCCCCGCCGCGCTCGAGCCGGGTCGCTGGCGGGCGCTGGCCGTCATCTTGCTGGCCGCCTTCATGGTGCTGCTCGACACCAGCATCGTCACCAACGGCCTCGCCACGCTTCAGCGCGACCTGCACGCCAGCTCATCTCAGGTGCAGTTCGTGCTCACCGGCTACAGCGTGGCCTACGGGGTGCTGCTCATCACCGGGGGGCGGCTGGGCGACCTGTACGGACGCCGCCGGATGTTTCTGGTCGGTCTGGGCGGGTTCACCCTGGCCTCGGCGCTGTGTGGGCTGGCCTGGTCGCCCGCGTCGCTCATCGCTTTCCGGGTGGTGCAGGGCCTGGCCGCCGCGCTGCTGTTTCCGCAGGTGACGAGTTTCATCCAGGTGCTGTTTCCGCCTTCCGAGCGGCCTCGAGCTTTCGGCCTCCAGGGAGCGGTCATCGGGCTGGGAGTCATCGCCGGACCGCTGCTGGGTGGGCTGTTGATTGATGCCAACCTGTTCGGTTCGCAGTGGAGGCCCATTTTCCTGGTCAACATTCCCGTGGGTATCCTCGCAATGCTGTGGGCCTCGAGGGTGCTCAAAGAATCGAAATCGGGCCTGGGGCGCGGGCTGGACCTGCCGGGGGTGGCGCTGCTCACCGTGGCGCTGGGCCTTTTAATCTA
>Ga0123339_10000849_pt1 | contig 22028 bp, 17 predicted proteins | sample lystaG_FD_89956 | JGI IMG/M metagenome (GOLD analysis project Ga0123339, IMG submission 89956) | Glacier valley bacterial and archeal communities from Borup Fiord, Nunavut, Canada, to study Microbial Dark Matter (Phase II) -... | ecosystem: Environmental > Aquatic > Freshwater > Ice > Glacier ...
TTTTCTCGAGCGCTCAACATAGCTATTTTTACATCGTTCGGAACGTTTAGTCAATACTTAACGAACTGAATGAACTGGACGCTCGAGCAGGTGGAATCCCTTGCACTCACGTTGACCCCTCATCACCCCAGCGTGTACACTCGAGGTCGTGAACATCCGCTCGAGCAAAATCATTATTCCTTAAGGCAACGAACCCCGTGTTCGTTGCCTCGACCTACCTGCAAAGGTAGGTTTTTTGTTGGTGAAGCTGCACTCACAACTCGAGCACTCGAGCCAATCTAAAGGTGGGAAGAAAGCATGAAGACTGTCACCCTCGAAACTGCAATCCTCAAAAGCCCTCCCGCCCACCTCGAGTACCTGAAAAAGATTCTGACCAGCCGGGTGTACGACGTGGCGGTGCAAACCCCGCTGCAACGCGCCCCACGCCTGTCCGAGCGGCTCGAGAACGAGGTGTACTTCAAACGCGAGGATTTACAGCCCATCTTCTCCTTCAAATTGCGTGGGGCTTACAACAAGATGGCTCACCTATCACACGCCGAACTCGAGCGCGGGGTGATTACCGCGTCCGCCGGAAACCACGCGCAGGGCGTGGCTTTTTCGGCCCAGAAACTCGGTGTGGTGGCGGTCATCGTGATGCCCGCCACCACACCCGCCATCAAGGTCAACGCCTGCCGCGCCAGGGGGGCCGAGGTTATCCTGTTCGGGGATAGCTACTCGGACGCTGAAACTCACGCGCTCGAGCTGCAAAAGACACTGGGTCTCGCTTTCGTTCACCCCTACGACGACCCGTTGGTGATTGCTGGACAGGGAACCATCGGCCTCGAGCTGACTACCCAGCTTCCGATGTCCGATTACACCGTGTTCGTGCCCATCGGCGGCGGTGGCCTCATTGCCGGAATTGCGGTGTACCTTAAAAGCCTCAACCCCAACATTCGCATTGTGGGTGTGGAACCCGAGGACAGCGACGCGATGTACCAGAGCGTGCAGGCCGGAGAGCGGGTCCGGCTCGAGCAGGTGGGCATCTTCGTGGACGGGGTGGCCGTAAAACAGGTGGGAGAGCACACCTTTGGTCTGGTGCTCGAGTATGTAGACGAAATTGTTCGAGTCAGCACCGACGACGTGTGCAGCGCCATCAAGGACGTGTTCGACGACACCCGCAGCGTGCAGGAACCTGCCGGAGCGCTGGCGGTAGCAGGTCTTAAAAAATACGCTCGAGCGCATGAACTAAAAGGGGAAACCCTGATTGCGCTGACCTGCGGGGCAAACGTCAACTTTGACCGTCTGCGCCACATTGCAGAGCGGGCGGGTTACGGTGAGCAGTCCGAGGCGCTGCTAGCCGTGACCATCCCCGAGCAGGCCGGAGCCTTCAAACGCCTGATGAGTGTGGTAGGCAGGCGCGCCATCACCGAGTTCAACTACCGCTACGCCCCTCGAGCGCAGGCCCAGGTGATGGTGGGAGTGCAGGTCTCGAGCGCAGCCCAGCGCATAGACGTGGTGGCCGAACTCGAGCGCGAAGGTTACAAGGTCACGGACCTGACCCAAAACGAGATGGCGATTGTTCACGCCCGCCATATGGTCGGCGGACGCGCCCCGGAAGTGCAGGACGAGCGGCTCTACAGCTTCGAGTTTCCCGAGCGCCCCGGCGCACTCTCTGGCTTTCTCGAGGCGCTCGACCCCACGCTCAACATTTCACTGTTTCACTACCGTAACCACGGCAGCGCCCACGGACGGGTTTTAGCGGGTATTCAGGTGAAAGATGCCGACCTCGAGAAGTTTAGGGATTCGCTCGAGCGCCTGGGGTATCCGTATGCCGATGAGGGCGAGAACCCGGTGTACAGGCTGTTTTTGACCTGACGGCTCGAGTCGAACCCACCTGTAGATTTGTTTCTCAACGCGCTGCCCGACCACTCACCGCGTCGTTATAGCGCTTGAAAAAGGTATCCTACTCTCCCCTGGCCTCGGCAAAGCGCTGGGGCTTGACCCGCTCGACCAGAATCTCGGTCGCGTCGGGATTAGTCTCGAGCAGGTGCATCGTTTCCTTGAGATAGTCCTCGAGCGGCATGGCGTTGGGGTTGGTCGCCTGCTGCGGTCCTTGCAGCCCGGTCTGCACAAAGGGCGGAGCCAGCTCTATCACCTGCACATGGGTGTCCTCGAGCTGATAGCGCAGCGATTGGGTGTAGGAATGAATCGCGGCTTTGGTGGCTCCATAGCTGGGATTGCCCGCCTTGGGCACGAAGGCGATGCCCGAGGTCACGGTCAGAATTGTCGCTCGAGGCTGCTCGAGCAGACGCGGCAGCAGCGCGGCATTCAAACGGATAGGGCCGAGCAGATTGGTGGCAATGGTCGCTTCGGCGGTCTCGAGCGAACCGTCGCGCAGGTCCTCGTCGCGCATGATGCCCGCGTTGTGAACCACCGCGTTCAGGGCCGGAAAGTCGCGCTCGAGCTGGGCCGCAAAACCTTTTATGGCCTCGGCGCTCTCAATGTCCAGGGTCGCCCATTTCATGCCAGGATTAGCCGTGACCACCTCCTCGAGCACCTCCTGGCGGCGGCCCGCGATGATGACCTGATTTCCTCTGGTCTGAAACGCCTCGGCCAGACCGCGCCCAATGCCCGAACCGCCCCCGGTGACTAAAATGGTGTTGCCTGTCATTTGCATGGTGTTCTCCTTTGATGTTCTTCTCGAACTGCTGTATGGTATAGCTGAGACGAACGTTTGGGAAGTAAGCACTCCAAAGTTCTATAGTTACCCAAAAGAGAGTGACGTATGACAAGTAAAAATCTCGAGCGCACTGCTTCGCTCAAGCTGCCCTCACCTTCGCTCGAGCCTGAAAGTGAGCAAGGCGACCCCCAACTCGACGCCCTGGTTCGAGAAATCATCGGAAGAGTGGCCGACAAATGGACCATGCTGGTGCTCGAGACGCTCGAGGAGCACGGTTGTTTGCGCTTCACCCGGCTGGGAGACCTCATCGGGGGAGTGAGTCAGAAGATGTTGACCAAGACCGTGCGCCAGATGGAAGCCGATGGCTTGGTCATCCGCACCATTTATCCGGTCATTCCTCCTCGAGTGGAGTACGCTCTCACCGACCTGGGGCGCAGCCTGGGCGAGGCTTTTTGTGGCGTGTGGCACTGGGCCGAAGCACACCGGGAAACGATAGAGCGCGCTCGAGCAGCTTTTAAGGAGCGCAGCGAATCGGACGCTTGAAACTTGTTCTCAAGCATCCAAGATTCAAAAGAAGGGAGGACTGCATAGACAGTCCTCCCTTGCCAACCCGAGTATGAGGAGTTTCAGGCTTCGTAACCCAGCTTGTCCAGCAAACCCTGAAGTTCCTCGCTCGAGCCGTAACTCAGCTCGAGCCTTCCCTTTTTTTCACTTCCCGCGATACGCACTTTGGTTCCCAGGGTGCGGCTCAGGTCCAGCTCGAGCGGGGCAAAAGGTCGGTCCAAAACGGGGTTTGCTCGAGCGAGTGTATTCTTCTCTCGGCGCAGCGCCTCAGCCTGACGCACATTGAGGCCCCCGTTCAGAATCTGGGTCAGCGCCCACAGGCGGTCTTCTTCGGGTTGGGCCAGAATTGCTCGAGCGTGTCCAGCGGTGATATCCCCGTTCTCGAGCGCACTGAGCGCGTCTAACGGCAGCGCCAGAAGTCTCAGGGCATTGGCGATGGTGCTGCGGCCCTTACCCACCGCTGCCGCCACCTCGTCCTGACTGCGGCCCTGCTCGAGCAAGCGGGCAAACGCTCTGGCCTCCTCCACCGGACCCAAATCCTCGCGCTGAAGATTTTCGATGATGGCAATTTCCAGCGCGTCTACATCCGAGAGTTCCCGCACCACCACCGGAACCTCGAGCAATCCTGCAAGGCTCGAGGCCCGCCAGCGCCGCTCTCCCGCCACAATTTCGTACTTCTCCTCTATTTTGCGAACCAGTAAGGGCTGCAACACTCCCTTTTCCCGAATGCTCGAGGCCAAATCGGCCAATGCTTCGGGTTCAAAGTGCGCTCGAGGCTGATAGGGGGAGGGAATGAGCTGCTCGAGCGGCAAACTTTGCGGACTCATCACAGGCACGACCTCGAGTGGCTTGCCCATTAAAGCGTCTAAACCCCGTCCCAGACTAGATTTTTTGGACACGCTGCATCACCTCCTCGGCCAGACGGCGGTACGCCACCGCACCGCTCGAGAGGGCTGAATATTGGTTGATAGCTTTGGCGTAACTTGGCGCTTCGGCCAGCTTGACATTGCGTGGAACCACGCTCCAGAACACCTGTTCGCCAAAGTGGGCGCGAACATTCTCCTCGACCTGTTGGCCTAAGTTAGTACGGGCGTCGTGCATGGTGATGACGATGCCCAGAATTTGCAGTTTAGGATTCAAGCTCGAGCGCACCCGTTCCACGCTGTCTAGCAGGCCGGTGATTCCCTCGAGCGCATAATATTCTGCCTGAAGCGGAATGAGCAGGGCGTGAGATGCGGCCAGCACATTGACGGTGAGCGGCCCCAGACTAGGCGGCGCATCAATCAAAATCAGGTCGTATTGAGTTAATGGCTCGAGCAGTTCTTTAAGGGCGTAAGGAGCGTCGGCCAACTCGACGGAAGCCCCCGCCAGATTCGAGGTGGCTGGGAGCAAATCCAGATTCTTTTGCTCGGTCTTGACAATCAGCTCAAGCACCCGTTCTGGCTCGGTGAGGGCTTCGTAAACCCCGTGCTCCGCACCCCTGGACCCTAACCCACTCGAGGCGTTGGCTTGTGGGTCCAAATCCACCAGTAACACCTTTTTACCGCTCGAGGCTAGGTAAGCCGCCAGGTTAACGGCGGTGGTGGTCTTGCCTACTCCACCCTTCTGATTGACAATTCCGATGATATTCAAGTTTTACTCCTGAAGGTCAAGTGGATTAAATCGGTGTCTGGCTCGAGCGGTCTTCTTTCCTCCTCAATGGTGTAGCCCTTGATTTTGGCAGGTATCTTCCAACTGCTCGAGCGGCGCGAAATCAGGTGCCATTCTTCTGGAGTGATGGCATTCTCGAGCATTTTAACCAAATCGTCCACTTCGGCGACGGCCTGAGCTGTAACCCAACTCACTGGGTACAGAAAGTTTCGTACATTTCCCGAGAACACACGAACATTTTTCAGACCCAATTGAGCCACCGCTGTTTCCAAAAATGCCGCCTTGCGCTGGCGGATCTCGCACAGGTGAAGGGTCAAGTCTGGGCGCTCAAGAGCCAGTGGAATTCCGGGCAAACCACCACCCGAACCCACATCCAACACTTCCACACCTTGTGGTAAGTAGTGTCCATACTCGAGCGAAAGCGCGTAATGGTGGTCAAAATCTCGCTGAACACTTGGTCCAAACAGGTCCAGCGTCTTGGCATACTCGAGAGCGATATCTTTAAAAGTTTGTTTCACGTGAAACACTATAACCTTTGCAGACAAAAAACGGACGGATTGCTCCGTCCGTTTCACGTGAAACACTTTTTTCAGGCTCGAGTTTCACCCGATTTCCGCAAATAAACCAACAGTGTACTGATGTCACCCATACGAACCCCCGGTACTCGAGTGGCCTGGGAAACCGTCAGGGGAGAGGCTTTACTCAACTTTTCCCGTGCCTCATTGGACATCGAAACTATATTGTGGAAATCCACTCCCTCGAGTGAACGGTCTCCATACTTGCGTTCCCCTTCGAGCTGCTCTTCACTGCGCTTGATGTATCCGGCGTACTTGACCCGTATCTCGAGCGATTCCAGTTCAGTTCGGTCTAGTGGGGTCTCGAGCAAGATTCCCAAGGCGAACACATCCTCAAGTTTCATTTCAGGACGCTTGAGCCAGCTTTGCCCTGTCGTTCCCTGAAAACGCTGCTTGGAAAGCTCTTTTTCCGCTCGAGCAATTCTCTGGTATTTGTCCTGGGTCCGCTCGAGGTCAGCCTCAGCAATCAGTCCCGTCTCGAAGGCAAACTGAGACAGTCGCTCGTCTGCATTATCTTGACGCACCAAAAGGCGGTGTTCTACCCGGCTGGTCATCATGCGGTAGGGTTCGTCAGTTCCCTTGAGCGTCAGGTCATCCAACATCACGCCGATGTAACTGCTCGAGCGCTCGAGGTATTTTTGCTCGAGGCCCACCGCTTGTCTGGCCGCTGCCGTACCCGCCACCAGACCCTGAGTCGCCGCTTCTTCGTAGCCACTGGTTCCATTGATTTGCCCTGCCGTGAACACTCCTGGCATCAAACGGGACTCGAGGTTAAGGGTCAGCTCGAGAGCGTCCACCACGTCGTACTCCACCGCGTAGGCATAGCGCTGAATAACCGCCTGCTCAAACCCCGGCAGGGTTCGCACCAGTAAATCCTGCAAATGAGGGGGGAGACTGCTCGAAAACCCCTGCAAATACACTTCGCTAGTCTCTACGCCATCGGGTTCCACAAACAGCAGGTGGCGGTCATGGTGCGAGAAACGAACAATTTTATCCTCGATAGACGGGCAGTAGCGCGGCCCCAGTCCCTCAATATCGCCGGAGTACATCGGGGATTCATGGATATTCTCGAGCACCAGGCGGTGGGTTTCTGGGGTGGTTTGGGTCTGCCAGGTGGGGCTTTTTTGGGCGTTTAAGCCCTCGCGTCCACTGAAGGTATGCGCCGGAACATCTGCTGGAATCTCGAGCAAATCTGCAAAGCGTACCGAATCCGAACGCACTCGAGGAGGGGTTCCAGTTTTAAAACGCTTGAGTTGATGCCCCGCCCGCTCGAGCGCCGCTGATAGAAAGCGCGCCGGAGGTTCACCCTGACGACCTTCGGCCCTGGAGTGCCGCCCATACCAGGTCAGTCCGCGCATAAAGGTTCCGGCGGCGATGACCACCGCTCGAGCGAGGTAACGCCGCCCATCAGTGGTGAGCACTTCCCAGAGCTGGCCCACTTTTTCTAGGTCCGCCGCTTCAGCCCGCAGGATTTCTATGCTCGAGTTGCCCAGAACGTATTCCTGAGCGCGAACCGCGTACTGGTCGCGCTCGTTCTGGACCCGCAGGCTGTGAACCGCTGGGCCTTTGGAGGCATTCAGAATTCGGGTATGGATGGCGGTATCGTCAGCAATACGGCCCATAAGGCCACCCAGAGCGTGGATTTCGGCCACCATCTGACTCTTGCCGGGGCCACCGACTGCCGGGTTACAGGGCATTCGGCCCAGGGTGGAGGGGTTGGAAATCATCAAAGCAGTGCTGCCGAATTTGGCCGCCGCATGAGCCGCCTCAATTCCTGCGTGACCGCCTCCAATGACCAGAACATCAAAGGTCGTCATGGGTCTTCTCCTCGAATCTGAATACCCCAGAGTTGAGGGGTTTCATCAAGCTTCTTACTTTAACCTACTCAGCCCAAAACAGGGTAAGGTAGCTTATACTGAAGCTCTAGCGCTCGAGCCATACACCTTTTTCTCGGTTCTCCCGCAAGACCAGAGGGAAGGGCCAAAAAGGGAGTGTAGTACAGCGAGCTTTACAAAGGAGGCCCTTATCTCTTCTCAAGAAATTTGGCAGGATGTGTTGGGCTACGTGCGCGAGAATATCAGCACCGGAGAATTTCAGACCTGGTTTTCAAACATCAAGTTGCTGGGGGTACAAAACGGGGAGCTGGTTCTGGGGGTTCGCAATTCGTTCACCCAAGACTGGATTCGGACCCACTACCTCGAGCTGCTCGAGAACGCTTTACGTAGTCTAGGAGCACAAAATCCTCGAGTCAGTTTTCAGATTCTCAGTGCGGTGCAAGAACCCATGCTGCTGTTAGACAGCACTACCAAACCCACACCCGAAACCCGCCAATCCGACCTTAAGGCCGACTTTAAAGAAAAAGAACACGAGAAAGAAACTGTGACCCTCAACAATCCTCTGAGCAGTGCCCCCTCGAGTTCATCCAGCCCATCGGGTTCCTCGAGCTTATCCAACACCTCGAGCCTGTCCAGTACATCGTCTTCTGGCGTGGCTTACAGCAACCCGCTCAATCTCAACCCCAAGTACGTTTTTGACCATTTTGTGGTAGGGCCGAATAACAATATGGCCCACGCAGCTTCCGTAGCGGTGGCGGACGCTCCTGGGCGCGCCTACAACCCACTATTTATTTATGGCGATGTGGGCCTGGGGAAAACCCACCTGATGCACGCGGTAGGCCACCACGCGCTGCGTCAGAACCCAAATTTACGGGTAGAGTACGTCTCCACCGAAACGTTTACCAACGAACTCATCAACGCCATCCGCGAAGACCGCATGACCCAGTTTCGCAACCGATACCGTTCAATAGACGTGTTGCTGGTGGACGATATTCAGTTCCTGGCCGGTAAAGAGCGTACCCAGGAAGAGTTCTTTCACACTTTCAATGCCTTGCACGAAAACCATAAGCAAATCATTCTCAGCTCGGATAGACCCCCGCGCGATATTCAAACGCTCGAGGCCCGTTTGCGCTCGAGGTTTGAATGGGGCTTAATTACTGATATCCAGAGTCCCGATTTCGAGACCCGAGTGGCGATTTTGAAGATGAATGCGGGCAACCGCAAGATTTCAATTCCGCAGGATGTGCTCGAGATTATCGCCAAACAGGTGACGACCAACATCCGTGAACTCGAGGGGGCGCTCATTCGGGTCATCACCTACTCGAGCCTGAACAATGTAGCTTTTTCGCGTGCAGTAGCGGCTCGCGCTCTTTCAGAGGTCTTCAGCGGAAACCCCATTTCGCTCGAGATGAACGACATTCTCAAGGCGGTGGCCCAGCACTTCAGCCTGTCGGTGGAAACCCTCAAAGGCAGTGGCCGCGCTCGAGAAATCGCTTTGCCCCGTCAGGTAGCCATGTTTCTGGTGCGCGAGATGACCTCGCATTCGCTGCCCGAAATTGGACAGTTCTTTGGACGTGACCACACCACGGTGATGCACGCAATTCAAAAGATTGGCGACCAGCTCAAGCAAAGCACCGAACTACAGCAAGCCCTCGGCGAAATCCGCATCTATTTGCGGGGCCTCGAGTGAACGCATCTTCAAAATGGTCTATTTTTGGCAAAATATCATCATTTTTGGGGAAAAATCAGTCTAGACAACGCCTTAATCTGATAGTTCTCATGTTCACAAGCTGTGGATTCCTGTGGATAACCCTTCTAAATCTGTGGATAACTAGGCCTAAATCTGTGGATAAATCTGTGGATAAATTGTGGATAACTTTGCCCCTGTGGATAACTTCGGGGTTATCCACAGGTTATCCACAGAAAAAGCCGACTTATCCCCAGGGCCTGTGGACAAATTTATAATTTGTGGGTGAGGCTCGAAGGCACTTATCCACATTATCCACAGGCCCTATTACTACTACTACTATTATTTATATCTTTATATATTCTTTTTTTAGGGCAAGCCAGATTTTGGGAATTCAGGTAAAATATTCCCCAGAAAATGAGAACGTTTGAAGGGAGGCCCTCCAGTGATGATTCAAGTGACCAAAAAAGTTTTGGCAGAAAGTTTGTCGAGTCTCGAGCGAATTGTGCAGGCTCGCTCGAGCAACCCCATTCTAACCTACCTCAAACTCGAAACCACCCTCAGCGGTCTACGGCTGAGCGGCACCAACCTCGAGCTGGACCTGGAGACCACCGTAGCCGCCCAGGTCAGCGAGGAAGCGGTTGTGGTGGTTCCGGCGCACCTGTTTTCGCAAATCGTGCGAGGTTTGTCCAGTGAACTGGTCGAACTCGAGCTGCACGGCAACGAACTCAATATTCAGGGTGGGGGCTTCAAAACTAAATTGCAAACCGGCGACCTCGACGCCTACCCGGAACTGAGCTTCCCTACACAGGCAGATACCGTACTAGACGCCAGGGAGTTTGCCCGCGCCCTCTCGAGTGTGCGATACGCCGCCGCCACTGAAGCGTTTCAGGCGGTGTTCCGGGGCATCAAACTCGAGATGAGCAGGGAGCGCACTCGGGTGGTGGCCTCAGATGGATTTAGACTGGCCCTGCGCGATTTTACGGGTTCCAGTGTGGAAAAAAGTTTGATTTTACCTGCTCGAGCGGTGGATGAACTCACCAAACTGCTCAAGGATGGCGAGGTTCAGCTCAGCTTTGCCGGAAGTGTGCTGGGCCTGTCCACGCCGCGCTGGAAGCTCAACGTCAAGCTGCTCGAGGGTGAATTCCCCGACTACGAGCGGGTGATTCCTAAGGAAGTCAAGCTCTCGGTGCGCCTCTCTGCTGCTGCCCTGCGTGAAGCGGTGGGTCGGGTGGCGGTCCTGGCTGACAAGACGGCCAACAACCGCGTTGAGTTTCAGGTAAGCGGTTCAAGTCTGTCCCTGGCCTCGGAGGGGGATTACGGGCGAGCACAGGACGCGCTAGAGGTATTTCAGGAGGGGACCGAGCCAGCGCTTACCCTGGCTTTCAATGCCAAGTACGTGACCGATGCTCTAGGACCGCTCGAGGGTGAAGTGCTGATTCAGCTCTCTGGCTCCAACACCCCAGCCCTGTTTAAAGCCGCCGAGGACAGCGGTTACAGCGCTGTGGTGGTCCCATTACGGGTGTGATGGGTGTGTGATGACGCGTCGGGATTGGGTTCCGGTCCGCTCGAGCCAGACCTCGGCAGCCAGAGACCCCGGCATTTGAGTCAGGCAGATTCCGCCCCGATTGGACCCCAATTTGCCAGGTTCGAGAATCTATCCACAGCCCCTGTGTAAAACTTTGGCCTCGTAAAGCAGCTTCAGAGCGAACAATAGAAGATTCACCTGTGGAAAACTTCGCCCCTGTGCATAAAAATTGTGGATAACTTTCGAGAACTGCGCCTGACACTCCAATGACCCCCAGCAGACATTGTGTCGTGAAGTGGATTTCGTCAACTCAGCACTGTTGGTCTATCTAGATTATCCATCCAGAATACCCACCCCATCCAGACTACCCACAAGGTGCCGCTCGAGGGTATAGTGTCGCAGGTACACCTTGAAGCTCTAGCACAAGGTTTGGTGGCTCGAAGTCCTTTTTTAAAGCTCGAGAAAGCGGCTTAAGTAGCGCTCGAGTTCTTTTGAAACGGCATTTTCATGCTGAGCAATTTAGGCGACATTTTGAGGTCGCTGGAGGAATCATGAGCAAAATCGTCAATATTGTGGCCAGAGAAGTGCTCGACTCGAGAGGAAACCCAACTGTTGAAGCCGAGGTACACTTGCAGGGTGGAGTGATGGGCCGTGCCATCGTTCCAAGCGGCGCGTCTACCGGGTCTCACGAGGCGCTCGAGCTGCGCGACGGTGGAACCCGTTTTGTGGGCAAAGGCGTGCTCAAAGCGGTCGAGAACGTCCGAACCCTCATCGCTCCAGCCCTGATTGGCCTGGACGCTTTCGAGCAGATTGCCCTGGACCGCACTATGCTGGCCCTGGACGGCACGGGCAACAAGAGCAAACTGGGTGGCAACGCCATTCTGGCGGTTTCGATGGCCGCAGCCCGCGCGGCAGCTAACGCCCTGAACATCCCGCTGTACCGCTACCTGGGTGGCAGCAACGCCAAAACCCTGCCCCTGCCGATGATGAACGTGATTAACGGCGGTGCACACGCCGACAACAGCGTGGACTTTCAGGAGTTCATGGTTATGCCGGTGGGCGCGCCAAGCTTTTCCGAAGCGCTCAGGTACGGCACCGAGACCTTCCACGCGCTCAAAAAAGTGCTGAGCAAGCGCGGCTATAACACCAATGTGGGCGACGAGGGCGGCTTTGCCCCGGACCTCAAGAGCAACGAAGAAGCGCTTGAGGTGCTGCTCGAGGCCATCCAGAACGCGGGTTACGAGCCTGGAAAGGACATCGCTATCGCGCTCGACCCCGCTGTCACTGAGCTGTTTAAGGACGGAAAGTACCACCTCGAGGGCGAAGGCCGCACCCTCACCACCGACGAGATGATAGATTTCTGGGCCGACTGGGTGGCGCGATACCCCATCGTCTCTCTCGAGGACTGCCTTGCCGAGGACGACTGGGAAGGCTGGGTCAAGATTACCGCTCGCATCGGGGACCGGGTGCAACTGGTGGGCGACGATTTGTTCGTGACCAACACTGAGCGGCTCCAGCGCGGCATCGACGAGAAAGTGGCCAACTCGATTCTGGTCAAGGTCAACCAGATTGGCAGCCTGACCGAGGCGATGGACGCCATCGAACTGGCCAAGAAGAGTGGCTACACCACGGTAATTTCACACCGCAGCGGCGAGAGCGAAGACGCCTTCATCGCTGACCTCGCGGTGGCCACCAACGCCGGACAAATCAAGACCGGCAGCGCCTCGAGAAGTGACCGCATCGCCAAGTACAACCAGTTGCTCCGCATCGAGGGTGAACTCGGTGCAGGCGCGGCTTTTCTGGGGCGTAAAGCTCTTAAAAAATAGGGAACAGGTGACAGGTGACAGGTGACAGGAATTTGTTGTTGTCGTTCCCTGTCACCTGTCACCCATAACCTGTAATCTACACGAGGTTTTAATGACAAATCAAGTTCAAAGAGCCACCAAAATCGTGGCCACCATTGGCCCCGCCAGTCGCAATGTGGAAACGCTGGGGCGCATGATGGACGCGGGTCTCAACGTAGTGCGAATGAATTTTTCGCACGGCAGCAAAGAAGACCACCGCGAAACTTACGATATGGTTCGCAATCTGGCCAAAGCTAAGGGCATCACCGTGGGTATTTTGCAGGACCTTCAGGGTCCTAAAATTCGGGTCGGAACCTTCAAAGACGGCCCCGTCATGCTGGTCAAGGGTGAAGAGTTCATTCTTACCTCCGAGGTGGTAGACGGCACAGTGAAGCGGGCCACCACCCAGTACGCCGGATTGGTTCAGGACGTGCGCCCTGGCATGAAACTTCTTTTAGACGACGGAAACCTCGAGCTGGAAGTGGTCAGGGTCGAGGGTCAGGACATCCTCACCACCGTGGTCATCGGCGGCAAGTTGAGCGATAAGAAGGGTATCAACGTGCCAGAAGCCGCGCTTTCGGTTCCGGCGCTGGCCACCAAAGACCGCGAAGACCTGGCCTTCGGGGCCGAATTAGGCGTGGACTGGGTAGCCCTGAGCTTCGTGCGCTCGAGAGAGGACATGCTCGACGCAAGGGCCGAGCTGGCTAAGTACGGCAGCAAGGCCAAGTTGATGGCCAAGATTGAAAAGCCCACCGCCGTGGAGCGCTTTGCCGAGATTCTGGCCGAATCCGACGGTATCATGGTGGCCCGAGGTGATTTGGGGGTAGAGTGCCTGCCCGAAGACGTGCCCATCATTCAGAAAAAACTGATTCGGGCTTGCCGTGAAGCCAACAAACCGGTGATTACCGCTACCCAGATGCTCGAGAGTATGCGCGAGAACCCCCGGCCCACCCGAGCGGAGGCCAGTGACGTGGCCAACGCCATCATGGACGGGACCGACGCGGTGATGCTCAGCGCCGAGAGCGCCAGTGGGATGTATCCCATCGAGTCGGTGCAGATGATGGACCGCATTGCGCGGGCTACCGAGGCCAGTGAGCAGTACCGCATGGAACTCAACCCCTCGCACGGCGCGGTGCGGGGCGTGTCCAACAGCATTGCCGACGCTGCCTGTGGTATGGCGGTGGCGCTCGAGGCCAAGGCTATCGTGTGCTTTACCGCCAGCGGCACCTCAGTGTTTCAGGTCTCGAGCAAGCGGCCCCTGGTGCCGATTGTGGGCACCACGCCGAGCGAGTTGGTCAAGAACCAGCTCGCGCTGTGCTGGGGCGTGATTCCCATGCTGGCCCTGGAGATTGACTCCACCGAGCGCATGGCCGAAATCGCCGACTTTGAGATTCGTCAGCTCGAGTTCGTGGGCGAGGGAGACCGCTACGTGATTATTGCGGGCGTTCCATTTGGGCAAAGTGGTAGCACCAATATGGTGCGGGTGGAGCGGGTTAAATCGCTTTAAAGCTCGAGCGGAAAACATAAAATAAGGGCGACTATTCCGTCGCCCTTATTTTATGTTTTTTACACGGCGCAATTCCTTTTTTATCAATTTTTCGCTCGAGCGGGACTGGGCGAGCTGCCACTCGCCCCTACAAAAAGCGGAACTGGGCGAGCCGCTAAAAGTGGAAGAGAACGTCGAAATTTCGCTCGAGCGTCGTGAGTTTAGTAACACCTACGCCTGTCTACTCATGCGGACAGCCTATACTTTGATTAACTAAAAGGACTAGGACCCAAAGCAGTGTCAGACGACTTTCAAACATCCCGCAAAATGTTAGGCCAAACATCAGGCTCGAGCAGAGCAACCTTCCCCTCAGCGCCCATCCTCCTCTCGAGCACGCCCCATTCCTCGAGCAAAATGAGGAGGTGTTGCGGTGCATTTTGAGTTGCGAGACCGCTTCGACAAGCCGCTCAGCACGCTCGAGGGTGGCTTTCAGGTCCCTGAAGAAAGCCCGCTACAGCTCTTCCTGAGCGAACCCATTCGGGCCATCTGGTGGAACGGAAATCCGCTCGAGAGCAGTGAAAACTACCACCGTGAACCCTGGGCCTGGGCCAAGAACGCCTACCGCTGGGAGCTGCGCCCCACCGACTTCGTGGGCCGCAACGACTTTGAACTCGAGACCGCGAGCGGGCGAGTTCCCTTCACGCTCTACGTTTATCCGGCCAAACTCTCGAGCGACCCGCAAGCCGCGTGGCGCTGGCTGCGGCACATCGTGGGACGGGTTCCCAGCCTCACCGAAAAGCTGGGCTTTCCGCTCGAGGTGCAGGGTGTTTTGGGGGAGGGAACCCAGGCGCTCGAGGGCAACAGCGCTCAGGGCCTGGAGACGCTGCACACCCTGGCCCCCCGGCTCAACGCGCTCAGTGAACGCTTGCTCAGCGCCCCGGAACACCTCAGTCAGCGGCGTTTTCGGCTCGAGCGCGGCGGTCAGCTCTCGGGTGCGGTGGACTGGGAAGCTACCCTGGACCACTGGGGTTCCGGCGGTGCGGTGGGCCTGGAGCACGTCTTGGATGGTCGGCAGCGGGTGTGGAATACCCCCACCTACCGCCTGCTGCTGCACTTCTGGGACTTTCTGGTGAGTCGCGCCCGCGCCGAGGCAGCCCTCGACCCCCAGTTCCTGCGGCGGCTCGAGGAGCGCAGAGGCCATTTTCAGCGCGCTCTGCCCGGTGTAGGGGCGTGGCAGGAGCAGGAAGCGGGCCTTCGACCCGCCTCGAGCGCGCACCGCGCCCTGCTGGGCCTGTGGAGCGAAGCCTCGAGCGCGGCGCTCGAGTACGGAGGACTACCGCAGGGCAGCCTGGGCATGGCCGCGCTGTTCGAGGTGTGGGTGGCCTGTGAGCTGGCCGCCCTGCTGGGCTGTACCCGCCGCAGCGCGCTCGAGGACCGTGAGGGTCAACTGGCCTGTACCTTCCAGGGACCTGACTTTTTGCTCGACTACAACATCCCTATCCAGTTTCAGGGGGTGGGCGCGGTGGGCGACGCCTTCGGGGCGCGGCCCGACATCTTCGTGCGCTCGAGCGATAAAGAGGAACGCATCCGCTTTGTGGTGGACGTCAAATACCGCAATCTGGGACGGCTGGAACCCAAATCACAGCGCGACATCAACAACCAGATGCGGGCCTACATGGGCGACTATCATGCCCGTCTGGGTTTGGTGCTGTGGCCCGGAAACGCGGAGACCGAGCCGCTTAGACTCGATAACCGTGGCCCCTACCGGGGCAGCATCGGGGCGATGCAGTTTTGCCCACAGGATAAGCCAACGGTTCTCAAGTCCCGTTTGCGCGAGGCCCTCGAAAAGGTGCAGATGGGACCGCTTCCGGGAGTTTTAGCGGGAGTGGGTTCGGGGGTCTCGAGGTGAACGGGGCAGGGGAGAAACCGATGGGGTTCAGCTCGAGTGTTTCCGTGTCCCCTCGATTCACTCGAGCCGGTTCAAGCGCTTTGCTTTCGTTTCTCTGCAACGTATCCAACCGAAACCCGTTCACCTCTGAATTTATCCCTACGCTTCTGCCTACTTGCCCCCTGTTTCCTCGCTTAAAAGGAGGCCGATAATCCATGTACAGTTCTAAATCGCACCGCATGACCAGCATGACAAAGGAGTTTCAACATGAGCGAACACATAGCCCTTTTTGCACAGTACAGACTGGATATTCAAGCCCTCGAGCGCATGAATGCCAAGAATCGGGACCTTTTTTACGAACACGCCCTCGAGTGGAACTGGAACGAGGTGGGCGAGGTTTACTTTTCTCCGCCGCTCTCACTGCCCACGCCTGAAGGTGCAGACCCTGAACTCGAGCGCTTGATTCCACCGCCCATTGGTGCAGACAAAAGCTTTGATTCGTTGCGCGAGGAGATGATGCGCTTTGCCCGCTGTCAGATGTGTCTGGTGGATTTGGTCAGCATCTCGAGCCGGGGGCCGCAATTGGCGGTGGTGGAGACGGCGGGCATGGTGGACCAGTACGGCGGACTCATCACCACCAACCCCACGGTGCCGCAGGCGGTGCTGAGCGAGGTGCGGGGTCGGCTGGACAACAAGCTGCCCAAGAACAACCGCTTTTTAGGGTACTACTACGCCATGGCCGACGCCGAACTTTATGCCGGTCAGGCCGACCTGCTGTACCGTATCGAGAAGCACAGCCAGGAGGTGCGCTCGCTGCATCTGTACCGCCACAGTTTGCGTTTCGAGCAAACTGGCTTTCGGTATCGCTGTAAATCGCTGGTTTACTTCGAGACCGACCCGCTGTTGTCGGGAAACAATCGGCTCGAGGGTCTGATGCAGCCCGAAACCCGCGACCTGTCCCTCTCCCTGCTCGAGGGCTTCGAGCGCCGTGCCCTGACCCCCACGGTCGAGAGCGAGGTGTTCAAGCCGCTACCTAACGCTAAAAAACTGCTCGAGAGCTTGCAAAAAGCCGAGCGAGAGCGCCTCAAGCTGCTCGAGGAGCGCAAAAAGAAGGAACTCAAGGAGCGAGAGCGATTGAGCGCGCTCGAGCGCCGCAAGAAGGAACTCGAGGAGCGCAAGAAGATTCAGGACGTGCAGGGCGAGGCCGTGGGTCTGCCGCCGGTGGCCTTCGAGCCGCTGGGGGCGGGCGCGGCGGCGGAACAATCCTTTGGCGAGTTGCTGGCCATCGACCCCGATTTGGTGGGCGCGCTGCAAACCTATCTCGAGGAGGGTCACAATCTGCTGCTCGTCGGCCCTCCGGGGTGCGGAAAAACCTTTCTGGCGACCTTGCTGGCCGACCGCATGGGTGGACGCAAGCGGGTGTTTGTGCGGACCCCCGAGCAGGCCGCTCGAGAATATCGTTGCGACCGATACCGAGCTGTGCCGCCCGGACCGCTGCGCCAAGTATTCGCAGTGCTTTGCCGACGGCGGTACCAACTACAGCTTTGCCACCGCCGACGCCCGCTGGTCTTCGCTCGACGTGGTGGGCGGTTTGCGCGCCCAGCCGGGGGAGGGCCTGCGCTACGGCTGGACCCACGGGGTGGTGGCCAAGGCGGTGCTGGCTTTTGAGAAGAGTGAGGCCGAGAGTGGCAAACCGCACTACCTCATCCTGGACGAGTTCAACCGGGCCAATCAGGACGAGGCGTTTGGGCGGCTGTTCACCCTGCTCGAGACCACCTACCGCTCGAGCCTGCCCTTATCCACCGCCGAGGAGAACGGTGAGCGCGATTTGTATATCCCCGAGGGCTTCCGCATCATCGCCACCATGAACGACCAGGACAGCCGTTCGCTGTTTCCGGTGGGTTCGGCCCTGATGCGCCGCTTTCTGCGGGTGGACATCGGCATTCCGGCCCTCGAGCGCCCGTGGATGGACAAGCAGAACTTTCCCAAGGAGTCGCTCGAGAAGCTCTACGCCTTTGTGGGTGAGGCCGCCGACTGGTCCGGGCGTGGCAGGCGGGGCGACGAGGAGGGCAGCGTGCGAATGCCCACGCCGCGCGCCTACGACGGCAAGGCACTCGAGGCCCCACTCGAGCGGGTGCGTTCGTTTTACCCACTGGGAACCAGTTTTGTACTCGACGCCCTGCGCTTGTCGCAGCGCGGTCTACCGCTGGACCGCGCTCTGGCCGACCGGGTGGTGCCGCAACTTTCCAATTTGAGCCGTGACCAGCTCGAGCGGTTGGGTAAAACCGCCTCGAGCCTGAGTTTGCCGCTGACCCAGGCGGGACTGGAGCGCTTGTGGCTCGAGGGGGCTTTCTAAAGTTTCTGAAAGCTCGAACATTTGATTCGAGGCTTTCACAACTCCGTTCGCTCGAGTTGTGAAAGCCCTCAAACGCCTTTTATTCCCAGCAGTCTCGACACCAATCCCCGCACTCGAGGGTCCAAATCTTCCGCAGCACCTTGAACCGCTTCTCTGGCGTTCGAGTTCTTGAGTCCACTGAGCGCCGTTACTGCCGCAAAGCGAACTTCCCAGTGCTCATCCTCGAGAGCCACCTTCAAAATGGGAAGGGTGGAAACTAAACTCATCGCTCCCAGAATGTCGGCAATTTGCTGGCGCACAGGCCACGGCTCGAGCTGGAGAGCGGTACTTAACGGTTGCACCGCTGCCTCGCCAAACTGCTCGAGGGCGGTGCGGACGGTATTTTTCAGCTCGTCGTTTTCGGAAGCCAAAAAGCTCAGCAGCGCTGGAATAGCTATGGGGTCTCCAATCTGGCCCAGCGCGTGAACGGCTCGTTGAGCGACCTCGAGTTGTGGGTCCTGCAAGGCGTTGATTAAGGCTTCCACCGCTCGAGCATCCTTGAGTTTCCCCAGCGTGAGCGCCGCTTGTTGCCTCGCCGATGGGTTGGGATGTCGGAGCAACTCGAGCAGGGGAGGAACTGCCACTGCGCCTATCCGCACGACGGCCCAGGTGAGGTTTTCACGCACGAAAAAATCGGGTTCTTCGGCAAAACGCTCGAGCAGGGCGGGAAGGGCGCTCAAATCGGCTTGAGTTCCCAGCGCCATTGCCGCGTCTATACGCTGGTTTTTGTCGGGGTGATGGAGCAGGGCTAGTAAATCGAGGGTGTTCATGGATGTTCCTTTGAAAAGTGCGGAGGGCGGTGGAGCGTGCTCCACCGCAAAGCCCAGTTCGGTTTCACCGGGCGATAGAATCAGGGTGTAGGCCGCGCCCACGGTATAGGGTCCGCCTTCCTCGAGCCAGTGCATCAGGGCGGCGTAGCTCGAGCCGTAAGTGGTCCAGTCGCCGGGGTGGACCGTACACACCACGCGGTGCGCTGCAATCTCGCTCAGGCGCACCCGACCCGAAACTGTGGTGGGGTAGGCAATGGGCAGACAGAATTCGGTCTCGAGGGCTTCCCCGAAGAATTCGCGGTTGTGGTAGCGCTCGAAGGGCAAACTTACGGCCCTTAAATGCAACTTCTCGAGCAGCGCTTCCATCTCGAGATAAGCTTGCTGCCGCAGGGTCCAGAAGTCGGTCTGCGTGACCTGTCCACGCACGCTGAGCAGGGTCTGAGCTGGCCAATCGCGCTCCCGAATGTGCAGTTGGGGAACGTGGCGTTGGCCCCGCAGCATCTGGCCCACACTTCGCAAGGCTTGGCGCTGAATCTGAAAGCGCTCGAACAGGCGCTGTTCGTGGTGCTCGAGAATCCAGGCGGCTTCCTCGTCAGAAGCATTGAGCAATCGCCCAATTTCCTCGAGCGGTAAATCCACGCTTCTTAGGGCCGCAATGCGCTCTGCCCGCCCCACCTGCTCCGGGTCGTAATAGCGATACCCGCTGTCTGGGTCAATCAGTGCCGGCTCGAGCAGGCCAGCGTCCCCATAAAAGCGCAGTGCGCTCACACTGATGCGGGTGAGCTGGGCAAAACGTCCGATGGACAGCAGGGAACGCACGCCCCAAGTATGAACCCTCAAGTAACTTGAGAGTCAAGCGTTCAGTCTCGAGCCTGAGATTACCGCTGACCCAGACGGAACTGGAGCGCTTGTGGCTCGAGGGCAGGCGATTTCCACGGCGAATGGAACTTTTGTACAGCTTTCAAACTCAAAGCTAACAGAAACCTACAGCCGCGCCCTCTATGGCTGGACCCTGGCGTTCAAGCCGTTTGCCTGAATGCACGTCAACCCCCCTCCGTCAGTCCCACGCGCTCTTGCTTTCGGGATCAATATCAGCACTTTGCTGGTACGTCCGACACTTGATAGCTAGGCCAGCATCGAAGGAGCACTGTTTATGACACGATCAGGTAAAGTTCGTCCAGTTACAGCCCATTTTTCCCTTACCGTCCTCGGTCTGACCCTACTGCTGGGTGCCTGTGTCCAACCTCGAGCGGTCTTACGAGAAGCAGCCCCAGCACAGGCACAGGGCCATGAGCACTCCAACACCCAGGTCGTCGAGACGATGGTCAGCATGGCAATGTCCGGCGACCACGTCGCCATGCTCGCTGGCACGTTCAACTGGAATAGTGTCGCTAGCAAGTCCGGCAACTGGAACGATCCTGGCACCTGGCAAGGTGGCCGTGTGCCCGGTGACGGCGATAATGTCCACATTCCCCAGGGTCTGTCCGTGAGCATCAACAATCGTGAGTCGGCAGCGCTGGCACGTATTTACGTCGAAGGTACGCTCAGCTTTGCAACCAACAAAGACACCCGTCTGATCGTGGACACCATGCTAATCGGAGCGCCCGCAGTGGTCACGATGGGCACTTCTGCACAGCCTTTGCAAGCGGGCGTGTCCGCCGAGCTGATCATTGGGTCTCGAGCCGAGGCACCACTGAACGTGGCCGAGAAGACCCGTGGCGTGCTTGCCAGCGGACAGTTCATCACCAATGGCCCGAACAAGGATCACATGGCGGCCCTGTCGGGTGACGCACGCAAGGGCAACACCCGCCTCGAGTTCAAAAAAGCACCCTCAGGTTGGGCCGTTGGCGACGAAGTGGTAGTCACGGGAACGCAGTTCCACTGGGCAAACTCACAAAACGAGACCTTGCTAGAAAACGAAGTTCGCAAGATTACGGCGATCAATGGCTCAACCGTGACCCTGGACTCCGGCCTGGTCTACGACCACGTTCGGGCAGACGCTTCGTTTTCCATCTTCGTCAGCAACCTGACGCGGCCTATCGTCATCAGGTCGGCCAAGGCCCAGCCCCTCACCGAGCGCGGACATGTGATGTTCATGAAAGGCTCGCAGGTTGACATCCGCGACGCGGCCTTCATCGACCTAGGCCGCACCGACAAGGCGGCAGCCATCACCGCATCCAACATCAAGGGCGTGTACAGCCTGCACTTCCATCAGAACGGGTACGACCATGAACAACATGTCTCCGATAGCGTGATTCGGGGTACACCCGGCTGGGCGTTGGCCAACCACAGCAGCAATGTGGTGGCCAGCAACAACGTCGTTCACGACTTCGCAGGCTCGGCATTCGTAGCCGAGGCGGGCGACGAGATCGGCAGATTCACCGACAACATTGTCTCGGGTGGCACCAATCGCCCGCTCCAGGCCAAGCCTTACGCGCGCGAAGCCATCGGCGCAGAACCTCAGCAGCGCCTACTGGTGGGGGATATGGGCAAGTTTGCCAACGGATTCTGGATGGTCAGCCCGCAGGTTGTGGTTCAGAACAATGTGGTCGCTGGGGGCAATGGCACGGCCTACCTGATGTTCATGCTGGGTACGGTGGAGTTTGGGCCGAACAATCCCACGGTGGGTCAGTTCACGGGATTTCCGCTAGACCGCGTGCCAGCAGGCATCATTCCCAGAACCTGAAACTACCCGAATCAGTTTACGGGCGCAAAAATGGCGGTCACGTCCGACCTGCCCATCAAGGACTTCAGAAACAACATTGCCTACGGTGTCTTTCAAGGAATGCGTGTGCACTGGACCAACGATGACGCTGGGTTTATGTTCAACGCCAACAAAGGTGTCGATGTGGCCCGCCTCCAGACCACGCCAAAGAACCTGACCCGCCAGCGGTACCTGCTGCGCGACCTCACCTTCTGGAACGTCGGCTCAGGTATGAATGTGGGCTACAGCGAAAACTATGACGTTGACAACCTCACGGTGGTCAATGCCCGCGACTACGACCCTGGGTGCGACGAACGCTTTTGCGGTGCTTACGGATTCAGTACCGATGGCGGAGGCGGCATGGACGCACAGATTCGCAACTCTCACATCAGTGGTGGCAAGACCGCGCCCCTGGACCTGGCGAGCGAAATGAGTACGAAAAA
>Ga0123339_10000853_pt1 | contig 21966 bp, 16 predicted proteins | sample lystaG_FD_89956 | JGI IMG/M metagenome (GOLD analysis project Ga0123339, IMG submission 89956) | Glacier valley bacterial and archeal communities from Borup Fiord, Nunavut, Canada, to study Microbial Dark Matter (Phase II) -... | ecosystem: Environmental > Aquatic > Freshwater > Ice > Glacier ...
AAAAGCTGAGGGATACCTTAAGAAACAATTTAACAGCCCACCTATGCCCGGTGGGCTTTCTTTCGCTTGCCGTGTTCTGGTTTCAGTGTCCCTGCGGCCTCGAGCCTCGAAAAGCGTCTTTTTGGGTGATTCGCTCGAGCTGGACCGGCTTTCCATCTTGGGCACTCCTGTAGATTGCGGCCATGATGCGCTGGTCTTGCAATCCTTCCTCGCCGGGGGTAAAGGGTTTCTTGTCCTCGAGAATGCACTGCGAAAAGTGGTCGAGTTCGAGCGTGAACTGGTCCGGCTGCGAAAGGGTGAGCTTCTCCACGCCGCGCTCCCGCTTGACGGTCAGCTCGAGGTTTTCGTAAGCAAAAGCCGGGTTCAGCTCGAGCGCGGCTTTCTCGCCCAGCACGTAAAGCTGCCGGGTGGTCAGGGTCGAGTACGAGGTCATGCAAGTGGCTTCCATACCGCTGGGAAAGCGCATCAGCCAGCTCACCGCTTCCTCGACCTCGGCGAAGCGAGCATCCCCTTCGGGTTTGTACAGGTAGCCAAACACCTCGTGTGGCTCCTCGCCGGTCAAAAAGCGCAGGGTGTTGAGGCAGTACAGCCCCACGTCAGGCAGCGGTCCGCCGCCCGACTGCTCGAGCTTGAGCCGCCACACGCTGGGGTCGTCCTGGGTCTGACCGTTGATGCTTTGCATGAGCTTAACCTTGCCCAGTTCACCGCTGACAATCAGGTCGCGGGCAGCCCAGTGGGTCGGGGTGTACTGACAGCGGTAGGCAATCATCAGCTTCACGCCCGCCGCCTCGCACACCTCGAGCATTGCCTCGGCATCCCGCACATTCGTGGCCATCGGTTTTTCGCACAGCACATGCTTGCCGATTCGGGCGGCCCGCTCGGTGTACTCGCGGTGCTGATTGTTGGGCAGCACGATAAAAACCGCCTGCACGTCGTCCCGAGTCTCGAGCTGCTCGAATTCTTCATACAAATAAGCGTCGTCAGCAGTCAAACCGTGAGCCAGCGCCTGGGCCGTCGCTTTTTCCTTTTTGTCGCTGATAAAAGCCCGAATCCTCGAGTGCGTGGCGCTCCGCAGTGCGGGCAGCAGTTCCTCGAGCGTAAGTTCGCCCAGACCTAAAACGGCGTATCCGACGCGCTCTTCGGGGGGCAGTGGGGTTTGTATCGTTTCGGGCATGGAGGTTCTCCTTTTGTGATTTGAAATAAGGGGAAAGATTTGTAGGTGGGTTCAGAAAGGGTGTGCCCACTCGAGCATAAAAAACACAAATTTATGCGTTCAGTACGAATAAATATGGGTGCGCTCCAATAAATTGCGACTCGAGCGCACCCAGTTCCCACCTCTATTTCGCGGCGGGTTGGTTGGGCGTTTGCGGGGTGGCGGCAGCGTTTCCCGCTTTAGCGTCGTTGGTCCCGTTGCCGGTCTTACCCACCGCGCTCGAGTTCATCGCGGGCATGGCTGCATTCGCACGCTTGCCGCTCGAGGTCACCAGCGCGGTGGCCATCTGGGTATGCATCTGGATGGTCGGCAGGTTTTTCTGAGCAAACGCCTTCACGTCGGCGTCCTTGCCCAGCTTGATTTCGGTTTCAAAAATCTTGACCGTGTTTTTGTGGCCCTCGAGCTGCGCGGCCAGGTAGCCTTTGAGGAACTCAGCTCCGCTGCTGAGGGTGAGGTTGTTTATCAGCATCCGGTTCTGAGCGCCCGAGTCTTTGGGCAGCGACGAGATGTTCTTTTTCTGAGCCAGGGCGGCCAGCGCGGTCTGGGCCTTGTTGTGCTCCAAAATCATCTTGTTAGCAAAGGTGAGGGTCGCGCCGCCCACATTTTTCTGAAGCGCCGCCGTCGAAGATTCGATTTCAAAACGGTTGCTCATGCTCACTGCCATCATAAACAGCGTGTCCACGCTTTCGCCGCCGTTGTTGGCCACCGTGCTGTTCATGGTATCGGTCTTGGGGGTGGACTTGGGCGGCACATTGGGACCCGCCGGGTTGGGCGCTCCGGCAGCGGGCGGCGCGGTGTTGGTGCCCTGACCGTTGTCCGGGCTGTTGGGGCTGCTGGGTTTGCTGCCCGCAGGAGGCGGATTTTGCGACTGCTGGGCTAGGGTGGTGCTTAGCGTACTCACGATAGCGACCAACAGGAGAGCTGTAACTCGAAATTTTTGCATGGTGGACTCCCAATAGTGTTCAAACTAAATCGGGTCAGCTTGAAACGGCGAGGTGCGTTCGACTTTGTTTCTGACGTTTCCGACGAACAGCGGACTTAACAAAATGCTCCTGGCGCGATTCGCTCGGGAAAATTCAGTCCCTTGCATAATCGGTGGGCCACTTGAAGCCCCGCTGAACGAACCCTGACCTGGGCCTTACCCTCGAGTGAGAAAGGCTTTATGGCTTGCAAAGTCTGGGTCGCGCTCAAGGTTGTCCCAGACATTGGGTGTGTAATCCTCAGTCCACATTCACCTTGTTAAGGCTTGGCTCAGAGAAAGCGCACCTCGTCATCAGCTTCGCATCAGGGAAAGTTCAGCGAGATTTAAGCGCCTGTCTTCATACTGAATCTCGTAATTGGTCAGGCAATTTTTAACTTTCACACAAATTGTATTGCCGCAAGCAACCGCTCGAGCGGTCCCATTATTCCCTCGAGCTTTGCGTTTCGACCCCACCCGCGCCGCACCTCGAGCCGTTTGTGGGGCCGCTTTACTCAAAGGAGAAAAATCATGTTGAACTACGATTTAGTGTGTTTCGCTCACCTGCGCTGGGACTTCGTTTATCAGCGCCCACAGCACTTGCTTTCGCGCGCTGCCCAGGAGCGGCGCGTGTTTTATGTCGAGGAACCCATTTATGGCGCGAACACGCCGACCCTCGAGTTGCGCGAGGACAAAAGTGGGGTGATGGTGGCCACGCCTCATTTACCGCACGGCCCCAGCACCGAGGTGCACGAGGCCCTGACCCAGGATTTGGTGCGCCAACTGTTCGAGCGCTGCCACATCGAGAACTACGTGGTGTGGGTCTACAGCCCCATGTTCATGCCGCTCGTTCGCCAGCTCAAGCCCAGGGCCACGGTGTATGACTGCATGGACGAGCTGTCCAACTTCCGCTTTGCCCCGCCCGTTTTGCGCGAGCGCGAACAGGAGCTGTTTGGGGCCGCCGATGTGGTCTTCACCGGCGGGGTGAGCCTGTGGGAAGCCAAGCAAGGTCAGCACCCCAACGTTCACGCCTTCCCCTCGAGCGTGGATGTGCCGCACTTCATGCAGGCCCGCAAAGCGCTCGAGGAACCCCTAGACCTGGCGGGTGTTCCGCATCCTCGAGTGGGCTTTTACGGCGTGATTGACGAGCGCATGGACCTCGAGTTGCTCGAGGGTGTGGCCGCTGCACTGCCCGAAGTTCACTTCGTAATCATCGGTCCGGTGGTCAAGGTGGACCCCGCGCACCTGCCGCAGAGCGCCAACCTGCACTACCTGGGCCAGAAGTCCTACGCCGAGTTGCCTTTCTATCTGGCCCACTGGGACGCGGCCATGATGCCTTTTGCGCTCAACGACTCGACCCGCTTCATCTCGCCCACTAAAACGCCCGAGTTTCTGGCGGCGGGCAAGCCCACGGTGTCCACCCGCATTCGGGACGTGGTGCGGCCCTACGGCGATATGGGCTTGGTGTGGATTGCCGACGACGCGCAGAGTTTTGCAACTGCCGTGAAAGACGCCCTCAAGAGCGACTACACCGAGCGCGGTGAAAAAGCGGACCGCTTCGTGGGCGCGATGAGCTGGGACCTCACCTGGCGGCGCATGGAGGACCAAATCAGCGCCAGCGTGGCCCGTAAATCTCGAGCCGTGGCCAGCTTGCCGCACCGCAAAAGCGCGGCCAAGCTCGAGGACCCCCGACTCGAGCAGCCTCAACCCCAATTCAAGCGCAGCGGGGTTCCAGGCAGCGTTTCAGGTGACTGAGTAGGATTTGGGGTGCTCGAGCTGAGCACCCTTTTTTGTACATCAGATTTAAGTTTTGCTGAAGCGCGCTGTAGACATTCCAGCGCTTTGAATCCCAAATGGGGACGGCTCGAGGGTCGTCCTGGGGTTTTTTGTGTTTTACAAGGAGACAAACCATGTTCGATTATCTGATAGTAGGTGCGGGCTTCGCGGGCGCGGTTCTGGCCGAGCGTTTAGCCAATGAAATGGGCAAAAAAGTGCTCATCGTGGACAAGCGTCACCACATCGGCGGCAACGCTTTCGATTGCTACAACGAAGCCGGAATCCTGATTCACCCGTATGGGCCGCACATTTTTCATACCAACTCGAGGGATATTTTCGACTACCTCTCCAAATTCACCGCCTGGCGACCCTACGAGCACCGGGTTTTGGGCAGCGTGGACGGTCAACTCGTTCCCATTCCCATCAACCTCACCACGGTGAACGCGCTGTACGGCCTGGAACTCAACAGCTTTCAGGTCGAGGAATTCTTTGCCTCGAGAGCGGAGAAAGTGGAGCAGGTCAAGACCAGTGAGGACGTGGTGGTGAGCAAGGTAGGCCGCGAATTGTACGAAAAGTTTTTTCAGGGCTACACCCGCAAGCAGTGGGGCCTGGACCCTTCCGAACTCGATGCCAGCGTGACCGCCAGGGTTCCGACCCGAACCAGCAAGGATGACCGTTACTTCACTGACAAGTATCAAGCCATGCCCCTGAACGGCTACACCCGCATGTTCGAGCGGATGCTGCACCACCCTAACATCAAAATCATGTTGGGCACCGACTACCGCGAAATCGTGGACGAAATCGGGTGGGAGCGCATGATTTACACTGGCCCCATAGACGCTTTTTACGATTTTCGTTACGGCAAGCTGCCCTACCGCAGCCTCGAGTTCGTCCACGAAACCCACAACCTCGAGACCTTCCAGTCCACCGGAACGGTGAATTACCCTAACGACCAGCCTTACACCCGCATCAGCGAGTTCAAGTACATCACCGGACAAAAGCACCACCAAACCAGCGTGGTGTACGAGCTTCCCAGGGCCGAGGGCGACCCGTACTACCCCATTCCTCGAGCCGAGAATCAGGAGCTTTATAAAAAGTATCAGGCCCTGAGCGAACTCGAGACCCGCGTTCACTTTGTGGGCCGACTCGCCACCTACCGCTACTACAACATGGACCAGGTGGTGGGACAGGCGCTGGCAACTTTCCGGCGGATTCAGGAGGGTGACGCCCCGCTCGAGGTCAAGCCTGCGTCTGCCAAATGTGCGGGCGCGCTGCGCTCGAGCGTGAACGGCATGGTGATGAGCAAGTAAAAGCTGGAGGGTGGGGCTTTGTAGGGGCGCACTGTGCTGGTGTGCCCTTTCTCTTGCGTTTGCAACCTCAGTTCGGGATAAGCCAAGTTTCAGTACCCCCCTGATATCAGGGGGGTGTGCCCGCGAGGGCGCGGGGGGTTCAAAGCTCGAGCGAAAGCTTCTACGGCATGAGTAGAGCGTACTTGAGTCTCATTCAATCCGGAATAGACCCCCCGGCTCCTTGCGGAGCCACCCCCCTGAAATCAGGGGGGTACTATGTTTTGCACTAAACAAGTGAAGTGAAATTAGCTGAAAGCTTTAACTCGAACTGGGGTTCTGTAAGGGCGAATGCCATTCGCCCTTCCGCTTTCACACTCGAGCCAAATCTGATTCAGCCAAATCTCCTTGCAGGTCAGCTTCTAGGCCATTATGCCTACAGCCCCTGCGCCCTCGAGCGTGTAAACTTCCCCTACAACCCTTCAAGGAGGTGGTAGTGCATGACGAAAACTCAGGTTTCATCGAATCGGCCCATCCGAGTTCTGGCCCCCATTCAACCCTGGAGAACCCATGTTTTTGCACCACGCTTACCCCTTCGCTCGAGGACGACGCTTCACACGTTCCAAACCTGTTGAATTCCGGCGGCCCGTATGACCGGGCGCGACGGGAGCATCTACTACAACTTCGACCCAGACCTGCTCGAGCCAGACCTGCCCGACTTCGAGTCTTTTGACTCTGACAACCTCGATTTTGAGGACTTCGAGGACGACCCCTTCACGGGGGACACCCTCGAGCGCTTCGAGGAGCGCGGTCACAAGCTGGCCCGCAAACCGCCGCGCCGCCGCAGCGTGGCGGGGCTACTGGCTGAGAGCCAAAAGGACTACAACGCCGCGCTGGACCGAAGAAAATTCGACGACCCCGGACTCGAGGAGCTGCACCGCATCGGGCTGCTCCACTCGCTCGAGTGGCAGCTCAAGACCGGCAAGGAGGCCACTGTTTACGTGGGTCGCGGCCCCGACGGCCTGTGCGCGGTCAAGCTGTACATAGATTCTCGGGTGCGCGGCTTCAAAAACGACGCGCTGTACCGCGAAAGCCGCTTCGTGGGTGACGCTCGAGTGAAAAAAGCGATGGACGGGCGCACCAATTTCGGCATCAGTGCTCAGAACATGCTGTGGGTGGGCGAGGAATTCGGCCAGCTCCGCGCTCTATACGCGGCGGGTGTTCCGGTGCCGCGCCCTATTCACACCGCTGGCAACGTGATTTTGATGGAATTCATCGGCAACGAGGACGAAGCCGCTCCTCGAGTGTCCGACGCTCAGCTCAGCCCTGACCAAGCGCAGTCTGCCTTTGAGCAGTCCCTGCAACACTTGGCCCGAATGCTTTCTCTGGGACGGGTTCACGGCGATTACTCCACCTTCAACCTGCTGTGGTGGCAGGAAAAAATCGTGGTGATTGACTTTCCCCAGGTCGTGCTGCTTTCCGAAAACCCTAGTGCCCAGGCCATCCTCGAGCGCGATGTGCGGGGGCTGTGCCGCACCTTTCGGCACCACAGCGTGAATGCGGACCCGCAAAAGGTTCTGGAAAGGGTCGTGCAAATGGCTCGAGAGATGAAAGGGGACAACTTTTGAATAAGCAGCACGGTTCTCGGCCCTCAACTCCCAAGCGCCCCCGGCCACTTTCTCACTTTCTCAGCCGCGCTAAGCCCAGAATAACCTTTACATGATTGAATCCAACCATCCCCGCCCTCAGTTCGAGCGTACCCACTGGCGTTCACTCAACGGACCCTGGCAGTTCGCCTTCGACCCGCAGCAGCAGTGGCGCGAACCCGAGGACGTGACTTTCGACCTCGAGATTCAGGTGCCTTATTGTCCCGAAAGCGAACTCAGCGGCTTATCCAGCACCGGCTATCACCCGGTGGTGTGGTACAAAAAAACTCTCGAGCTGCACCCAGACGACTTCCCCGAGCGCGGTGGACGCTTGCTGCTGCACTTCGAGGCGGTGGATTACACAGCCAAAGTGTGGGTGAACGGCCAGATGCTCACCGAGCACCGGGGCGGTCACACACCCTTTTTCGCCGACGTGACCGACGTGATGGAGGGGAAAACCACGCTCGAAATCGTGCTCAAGGCCGAGGACGACCCGCTCGATTTGGCCAAGCCACGCGGCAAGCAAGACTGGCTGCCCGAGCCGCACGCCATCTGGTATCCGCGCACCACCGGAATCTGGCAGGAGGTGTGGCTCGAGAAGGTTCCGGCGGTCCGCATCGGCGAGATTCGCTGGACGCCGTACATCGAGAACTGGGAATTCGGGCTGGATGTGACGCTCGAGGGCGAACTCACCACCGATTTATGGCTGCGGGTGCGCTTGCTCGACGATGGCGTGATTCTGGCCGATGACCGCTACGCCGTGCTGCGTGACGAAATCAGCCGCCGAATCGCGGTCACGGACCCCGGAATAGATGACTTCCGCGACCATCTGTTGTGGCACCCGCATCACCCGCACTTAATTGAGGCCATCGTCGAACTTATCACGCTCGAGGAGGGCCGTGAAAAGGTCCTGGACCAGATTCTGAGTTATACCGCCATGCGAAGCGTGTCGCTGACCAAAAACGGCTTTTTGCTCAACGGACGCCCGTTTTATCTGCGCCTGGTGCTGGACCAGGGCTACTGGGCCGAGAGCCTGATGACCGCGCCTACCGACGCGCACCTGCGCCGCGACGTGGAACTCACCAAGCAGCTTGGCTTCAACGGGGTTCGCAAGCACCAAAAGCTCGAGAGCCAGCGCTACCTGTTCTGGTGCGACGTGCTCGGCTTGGTGGTGTGGGAGGAGATGCCCAGCCCGTACCGCTTCAATACCGAGGCGATTGACCGACTGGTGGGCGAGTGGATGGAGGCCATCAAGCGCGACATCTCGCACCCCTGCATCGTCACCTGGGTGCCCTTAAACGAGTCCTGGGGCGTGCCGGATTTGCCCAACAACGCGGCCCACCGCAACTATGTGCGCGCGCTGTACTTTCTGACCCGCACCCTGGACCCCACCCGCCCGGTCATCGGCAACGACGGCTGGGAGAACGTGGCCACCGACATGATTGGCATTCACGACTACTCGGACAACCCCGAAGAGCTGTTCATGCGCTACGGCAACTTCGAGTCGGCGTCGCAGGTGATTGCCCGCAAGCGCCCCGGTGGGCGGCAACTGGTTTTAGATAACCTCGAGATTGGAAATCACCCGGTCATCTTGTCCGAGTTCGGTGGCATCGCGTATTCAGAAGGTGGCGGATGGGGCTACAGTCGTGCCCATAGCGCCGAAAATTTCCTCGAGCGCTATCAAAAACTGCTCGCCGCCGTTTCAAAGTGCGAGGGTCTGGCTGGGTTTTGCTACACCCAGCTCACCGACACCTTTCAGGAGGAAAACGGCCTGCTGTACATGGACCGCACGCCCAAAGTGGACATGCAGAAACTCGCTCGAGCCACGGTCAACGCGGTGCCGATTATGGTGGCCAGTGCCGACACCGGAACGCCCACCGAGAAGCAGCGTGACGAGCGCTTGCAGGGAATAGAAATCTTCGGACCGTGAGGGGTTCGTTGTGCTCGAGTAAGTTAGAAGTCGAGTTCAGGGCGCTTTGGGAGATGGGGAGAGGGGGAGATGAGGTAAAACTTTCCTACCCTCTACTGACCTCAAGCACCTCACGCTTTTGTTGCGTGGTCGCTTCGAGATAGCGCTCGAGGGCGTTTTCAAAACTTGGCATCATCCAAGCGCGTTCGCTCGAGAGGATTATGAAGGGTTTTGGGGTCGCGCTCGAGTCCATAGTCTCCTCTGCGCCCAGCGCTCGGGTGAACTCTTTCAGGCTCGAGGGTCCGGGATTGCTGAGGTGCCAGATTCCCTTTTCGTCGTCCAAAAATAGCTCCAGCGCGCTTTGAACCACATCGGGTAGATAAGCAGGAAGGGTCTCTAGCATCTCGAGCGGCTGACCTGAATGTATCGCCTCGAGCGCGGCCTGCACCGGGTTCTCGAGGTCCCACGGCCCAAACAGGTCCGAGGTGCGAACGAGCAGGGTTTGGGGTAGCGTCTCGAGCAACAGAGTTTCTCGCTCGAGCGCCTTCTTGCCTCGCACGCTCGAGGGGTTGGGAAGGTCGCTCTCAAAATACGGACTTCCTTTCTGACCGTCGAACACGGCGGCGCTCGAGAAGCTCAGCAATTTGACGCCGCGCTCGAGGCAGGCTTGCGCCAGAACTTCCGGGTCTGAATCCTGTGAAACGTCCACAACGGCCCAGGCGTCCTCGAGTTCGAGAACGGCGTTCAGGTCTGCCTCTCCTGGCTCGAGCGGATTGACGATTTGAAAGGCCAGCCCGCGCCACTGGCACACTCGAGCGAATCCCTGAGAAAGCACGTTATCCGGGCCGTAAACCAGGATAGGACGGCCTTCTACTGCGCTCGAGCGCGCCGGGCCGAACGGTGGGTGGGTGAGCCGCTCGGGGCGGTGCCACCAGCCACGGGTCTCGAGAACCGGGTGCTGGGGAGTTTCGCCTCGAGCGATGTGTTGGGCCATGCTCACGAGTGCAGTCGCGCGTGGCTGTGGGGCGCGAACGTCCCACAGGCCGCTCTCGTAGTATCCCTCTCGGCGGGTGAGCAGGCTGTTCCACTCGAAGGCCCCAAAAGCGGACCAGATGGTGAGCGCCCGAACATCCGCGCCCTCAGTTCGCAGCTCGAGCGCCGCTTCAAACGCCTCGAGCAGCCAGCGCATCTGCTCCTCGCGGGAGCAGCCCAGATGTACCTCGGTCATCGCCAGCGGCAGGGCGTAGCGTTCGTGAGCCTCGCGCAAACGGGCCGCGAAGCCGCCTATGAAGCCGCCGAACACCCGCACCGTCTCGAGGTCCACATACTTGTCTCGCCCGTTGCCGCCGTGCCGAGCGGGACTGTGGTGCTCGAGCCGACCATCTAAAAAACGCTCACTCGTCACGTAGGTGTTGATGCCCACGATGTCCGGCGTACAGGGGCGCTCGAGAAAGGGGGTCAAATCGCGCTCGGTGAGGCCGTGCTCGAGCAGGTAATCCCACAGTTCGTGCCTGGTATCTACTCGCCCACACAGCAAATCTAGGCTCAGCCAGCGCCGCAGATTGTCGAAATCGGCTTGATAGCGCAGTTTATGGGTGCTGCGGGTGAAGCCCAAATCCTCGGTCTGCACCAGTTTGGCGCTCGAGTTGACCTCACGAACGGCTTGCATGGCGAGCTGCGTGCCGCGGAGCTGGTGAATCAGGGTGCGTAAAAAACTGGTAGTGTCTCGAGCGTGCGGATACCACAGGCCGTACAGCGCGCTGAAACGGGCGGTGGTGAGCGGCTCGTTGACTGGGGTGTAATGCTCGAGCCAGGGGTGGCGGCGGGCCACCGCGCCTGCGTACCGGGCCAGCTTTTCGGGAAACTGCGAATCGAGCAAGTCGGTGTAGCGCGGTCCCGAGCCGTGGTGCAGCAGGCCCGCGATGGGGTCCACGCCCAGTTCACGCAGGCCGTTCAGCCTCGAGTCGGTCCAGGTCCAGTCCATCTCCTCGAGCGAATTCGGCGCGACCCGCTCCCACAACACCGGAAACCGCACTCGCCTCGCGCCGGTGGACACCATACGCTCGAGGTCGCTTATCCTGTCCTGCACGCCGCTGAGCACCATCTGGTCCTGGTAGTCGTTTCCCGTGCGGTTGACAGTGGCTTCGATGCCGAGCCAGAGTTCGAGTGGGGACATGGTTCTCCTGGTGCGTGTGGGCCTGACAAATCAAGCCAGAAAGGCTGATGGGAACGAGCTGCATTGAAAGGGTGGGGTCGTGCCGTGGGTGCATTCGAGCGCGGTTTAACGCCTAACAAAAGGGTTCTGGTTGCTCAAGGAGTCGGGTACTATATTTCAACAGGTCCTCTCGAGGATTCTCCATTAGAATGCGTTAAAGGCGCTCCTCGTGAGAGCCAACAATTTTAAGGTTAATTCAGCGCCCTGCCAAAGCCGTGAGGGTTTGGGCAAGCCTCGAGCGCACCCCCCCACAACTCCAGGTAGGAACGCGTGCTCGAGGGGTTTTACCAACGAGGATTTATGAGTGATTCGACGATTTCTCCCTTCAAAAGCTTTTTGATGGCCGGATACGAGTGCAGCACCCACTACGGGGGCGGCGGGTATCGGCACGACGTGTTGGCTGCTACCTGGCATGACGTGCAAGCCGGGTCCGACTACGCCCTGCTCGAGCTGTTCGGTATCAGGACCGTGCGCGAGGGGGTGCGCTGGCACCTGCTCGAGCCTGCACCGTACCGCTACGACTTCTCGAGCCTGCTGCCGATGGTGCGGGCCGCACACGCAGGCGGCGTTCAGGTCATCTGGGACCTGTTTCACTACGGCTACCCCGACGGCCTGGACCCCTTCTCGAGTGAATTTGTGGAGCGCTTCAGCGCGCTTTCCAGGGCCGTGACCACCGTGCTGCTCGAGGAAACCGGACATGCGCCCATCCTGGCCCCGGTCAACGAAATTTCGTTTTTTGCCTGGGCGGCAGGTGCGGCGGGCTTTTTCAACCCCTTTGCGCCGGGTCGGGCTAACGAACTCAAGCGCCAACTGGTGCGGGCCACGCTGGGAGCCAGTCGAGCCGCGCTCGAGGTGGCCCCGCTGACCCGGCTGGTGCAGCCCGAACCCGCTATCCATGTGGTCAACACCCCGCTCGAGCGGCGCAGGGCGGTGGAATCCGAATGGCACCGCATGAGCATGTTTGAAGCCTGGGACATGATGGCCGGCTACCAGCAGCCCGAACTCGGCGGCTCACCCGAATATTTGGACATCCTGGGCCTCAACTACTATCCGGCCAACCAGTGGCAGGTGGATTCTAACCGCCTGGGTCTCGAGGACCCGCGCCGCCGCCCCTTTCTCGAGATTGCCCGCGACATCTACAGCCGTTACGGGCGACCCATGATAATTTCCGAGACCGGGGCCGAGGACGCCCTGCGCCCCGCTTGGTTGCGCCGCATGACCGCCCACTGCGAGCGCATTCTCGAGGCGGGCTTGCCGCTTTGGGGCTTGTGCGTTTACCCCATTCTGGACCACCCCGGTTGGGACGATGACCGCAACGTGAAGTGCGGCCTTTGGGGCTACGAGCAACCCGGAGAGCGTGTCCTCGAGCCTGATTTGGCGGCGGCGCTGCTCGAGGGCAAATCCCGGCTCGAGTGCCTGAGCCTGCCCGCGCTCGAACTGGAGTACGGAGAAAAGGAGTTGGGCTTTCGCAAAGTTTGGTAATGGGGTCTGGTAGCGCTACATACAGCCACTCAGCCCCGCCTCAGTGAGCTTTCGGAAACCCCCATTAAACTCGAGCCAGATTTCAAAACCCATTCTTCCAGCCCTAATCGCCCCCTCTTAATCACCCCATCTCGAGGAAAAACCATGGACACTCAAACTTCAGGCCAGGACACCCAACGTGGCAGCTCGAGCGACGCGACCACTTTCATGCGAACCCTGCAACGGATTGAAGAGTCCAAAGACGTCGCGCCGATGGTAGCGCTCTATAGCGACGAATCCACCCTGTGGAAACCCTCCTTGCAACAGCCTGTGAGCGGGTTGGAAGGCGCTACCAAATTTTGGAGCGAGTATCTGGCCCCGTTCAAACACATCCACTCGAGCTTTAATAACGTCATCGAAAACAGCGCGGGCGACATCGTGCTCGAGTGGGTAGGCGAGGGCGAACTCCAGCGCGGCGGTTCCATTCGCTACACCGGGGTGAGCTTGGTCAGGATGCTCGAGGGCAAGGTCGTGTATTTTCGGACCTACTACGATTCAGCCGCCTTTTTGATGGGCAAGAGTGTGAACGTCGAGCAGCCCAGCGCGACCAACCCGGCCCTGGTTTCCGAAGCGGCCAGCGGTCAACTCGAGGAATAATTCCGAACGCTTTGTCTGAAGTGACCCTCTTGAGTGCGAGGGGGTTTTTGCTGTTCCGCACACGCTCGAAAACAGGTAAGATAGTTCACTATGAGCTATTCTAGCACAGAGTATTATGTTTTTAGCTAATCAACCGCTCGAGATTTAGCTCTTGAGACCCGGAGGGAACATGGAACTTTCACCCAGTATCGCCCACCTCGCCGACGCCCTGTGCAAAGCCAAGAGCGGGATGAAGGAAGTGCTCAAGACCAAAACCGCGCAGGTCAAGAGCGACAAGGGCAGCTACAGCTACAAGTACGCCGAACTCTCCGACCTGCTCGAGGCGGTCAAACCCGCGCTGCTCTCTCAAGGTCTGGCCATCTCACAGGGCGTGGATTCCTATGACAAGGGCGTCAAAGTGACCACCCTACTCATGCACTCGAGCGGGGAGCACCTGTCGAGCACCCTGAGCCTGCCGGTTTCGGGCAGCACCCCGCAGGCTTACGGCAGCGCCATCACCTACGCCCGTCGCTACGCGCTTTCGGCGCTGCTCGGCGTGGCCCCCGAGGACGACGACGACGCGGAAGCGGCCTCGAGCGCGGTTCAGCGCACGTCTGCCACCCTGGGGCGGCCTCGAGCCTCCGAAATCCACGCGGCGCTGGGCAAGCGCGGCATGGCGCGGGTGGACGAGCACTTCAAATTCGCGGCTGAGGTGCTGGGCCGAGAAATTCGCGCTTTTACCGAACTCAGCGACGAGGAAGCCGACAAGCTGCTGGCTTCGGCGGGATAGCGCTCGAGTGCCCTTGAAGAGTCCACCGTTTGGGTGGGCTTTTTCATCTTGGGAAAACTGTCAAATACCTTCAAATGGCTGTGGGCGCTCGAGCCGAAAAGTGAACCTGTAGCGCAGCACCAAGCAGGACTGTGCTTACCTCGTTCCCAGAGTGGACATCAAGTCTCACCGGGTTTGTCTGGGCAGAGGCTTTGATATCCGCTCGAGAACCCCTCATCTGTAAAACCGTTTTGGCACTCTCTTTAATGATTCACATATACGTGACTCGAGTAAGTGCTATTTTTTGGCGAATGATTCGTTCACTCAACTCCCAGAATTACTTCAAGTTTATAAGTCTCGAGTTTATGGGTCTGGAGTTTATAGGTCTCGAGCGTCGTATCCCATGTTGATGACCGGCGACCAAGTGTTGCTCAAGCAGCTCAACCGCGCGGCGCTGCTGTGGTTGCTTCGCACCCGTCCCGGACTGGCGCGGGTGGAGTTGGCCCGACAAACCCGCCTGACCAAAGCCACGGTGGGGTCTCTGGTGGACGAACTGCGCTCTGAGGGCTGGTTGCGCGAGGGCGCTGCGCTGGCCAGCCGCGCGGGAAGGCCGTCCACGCCGCTTTTTATAGATCCTACCCGACTGGCGGTGTTGGGTGCCGAACTCAAGCCCAGCGGACACCGCTTGGTGGCGGTCAACCTGCTCGGGGAAGTTTTGACCTCCAGAGTGGTGGAACAGCCCTACAGCGCGCTCGAGGAGGCTGTTAAAGGTCTCCAGCAAGCATTGGGGTCATTCAGGCTCGAGAAGGCGCTGGGGGGTCGCACCCTGCTGGGCCTGGGGCTGGTCGCCTCGAGTCCACTGCTGGGTCCCGAAGCTTTCGGAGAGGCGCTGGACGGATTTGAAATGACCTCATTGCAACCCTCGCTCGAGCCGCTTTTTGCCAGTGGACTTCCGGTCATGCTCGAGCAAACCCCGCAGGCCGCCGCGTTGGGCGAGTACCTGTTCGGAGAAGCTCAGGGACCATTTTTGTATTTACACGGTGCCGAGCAGGTGCGCGGCGGCTTGGTGCTCGAGGACCATCTGCTGCGCGGCTATTCGGGTCGGGCTGGAGACCTGGGCAGCGTGCTGCTCGAGCCGGATGGTTCGGGGAGCGGCGAAGGGGGAGGTCGGGTCAACGACCTGCTGGGTCTGGCCCACGTCTTGAGTGAAGCGGGCGTCAAAGGCAAAGACCTGGACAAAGGCTGGGCCAAACTGCGCGACAAGCTCGAGGCGGCGGACCCTCATGCGCTCGAGGCCGTTCGCAGGGCTGGAGCGCGGCTGGGCAAGCTGGCTGCGCTGCTGACCTGTCTGATTAACCCTCGAGTGTGCGTGCTCGATGGGCCGCTGGGCGAACTGGGAAGTCCGCTGCTCGAGGTTGCACAGGTCGAGCTGAGGCGGCAACTCGGAGACGAGCAAGCGGGAGCGCTGCTGGTGCGCCCCTCGCGCAGCGGCCTGGACACCGCCGCCGTGGGCGCAGCGGCGCTGGTGCTGCACGCGCTGACCCGTCCGGCCCGCACCCCGGCGATGAGTCCCTTCGCGGCCACTATGTCACGCCGCTCGAGGGGTCGCTGACTCGAGAATTTCGACTCGAGGTAGACTCAATCCCACCGTTCTCGAGTCTGAAAACGGTGGTTTTTTGCTGGTTTTTAGGTTGTTTTAAACCGTGGAAATAGCGAATGGCTCGAGTGTAGTAGGAAATCCATTCCCGTGTTTGGCCTCAAAGAATTTCCCGCCTCGCTACTGTGAGTTGGGGTAAAAATCACAACTTGCATCCCTCTACCCCCGTTACCGCTCAAATCCCCTGTTTTTGTGCCCTTTCCCGAAGGAACGCATTCGCCCGGTTGCACTTGAACTCCCCAACTCACATTCCTGGCTTTCACCTCTCTCGAACCATCCCTCTTGACAAGCCCCCCATTCTGTGACAAAATTCAAGCACCAACCCAATGTAATCGTTTGCAGCTTCCGATGTGCAAACACCTGTACTACCCTCGAGAAAGACCGTGCTTGTAAGCCCTCTTGCCCCCATGAGGAGTGAAACCGTTTGCAGATGATTGGTCTCGAGGAGGTTGCCAAGCGTGCTCAGGTTTCAGCGGCTACCGCGTCCAGGGCGTTGTCGCGCCCTGAAATGGTAGCTGTGCAAACCCGTGAGCGGGTGGCACTCGCCGCTCGAGAACTGGGCTACCAACCCAACGTGCTGGCCCGCAGTCTGCGCCAGCAGGGCAGCCGCTCCATCGGACTCATCATCACCGACATTCTCAACCCCTTTCACGCCACCCTGGCCAAAGGAGTCCAGGATGCCGCCTCAGAGCACGACTACACCGTTTTTTTGTTCAACTCCGACGAGGAGCACGATAAGGAGCGCCGCGCACTGGACAGTCTGCGCGGCCATCTGCCCAGGGGACTCATCGTGGTCCCCACTTCGAGAACCCGCGAAAACCTCAAGCTGGTGCCGAACCTGCCCACCATCGAACTGGACCGGACCAGCGGGCGCGAGGACGCGCACAGCGTGATGGTGGACAACCTGGGCGGCTCGAGGGCGGCGGTAGCGCATCTGGCCGCACTCGGCCACCGCCGCATCGGGATGGTGGTGGGTCGGCTGGACATCACCACCGCCGTGGAGCGCTTTCAGGGCTACCGCGAGGCGCTCAGCGCCGCTGGAATCCCCTTCCGCGACGAACTGGTGTTGCCGGGAAATCACCGCGAGGAAGATGGTCGGGTGGCCGCGCACGCGCTGCTCTCTAAACCCGCGCTCGAGCGCCCCACCGCGCTGTTCGTGGGCAACAACGAGATGACGGTAGGCGCAGTTCTAGCTGCCCGCGCCCTAAATCTAAATATTCCTCGAGACCTCTCTATCGTGGGCTTCGACGATTCGCGCTGGGCGCAGACCATGCAACCCGCGCTCACCGTGGTCGAGCAGCCCGCTTACCACTTAGGTCAACTGGCCTGTGAAACCCTGCTGGGTTTGCTGGGACGCGGCCCTTTGAGCACGCCGACCCAGGTGCGCTTATCCACCCGCCTCATCCTGCGAGATTCAACCGCGTCCCCCCTCGAGCGCTAATCGCTCGAGTTGTACAAAAGTGAGGCTCACATGACCACGTAAGCGCTTCTCCCCTCGAGCGGGTTTTTTGGCCAACATCTTCTCTGAGTGCTCGAGTCCGCGTGAGCTGCCCCACTGCGCCTGTAAAGTCGTCTCGAGTTCACTTTCTCGCCCTATTCCCTCGCACTCGTGCGAACCCTGTTCAAGGAGAATCAACATGCGTAAAGTCTTGCCCCTGCTCGCCCTTGGTACCGTGCTGGCCAGCCTCTCGCTCGCCCAGACCGCACAGCCCATCATCGGCCTCATCACCAAGACCGACACCAACCCCTTTTTCGTCAAGATGAAGGAAGGCGCTCAAGCCGAGGCCACCAAGCGCGGGGCCAAGCTGCTCACCGGCGCGGGCAAGGTGGACGGCGACAACGCCGGACAGGTCACGGCCCTCGAGAACATGGTCGCCGCCGGAGCCAAGACCATCTTGATTACCCCAAGCGACTCCAAGGCCATCATTCCGGCCATCGAGAAAGCCAGGGCCGCCGGTGTGATGGTGATTGCGCTCGATAGCCCCACCGAACCCGCCAGCGCGGTGGACGCCTTGTTCGCCACCAATAACTACAAAGCCGGTGTGCTCATTGGTCAATACGCCAAGGCGCAGTTTGCGGGCAAAACCGCCAAGATTGCCACCCTCGACCTGTTTCCCGGTCAGCCGGTGGGCATTGCGCGCCACAACGGCTTTTTGGCTGGTTTTGGCGTGAAGGGCATCACCGCCGCTACCACCGCCCAGGCCACCGCGCCGCAGGTCGTGTGCGCTCAGGACTCCTTCGGTGACCAAGCCAAAGGTCAGACCGCCATGGAGAACTGCCTTCAGAAGAACCCCGACATCAACTTGGTGTACACCATCAACGAACCCGCCGCTGCCGGAGCCTACCAGGCGCTTAAGGCCATCGGACGCGAGAAGGACGTGGTGATTGTCAGCGTGGACGGCGGCTGTGCCGGGGTTCGCAACGTGCAATCGGGCATCATCGCCGCGACCTCGCAGCAGTACCCGCTCAAAATGGCCTCCAAAGGCGTGGCGGCGGGCGTGGCCTACGCCAAAACCGGTAAAAAAGTCAGCGGCTACACCGACACCGGCGTGACCCTAATTTCGGACAAAGCGTTGGCGGGCGTAACCAGCAAGGACACCAAGTTCGGTTTAGCCAACTGCTGGGGACAGTAAAGCGTTTCAGGCTCAAGTTGAGTTGATTTAGCTCGAGTGATTGCAAGCAGGGGGGAGGTGCGTGGGACAAAAGTTCCACTCGAGCCGTCTCCCCTGCTTCATTTCTTCGTCCAGTTTCGCCCAAGAAGGTAAACCATGACCACACAATCCCCTCCCACCCCCCCGCTCGAACGCAAAAATTTGCTCAGCCGTTTGCCCAACTCGAGCGTGCTGGGGCCGCTGGTGGCGCTGTTCGTCGCTATTTTGTTTTTCAGCACCCAGTCGCCCAACTTCTTCACCGCCAGCAATTTCTCGCTGATTTTACAGCAGGTGATGGTGGTGGGCGTGCTGGCCATCGGGCAAACCCTGATTATCCTCACCGCAGGAATTGACCTTTCAAACGGTGTCATCATGGCCCTCGGGCAAATGGTGATGGCCAAGCTGGCCGTGGAGGCGGGCCTTCCACCCTTGCTGACCATCTTTCTGGGCCTTACCGTGGCTACTTTGTGTGGATTGGTCAACGGTATTTTAGTCACCAGGGTGCGGCTCCCCCCGTTTATCGTGACGCTGGGCATGTACAACATCGTTCTCGCCTTGGTTCAGATTTACTCGAAAGGACAGTCTGTCAACAGTTTGCCGCCTGCCTTGACCTTTTTTGGACAGTTCTTTTCGTTCTCGAACGCGAATATCTTGTATGGGGTCGTGCTGATGGTTTTGCTTTACGCAGTGGTTTCGTACATGCTCAGTTCCTCGGCTCCGGGACGCCACCTCTACGCCGTGGGAAACAACCCCGAGGCGGCTCGCCTCACTGGAATTCCCACGCAGCGGGTTTTGCTGTGGGTTTACACTCTTGCGGGCTTCATTTATGGGATTGCCGCACTGCTGCTTTTGGGACGGGTGGGTTCGGGGTCTGCGACGGCAGGACAGACCGAAAATCTGGACAGCATAACGGCGGTGGTCATCGGTGGAATCAGCCTTTTCGGGGGCCGAGGCGTGCTGTGGGGCAGCTTGATTGGGGCTGTGATTGTGGGGGTTTTTCGCAGTGGCCTCACCCAAATGGGCTTGCCCAGTGAAGCGCAAACCTTGATTACCGGTGTTCTGGTTATTCTGGCGGTGGCCGTGGATCAATGGTCGCGCCGGAAGGCATAGGACTTGGACACAGAGTTTGGGATTAGGGGTTTAGGAGTAGACTCATGACACAGATGTACTCGCAAAATTCTGGAGAACCCGAAAAGGGCCTACTAATCGCTCCCGGCGCTCGAGCCAAACCCGTCATGCAGGCCACCGGGCTGGTCAAGCGCTACGGTCAGGTCACGGCGCTCGATGGCACCGACTTCGAGCTGCTCGAGGGCGAAATTCTGGCGGTCATCGGGGACAACGGGGCGGGCAAGTCCAGCCTGATTAAAGCGCTCTCGGGAGCCACTATTCCCGACGAGGGCCAGATTATGCTCGACGGTCAGCCGATTCACTTCCGCAGCCCGATGGACGCCCGCAAGCACGGCATAGAAACGGTATATCAAGATTTGGCGGTGGCCCCGGCCATGTCCATCGCCGAGAACTTGTTCTTAGGGCGTGAAATTCTCAAACCGGGCGCTTTGAACCGACTTTTTCGCATCGTGGACAAGAAAAAGATGCTCGAGGAGGCTACCCGGCACATGCAGGACCTTAAAATCGGCATTCGCAGCATGAAGCAGGCCGTGGAAACCCTGTCCGGCGGTCAGCGGCAGGGCGTGGCGGTGGCCCGCAGCGCGGCGTTCGCGCAGCATGTGGTCATTCTGGACGAACCCACCGCCGCACTCGGCGTGAAAGAGGGCAACATGGTGCTCGAGCTGATAAAACGGGTGCGGGACCGGGGCCTGCCGGTCATTTTAATTTCTCACAACATGCCCCATGTGTTCCAGATTGCCGACCGCATTCATATTCAGCGGCTGGGACGGCGGGCAGCGGTGGTCAATCCCAAGAACATCAGCATGTCCGACACGGTGGCCATCATGACCGGGGCCATGCGCCCCGACGAACTGGGGCCGGGGATGCTGGCCTGAAGCGAATTTCTGAAATTTTCAAGTAAGGAGAAGCACTGCTCGAGCGGGGCTTCTCCTTTTCTTCATGCCTCGTAGCGCTTGTAAAACAGCTCCATCAGCGCGCCCCACTCCTCCTGTTTGCCCAACGGCAACTGCTGGGCAATCTTGTGCAGGTAAGCCCGCAGTTGCCCTTTGGTGAGTCGCTCGAGCTCCACGCCCAGCTCACCCGCTGCGTCGGATAGAATTACTTCAGACATGGGGCCGATGAGCCGGGTCAGGTTCCAGCGCAAATCCTCGAGAAAGCCGGTTCCCAGTGGCTCGAGCGTGTTTTCTCCGCCGCCCAGTGCTTTTTGCAGCGCGTCACCCAGCAGAGCCTCGTGCAGCATTCGGTCAAAGGCGTCGGTGGCCGCTTCGCCGCTGTGGGCTACAATCGCGTTCACCATATCGCGGTGGGTGGCGTAAATTCGCTCGAAGCGACCCTCCTCAATCATCTGCACACTCAGCGCGCGCAGCAGATGGGCCAGCGGGGTGTGAATCACCCGCAGCAAACGGGCCACCACCGGGTTCCCGGCGATATCGGCGATGAAGAAGTGAAGCGCGAGGTCGGCCTGCACGAATAATTCAGCGTCGTGACCGCTGCCTTTCATCTCGAGCAAAATCTCTTGCAGACGGGCCAACTGCTCGGGCGTGGCCTTACGGGTGGCTTGCAACAAGGTGTAGTGCTCGAGAATCTGACGGGTCTCGAGGAAGGACTGAGCCTCGAACTCGCTGTGGATAGCGCCCAGCCAAACGTTGAAACTGGGTAAGCCCTCCCCGACGGCCAGCACCACCGTGCCGCGCCCCGGACGGGCGTCAATCAGGCCCGCTGCCGACAAGATGCTGATGGCCTCGCGCACCGCCGCCAAACTGGTCCCGAACTGTGCGGCCAGGTCGCGCTGACTGGGCAGGTAATCACCGGGGCGCAGGGTGCCGCCCAAAAGCATTTCCTGAAGGTGCAAGGCGATGTCCGCACCCAGCGACTGACGTTTTTCTAACGGCTCGAACATGGCGAATCACCCCCTCGAGCGCGCTCGAACTCGAGCCTCGGTGGGAATTTTCTCGAGCAGATACGCAACCCCGCCACCATCTTCACCCATTTCACCTTTTTCATTGCGGCCCCTTCGGGCGCAGGCGGCTCAGCGCCAGCTTCAAGCTGACCCGCAGCCGCTCCACCGACTCGGCCAAATCAGCGAGTTCGTCGCCGTCCTGACGTGGAATAGGAGCGTCGAGCTTGCCCAGGCTGATGCGGTTAACCGCCTCGGTCAGCGCCAGTACCGGGCGCACCAACCGGCGACCAAACCATACCGCCAGCGCCAGCGTGCCCACCAGGGCCAGCGCGCTGAGCAAGAGCACGCTACGGAGCTGCAAGTCGAGCAGCTCGCGCACTGACTGGTCCGCCACCCCAATGCCTAAATTGAACAGCTTACGGCCTTCGGGGCGCGGCTCACCCACCGTGCGGACCCGCCTGCCTCCCAAGGGCGAAGCGTACACCTCCATCTCGATGACCTGAAGGTCATTCACCTGGCCCTCGAGCGGCTCCAGGCGCTTTAAAGTGCCTTCTAGGTGCTCTTGCACGTCGGGTTTAGCCCCGCTGGCTCTGGCCTGCTCGAGAATCTCGCGGTACTGGCCCGCTCGGGTGTCGGTGAAGCGAAAATGCCTCGAGCCGGGGCTTTGCTTGAGAAATTTGCTGTACTGGCGCAGCAACAGCCAATCGGTGTCGGGGTCTTTGGAGGTGAAAAAGCGCACCGCCGCGCCGCTGGGCCGCACA
>Ga0123339_10000854_pt1 | contig 21937 bp, 17 predicted proteins | sample lystaG_FD_89956 | JGI IMG/M metagenome (GOLD analysis project Ga0123339, IMG submission 89956) | Glacier valley bacterial and archeal communities from Borup Fiord, Nunavut, Canada, to study Microbial Dark Matter (Phase II) -... | ecosystem: Environmental > Aquatic > Freshwater > Ice > Glacier ...
CACTTGACTGGGCAGCGAAGGGCTACTACGTCTACGAGCGGCTGAAGGCTGCCGCTGCGCATAGCCAACCGGCGGTGATCGCTAGCCTCGATGGCATGAAGCGGGACGGCGCGGTGGCGCACTACAAGCAGTTCTGGATCGTCAACGCCATCGCGGTTGAGGGGGATGGTAGCAGCGTCTACGACCTGGCCGCCCGCCCCGACGTGCGCTACATCCAGTCGCAGCACAGCTACAGTATCCCAGAGCCTGCCCCCAGCCAGCGGCCTGCGAGCAGCAATCTGCCCCAAGCGGTCGAGCCGAACATCAGCCTGGTCAATGCCCCAGCAGTCTGGGCGCAGGGCTACCGAGGGCAGGGTGTCACCGTTGGCATCATTGACAGCGGCGAAGAAGCCACCCACCCGGCGGTCAGCCGCCAGTATCGCGGCAGCAGCATCCTGCCTGGCAACAACTACAACTGGTACGATGTAGTGACGCAGCGGGCCGAGCCTAGCTGGACGAACGCGCATGGTACCCACGTGCTTGGTACTATCCTGGGCGATGACGGGGCTGGCAACCAGGTGGGCATGGCTCCAGCCGCTTACTGGATTGGCTGCGCGGGCCTGCTCTTTTTCAGCGGTTCGACCAACGAACTGATTGAGTGCGCCGAGTTCATGCTGGCTCCCACCCGCAGTGACGGCGGCGACCCTCGCCCTGAACTGCGCCCGCAAGTGGTCAACAACTCGTGGGGCGACACCAACGGCGCAGACATCGGCTTCCAGATTGCTACCCAGCAGTGGGTCAACGCGGGCATCTTCCCAGTCTTTGCGGTGGGCAACTCTGGGCCGGGTGTAGGTACTGTACTCAGCCCAGCCAGCTACCCAGAGAGCTTCAGCGTGGGAGCAGTCTGCTACAGCCCCAACCCGCTCTGCACGCCCAACAATGTGGTTGACGGACTGGCGAACACCAGCAGCCGCGGCCCCTCGCCGATAGACGGCAGCATCAAGCCCTAAGTGGTTGCCCCTGGGGTGGCGATCCGCAGCAGCGTTGGCTTCAACACCTACGCCGCCTACGACGGCACCTCGATGGCCGCCGCCCACGCTGGCGTAGTCAACGGTCTTGGTGGCGGCAGCTTCGGCACCAACCAGAACATCAGCCGCGTGCAAGTAGCGGTAATCGTGCAGCGCGCCCGCAACTACCCAGGCGGCACGCCGACGATAGCGACCTTCAGTGACGTGCCAGCCAGCAACTTCGGCTACCAGGCGATAGAGACGCTGGCAGCGCGTGGCATCATCAGCGGCGCGGCCTGTCTCGGTGGTAGCGGCCAGTGCTTCCGACCCAACGATACCATCAAGCGCGGTGAGTTGTCGAAGGTAGTGCGGAGGGCTATCGAGAGCCAGCCATAGCTAAGAGGCCAGGGGTTACTTGCTTACTTGTTGCTTGCCCTTTCCCCACGACCTCATAGAGGTGACAAGTAACAAGTAACCCCCAGGCTTGGCTAGTCGGCCAGGCCTACTGCGCTACTGGCTTAGACAATTAGGGGCGCGGGCTGCTGATTGCCTCACGGTAGAGGGCTTCAACCTGGGGCGTAACTACTTCTTTACTAAAGGTGCTGCGGGCCTTGATACGGGCGTTCTCGCCCAGCCGTTGGCCTAGCCCTGCGTCAGCTTCGAGGCGGGCGATTGCCTGGCTGAAGGCAGGCAAGTCGGCAGCCAGCAGTCCCGTCTCGCCATCGCGGATTACATCACCTGTACCACCAGTGTTGAGGGCAACAATAGGCAGGCCCAGAGCCGAGGCTTCGAGCAGCACCCGACTGAGCGGCTCCGGCCAGCCAGAGGGAAAGAGCAGGCCGCCAGCCCCCTGCACCTGGCGCAACACCTCATCGTTGGGCAACCAGGGGAAGATAGTTAGCTGAATCTTGTACTTGTTGGCTTGCCGCTCAAGCGTGTCGCGCAGCTTGCCCTCGCCATAGACCACCAGCGGCCACTTTGCACCCGCCTGGGCCATTGCGGGGAGCAGCAACTCGGCTCCTTTGTTGGCCTCCAGCTTGCCGATGAACACCCAGGTCTTGCGCTCATCCAGCCCGCGCCCCCCTTGTAGGGGAGGGTTGGGCTGGCGGTCAGTAGCCGCAGCTAGCGCAGCAAAGTCGATCATATTGGGGATTACACTCACCTTTGCTGCCTCCACGTAGGGCTGCAAGCGGGCGGCAGCGTCGTGGCTAACCGCAATAATGCGGCAGCTGCGGGCGAGAGTGTTGCGCTTCAAGCGCAGGTTGTAGACCATGTAGGGGATGGCAGGCCAGAGCAACGCCCCCCTCAGCCCAGCCACATGAGGAAGACCGCGTAGGAGGTCGCGGGCGGTGCAGCCAGCACAGGGGATGTTGCCGTGCCGCAGGGTACCGAAGTAGCACAAGGCCCACCAGTCGCGGATGGTGCTGACCGAGGTAATCCGGGTGCGCTCGGCGGCCATGATTGCCGGCGGGATGCTCAGGCCGTTCTGCCCATGCACCACCTGAATGCGCTCCTGACGAATCAGGTCGGCTATGTAACGGGCGAAGGCGGGGTAAAGCCGCTCGTTGTGGTTGATGTTGGTCAGGATTGGCAGCTTCCAGGCCGCCTCCGGCCAGCCGAACTCGTGAACCGGGATGCCCTCGTAGTCGGTGTAGCGGTTCTCCTTAACCCCGAAGCGAGGGCGAACGACGACGACGTGGTGGCCGCGCTCGCGCAAAGCCGCCGCCAGGTAGTAGCTGCTCCAACCACTGCCACCGCACATGGGCGGGAACACATCGCTAGCAATCAGGATACGCAACCTGCGCTCCTCGTTCCGCCCCTTGCTGCTGACCCCCACCTGCACGTCGTATCTGCCCAGCTTAATCCGCATAGCCGCTCCTCACCTCACCTGTTGCCTAGCCACTACAATCTACAGTCCACCGCTGCTTTGCTGCCCAATCTCGCCCATAATCCGCTCAAGCGAACGGCAGTGTTCCTGCCAGGAGTAGTGCGCTACGACGCGCTGGCGGGCGGATGCACCCATGCGTGCGCTGGTGCTGGGGTCGGCCAGCAAGCTGCTGAGGCGGTCAGCCAGAGCGGGGATGTCGCCAGCGGGATAGAGCAGCCCTTCCTCGCCCTCGCGGATGATACAGTCCAGGGGGGATTGGCGAATGGTCACCGTGGGCAGGCTCATCGCCATGTACTCGAATATCTTGAGCGGTGACCAGTAGAAGCCGAACAGACGTAGCGGCTCGTGGCGGCTGGGGTCGAAGGGGGCAACCCCCACGCTAGCCAGAGTCAGGTAGAGCGGCACGTCACTATAGGCAACCGGGCCGGGGGTAATCAGCCGTTGGCCGAGGCTGGCGGCTATCGCCTGCACTGGCTCAAGCAGCGGCCCCTCACCTAGCAGCAGGAAAGCGGCCTCTGGCACCCGACGGGCAACATCCAGGGCAGCGGTGGCTAGCTGGTCTACACCATGCCAGTGCCGAAAGCTGCCACTGAAGACCGCCACTGGCTGCCCCTCGCTCAGGCCCAGTCGCTGGCGTAGGTCAGCCACCTCCGCGCCCCGCTGCTGCAACACGGCCTCGCGGTCGAACCGCTCCACGTTTGCACCCCAGGGCAGCTCGCAAATCTTGCTGCGGTCTGGCTCAAGGGAGGACGGCACGGTGCTAGCGAGCGGGGTGACGATGCGGCTGGCGTAGTGGCACTGCCGCCCGGCCCAGCGGCGCAGGGGTTGACCCACCAGCCGATCCAGGCGCGTCTTGCGGCTACCCGGTGGGTCAACCAGCGGGGCGTTCACCTCTAGGATAGCAGGGATGTGCCGCCGATAAGCAACCAGCATCCCAACCCCAGCAAAGTTGTAGAAACGTTCGATGATCACCGCAGGCTGCAGCTCCCGCGCCAATCGCGCTACCGTGGAGTAGTAGAGCAGCCCTGCACTCTTGGGGTAAGGCAGCCAGTGCCACTGCGGTGCATCCAATCTCCGCTCAGCTTGTTGGGGAGGGGGGGTGTCTTTCGGCCTTTGGCAGACGACGTGTACCTCGTGGCCGAGGCGGGCCAGGCCAGCCGCTACTTCTACCACGTGGGTTGCGCCGCCATGTGAGCCAGGGGCTGCAATGCCCGCCGCAACATAGAGGACACGCAACTTACTTGGCTCGCAGCAGCACGAAGAAGGGGCCAGTCTGCACCTTGCCGAACAGCACCAGGTCGAGCAGCATCAGGCGTGTGAGACCGACGAGGCCGGTGCGATAGAGGCCGCCCTCAGCAATCTTGCGCTTGACCTCTTGCCGGGCTGCCTTCGCTGCCGCATCCTGTGCTGCGTCGGGCAGGTCGTGCGCGTGGTCAGCCGCACCCTCATGATCGTGGTTGGCAGGCAAGCCAGCAGTAACTGGCTCCAGTTGCCTGGCCTTGCGGCGGGTAAACACCGCCTCACCCACTTTGGCAATCACGTTCTCGGTCAGACTCTGGAACACGCCGTTCCAGAAGACCGCCTCCTCTAGCACGAAGCCAGCCTGGTCAATCACCGCCTTCAGTTGGTCGAAGGTGGCGATCTCCTTGATGTGGTCAGACTTGCGGAGGCGGTCGCGCTTGAAGTCAGCCAGCCCCACCCCTTCCAGCAGGTCACCAACTTTGCGCGAACCGGCGATCAGCGGGTAGAGCGGTGACTTCTCCCGCGTGTTCGAGTAAATCATCACCCGCCCGCCCGGCTTGAGGACGCGGCGCATCTCCTTGAACATCTGGCCCACATCTGCGGCGGTCAGGTGTTCCATCAAGTCGAGCGAAAAGATCGCGTTGAAGGTGGCGGGAGCAAAGGGCAGGGCGCGGGCATCGCCACGCACCAGGTCAACCGCGTTGAGGGCTTCGCTGGCAAAGAGGGGCGAAGCGTCCAGGCCAATCATGTGGTCGACCCGGCGGCGGTTCCAATAAGCAAACTTGCCGTTGCCACAGCCGACTTCAAGGGTGCGGTCGTTGCGGTGCAGGCGCAGCAACTTACGCAGGGTGGCATTTCGCACCCCCGCCCCCAGCAGCGGCTCACTAATATGCTCGTAATCCAGAGCGCGCTCGAATTCGTCGTGGTGTTCAACATACTTGGTGGTATGCCCAAAGTGTCCCCCGCTAGCGAACTGCTCGCCCTGTGGCAGCAGACCGAGGTAGCCTAGAGCCGGGCGGTAGTCGTAGCCCTGGCCGCAAGCGGCACAAACCAGCTTGCCAGCTTCCACCGTCAGGCTACCCCAGGTTGCAGGGTTGGCCCCCGCTGGTGGGTCGGCCACACAATCGGGGCAGCGCACCATCTGCAATAGTTTGTCAGAGATCAATATTATTCGCCTCATCATCAAAGTCGTGGGTACCAGGAGGGCGCGTGCTACCCCTCGTGCGTAGTATATGCAGCAGGGGGTTGCTTGTCAAGGGGGCAGCAGCTGGCAGCGAAGCGATTGCGAGGGGCAGCTACCGCCACGCGCAGCGAAGTGCGCCTACTTACGCGGGACGCTGCAACAGTTCCTGCCGAAGTAGATGCCCACGGTCAGCAGTCAGCCATCAGTTGGCCGCAACCAGGAATATGTTGGGCCAGGGCTTATAGTTGCTGCCGAAGCTATCGGTTTTGGTCTCCCCATTTTTGGTTATCTGACGCACTATTGTGGCACTGATGCCTGCATGGGCGTAGTCCACCTGCTTCTTGGTGCCAGGAGCCAGGGTGTTGTCTACCTCATAGCGGTCGGGTGGCGGCGGAACCGGCGCACCCGCCCTATGACTAACCATCTGCACGTCCAAGCCAGCGGCCTTCGTGCCATAGATGTTCACGACCAGATCACTACCCTGCGCGTCCGCCTCTACCAGCAGGTAAGCACCACTGTCGTTGACGAACTTCATGTCCACGCCGGGGTCGAACACCGCTGCGTCGAAGCCGACTGGCGAGCCATCCTGTTCGTACCAGCTAACCCGATAGCTATGCTGGTTGCGCTCTACTATGGGCAGCCCCGACCAGAAGGCGGCCCGGAAGGCGGTAGTGCTGACCTGGCACACCCCACCGCCCACGTCCTTCTTGGTGCGCTCGGCGGCGATCACGTAGCCTTCGGCATAGCCGCGCTCCAGGCTAATGTCGCCAATGCTGTTGAGGAAGCTGAAGGTAGCCCCTGGTGGCACCACCGTGCCGTTGAGGAAAGCCGCCGCTACACGGATGTTCTGCGCCCGCTCCTTTGTCGAACCAGCAAAGGTGCTACGCCCGCTACCCACCAACTGCTTGATGCCCAACGCGCCAACATCCTGCGAGGAGACGGTGGGGCTGAGAATCTGCACTGGCAGAGCGAGGCTACGGGTAGCAGTTAGGGCCGGGGCGGGCTGGTTGAGGGTGGCAAATAGCAGGCTGGCAGTCTCCACTGGGTCTAGCTGGCGACCGTCCACGCTCTCGCTAATCACCGCCACGCCGCTGCCGTTCCAGCTAAAGCGGGCGTTCTGCGGCGCACGATTGACATCCTTTGCGATGTTGCGACTAAAGGCTTCGATCTGGCTGGCAGCGAGGCTGACGGTGATGTGGTCGCCAGTTGCCTGCCGATCTAGCACGCGGGCAATAGCGATCCACCTTGCTATGGTAGAGCGGTCAAGCGTATAGTTCTTCTCTGCGTAGCTGGCAACCAGTGGCGCACTGAGCCAGGTGTTCAGCCGCTCGGCCACCCGCTTGGCCTCCGCCTCACTGACGATGGGATGGGTGATCGTCACTGGCAGCAGCACTGTTTGCGTTTGCAGGTTGTTGAGGGCAGCCTTAAGTGCGCCTACGCTGGCGTAAAGGTCAAGGTCGCGTCCATCCTGCCCGACGACCACGCTCACCGCCCCCGTATTAGGGTCAAGCTGCACATCGCCTTCCTTGAGCGGCTGAGCGATTTGGACAGCCACCCCGCGCAGGTACTTGCCAATCTGTGTCTCATCGAGGTTGACCCGCAGGGGGACGACCACGCCCTCACGCCATGCCTGCCACTGCTTACCCAGTGTGTCAGTCAGGCCACCTTTGCGGCCAACATCATACGCCGCCTGCAAAGTTGCGTCCGCATCAATGCTAACTCCTACTTCTGCAAGCTGTGGCTGCCACTGGCGGTCAGCAAAGACCAGCATCACTGGCTTGCTGCTGAAGGCCGCCAGGCGGTCGGTCAGCTTTGCCTTCGCCTGTTCGCTGCTCAAACCGCTGAGGTCGAGGTCAAGGACGTGTACGCCAGGGTAAATCTTCTCGCCATTGACCTGCTGGTAGATCAGCACGCTAGCCAGGCCCGCAACGAAGAAGACAGCAACTAGCACTGCTAGCCAGCCTGCCACCTTGCCAACCCGACCCTCGCGCTGTTCTGGCTCTTCGGTGCGATAGCGAGTCAGGTAGGGGGTCTCCTCTGCGGCGGGCTGGCGGTGGGGGCGGCGCGGTTGCGGCGGCGCAAGGGGGGCTGGCTGGCGCGGGTTGGCGGCTGGTGGCTGGTAGCCAGGGATTGGGCGCGGGCGGCTGTCGGTTGGTTGGCCGGAGCGCGGGGGGTTAGGCGCAGGTGGGCGACTGGCAGCCGGGGGGCTATTCAGTTCGTAGCGGCGGGCTGGTTGCCGCTCTACCTGTGGCTCATCTGCCATGTCATCTCGCTTGTCAGTCGTCTCTGCCATCACCCTACCCCTATCCAAGACGGGAAGGCCGCCCCACAATCTAGCTTCACACTCTGGCTCTACACCCTAAAACCTCTGGGGCTATCTCCCCGCCGCCTACACTGCTCAGGCGAGTGTAGGCAGCCTGTACCTGCGCGTCGGTTAGCCTGCCGCCCGCTTCAGCGCGGATCGCCTCGGCAGTGGCAAGGATAGTAGCGCGGCTGAGACCAGGCGGCGGTTGGTGCTTCCAGCTAGTCAGGGCTAGCATGATGCCGTTGGGGTCACGGAAGTAGTAAGCCAGTTCAAGCGCAGTGTCCAGCGGGCCGAAGACAGACACTCCTGCCCGCGTCAACTCGCCCTTCACCTGCACAAACGTCTCGCTACTGACCGCCAGGGTAAGTTGCTGCAAGGCACCGACCCCCATCGTTGGGCGGGGGACGTAGCTGTTCAGGTCGGGGTGGCTTGGGCCGTAGAAACCAATATAGGTGTCGTTGCCAGCAGCAAACAGCAGTTGCTCAAAGCCGGGGTTGTCTGCGTCCGGCTGGCGCATCACCAACGCCATACCTAGCAGGCGGCTGTAGAAGTCTACGGTCGCCTCTATCTCTGCCGCCACCAAAGTCGGGTGGCTAAGTCCGAGCGTCTTGATCATGCGTGCCTCCGTGCTTCTCACCGCGCCCACGCCGGGGAGCAAGATAGGGTCAGTAGTTAATGCGCAACTCCACCCGGCCTACGCCCACGAGATCGCCGGGGCCGACCGGGGTGGGCTGGTCAATGCGCTTGCCGTTGAGGTAAGTACCATTGGTGCTGCCACCATCCTCCAGCCACCAGTTGCCATCCTCACGCAGGCTGAGGATCGAGTGTTCGCCAGAGATGAAATCGTCCTCCAGCGGGATCGTGTTGGTCTGACGGCGGCCCATCGTGGTGTAAGCCAGTAGCGGCAGGCTCTGGCCGATCCTCAGGCCACTCTTGCCCGGCTGCACCACCACTAGCTGACCAAGCGGCCCGTCGTCGCCTGCGGCCTCAGCAGCGGCAGCAACTGGCTGCACCCGGCTAATGTCTCGCGTTATCACCCGCACCACCTGATAAAGGAAGAAGTAGATAAGGAAGACAAAGATAAAGCGGAGCGAAACGATCAGGATGTCAAATGGCAGGTTCTGGAAGTCGGGCAACAGTTTTCCTCCAGGCTCCAACCCTCACCTTTGTGGGGAGAGGGAGTTTAAGACAGTTGAAATAGTAGCTCGAAGCCACCGAGCGAAACGCGGTCGCCGACCGAGAGTTGGGCTTCGGTGATCTGGATGTCGTTGAGAAAGGTACCGTTGGTGCTGCGATTGTCGTGCAGCGAGTAGTGGCCTGCCTGCCAGCGGATGGTAGCGTGGTGGCGGGAGATGCGCGCATCCTCCAACACCACCGTGTTGTCTAGGCCGCGCCCCAAGGTGCTATCACCCCGCTCAAGGGTGAACTGCTGATCCTGCTGCCGCCCACTCAGTACAGTCAGGGTGGCCTGGCGTGCCGCCTGGCTATAGCGAGGAGGGACACGCATCATGCGGGTGCGTTCAATCTCACCCTCGATCTCGGCGGCCCCCTGCGGGTCAACGCGGGGGTCAACGATGCGGGTGGCAATCTGCACATCGCGGCGGCCAACCCGCGCATCCTCGATCAGGCGCACGAAGGGCGGCGTGGTTAGCCGATAGCTACGCTCACCAGCAGTGCGCTTCACATAATCGGACAGTTCGTACTCAACCGAGGCTTTGAAGCTGGCAAAGTTGGCGTAATCCTCTGGGTGAAGGTGGACATCGTAGGAGTTTGGCACAAACACCTTGCCGACGCTGAGGCTCTGTCCATCCTCCATTGCGCGCTCAAGACGGATGGCGAGTTCGGCGGGTTGCAGCTTGCTGTGGAAAAGACGGGTAAAGCTACCCTCGAACACACCCTCGAAGAAGCCTTCCAGCCGTTGCAGCGGGTTGAGGCGTGATTGGCCGCCAGCACCCCGCTTGCCGCGACGCGTCTTCTGTCTGCTTGCCGGTGCAGCCGCAGCGGGGGCGACCTCCCCTACTGCTGGCTTGTCATCTTTGCCAGCATACGCTAGCTCGTCTGGCGCAGCGTACTCGCCAAAGGCAGCCACAGGCGCGGCCAGCGGCTCGGCAGCTGGCGGTTGGGGGCGACGCTTAAACTCGATGATCTTTTCTTCGCTCATGGTACTCTTATAACGGATGAGGGGTCGGACAGTTGTGCTACCGCTATTATATACGAGGGAAGAAGGACGGTCAACCTGCCTGGCGCATTGGGATTGTGGACAGCGGCGGGTTGTGCTGTGACGGCCACCCCAGCCGCCGGGCGTGGGCGGTTGTTTGCCTGCCCCTGAACACTTTCCCTGCACAAAGGCTTGCATCGGTGACCAATAGTTTGATAAAATAGCAGAGCAAGGGGGCGTGGCGAAACGGCAGACGCACTGCGTTTAGGGCGCAGCGGGAAACCATGTGGGTTCGAATCCCACCGCCCCCACCAAAAGAACCCCGCTCCAGTTGTTGGAGCGGGGTTTCTTTTTGCGGCAGTGGCAGCTACGGCGCACTAACTACGATAGTGCTGGTCATCCCCGAATGAACAGAGCAGTGGTAGTTGTAGGTGCCAGCGACGGTGAAGGTGTAGCTGTAAGTCCCACCTGGCGGCAGACTGGGCGAGTTGAGGGGGCCACTACCGTCCGAGGTGACGGTGTGCGGGTGGCTACCAAAGTTGGTCCAGATCACCTGCTGGCCCACTAGTGAACTGGCACTACCACCAACGTCGAAGTAGTCGTCGCGGATGGCGATGTTGTAGGGGGCAGGCGGGGTGGGGGTCGAGGTTGGGGTGATGCCCGTTGTCGCGGTCGCGGTTGCCGTGAGGGTGGGTCCTCCTGTTGTGGCAGTGGCAGTCAGCGTAGCGGTGTTGGTCGCAGCGGCAGTGTTGGTCGCAGCGGCAGTGTTGGTCGCAGCGGCGGTGTTGGTCGCAGCGGCGAGGGTAGCGGTTGCGGTGTTAGCTCGGACAGTGGGGGTACTGGTCAGTGGCACACTGGTGCCAGTCGAGGTGCGAGTGACGGTTGCTGGGGTAGCACCCTGCATCCTACGGATCATAGTGCTGGCCTCGGCCCGCGTTGCCAAACCGTTGGGGTTGAAGCGGGGCGGGTTGCTGCCAGCTATGCCGTTGATCACGCCTGCACCCTTCGCGCTCTCCACAAAGGTGAAGAAGGTGCTACCAACCGCCACGTCACTGAACGAGGCAGTAGTTGGGTTGAGGCGCGGAAGATTGACAGCGCGCACTACTATCTTGGCAATCTCAGCCCGCTTCACGTTGTCGCTAGGGCGGAAGCAGAGGCCACTGCCACCCGCGCAGGTTGCCCCGTCGATTGCCCCGGCTGCTCGCGCATCCTCAATAAAGATGTAGAAGACGTTGCTGGTCGGCACGTCGCTGAATGATGGGCTGCCTGGGGTGACACGCGGCAGATTGGCGGCGCGCACTACTATCTTGGCAATCTCACCCCGCGTGATTGTGCGGTTAGGATAGAAGCAGGATAGGCTAGCGACTGGCACGCAGGCTGAACCGTTAACTACTCCCTGGCTGGCGAGAGCCTGGATGTAGCCATAGGCGTAGTAGGTGCAGTAGGTATCAGCGAAAGTCTGGCCCTGGCAGGGGGTAGCGGTTGGCGCAGGGGTGTTGGTTGGCGGCACGGGGGTGTTGGTTGGCGGCACAGGGGTGTTGGTTGGAGCCGTGGTGCCACAGTTCTGCACGCCCTGGCTATGCGAGTAGATGTGGAAGCGGCCCGTTTCTTCGCCCATGTAGTAGACAGTGTCTACGGCACAGCCAGTGAGCAGGAACGGCTTGTCGTGGCGCGCGCCATTGCTGATCAAGGCAATGCTGCTGTTCAGGCTGTTTTCGTTGTAGTAAACGTCCTTGATGCCGCCACCTTCTACCCAGACTACCCTCGGCAGGGTGCCGTTGAAGGAGATAGAGGGGAAGACAGAGAGATCAGTAGTGTTGGAGACGTTGCGTGGGGCTGGCTCCCACTGGCGGCTGGCTACTGTCCAGCGTTCGTAGAAGATTTCGGCTTCGCCACTGGCGTTGCTCTGCCAGACGATGGCGACGTTGCCTGCGCTATCAGCAGCAATGCCCGGCCAGTAGTCGCGGCTGTTGCTACGTGTGCTGAATGTCCAGGTACCGTTGTCGTTCTCGTCTGCCGTGTCGATACCGGTCGCGTAACGCATCCAGACTACGTGCAGCTTGCCGCGAGTGTCGGCCACCACCTGGCTGCCCTGCGCTAGGCTGGTACTATCGCCCCCTGGCGACCAGTTGGGGCCGTCGCTCCAACTATTGCCGCCGTCACGCGAGATGCGGTAGTAGATGCGCCCAACAACCACCGCACCCACATCCTCGCGCAGGGTGTAGAAGACGTGGATGCTACCGTCTGGCTTGACTGCCACGCTGGGCGAGTTGAGGGTACGGTTGCTGTAGTTCGTCACACGCACAGGGCTGCTCCAGCTTGCGCTGGCGAAGTTGTAGCGGGCAAGCACAACATTGTCACTTACTTGCACGTCGTTCCAGACAGCGTAAGCGGTTGCGCCGTCAGGTGAGACGGCGGCCCCAGCCCGGAAGTCGCTACCCTGTCCAGGGATCGAGGAGATGTTGCTCCAACTCTGGCCGGAGTTAGTGCTGCGCGCGCTACCGATCCCCTCACGGATCGTCGCTCCCTTCGTCCAAACCGCCAGGACGTTGCGCCGCCCAGCAGCGAAGGGGAACTGCACAGGGGTCTCACCGTTCTGCGAGATGTCGGTTGCGCCGCCGAAGTCCGGGGCGACGCTGGCTGGCACCCGCGCTGTAGTCTGAGCATAAGTGTGAGCGTCTGCCGTCGGGCCGCCCGCTGGGCTGCTGATCCGCAGGCTGGCAAAGCGCAGGCCGCTGCTAGCTTCACTGATCAGGCCGCCGCGCCCCTTGCCGTAACTGCTATCGCGCACGAAGCCGACCTGCTGGCCGCCCATCAGTACGCGTAGGCTATCACTCTGCACTTCCAGGCCGAGGCTCGTCCAGGAGTCGCGGCTGTAACCGTCAGTTAGCTGGCTAGAGCGGAGCAGCAGGGTGTAGCTGTCGGTACTTGCGTCGTAGCGATCCAGCCGCCAACCGGGTTGACCGAGGTTAGCTGCCCCCAGCGTCAGGCGATAGTGACCAGCCGGGCTGTAGCGGGCGACCAGGCCGAAGGCACCAGCGGCAGGCTGGCCGTAGGCGGTGGCCTCCACCCGGTAGTCGCTGCCAGCGTCGACGCGCGGCAGGGCGAGGGTGTCGAAGTAGCCAATGGCGTAAGATGCCGTGCCAAGCAAGGTCAGTGCGCCATCCTGCACCTGCCAGGCGGCGGGGAACTCTGCCTCAGGGCCGTGGCCGACGTTCACGAAGTCGTAGCTGGCGGCAGTGGAGGGATCGCTGAAGTCGGACTGGTAGTAGGTAGTTGCGCCCGCAGCCAGGGTGGGGAGGGCGGGGGCGGCAGGGATTGCCGGGGTCGGAGCAGCAAGTTTGCTGCCCACTGGGGCTGCTGTCACAGCGGTGCCACCGAGTGGGGCGACCAGGCACGTAAGGACGGCCAGGGTAAGCAGCAACCGCCGCAGTCTTGGGTTGAACATTCCTTCTCTCCTGCTGACTAGGCGCAAGGTGTAGCCCAGCGCACGGTTACGACGACCCAGGCCGCCGCAGTATTATGTTAATCTGCCTCATGATACAGTAGCTACCGCTGCCCTGTCAACTGTTGGGCAGTTAAGCAGTACCAATGTACCATAGCCGATAGGATGACTGGCTCAACCTGCGAGGGGACGCTTGAAGTAGGCGATGCCACCATCTACATTGACCAACTGCCAACCATTGCGGCTGGCATACGTCCAGCACTCCTCTGGGCTGCCCTCGAACAGGCGCGTGCCGCTCATCAAGTTGTAGATGATGCGGATACGCAGGTAGCAGTACTCCCAGCGTTGTTCGTCTGCCATGCTTGCCTCCCCTGTACTTGTTTTCTGCCATTATACAGCATAGTCAAAGGGCGGCCATTGTCTTGTTTTTGCCACAAAGCAAAAGAGGAGCGTAGCCACAGCCACGCTCCCCCGTCGCTTGCGTACGCTTACTTAGCCGCCACTGCATACTGCGGGTTGCCCACTTCGGCCCGATTGTTGCGCCGAGCCTCGAACAGATCCATGATCTGCTCAATGATCGTCAGACCCTCGTTAAGCTCGCTGCGGCTGATCACTAGCGGTGGGCAGAGGCGAAGCACGCTCTTGCCTGCACCCAGCAGCAAGAGGCCACGCCGAAACGCCTCCTCTACAATGTCGTCGCGCAGTTGCGAAGCGTACTCCTTTGTCTGCTTGTCCTCGACCAGTTCGATGCCGACCATCAGGCCTACCCCGCGCACGTCGCCGACGAACGAATAACGCTGCTCCCACTCCTTGCAGCGGGCCAGCAGGTAGTCGCCCTGGTAAGTGGCGTTCGCCATCAGGTCTTCTTCAAGCAACTTGAGAGTAGCAAGGGCCGCTGCCACCGCCAGGGCGTTGCCGCCGAAGGTGTTGGCGTGTGCGCCGCTGGGCCAGGTCATCAGGTCTTCGCGGGCGATCACCGCACCGAGCGGTACGCCGCTAGCAATGCCCTTAGCCAGGCAGATCACGTCGGGGGTTACGCCAGTGTGTTCGATAGCGAACATCTTGCCGGTGCGCCCCATGCCGCTCTGCACTTCATCCACCACAATCGGGATATCGTAGCGGTCAGCCAGGTCGCGCAGCTTGGGGAAGTAGGCGGGCGGCGGCACAATATAGCCACCCTCACCCTGCACTGGCTCGACTACCAGGGCGGCTACTTCCTTCGGCTCAACATGGTACTTGAAGGTAGTCTTCTCAATGTAGTCCACGCAGGCAACGTTGCAGCTAGGATAGGTCAGGTTGAGCGGGCAGCGATAGCAGTAGCCATAGGGTACTTGCTGGATGCCTGCCACCAGGGGGGCAAAGCCGGTTTTGTGCAGAGCCTTGCTCTGGCTCAGGCTCATGCTGCCATAGGTGCGGCCATGAAATGCGCCAAAGAAGCTGATCAGCACGGGGCGGCGGGTGTGGTAGCGGGCCAACTTCATCGCGGCCTCGATACTCTCGGTGCCAGAGTTGGTGTAGAAAACCCGCTTGCCAAAGCTGCCAGGGGCGTGGGCGATCAGCTTCTCAGCCAATTCGACTGGCTGCTCCATGTAGAAGTCGGTACCCGCCATGTGGATGAACTTCTCGGCCTGCTCCTGGATCGCCTTGACCACCGCCGGGTGGGTGTGGCCGGTGGAGAGGACGGCCACCCCAGCGTTGAAGTCAAGGTAGCGGTGGCCGTCTACATCCCAGACCTCGCAGCCCTTGCCGTGATCCATCACGAAGTCGTAGCTGCGGGTATAGGATGAGGAGATCACCTTGTCGTCACGATCAATAGTGGCACGGGCCTTCGGGCCAGGGCGAGTGGCGGGTTGATCGTGGTCGGCGTGGCCGTTGCCATTCGGCTGGCCGTTGCCAGCAAAACCCGCGCCTTGGTGTGGGCCGTGACCGCCAATCTCAGTGGCAGCGTCATCATCGTCGCTCATCAAAGCCAGTTCCTTTACTTCGTCCATCGCAGGGTACTACTCCTTCCGTTGCATAAACAAGGTTGACGGTGGCGGCAGGCGCATGGTATAGTGCCTCGTGGCAGGTGAGCCAGCACCAATGCTATTCTAGCACAATTTAGCCCGCTTGCCAACAGTTTTGCTGCGAATTGCCCCTTTTTCCGTAAATTGTTCGCCAGAGGACAGTGAGATGGGGATTTTATTCGGCAGAGGAGAGGATAATGATCATTGCAGCCTGCCGTGTGTACCTGGTCATGTCGGCCAGCGATAGCGTGAAAGAGAAACGCGGGGTGGTCAAGGGGCTGCTAACCAAGATACGGAGCCGCTTCGCCGTCACCGCCGCCGAGGTAGAAGACAGCGACGACCCCACGCACTCTACCATCGGCTTCGCGGTGGTCAGCAACTCATCCGCTGTCGCCAACGCAGTGTTGGATAAGGTGCTGGCCTTCATCGACAAAGAGCAGGGTGATTACGAGATGTTGGACGACCAGACCGAAATCTTGCGCCCTTTTTAGCGTTGCTCCTGTACGGCAAGAGGAGTATAATAGAGCAGTGAGTACAAGAGCAACATTCAGGTGGAGCAACCTTAACGCACAAGCCATCATTGGCATCGTGGGTCGTTTGCTGCTGAGTGTCGTTGCCATCCTATCCTTCTTTACCTTTCGGGTGCAACCGGGTAGCAACGGCCAGGCGTGGGTATCCGCCGCACTCTGGCTAATGGGCTTGCAGTTCATTATCGCCCCGATCACAGTGCTACTGACCGTGCGTGGCTACGGTGGCTTCGCCGTGACCGCTTCGATCATCTACGACACGGTGGCAGTGCTGATCACCGCTCACGCCGCCGGGGGGATGAACACACCCTATCCCCTACTGCTGGCGACCACGCTGGTCGGTGCCGGGGCCAACATGCGCCGCCATCCCCTCTCACTGATCGCAGTCGGCCTATTTGCCATCAGCCTCTATTTCTTCTTTGCAGTGGTTGAACACGTACCTGCCCTGTTTGAGGGCGCGTTGCTGGTCAACGGAGTTGGCATCGGCATAGACACCGAGTGGCTCTACAGCATCTTCTACTTGCTGAGTTTCGCTTTCATCATCACGGTGATTGCTGCTGCCAACTTGCGCTCAAACCACCTGATCCGCACTGTTGCCGAACAGAGTGCCGCCCTGAGCGAGGCCAACGCCGCCCTGACCCGCAGCGTGGCGACCCAGAGCCAGATCGCCAGCCAACTGAACGTGGCGGCGGGCGTACTTGCAGATGACGCGGGCGAACAGGTGGGTAGTTCCAACGAGCAGGCGACTTCGGTGATGGAGGTGAGCGTGACGATTGAGCAGTTGAGCCAGACTGCCCAGCAGATTGCTGACGCTGCCCGCGCCGTGTCGCAGGCTGCCGAGCAAGCAATGAACAGGGCGCGTAGTGGGCAGGAGGCAGTGCGCGACAGCATCATCGGTATAGCAGTGATCCGCGGCAAGGTGAACGACATTGCCACCCGCATCCTGGCCCTTTCTAACCGGGCGCAACGGATCGGTGAGGTGATCGATGTGATCAACGACATTGCGGCCCAGACCCACTTGCTCTCGCTCAATGCGGCTATCGAGTCGGCAGAAGCAGGGGCAGAGGGCAAACGATTCGCGGTGGTGGCCGCCGAGGTGAAGAAGCTGGCGCAGCGAGCCAGCACCGCCGTGCGCGAGGTGCGTGGCCTAGTTACCGAGTTGCAGGCGGCTAGCAATACCGCAGTGATGGCAACCGAGGACGGCATGAAGGAGACAGAGAAGGGTGTACAACTCGCCCACCTCTCTGGCGACGCGAACGAGGATATCATGCAGGTGGTTGACCGTACCAGCCAGCTTGCGGCAGCGATCAGACTGGCTACCCAGCAGCAGCGCACCGCCAGCGCGCAGGTGGCAACCACGATGCACCAGATCGCCGAGATCAGCGTGGCCGCCACCGCCAGCAGCCAACGGGCCGCCGCTGCTGCTGCCCGCGTCAGCGAACTCGCCAGCCAGCTACGCAACCTGCAAGGGCGCAGCCTCGCACTCGATACTGACAGGCTCAATCTGTACTCGCCTGCCGAGCAGGTCGCCGACAGCAGTCAGTCTATTACGCTGGAGACGAGCAGCCAGACTTCGGCAATGCGGTTGGTTGATTAGGCTAGCGAGGAGCTACGACTAGCTTCAGTGGGCGGCACTGGGCATGAGGGTAGGAACAGGGGTGGCGGCTAGCGGTGGTTCGATCAGCCAGTAGGTGGCCGAGCGCACCGCGTTATCGAGATTGGTAGCAACCGTGTTCGGGCTGGCTGCGTCGGCAATATACGCACCAGTGTCGTCGCCCTTGCTGCTAGCCAGGTTGTCACCCACCAGCACTGCTGCCACCTGACCGCTGAACAGGGTAAGTGAGATCACAGCACGGGGGGCGGAGATACCCGCCAGCCCATACTTGCTCAGGTCACCGCTGACAAACTTGCTGGCGGTGGTCAGCTTCAGCAGCTTCTTGCTTGTTGCGCTAACCGCGTTGCTGTCCAGCAGCCCGGTGGTGCCGGTGACCGCCTCCCAGACGGTGCTGCGGTGGCGCAGTTCCAGGGTCTTGCCGTTGTACTGGCGGATGGTAATCAACTCCACGTCTTCACCGCTGTAGTCCCAGAGGTAGGCTTGCTGACGCAACTGCACTTGCTGGGGGTCGTCGCCCTTGACCAACAAGAAGGTGGCCGCGATCAACAGCAGCAGCACCCCCAGCAGGATGTATGTAGTCCGACTGTTGCTCATCGCTATCGCCTCCGCCACCAGATTACGCCGCCGAACAACAAGACCAGAGCGGGCAAGAACAGGGTGCTGACGTAGAAGATCAGTGAGGCCTGTGCCTGGTTGATGCTAAGGGCGCGGAAGTCCTCCGTCTTCGCCTGGATGCCGCTCAAGGTCTCGTTCTGGGCCAGCCAGTTGATCGAGTTCAGCACCAGGTCGAGGTTGTAGCTACGGTTGCCAAAGTTCTGCACGTCAATCGTCGCGTTGCTGACCAACCGTGAGTTGCCCAGGGCAACCAGTCGGGTTGCGGAGAAGGTAGCACTGGCCGGTTGTTCGATAGCCACCCCCAGGATGTACTTGCCGCGCTGCTCCCCACGGTTGCCTAGCTCGGTTGTGGTGCTGGCTACGCTGGCCTGGGTCAGCAGCGTGGTGGTAGATTTCAGGTAGGCGGTTTCGTTCGTCTGCAAGAGAACCGACTTCACTACCCCCGTGCCAGTAACGACCGGCTGATTGGTAAGGACAGCGGTGGCCGCGTTGAGGACATTGGGCAGGGTAGTGCCGTTGGTCTTGAAGGCGCGGGTGATTGAGGCGAACGAGTAGTCTGTAGCGCGAAAGACGTTGTAGGGGAAGCCTTGGATCGCCGACTGCGGGCCGTCGTCCACCAGCAAGCCGTCAGCAAAGCTAACCCCAAAGGGGGCGAGTAGCTGATTGGTGCTGCTCAAGGCCGCTGAGCCGTCGCGCAAGATCAGAGGTGCATCCAGCATCACCAGCAGGCGACCGCCAGCCCGGTTGAAGCTCTCAATCTTTTGGCGGTCGCCTGCGCTGAAGGCGATCTCTGGGCCGGGGATTACCAGCACGCTGATGCCCGTGTTGGTGATCACTTGCAAGCTGTCGAGGTTGATCGTGCTGACCAGGTAGTTATTGAGCTTGAGGGCCGCCGCCAGGGTGCTGTAGCCGCCCACCCCACTGTCGCCCAGTTCGTGTTCGAGGTGGCCGCTAAGGAAGTAGACGGTCGAAGGGGTGGGATCGAGCAGCCTGATCAGCGCGCCTGTCACCGTCCCCTCATCGGGCTGCTCCGTCACCTGCTGCTTCGCATTGGAGCCACCGCGCTTGGTTTCCAACACGATGCCGTCCCCCGGCAACCCACTCTGGCGGCGGCGCACCGGGTCCTGGTCGCTGTCTACCACTTCGTAGACAAAGTTGGGGCTGGCAGCGCGGTAGGACTCCAGGAGGTCGCGAGCCTTATCGTGGTTGATACTGTTCTGGCTGTAGTAGGCGGTCGCCCGCAACTCGTCCTGGAACTGGCCGAGGATGGTGCGGCTCTGGTCGGAGAGGCTGAACTGGCGGTTGGTGGTCAGGTCGGCGCGGGCGGTCAGGTAGCGGCCAGCCAGCAGGTTGAGGACGATCACGATGCCAATCACCGCCGCGATGGTCACGAAGGCATTGCCGCTGTTGCGCGCTCCCCGACTGCTGAACAGGCCCCCTAGCGTAGTGGGGTTGAACCAGAAGAATACGCCGATCAACAGGATGCCAGCCGCCGCCAGGTAGCGCGGCACGGTATCAAACTGGCGGCTGATCAGCCAGTAGCCGAGGGCAAAGAAGACCAGGGCCAGGCCAAAGATGCCGATGATGTGCAGCAAGCTAAAGCCCCCAGTGTCCAGTTCCTGGTTGGGGTTGCGCGTACCACGCGCGGCAGGGCGGGGCTGGGCGGGCGAGTTGCGGGGGATTCGCGGTTTCTGGCTCATCAACGCCACCTCCTGCTCTGCAACGACTGGATAGCCATGAAGACGAAGACGACCGTGATGCTGAGGTAGTAGAATACATCTTTGGTGTTGATCACCCCCTGAGTGAAGCTGCCGTAGTGGGTGAATAGAGCCATCTGGCTGATGAAGGAGCGGATGTTGGGGTTGTCAACAAAGAGTGCGACCCGCTCGGCCAGCCACAGCACAAGGGTGATCGTCAGGGCGATGAAGGCGGCCACTGCCTGGTTTGCGCTGAGCGAGGAGGCGAACAGGCCGATTGCCAGGCAGGCCGCCCCCACCAGGGCCGCCCCCAGGTAGCTGCTGAGGATTACACCCCAGGCTGGATTGCCAAAGAAGGAGAGCAGCAGCCCGAACACCAGGCTGAGGGCTAGCATCGCCAGGTAGAGCAGGAAGCTGGCAAGATACTTGCCGACCACCACCGCGCCGTCGCCGACTGGGGCGGTCAGCAGCAACTCAAGCGTACCGCTGCGCTGCTCGTCAGCTAGCAAGCGCATCGAGAGGATCGGGGCGATCAGCAGCAATAGCACTGGCAGCGGGCTGAAGAAACCGTCCATGCTAGCGGCCTGCGGGCCATTGGGGTCAGTGGCAGCCCCTGCAAAGAGGATGCCGCCCAGCACCAAAAAGGCAGCCATGATGATGTAGGCGAAGGGTGAGCCAAAGTAGCTGCGTAGCTCCTTGTTCAGCACAGTCAGGGTGTTCAAGAAGCCACCTCCTCGTCGGCGGTCTCAGCAGTGACCTCGGCGATGGTTGGATTGTGGTCGGGAGCGGTGGCGGGGTCGTAGTACGCGTCGTCCTGCGCGTCGTCCTCATCGCGGGCGGTGGCGTTGATGAAGATGTCCTCCAACGTCAGGCGGCAGGTCTTCAACTCCAACAATGCTGTCCCCCCAGCGACCAACGCCGCCGCCAGGTTGGCCCGCAGGTCGCTGCCAGCGGCTGCCTCCACCAGGAAGCGGTATTGGTTGGGGCGGTCGCCGGTTAGCGGGGTCAGCAGTTCCAGCGACTGTACGCCCACTACCTGCGCGATGGTAGACTTGAGCGGGGCAAGGCTACCCTGAGCCAGCACTTCCAGGCGGTCGGTGCTGGTCAGGCTGCTCTCCAGGTGCGCCAGGGTGTCATCTACTGCAATTTCGCCCCGGTTGATGATGATTACCCGCTGGCAAAGCATACTCACTTCTGGTAGGATGTGGGTGCTGAGGATGATCGTGTGCGTCTTACCCAGTTCGCGGATTAGCTCGCGCACTTCGATGATTTGGCGCGGGTCGAGGCCAACTGTTGGTTCGTCGAGGATCAGCACTTCAGGGTTATGTACCATCGCCTGGGCGATGCCCACCCGCTGGCGGTAGCCGCGTGAGAGCTTGGCTATTAGCCGATTGCTCATCTCGCTGATGCCAGTGACCGCCATTACGTCCTCTACCCGCTGCTTGCGCTTGCCACTGTCGTTCATGCCCCGCAGCTTGCCCATGTAGTGCAGGTACTCGCGGGGGGTCATGTCGGTGTAGAGCGGCACGGTCTCTGGCAGGTAGCCAATCCGCTGGCGCACGGCCAGAGATTGGCGCACCACATCGAAGCCACCCACGCTGACCGAGCCGAGCGTGGGCGGGATGTAGCCGGTGATCACCTTCATCGTCGTGGTCTTGCCCGCCCCGTTTGGGCCGAGGAAGCCGACAATCTCGCCGTCGTTGACGTTGAAGCTGATGTCGTTGATTGCCCGATAGGGGCCGTAATACTTGGTAAGCTGCTGAACCTTGATCATCACAACCTCTCTCCCCCACCCTGCGGTAGGCCAGGGTGGGTGCTATGCCCCTTGCCGCACACCAGACGGTCAGCACACAACTTGTGCAGGATGCTACAAGCGTTGCTATTCTAGCTAAGTAGGCGGTGGCTTGTCAAGCCGTCAGCCCCAATTAGCCCGGTTAAAGGGTGATTAGAAGTGACTCCGCTCCTACTGCACTGCCTGCTGCGCTGCCTCAATCAGGCGTTGGAAGCCGGGGAAGGGGTAGGCTCCGGTGAGAGTGTAGCTGTTGATTACGAAGAAGGGGGTGCCTTGTAGCCCTGCCACGTTGCCCAGCTTGAGCGACTGCTCTATCGTGCTGTCGAACCGCTTGCTGCTGTAGCACTGCTTGAACTTGGCGAGATCGAGGCCTAGGTTGGTGGCGTAGAGGGCGTAGAAGCTGTCCTCCTGGCCCTCAACCCACTCCTGGCGGTTCTGGAACAGGCGGTCGTGGTAGGGCCAAAACTGGCCCTGCTCG
>Ga0123339_10000855_pt1 | contig 21914 bp, 6 predicted proteins | sample lystaG_FD_89956 | JGI IMG/M metagenome (GOLD analysis project Ga0123339, IMG submission 89956) | Glacier valley bacterial and archeal communities from Borup Fiord, Nunavut, Canada, to study Microbial Dark Matter (Phase II) -... | ecosystem: Environmental > Aquatic > Freshwater > Ice > Glacier ...
ACGCACTCCGTCCGCTCGAAGTAGGCGTCGGCGCGGTCGCCGCCGGGCTGGCGCTTGCGGGCGTTATAGACCAGGAACTTCGTGACCTCGCCCAGCGCGCGGCCCTCCTTGCGGTTATAGACGACAACGCCGACGCCGCCCTGCTGTGCCGTCTCAATTGCCACCTCGACCCCCTGCGCCAAGTAGGGCCGGCAGGTGCATATGTCGGAGCCGAACACGTCGGACCCGTTGCACTCGTCATGGATGCGGCACGCGATCCGCGTCTCCGGCCGGCCCAGCCGCGCGGTATCACCCATCAGATACACCGTCGTCCCCCCGATAGGCGGCAAGAACACCTCCAGGTCGGGCCGCGTGACCAGCTCCGGGAACATGCCCCCGGTATGCTCGAACAGCGCGCGGCGCAGGTCAGGCAGCGGAATGCCGAAGCGCCGGGCGACGCCAGGCAGGTGCCAAACCGGCTCGATGGCGACCTTCGTCACGCGCACGTCGCCACTCGCGGTCAGCACCTCGCCATCCGGATGCAGGCGCCCGGCGCGGATCGCCTCCGTGATCTCCGGCATGTTGATGTGCGCGCGGGTGACGGCAATGCTGGGCCGGATATCCTGTCCGGCCGCAATCTCCTCCGCAAAGGCCTCCGCCGGCATGTGCCCCCAGGGGTCCATCGAGACGATGGCGTCGCCCTCCCATTGCGGGAACGGGCCGATGGGCACCGCCGGGGCAGTGTTGGTCAGGTCCGGGCGGTGCGCCGGGTCCAACTGCCCGGCCGCCACCGCCAGCGCCCGATACAGCGAATACGCGCCGGAGTGCGTGCCGATGGCGTTGCGCCCGGGCTGCGAGTGCATCGTCGCCACCACTGGCCCCCGCGCCTTGGAACCCCGCGTGCCCCAGGCCAGCGGGCGCGCACCCGGCACGTTGCGGGGATGCGACGTCAGGACGATGGCGCGCGGGGCCGGCTTTTGTTCGTTCGCTTGCAGCGGCGTGTCCATCGTGCATCCTGTTGCTGCGCCGCACCACGCTACGGACCACCTGCACGTTTGACAATCCGGGGCACGGTGCTGTTGCCGGGCCAAAGCTTGAGGGCAACCTGTTGGACCAAACGTTAACCAGCGCGGCAGGCAGCATCGCCAGCGACCCCCGCTCGCTCCGGCGAGTGGAGGACGACCGGTTCCTGCGCGGCGCCGGGCATTATATAGATGACGTGCCTGCAGCCGGGCAGTTGCACGCGCTGGTGCTGCGGTCTCCCCATGCCCATGCGGCCATCCTGGGCATCCACACGGCCGACGCAGCCGGGATGCCCGGCGTCCACGGCGTGTTCACGGCCACCGACCTGCTGGCCGACGGCATCCGCCCCCTACCCTGCGCCGCCGTCCTGCCCCCGGAGTCCGGCCTTGTGGTGCCGCCACGCCATGCCCTCGCCTCCGGCCGGGTCCGCTACGTCGGCGAGCCCGTCGCACTGATCGTCGCCGAAAACCTGCCCGCCGCCCGCGATGCGCTGGAGGCAGTCGCCGTGGACTACGCCGACCTGCCGGTGGTCACGGCCCTGGCCGACGCCCTGACCGCCGGAGTGCCGCAACTGTGGCCCGAGGCGCCGGGCAACCTCGCCTTCCGCTACGACCGCGGCGACCCCACCGCCGTCCGGGCCGCCTTCGCCACCGCAGCCCATACCGTCACCTTGGACCTGGTGAACAACCGCGTCGTCGCCGCCCCGCTCGAGACCCGGGGCGCCCTGGCCACCCACGACCCGGCCACCGGTCGCCTCCGCCTGCTGCTCAGCGGCCAGGACGTCCACGGCCTCCGCCGCGACCTCGCCCACTGCTTCGCCCTCCCGCCCGAACTTATCGAAGTCGCCTGCCCCGACGTCGGCGGCGGCTTCGGCATGAAGAACGTGCTGCACCCCGAGCATGTCGCCCTGCTCTGGGCCGCGCGCCGCCTGGGCCGCCCGGTCCGCTGGGTCGCCGACCGGACGGAGGACTTCCTGGCCGCCGTCCACGGCCGCGACAACCTGACCCGGGCACGTCTAGCGCTGGACGCCGCCGGCCGCTTCCTGGCCCTGCACGTCGTAACCACCGGCAACCTCGGCGCATACGTCTCCGCTCTCGGCCCCGGCGCGCACACCACGTCCCCGGCCTCGGCCATGGGCGGCGTCTATGACGTGCCCGCCGTCCTCATGTCCGTGCGCGGCGCCTTCACCAACACGGTCCCCGTGGACGCCTACCGCGGCGCCGGCAAGCCCGAGGCCAACTACATCATCGAACGCCTGGCCGACGCCGCCGCCCTGCAACTGGGCCAGGACCGCGCCGCCTTGCGCGCCGCCAACCTGGTTCACACCTTCCCGCACACAGGCGCGCTGGGCATCACGATGGACTCCGGAGGGTTCGCCGACACCCTGGCCGCGGCGCTGGCCGGGTCGGACCGCACCGGCTTCGCGTCCCGGCGGAACGAAGCCGCAACGCGCGGACGCCTGCTCGGCCAGGGCATCGCCTGCTTCCTCGAAACCTCCCGCGGCAAGCCCGGCGAGGACGCCAGCATACGCTTCCAGCCGGACGGCACCATCACCCTGCTGACAGGCACCCAGTCCAACGGCCAGGGACTGGAAACTGCCTTCGCCCAAGTCGCCGCCGCCCGCCTGGGCCTGCCCGTCGAGGCCTTTCGGCTGGCGCAGTCCGACACCGCCGTGATCCCTTCCGGCGGCGGCCACGGCGGCGCACGCTCCCTGCCGATGGCCGGAACGGCGCTGGTCATGGCGCTGGACGCCGCCCTGGCCCGGGCCGCCCCAGAAGCTGCCCGTCTGCTGCAAGCCGCCCCGGCCTCCGTCCGCTTCGCCGGCGGCGCGTTCCATGCCGACGACGGCGCAAGCATTGCCCTGCTCGACCTGGCCCGCGCGCTGCTGCCGGGCACGCTGGACGCGGACGCCCACAACCCCAACGACCAGTTCGTCTTCCCAAACGGCTGCCACGTCGCGGAGGTCGAGGTGGACCCGGACATCGGCACTGTTACCCTGCTGCGCTACGCCGTCGTGGACGACTACGGCACTCTCGTGAACCCGCTGCTGACCGAAGGTCAGGTGCATGGCGGCCTGGCCCAAGGCATCGGCCAGGCCCTCATGGAACTCGCGCACTACGACCCGGCAAGCGGGCAACTCCTAACCGCCTCCTTCCAGGACTACGCCATCCCGCGCGCCGCCGACCTGCCGAACTTCGAGGTCCGCTTCCACGAGCACCCAACGGCCCGCAACCCGCTAGGCGTGAAGGGGGTTGGCCAAGCCGGCTGCATCGCCGCGCCCCAAACCGTGATGGGAGCCATTGCCGACGCAATCGGCATCGCCCACCTTGACATGCCCGCCACGCCAGAACGCGTCTGGCGCGCGTGCCGGGCTGCAAAGGCAGAACAAAGCACTGCGCCGACCCCCTCTCCCTCCGGGAGAGGGTTGGGGTGAGGGGGTCGTCAAGCACCGCCCTGCCCGCACACGACCGCGTGCCGCCTGCACTTCCCGTGGCGGCCAAGCCCCCCTCACCCCAACCCTCTCCCGAAGGTAGAGGGAGCAAGCCACTCTTCTTGCAGCATAGCATAAGGACATCCGGATGCAGCGCACCTACGACGTGGTGATCATCGGCGGCGGCGTGATCGGCAGCTCCATCGCCTACCACCTCTCCGCCAACCCGGACTTCACCGGCCGCATCGCCGTCGTCGAACGGGACCCGACCTACGCTGCGTCATCTTCCTCCCATTCCACCAGCGCCATCCGCCAGCAATTCGCCACGCCCGCCAACATCCGCATGTCCGACTACAGCATTGCCTTCCTGCGCCGCGCGCGCGAGTTGCTGGCCGTCGAGGGCCACGACGCCGACATTGCCCTGCGCGAACCCGGCTACCTCATCCTGGGCGGCCCCGGCGACCATGCGGCGTTCCAGGCCCGCGTCGCCACCCAGCACGCCTGCGGCATCAACACGGAGCTGCTGACTCCAGAAGAAGCCGGACAGCGCCACCCCTGGCTGCGGGTGGACGACCTGGGCGTCGTGTCTTACGGGCCGGAGAAGGAAGGCTGGTTCGACGGCCCGGCACTCCTGCAAGCCTTCAAGCGCAAGGCCCGCGCACAGGGCGTTGACTACGTTGCGGGAGAGGTCACCGGGCTGGACATGGCCGGCGGCCAAGTCGCCACGATCCTATTGGCCGACGGCGGACGCCTGCCCTGCGGCACGGCGGTCAACGCGGCCGGGCCATGGAGTGGCGCAGTCGGCCGAATGGCCGGGATCGAAGTCCCGGTGGTGCCACTGAAGCGATGCGTCTTCGTGTTCGACAGCCCCGAGCGCATTCCGCACAGCCCATTCATCTTCGACACGTCTGGCTTCATCTTCCGTCCGGAGGGCCACCTGTACATCTGCGGCACCACGCCCAGGGTCGAAAACGCGCATGACGACTTCACCCAAGACGTGGACCACGCCCTGTTCGACGACGTGATCTGGCCGGCCCTGGCCCACCGCATCCCGGGGTTCGAGCAGTTGCGGCCGTTGCGCGCCTGGGCCGGGCTATATGAGCACAACCTGTTCGACCACAGCGCCATCATCGGCCGGCATCCGGAAGTCGCCAACCTGGTGCTGGCCTGCGGCTTCAGCGGCCACGGCATGATGCACTCCCCAGCTGCAGGCGCCGGAGCGAGCGAACTGATCCTATATGGGGAGTCCCGGTCCGTGGACCTCAAGCCGTTCGCCTACGAGCGGATTGCGGCAAACGAACCCATCCGGGAACACGTCTATTAAGGCTGCAAACCGGCCCTCCACCTGAAAGCTTCCTGATGCTCCGCCGCTTCTTCGCTTACTACCGCCCCTACCGCGGCCTGTTCCTGCTGGACTTCGGCTGCGCCATCGTATCCGGCCTGTTGGAGCTTGGCTTCCCTATGGCGGTGCGGGCCTTTGTGGACGACCTGTTGCCGGGCCGCGACTGGGGGCTGATCGTCGCGGCGTCGGCGGCGCTGCTGATGGTCTATGCGCTGAACGCCGGGCTGCTGGGGATCGTGACCTACTGGGGCCACATGCTGGGCATCAACATCGAGACGGAGATGCGCCGCCGCGCCTTCGACCACCTGCAAAAGCTGTCGTTCGGCTACTTCGACAACCAGAAGACCGGCCACATTGTTGCCCGGCTGACCAAGGACCTGGAAGAAGTCGGCGAGGTCGCGCACCACGGCCCGGAGGACCTGTTCGTCGCGGTCATGACCTTCATCGGCGCCTTCGTGCTCATGTTCCTGGTCAACCCGGCGCTGGCCTTGTTGACCGCCCTGGTCGTGCCCGCCGCCGCGGTGGTCACCACCCGCTACGGTGCCCGCATGACCCAGACCTGGCGCGCGCTGTTCGGCCGGGTCGCCGCGTTCAATGCCCGCATCGAGGAGAACGTGGGCGGCATCCGCGTCGTGCAGGCCTTCGGGCGGGAGGACCACGAGCGCGCCTTGTTCGCCGGCGACAACGCCCAGTACCGCACCACCAAGCTGGAAGCCTACCGCCTGATGGCCGCGAGCATGGCGTTCAGCTACTTCTCCATGCGGATGACGCAGGTGCTGGTGATGGTGGCCGGCACCTGGTTCGTGCTGGACGGGACGCTCAGCGCGGGCGGCTTCGTGGGCTTCCTGTTGCTGGTTGGCGTGTTCGTCCGTCCCGTCGAGAAGATCACCGGCGTGATCGAGACCTATCCCAAGGGGATCGCCGGCTTCCGCCGCTACCTGGAGTTCCTCGACACCGCCCCGGACATCGCCGACCTGCCCGGCGCCGTCCCCGCCCCCGCGTTGCGCGGCGACATCCGGTTCGAGGCGGTGTCGTTTGCCTACCTGCCGGGCCGCCCCGTGCTGCGCGGGGTGGACCTGGCCGTGGCCGCCGGGGAGACCGTGGCCTTCGTCGGACCTTCGGGCGCGGGCAAGACGACGCTGTGCTCCCTGCTGCCGCGGTTCTACGACGTGGGCAATGGGCGCATCACCATTGATGGGCTGGACATCCGGGCGATGACGCTGGCCAGCCTGCGCCGGCAGATCGGCATCGTGCAGCAGGACGTTTTCCTGTTCGGCGGCACCATCCGGGAGAACATCGCCTATGGCCGTCTGGACGCGGACGAAGCCGCCATCCAGGACGCCGCCCGGCGAGCTCGGCTGGATGCCACCATCGCCCGGATGCCGGACGGCTACGACACGGTGATCGGCGAGCGCGGCGTGAAGCTGTCCGGCGGCCAGAAGCAGCGCCTGGCCATCGCCCGCATGTTCCTGAAGAACCCGGCCATCCTGATCCTGGACGAGGCGACATCCGCCCTCGACACCGAAACCGAGCGGGCGATCCAAGCGTCCTTGGCCGAGCTGTCGGTCGGCCGCACGACGCTGGTGATTGCGCACCGTCTGGCAACCATCCAGGGCGCAGACCGGATCGTCGTGGTGGACGAAACCGGGGTCGCCGAACAGGGCCGCCACCGCGACCTGATCGCCCGGGGCGGCGTGTACCGCCGCCTGCACGAGGCGCAGTTCGGCACCTGACCCCCGCGGCGGCGGTGTCGAGGCGACCTGGTTTCTATCCAGGCAACGCAACATGTCCGCGTAAGCCATCGCTGCGAGCCGCTTTTGCCGCGTGGCGGTCCAGGAGGTCGCCAGCACGCCGGGTTACCGGGACGCCATGGCGCTGCACGCCTTGCAAAACGGGGCAGACTGCCCACCAGCCGCCGCGCCCAAGAAGTCTTCCACCATCGCACCATAGCCCATGACACCCTACGGCCATCCGTGCCAACGTACCTTCGTCCCGTAGTGGGTTGGAGCGTCAGCGATGCGGGCATGGTTCGGTATGGCGCTCCTCCTGGCCGGCCTGCCCGCCGGGGCCGCCGCGCAAAGCTTCGACTGCACCAAGGCCCGCACCCCGTCCGAGCGCGCCATCTGCGCCCAGCCGTCCCTAGGCGCGCTGGACCGCGCCGTTGCCAGCGCCTACGCCGCCGCCCTGGCCCGCCCCGGCGCAGACGCCCCGGCGCTGCGCGCGGCCCAGCAATCCTGGCTGCGCAGCCGGGACACCGGATGCAGCCCTGCCGCCCGCGGGCGGGACACCCTGGCCGCCTGCTTGTCCAACGCCATGACAGGACGCCTCGCCGCGCTAACCCCGGCGCCCGCCGCAGCCACGCCCACCGCAGCCACGCCAGCCGCGTCCCCGCCCGCGCAAGCCGCGCCGACGCCCGCCACTCCCCCACAAGCCGCCATCCCGGCCAAACCGCCCGTAGCCGCGCTGTCCGTCCCAGTCGCGATCCCTACGGACGTGCAGCCTCCGGCCGACGCCGCCCTGGACCAGGCCCGCCTGCCCGCCGCCGCACCCGGCAGCACGCTATTGCACGTCCGGGCCGCCGGGCGGTTCAGCCTCCGGGCGCGCAGCGCGTCCGGCGCGTCGTTGCAGTTGGTGGACCTGATGTCCGGCCCAGCCGACCCCGTCGGCGAACCCGGCGTGCAGGACGGCCGCACCGACGTGCTGCTGGACGCCGGCACATACAAGCTGCGCGTCACCCCCGCCAAGGACGCCATCGGCGACATCGCCATCCTAGCCCTGCCGTTCCGCGACGCCGCCCCGCCCGAAGCCATTCCCGCCCCCGGCGAGACCGCCAGCACGACCCTGCCCGACTTGCAGCAGCGCGCCTACTGGCTGCAAACCAGCCCATCCGGCGACATCCAGGTCGAGGCCGCCGGGCGCGCCCTGTCCGATCTGCGCCTGTGGCAGGCCGGTGACCTAATTCCCCTGGAACCCGCGTCCACCACCATCGAGCCGGTGCGCGGCCATCCCATGATCCGCCTGAGCCTGTCCGGAAAGGTGACGCCCGGGACCTACCTCGTCGTGGCCTACGGCGGCGCGCCCACAGCCTGGGCGGACGGCGACCCGGCGATGCCCCTGCACGTCCGCTCCGGCGCCCTGCCTCGCCTGGCGGAGGGCTGGGCCTCCGGCGCCATCGGCCCGCTGGGCAACGAGGTGTTCGAGGCGCCGCCGCGCGCCACCCTGTTCCGTCTGGACCTGCCCGCCGCCGCAGCGGCCAGCCTGCAAGTGGACGGCCAAACCGCCGGGATCGCCCCCAACAGCCGCGCGCCGTCCGCCACGCTGCGCACCGGCGCCAACGCCCGCCGCGTCACCGTGACCGGAGCCACCGGCCAGCCCTACGCCTTGCGCGCGCAGGAAGCGCCGACGGGGACCACCCTATGGATGCCTGGCCGCTACTGGGTGTCGGCCGTCATGCCCGGCGCGGGCGGGGAGGAGGTGCCGCCCACCGTCCTGCTCGTAAAGGGTGGTGGCGAGGAAAGCGGGCGCATCCTGGCCTCCAACGCGCCGTTGGTCGGTCCGGCAGATGGCTGGCGCGCGACCTTCAACCTGCGGGGTCCGACGACCCTGCTGTTGCAGAACACTGCCGCGGGCGAGGTCGCGGTCCGCAACGGCAGCGATGGGATCGGCCTGTTGCGCGTGCCGCCGCGCGCCGCCGTGCTGCCGGATGGGATCGTTGAGTATCGCGTCTCGCCCCCTGTGGGCCGGCAGGGGGTAGCCGACGCCGTGTTCGGGACGGCACCCCCAGGAGTTGCCCCGGCCCCGCGCTGGCCTGCCGACCCCGTGGTGCCGCTGGGCGTTCACGGCCTGAACGGGCAGACCCGGCTGGAGTTGATAGCCAACGCCACGCCAGGTCTGACCCCGGGGTTGCTGGCCCGTCCGGTGCCGGTGGCATTGGCAGAGGGGCCGCTCGCGGTGTCGCAGATGCCGGGGGTGGCGCTTACCATCCCCGTCCAGGTTGCTCCGGGCGGCGCGCTGGCGGTGGCCGATCCCGCCTTGGGCGACCTGGATATCACGTTTACTCCCGCCGCAGACGGCACGGGCGACGTTGTGCTGCCCGCCCCGGACCGGCCGCGCACGGTGGTGCTGGCCTGGCGCCAGCCGCCCCATCCCCGCGCCGCCATCCCCGCGCCGCCCGCCCGGACGGCGGATGCGGTGCTGTCGCCGGACCGCCCTCGTTTCCTGGACCTGAACGACGGCGCCAACGCGGGCTTCGACCTGCAAGTGCCGGAGGGCGGGCTATATCGCGTGGAAACCACGGGCCGCCTGCACACCGCCGCCGCCATCGGCACCGCCTTCGTACCCAGCCTGGACCAGGCCGAGGTCAACGGACCCGGCGGCAACGCCCTGTTGCAGCGCTGGCTGCGCGCCGGGCGCTACCGGGTGCGGGTGACGGCCCGGGACTCCGCCGGCCACTTGGGCGTGCGCGTGGCGCCCGCCACCCTGCAAGCCGCCCCACCTTTGCTGCCCGGCGGCACCGTGCGCGCGGCGCTGCCGGCCGGCACGGGCCTCGCGATCCCCGTCGAGGTCGCGGAGGCCGGGCGCTACCGCCTGGTGCTGCTCGGCCAGGGCCGCAGCTTCCATGCCCGGCTGGACGACGACGAGGGCTGGCCGCTGACTGTGCCGGGCGAGCTGACGGAACTGGAGCGCGACCTGCCCGCCGGCCGCCTGCGCCTGCTGGTCGCGCCGGAGGCGACAAACGCCCGCGTGCTGGCCCGGCTGAAGCGCGTCCTGCCGCCGCCGACCTACGACGGCCACGGCCCCCACGCCCTCCGGCCCGAGACGGCGGCGTCGGCCACCTGGCGCGAGCCGGCGGGCCGCAACGACCCGCGCGCGCCGGATCAGTGGACCTTCGCCCTGTCCGGCCCGGCGGACGCGACACTCCGCATTGGCGACGGCATGGCCGCGGACCTGTGGCGGGACGGCGCCGACCGGCCAGTGCTGCGGCTGATCGGCCCGGCGCCGTTCCGCGGCCGGCTGGAGGCTGGGCGCTACCGCCTGGACGCCACCAGCCTGGGCCGCAACGACCGGCTGGACTACACCGTGTCCCTCCGCACCGCGGAGTTGCAGCCCGGCGCGCCGCGGGAGGTCGCCGTCACCGCCCATGTCCCGTTCGCGCTGGCCGAACCCGGCGTGGTCAGCCTGACGAGCTTCGGCCCGCTGCCGGTCAAGGCGGTGTTGCGGGACGACGGCGGCGCGGTGATCGGCCGCTACGGCGCGCGCGGGGCGGATTGGAACATCGCAGTGTCCCGCCTGTTGCCGGCCGGGTCCTACCGCCTCGATCTGGCCCCTGCGGCACCGCCCGCCCTGTCGGACGTGTCCACGTCCAATCGGCGCCCCGATGCGGGACGCCGGGAGCAGGACGCCGGCGACACCCCGGACGAGCCGGCGGCCCAAACGCCGGATGGCTCGCCGGGGGGCAGCAGCAGCCAGGCCGATGCGCCGGAAGGCAATACGACGGACGGCGGCACGACGGGCACCACTACGACAAACGACGGCACACCGAAGATCGAGCTCACCCTGATGCTGCCCGAGGTGCGCCCGCCGGTTCCGGCAACGGGTACGGCAGCCACCCTGGCCGGCGGCGGCGTCCATCGCCTGGTCATGCCCCAGCCCGGCCCCGGCACGTTGGTGCTGGCGACGGCCCGGTCCGGCGTCGCGCTGATCCTGGCCATCGAGCGCCAGCATGGCGGCGTCTGGGAGAGCATAGCCCTGGACGAGGGCACCGACCCCGTTGCCGCCATACCCGCCGACGCCGACCCGGCGCCCTGGCGCATATCGGTCTGGGCCGTAGACGGCAGCGCATTGCCGGTCCAAGCCAGCGTCGCCGTGCTGGACCCGCCCGCCATGGCCCTGGACGGGCTGGCACCTCAGCAGCTCGAAGGCGCCGCGACGCCAGCCGCGGTCGGCCGGGTCCGCCTGGCATCCGACGGTCCGGTGCGGCTGGCCGGCGACGGGCTGCTGGCTGGCGGCTGGCCCGGCCATCCCCTTGCCGTTCCGGATGACGGGATCGTGGTGCCGCAAGGTGACACGCTATGGGTCGTGGCCCGCACCCCCGGGCCTATACAGGGCACGTTGCTGCGTGCCGCCCCAGGCGAGGCCCTTGCCGTGCCGGTGCCGGCCGGCGGAAGCGCCCGGCTGGCTGGTCCGCCCGCCGCCCCGGACACCACCCGCGTTTGGCGCGCGGAGGCCGGATCGGGCCAGCCTGGCCTGGACGCCGGCGGTGGCACCGGCATCGCCGCGGGCAGCGCCCTATCACCTGGGGTGCAGCCCGTCCGGGTGTGGAACGGCGGGGGCGCCGACGTGCTGCGCCCGCTGGTGACCTTGCTGGACCTGCAGACCTTGCCCGCCCGGCGGCTGGACGCCGCTGCCGCCCTGCTCCTGCCGCCCCGTTCCGCCCTGGTCCTGACCCTCCCGGATGGGGAGCGCCGCACCGACCTGGTGCTCGCGCCCGAGGTTGCCGCCGTGCTGGATGGCGTGGTGGCCTGGGCCGGCGGCGACACCCTGGCGCGGTCCCTGCCGGGCGGCGGCATGCGGCTGCTGCTGTTGAACACCGGCGTTCAGCCTGCGCCGGCTTCGGTTGCCTGGACAGCCGGGCCGTCGGCGCCGCCGCTGCGGCCGGGACTGGTGGTCAAGCGGTTTCTCGGCGCGGCCGGGTCGTTCGACCTGCCAGTGGATGCTCCGGCCGGCGCGCGGCTGCGCGTGGCGGGCGACGCGCAGGCGACCTTTCTGGGCGCGGAGGGGCGGGTGCTGCACGGCGGGGATATGCTGGCGGGGCCGGGCCGTGTGACGGTCCGCCATGCGCCGGGCCTGGTGGCCGCATGGCTCGATGTGCCGGGCACGCCAGCCTGGCCCGCCGCCGAGCCGCAAGCGCAGGCGGTGCCCGCCCGGGTCGCCCTGGCCGGTCCGGCCATGGCGTTGTCGCTTCCCGCAGCCGCCCCGGTGCTGCTGCACGTCCGCACGACCGCGCCGGTCATCCTCACACTAGGCGACGCGCCGCCGACGCTGTTTCCGGCCGGCGCGGTGCTCAGCCGCTACCTCGCAGCGCCAGCCGTCCTGCGCGTGGACAGCCCACACGACGGTCCGCTGTCCGGCACGCTGGAGCTGACCGCGGATCCCGTCATGCCGATCGCGGACGGGCTGGGCGCACCCGTCGCCCTTGCTCCCGGGGACGCCGCGGTGTTCGCGTTCCAACTGGCCCGCGCGGCGGAGGTGGGCGTGGGCGTCCGTGCCGATCCCGACCGGGCCGAGGTGCGCCTGCTCGATGCGGGCGGCGCCGTGCTGGGTGAGGGCGCGGCAATGCTGCGCCGCCTGCCAGCCGGGCGGTACTTGCTGGAGGCACGCCTGCCCGCCAACGCGCCGCCCGCCATCATCCGCCCCGCCGTCGTCGGCATCGCGCCGCGCCCGTCCGGCCCGCCGCCGGAGGTCGCGCGCACCTACCTGGAACTGGTCGGCCTTGCGCCAAAGGACCCCGCCCCATGAAGCGCCTGCTGATCGCGATGCTGTTGCTAGCCGCGCCGGCCCTGGCGCAACAGGCCCCGCCGCCGCTGGTGCCGCCGGTGCTGGACCAACTCCGGCGGGCGGACGGTGCGCAGGTCCTGCCGGACCGCTTCCTGCGCCGCTGGGACGCCGTGACCGTCCTGTTCCAATCCGACGCCGGCCCGGCCGGAGGCGGACCGGAGGACGCGCCGGAGCGCCTGGTGCGGCTGGACCCGCCGCAGCCCGGCGCCTGGACTTGGCTCGGCCCGCGCACCCTGCAGTTCCGCCCGGCCGAGCCGTGGCTGGCCCTGCAACCCGTCACCGTCACGCTGGCCAGCGGCACGGCGCGGCTGGTCCCGCTGCTGCCCGTCCCCGTCGCCAGCGGCCCCTCGGACAACGATGCCGGGCAGCCCGACCTCGACACCCTTGCGCTGACCTTCGCCGAGCCGGTGGACCCGGCCGCCCTGCGCCGCGCGCTGGACGTGGAGCTGCGGCCGGTGCCTGGCCTGACTGCCGCCGGCACGCAACCTCTGACAGGCGGCGACTACGACCTACGCGCCGCCGAGCGCGCGGGTCCGTCGGACCGGCAGACCTACCTGCTCGTGCTGCGCCGCCCGGTCCCGGACGGCCAGGTCGCCATCGTGCGCTTGCGCCTTTCCGACCAGCCCGGCCTGGACGACCCGACGTTCGAGGCGCGTATCCGCAGCGCCGCGCCGTTCGGCCTGTCCGACAGCTATTGCGGCGGCGGCTACGGCCACGAGACCCGGGACGGCGCTGTCCGCTGCACCCAAGAGAGCACGGCGCCCGGCCCGCGCACCATCACCCTGCAACTGACAAGCAACCCCACCGCCCCCGACATCGTCGGGGCACGCGACGCGCTCCGCATCTCGCCGCCGGTGGACGACCTGGCCGTGACCGCATCTGGACGGGAGCTGCGGATCGCCGGACGCTTCGCCGCCGACACGCCGTATGAACTTGCAGTCGCGCCAGGCACGTTGAAGGACTCGCGCGGGCGCACCCTGGCGACGGCGATCCGCACGCGGTTCAGCTTCGCGCCGGGCCAGCCGGCCCTGGTGTGGGACGACGCGCAGGGCGTCACCGAACGGTTTGGCCCGCAGATGGTCCCGCTGCGCGGCCAGGGCTACGACCGCGCCGACATCCGCATCCACGCCGTTGATCCCTTGTCCCGCGACTTCTGGCCCTTCCCGCGGCTGCCGCTCGTGACCCGGGACCAGGCTCCACCGCTGCCAGGGCGTGAGCCCGACGCCTGGGCCGGCACCGCCCCGATTTCCGGTAACGAGATGGCGGCGCGGGTGACGGCGCTGGGCACGCCGGCCGTGTCCGCCCTGGTGGACCTGCCGATCCGCCGCGGCGGCGTGCCGGCCAAGTTCGGCCTGGACCTGCAGCCGCATCTGTCCCGCATCAGCGGCGACGGCCAGCCCGGCACATATCTCGTCGGCCTACGCACCACCGATGGCGAGGACCGGCGCTGGATGCGCGTACAGGTCACGGACCTCGTGCTGACGACGGTGGAGGAGGCGGACCGCGTCCGCTTCGTCGTAACCTCCCTCGCCACGGCCCGGCCGGTCGAGGGCGCGCAGATACGCATTGACGGACAGGGCGAGCGCAGTGCCGGCTTCTACGACTTCACGACCCTTGCCAGCGGCGTGACGGCGGCGGACGGCTCCTGGACGCTGGTGGCGCCGCTGGTCCGCACCGCGCAGCCCAGCCGCTTCGTCGTCACCAAGGGCGCCGACACCCTGGTGCTGGAGCCTGGCCGCGGCCCACAGGTCTATGCCGGCGACCGCTGGCAATCCGCCAGCGAGCCGTGGCTGTCTTGGATCACCAGCAGCCCCGCCGGGCGTGGCGAGCCGCCGCGCCTGCTCTGCCACGTCTTTACCGAGCGCCCGATCTACCGCCCGGAGGAACCCGTCCTCGTCGCCGGCATGATCCGGCGCTGGCGCGGCGGCGGCCTGGCCTTCGCGTCCGGCACCGGGGAGGTCGTCGTGACCGCGCCCAACGAGCAGGAGTGGCGCCTGCCGGTGACGCTGGACGACGTGGGCGGCTTCCACGTCCGCTTTGCCGAAAAGACCGAGCCGACCGGCGATTACACCATCAAGTACGAGCCAAAGGACGGCGAGGCCTGCGGCGCCCTGACCGTCAAGAAAGAAGCCTACCGCCTGCCAACGTTCGAGGCCGTGCTGGCCGGCCCGGCCCGCGCGCCGCTGGACGCGCCGTTCAGCGTCAACCTGCTGGCCCGCTTCTTTGCCGGGGGACTGCTGTCCGACCGGCCCGTGACCTGGCGGGTCACGCAATTCCCGCTCGCCTGGACCCCGCCCGGCAGCGACGGCACCCGGGAGGGATACCTGTTCTCCTCCGACAGCCGCTTCTCCGGCGATAGCGCCTTCCGCTCGACCCCTGTGCTGAACCGGGAGGCCAAGACCGACGCCGGTGGGGCCGCCGCCCTGGCCCTGGACCCCACGGCGGAGCCGACCGCACAGCCGCGGCAATACCTGGTCGAGGCGACCGTCACCGGCGACGACGACATCCAGGTCCGCAGCACCCTGCGCATCCCCGCCCTGCCGCCCTTCGTGCTGGGCGTGCATGTGCCGCGCTACCTGCCCCAGCCCGGCGCCATTGAGGCTGAGGCCCTGGCGCTGGACCCCGACGGCAAGCCGTTGCCCGGCCTGCAAATGACCGTCCGGCTGATCCGCCGCAACTGGAACAGCACCCTGCAGGCCAGCGACTTCGCCCAAGGCTCCGCCAAGTACCGCACCGACATCCTGGACGAGACCGCGGAGGAACGCCGCCTGACCAGCGGCGACGCGGCCCTGCCCTTGCGGTTCGAGGCGCAGGAGGCGGGGGTGTACCTGATCGAGCTGGAGGCCGAGGACAAGGCGGGCCGCCGCCAATCTGTGCGCGTGGACCTGTTCATGGCCGGCGGCACGCCTGTCACCTGGTCCCGCCCGCCGTCGCAGACCATCACCCTGACGCCCGACAAGGCCGAGTATGCGCCCGGTGAGACCGCGACGCTCCTGGTCCAAAGCCCCTTCCAGACCGCCCGCGCCCTGGCCGTGATCGAGGAGCCGGAGGGCCGGTTCCGCTACGAGTGGGCCGACGTCGCCAACGGCTTTGGCCGGCTGCAAGTCCCGGTCCGCAAGGCGCAGGTTCCGCGCCTGGCCGTCCACGTGCTGCTGATGCGCGGGCGCCTGCCCGGTGCCGGGCCGGCCGGCGCGCCGTTCGACCAGGGCAAGCCCGTGACGCTCGCCGCCACCAAGCTGCTGACCGTGACGCCGGTCGAGAACCGGCTGACCGTCACCTTCGACGCCCCGGCGCAACTACGCCCGGCGCAAGAGTTCGACATGGTGCTGCACCTGGCGGACGGCGCGGGACGGCCCGTTCCCGGAGAGGCGACGGTGTGGCTGGTGGACCAAGCCGTGCTGGCGCTGGCCAAGGAAGCGCCGCTGGACCCGCTGCCGCCCTTCCTGGTGGACCGCCCGGTCCGCCTGGCCGCCCGGGATACCCGCGGCCTGGCCTTCGGCGTGATCCCGCTCAACGAAACGCCCGGCGGAGACGAGGCCGGGGACCTCGGCATGGAGAACATCTCCGTCCGCAAGAACTTCACCCCGGTTCCGTTCTATGAGCCGCGGGTGCGCTTCGGTGCGGACGGCACGGCACGGGTGCGGGTACGGCTACCGGACACGCTGACGGTGTTCATGCTGCGGGCCAAGGCGATCAGCGGCCCCGATCGGTTCGGCTACGGCACCGGGCAGATCAAGGTGCGCCAGCCCGTTGTGGCGCAGCCGGCCCTGCCGCGCTTCGTGCGGCCCGGCGACAGCTTCCAGGCCGGGCTGATCGGCCGCATCGTCGAGGGGCCAGGCGGGGCCGGGCGGGCGGTGATCTCGCTGGAGGGCCTGGCCGTGCAAGGCCCGGCGGAGCAGGCGCTGACCTGGGACGGCAACCGGCCGGCGCGCGTGGACTACACTGTGACGGTGCCCGACCCGGCGCCAGGTATGGCGTTGGCGCGCGTCCGCTTCCTGTTGCAGCGCACGGCGGACCGCGTCAGCGACGGCGTGCAGGTGGACCTGCCGATCCGCCCGGACCGCCCGGTGCAGCGTCGGCGCGACTTGCTGCTGGTCGGCCCGGACGGCCGGCTGGACGTGCCCGCCATCGCCGATGCTGTGCGCCCAGCGTCCTACGTCCGGACGCTGACCGCCGCGTCCGACCCGGCCGTGGTCCGAGTGGTCAGCGGCCTCGGCTTGCTGCTGCAAGCGCCCTATGGCGGGACCGAGCAGCGGATCGCCCTGGCCTCCGCCGAGGTGGCGCTGTTGCCGTTCACTCCGCTGCTGGACGCCGCCGGGTTGCGGGAGCGGCTGGCGGGCGATGTGGCTGCGTCGGTGCTGGCCATCCGCCAGGCGACGGACGATGACGGGCTGGTGGCTTTCTGGCCGCGCACCCGCGGTTCCGTTTGGCTGACGGCGGGCGCCTACCGGTTCCTGGTTGCCGCCGGGCGCGCGGGGCAACCCGTGGACAAAGCGATGCTGGACCGCATGGCGACGGTTCTGACGTCTGCACTCCGCTCCGACTACCCGCGCCTGCTGACGGGCGAGCAGTATCGGGAGCGCGTGGCCGCCTTGCTGGCGCTAGCCGAGGGCGGCAAGGCGTCGCCGGAGTATGCGCGGGAGCTTGCCGCGCGCATCCTGCCGATGCCGACCGAGAGCGTGGCCCAGGTCGCGCTGGCCCTGTCCCGCCAGCCGGAGCCGGACGCGAAGCTTGTCGGCGTGGTGATGGACGTGCTGTGGTCCCGGGTGAACCTGCTGTCCCGCGACGGCCGGCCAGTCTATGCCGGACTGGCGGACATCGGCGGCAGCGCGCTGGTCCTGCCGTCCGAAACCCGCGGCCTGGCCGACGTGCTGGCCGCGGCGGCGACGGCGGCGCCAAACGATCCGCGCAACGCCGTGCTGCGGACGGGCTTGCTGGGCCTGGCCACCGGCGGGGGCTGGGGCACGACCGATGCGACCGCTGCGGCCTTGCGCGCCCTGGTGGCGGCGTGGGACGCCCCGGCGCAGTCCTCTGCTGCGACGCTGACGTTGCCGGGGGCCTCCCAGACCGCACAGCTCGGGCGGGACCGGCCGCTGATCCAGGTGCGCGGCACCCAGCCCGGCCCCGGCCGCGTCCAGGCCCGGCCTGGCACCGCCGTGCTGGCCAGCACGGACTGGACACCCGCCCAGCCCGGCGCGGAGGCCCGCCCGGCGCAGAACGGCCTCATCCTGACCCGAACCTGGTACCGCGTGCCCGCCACCGGCCCGCTGGCCCGGCTGGACCCCGGCCCGGACGGGACCATCCGCCTGCAAGTGGGCGACGTAATCGAGGAGGTGGCCGAGCTGGCGACCCTTGAGGACCGCGCCCACGTGGCGCTGCGCCTGCCACTCGCGGCGGGGACGGAGCCGCTGAACCCCAATCTGGCCAATGCCCCCGCGGAGGCCGCGCCCAGCGCCGGGCCGACGCTGGCGCCGTCCTACGCCGCGTTCGGCGATGACGAGGTCGTGCAGGTTTGGCTGTCCCTGCCGCGCGGCACAGTCACGGTCCGCCACCGCCTGCGCGCGACGCTGCCCGGCAGCTACACCCAGCCGCCCGGGTTGGCGGAGATGATCTACCGGCCCGGTGTGGATGGCAGCACGGGTGGTATGCGGGTTGTTGTTGCCCCCTCTCCCCCCGGGAGAGGGCCGGGGTGAGGGGGTCTTGGCCGGGGGTCAAAGATCGCGGGTTCGGCCGACGCACGGTCTCTCCTAGCCGAGCACCGTGCTTGCCCTCCCCCTCACCCCGACCCTCTCCCGGAGGGAGAGGGAGAAGATGGTGGCTCCTCCTCATCCCACTTGCTCCGCTGATCGCGGAGATCGCCCAGGACGCGCACCTGCAAGCCCCCGCTCCGACGCCCATCGTCCTGGACCGCAACGGCGCGTTCCTAACCCAAGCCGGGCACGTGCAGGACGGCCGGACCGAATACGGCTACTGGACCACCCCACCCCCGCCCCGCGTCGTCGCCGCGACCCTCGCCTTGGAGGACCGGCGGTTCTGGCAGCACCCCGGCGTTGACCCCGCTGCCGTGCTGCGCGCCGCCTGGTCCCGCTTGCACGGCGGGCGGTCCGGCGCCTCCACCATCGCCATGCAGGTCGCCCGCTTGCAGCACCCGCGCGCCCGCACCCTATGGGCCAAGCTGGTCGAGGCCGGGACCGCCGTCGCCCTGACTGCGCGCTACGGGAGGGAGGCCGTGCTGGCGCAATACCTCCGTCTGGTGCCCTATGGCCAGGGCAGCCACGGCATCGGCCACGCCGCGCGCTGGTACTTCGACAAGCCCGCCGCCGACCTGTCCTGGGCCGAGGCCGCGCTGCTGGCCGCCGTCCCCCAAGCCCCGGCGCTGGCCAACCCGCGCCAACCCGCCGGCCTGGCCCGCACCGCCCGCCGTGCCGCCCGCGCCCTGCCGTTGCTGCCGCTGGACGACGCAACCGCGACGGCGCGCGACCTGGCGGCCCTGCGTCCCCTACCTGTCCCGCGCCGCCCAACCCAGGCCATGCACGCGCTGCTCCGGCTGGAGCGCCTGGCCCGCGACGCCCCGGCCGACCCCGCCGACCCCCGCCTGCGCGCCACGCTGGACCTGCACTTGCAAGCCGCCGCGGTGCGTCACCTGCGTACCCACATGGCCGCATGGCGCGCCGCCGGGGCGCAGCAGGGCGCGGTCATGGTGGTGCAACGCGGTACAAGCGAAGTCCTGGCCGACGCCGCCTCCGCCGGATGGGACACGCGTCCCGGCGGCGCCGTGGACTTCAGCGCCGCCTTGCGCTCCCCCGGCAGCACCCTCAAGCCGTTCCTGTATGCCCTGGCGCTGGACGATGGCGTGCTGTCCCCCTCCGACGTGATGGCCGATGCGCCGGAGGGTGCGGGCGGCATCGCCAACGCCGACGGCGACTACCTCGGCCCGCTGCTGCCGCGCCAGGCGCTGGCCAACTCCCGCAACGTGCCCGCGGCGACCCTGCTGGCCCGCACGGGTCTGGAGCACGGGTTCGACACCTTGCGCCGCGCCGGGCTGCACCTGGACGGCGGCTCGGCCCGGCGCTACGGGCTGGGCCTGGCGGTCGGCGCGATGCCGACGCGGCTGGACTGGCTGGTGCGGGCCTACGGCGCGCTGGCCGATGACGGGATGCTGCGCGACCTGGTGTGGCTGCAGGATCAGCCGCCCGGCCCGGCGGAGCGGCTGTTCAGCACGGGCTCCGCACGGCTGGTGGCGGCATTCCTCAGCGATCCCATGGCCCGGCTGCCCAGCTTCCCGCGCTACGGCCCCAGCGAGTATCCCTTCGCCGTCGCGCTCAAGACCGGAACGTCCCAGCAATACCGGGATTCTTGGACCGTCGCCTGGTCGTCACACTACGTCGTAGGCGTCTGGACCGGGCGGGCGGACGCCGGGCCGATGGCGGGGCTGAGCGGCGCACGTGGCGCCGCGCGGCTGGCACAGTCGGTGCTGTTGGACCTGCACGGCGCCGGACGGACGGACCTGCGGGCCGGCGCCTTCCCTGCCCCGGCTGGCCACAGCATCGCCGAGCTATGCACCGCCACCGGCCAGCCCGGCGCTTGCAGCGGCCAACTGACCGAATGGGTCCGCCCCGATGCCGCCCCCCCCGCCGCCCCGGCCCGCCACCTCGCCATCACCGAGCCGCAGCCCGACGCCCACGTCTGGCGCAACCCCGACGCCCCCGCATCCTTGCAGCGCCTGGTGCTGCGCGCCAGCGTCGTGCCGCCGGTGGACCAGGTGGTCTGGCTGGTGGACGGCGAACCCGCCGCGGTCGCCCATCCGGACCAGCCGTTCCTATGGCGGATGCAGCCGGGCCAGCACCGCTTTCAGGTGCGCCTGCCGTTGCAGGACGGTGCGTCCCGCCAGGTGCGGGTGGTGGTGGAGTAGTATCAGCCGACAGGTGCTTGACTCCTTCAGCTCTACATCGCGAGGTGCATCGCACCGAGGCGATCCAGGGGCCGCAACAGGGGCAGTGATCCCTGTTCGGGCGTTGGCATCCTGGCCTGGCGAACGACAACCCGTCCAGCGCCGGCCATGCGGACGCGGCGTGAACGCTCCACATTCCTCCATGGTCCCTCTACGCCCAGCCTTATGGGACGAAGCTGACGTCCGCCCCCCGTCACCCCGATCAGTCCATGACCACCCATCCCAGGGTCAAGCGAAGTAGCTGCTGTCCACCTTCGCCACACCGATCAGTTGCAGCTTTGTGTTGTCCGACAAGGCCAGCACGGTCTGCCCGCCCCCGTTCACCTGGCTGGCCACTGCGCCGGCCGCCGCGTTTGTCCCGTAGCCGGACAGGCTGATCCGGTCCATGCCTGGCACGAAGTTATACAGCACGAAATTGCGCGCCGCCCCTTGCGCCAGGTTGAGTGTCACCGAGCCGCCCAGCACCAGGTCCGCGCTGCCCGTCCCTGCCGTGATCGTGCTCGTGCCGAAGGCGAACACGGCGCTGCGCCCCGATCCCAACTGCACCGTGCTCGTGCCCGTGCCTGTGCCCACCAGGTCCGTGCCTGAGCCGAGCAGGAAGCTCGACTGCGAGTCCTGCCCGCCGCCGAAGAACACGTCGGCGCCGCTCGACTTGCTGCCGTCCAGCAACGTAGTGCCGGCGCCCGCCACAAGGAAGTTGCCGCCCGAGCCGGTGGAGATCAACTGCCCGCCCTTGCTGGCCACCACGACGCTCGACCCGACGCCCCCCGCCCGCAGCACGTCCCCGCCCGAGTTGCCCCACAACTGCCCACCCGCCGCCCCGGTCTGGCCGTTGAGCGCGCCGGCACCGCCCACGACGATGTCGTAAGCAGCCCCGGGTGAATAATCCACGCCGCCCTTGCCGCCGAACACGACCGAGGTGCCGGTGCCGCCGAGGAAGGTCAGCTTGCCGTCGCCCCCGACCGCCGTCAGACCCTTGGCGCCCGACACGGTGGCCGCCGTGATGCCCATGGGGCCTGAACCGCCGAACACCGTGTCCGCGCCGCCGCTGCGCACCGAACCACCGCCGCCAGCCAGCACCACCGTGCTGCCGCCCGTGCCGGTGGTGACGTTGGCCGTGCCGTTGCCTGTGGCGGCCACCGTGCTGGCCCCGTCGCCGGTTGTCACCGCCGCCGAGCCGGACACGTTGAAGCGGTTGGCGGCGTTGCCGCCCACCAGCGTCACGCTGGCGCCCGTGGAGTTGAACACCGTCGCCCCGGCGGACCCGATCAGCACCGCGCCAGCCACGCCAGCGTCGGACAAGGTGGCGGCACCCGTGCCCTCCGCCTGCAGCGCGGCGTAGCCCGCAGGCAGGGCGATGACGGTGCCGGCCACGGGGGCGGTGGCCACGGCAATGTTCAGGTTGCCCCCCGTGGCCACCGCGAACGGCCCGGCGCCGGTGACGCTGGTCACGACCGCGCCCACCCCCGGCAGCCCTTGCAAGGCCGCCACGACCGCGCCGCTCGCCGCCGCGCTGTAGGACGAGGCCGGCGTGTTGGCCGCGACATACGCCTGGATCGGGCCGTTGGCCGCAATGGGCGTGGAGGCCAGCGCCGCTGCCGACGCACGCGACGTGCTGGCCTGGTTGGCCA
>Ga0123339_10000858_pt1 | contig 21899 bp, 19 predicted proteins | sample lystaG_FD_89956 | JGI IMG/M metagenome (GOLD analysis project Ga0123339, IMG submission 89956) | Glacier valley bacterial and archeal communities from Borup Fiord, Nunavut, Canada, to study Microbial Dark Matter (Phase II) -... | ecosystem: Environmental > Aquatic > Freshwater > Ice > Glacier ...
CACGGTCGCCGCCGTGATCGAACGCGCGCACGCGCTGTGGCCTGCCGATCCTGCTATCGAAATCACGCTCGAAGCCAACCCCACGAGCGTCGAGGCCGCACGCTTCGCGGGCTTCCGCGCGGGCGGCGTGAACCGGGTGAGCCTCGGCCTGCAGGCGCTCGACGACGACGCGCTGCGCTTCCTCGGCCGCCCGCACGATCTGGCCAGCGGACTGGCAGCGCTCGACGTCGCGCAGCGCATTTTCCCGCGCGTCAGCTTCGATCTCATTACCGCGCGCCCCGGCCAGTCGGTCGCCGCATGGGAAGCCGAACTCGCGCGCGCGCTCGGCTTCGGCACCGAGCATCTTTCGCTCTACCAGCTCACCATCGAACCGAGCACGCGCTTTGCCACTATGTTCGCCGCCGGACAAATCGCCCTACCGGACGAAGACACCGCGCTCGAACTGTTCGAAACCACCCGCGCGATGACCGCCGCCGCCGGCCTGCCCGCCTATGAAGTCTCCAACCACGCCCGCCCCGGCACCGAGAGCCGCCATAATCTCAGCTACTGGCGCTACGACGATTATGCGGGCGTCGGCCCGGGCGCGCACGGACGGCGGGCGGGGGCGGCGACCGCGCGGGTGAAGAAGCCGGAGAACTGGCTGGCGGCCGTGCAGGCGAACCGCCACGCGATCGCCGACGAGACCCCCCTCCCCTTCGAGGATCGTGCCCGCGAGGCGCTGCTGATGGGGCTGCGCCTCGAAGACGGGATCGACGCTGCGCACTTTGCGGCGCGCACCGGGGTAGCGCTCGAAGCCGCGCTCGATCCGCGCGGCGCGGCCGAGCTGGTGCGGCTCGGCATGATCGAGCGCACGCACACGCAGCTGCGCCTCACCGAACGTGGCCGCCCGCTGCTGAACGCGGTGCTGGCGCGGCTGGCAGCGTGATCGCCCGCCTCGCAATCGCGGGGTATCGCTCGATCCGCACGCTCACGCTCGAACTCGCCCCGCTGACCATCGTCAGTGGCGCGAACGGCAGCGGCAAATCCAACCTCTACCGTGCGCTCCGCCTGCTCGCCGAAGTTGCGCAGGGCCGGATCGGGTCTGCGCTCGCGGCCGAGGGCGGCATCCGCTCGGCGATGTGGGCGGGGGATGTGCCGGTCGATCGCGGCCGCACCGCCGTTCCGCGCGCGATCCGGCTGGGCTTTGCCGACTCGCATTATGGCTATGCGATCGATCTGGGCCTGCCGATCAAAAGGAATGAGTTCGGCGTCGATCCCGAGATCAAGCTCGAGGCAATGTGGACCGGCGAACGGCTGGGCCGCGCCAACTTGTTCGCGGAGCGCCGGGGTCCGATGGTGCGTCTGCGCGATGCGGCGGGAGCGTGGCATGTAGCGCACGGGCAACTGGCCGCTGTGGACAGCATGATGACGCACTGCGCCGATCCGGCGACCGCGTCCGAGCTTCTGGCGATGCGCGAGCATCTGCGCGGCTGGCGCTTTTACGATCACTGGCGCACCGATGCGGATGCGCCCGCGCGCCGCCCGCGCCTGGGCACGTTCACGCCCGTCCTTGCCAACGACGGCGGCGATCTTGAGGCGGCGATGGGGACAATCCGCTGGATCGGCGATCGCCAGGCACTCGCGGACGCGGTCTCGGACGCCTTCCCGGGCGCGGAACTCGGCGTCACAGAGGAGGACGGCGTATACGGGCTTCGGATGACGCAGCCCGGCATTTACCGCCCGCTCCAGACGTCCGAACTCTCGGAAGGCACGCTGCGCTACCTGCTGCTGACCGCAGCCCTGCTCACCCCGCGCCCGCCCGGCCTGATGATGCTGAACGAGCCCGAGGCAAGCCTGCACCCCGATCTCATCCCCGCGCTCGCGCGCCTGATCGCGCGCGCGAGGCGACGCAGATCGTGCTCGTCACGCATTCGGCGGCGCTGGTCCGTGCGCTCGCGGGCGGGGCGGACACGACGGTGTTCGCGCTGGAGAAGGTCGCGGGCGAGACGACCCTTCCGGGGCACGAAGCGCCCGGCTGGTCGTGGCCGCAGCGCTGACCACCATTCGACTAGCCCCGGGGGCACACGCGCAGTAGGACTGTCGCACTTCGTTGCCGCGCCCGTCGCCCCAGGACACTTGCATGTTGCGTCTGCTCCCGATCCTGATCCTCGTGCTCGTCGTCGCGGGCCTGGGCTACCTCGGCCTCACTCCGCCCACCTACCGCCCGGTGCAGGTCTCGCAGCCGGTGACGCTGCCCGATGCAGCTGCGCCGCGCTGACGGACGCGCGCTGCTGGGCGCGGCAGCGGCGCTCGCGCTGCTGACCGCCGCCGGGCAGGATGCGCCCAAATCGATCCTGCCCGGGGACGTGTTCGGCCCGCCGCCCGCGCAACCGGTCGCGCCTGCCTTGCCGGTGCCGGGCGTGGAACCGCCCGCGGCCGCGCCCGATGCGCCCGATGCAAGCGCGCCCTCAATCCCCGGCGCGGAACCTGCTCCCGGCGTGCCCGGCCCGGCTGCAAACGCTGCCAACCCGCTCGATACCGCCGCGCCCTCGGCCGATATTGCGCTGACTGGACTGCTCTCGCCCGCCGCCGGGGGTTACGGCCCGGGCGTCTTTGCGGGCGCGGACGGCCCGGTGGTCGCCGCGCTGATGCGATCGATGCAGGCCCCGGTCGCATCGCGCTGGGTGCATATCGTGCTCGTGCGCGCGCTCGCCTCGGTGCAGCCCGCCCCCGCAGGCGTGCGCCCGGCCGACTGGATCGCCGAGCGCGCCAGCCTGCTGATGCGCCTGGGCGAAAGCGATGTCGCGCATGCGCTGGTGCAGGCGGTGCCGGTCGATCGCTACACGCCGCGCCTTTACGGGGTGGCGTTCGATGCGGCGCTGGCGGCGGCCGATCCGGCGGCGATCTGCCCGCTGGCGCAGACCGGGCAGACGCTCTCGGCGCGCGCGGTGTGGCGACTGGGCGCGGCGATGTGCGCGGGGTTCGACGGAGACGATATTGCCGCCGCGCAAGGCTTCCAGACGCTGCGGACCGAGGCGAAAGTCGACCCGTTCGATATCTCGCTCGCCGAACGCCTTGCTGCGAGCGCGGGCGAGGGCGCGCGACTGGGGGCGAATGTCGATTGGGGCGAAGTGGAGCAGGTCAACCTATACCGGCTCGGCCTCGGGATCGCGGCGGGCACCCCGCTGCCCGATCGGCTGATGGGCGCGATTCCCGCGCCCGCGCAGGGCTGGCTGTTCCGTGCCGCCAGCGCGCCCGATACTACACGCGCCGCCGCGAGCGGTGCTGCGGGGGCCCAAGGGATCGTGGGCGCGAGCGAACTCGCGGCATTCTGGGCCGCGCTTGCGTCCGATCCCGCGAGCGCGGGCGTGGCGGGCGATACGGCGGCGCGGTTGCGGCAGGCGTATGCGGGATCGCCGCCCGACCGGGTGGCGGCGATGCGCGCGCTGTGGGATGCGGCCGCGAGCACCGGGGACCGGTATCAGGGCATCGTGCTGAGCGCGGGTGCGGCGGCGGGGCTGCGGCCCGACGCGCGCTTCGCCAGATATGCGCCGGACATCATGGCGAGCGCGCTGGCGGGTGGGCGTGCGGATGCAGCGATGGGCTGGTGGAAAATCGCGCAGGCGGACGGCGGTTCGGTCGAGCGGCGCGCGTGGGCGCTGGCAGTTACGGGCGATGCCACGGGGCGCGTTGAGGCGACGCGCGGGCGGTTCGACGACTGGCGCAAGGAGGCGGCGAACGATCACCGGGCGCGGCTGCTTCTCGCCGCGCTGACCGGCCTTGGGCGGGCGAGCGATCTGGATGGGGCGCGGCGCGATCTGGCGATGGCCACGCTTTCGGACCGGTGGACCGCGCGGATCGACGCGGCGGCGGCGGCGGGGCGCACCGGCGAAGTTGCGGTGCTGGCGGGGACCGGGCTGCAATGCGGCTGGGCGGATGTGCCGCCCGCGCATTTGCAGCATATCGTGGCGGCGCTGATGCGCGTGGGGCGCGGGAGCGAAGCGCGGCTGATCGCAGCGGAGGCGGTCACGCGCGGATGACCTTACCGACCGACCTTTCGGACGCTCGCGCGCGCGCGCTATTCTTGGACATGCTTGCCGCCGAAGCGGGCGTCGCGCGCAATACGATCATTGCCTACGAGCGCGATCTGCGACTGGCAAGCGAGGAACTGACGGGCAAGTTGGTGCGCGCGGATGCGGACGATCTCGCGCGCTTGGCATCTTCGTGGGAGGGGCTGGCGCGCGCATCGGTTGCGCGCAAATCCTCCGCACTGCGTCGCTTTTTCGGCTTTCTCGCCGCCGAAGGCCACCGCGCCGACGATCCCGGCCGCCATTTGCCGCGCCCCGGCACCGCGCGCGGCCTGCCCAAGACGCTGAGCGGCAACGAGGCAGCCGCGATGTGCGATGTCGCCGCGCGCGCCGCTGCCGAACATCCGGGGATGCGCTCCGCCCGGCTCCACGCACTGATCGAGCTGTTGTACGGATCGGGCCTGCGCGCCACCGAGCTGGTGAGCCTCGAACGCCGCGCGATCGATACCGCACGGTCCTATGCGATCGTGCGCGGCAAGGGCAACAAGGAGCGCCTGGTGCCGGTGGGGCGCCGCGCGCTCGCGGCGGTGGCGGCCTATGAGCCGCACGTGCCCGGCGGATCGGCGTGGCTGTTCCCGTCGGGCAAGACGCACCTCACGCGCGTGCGGCTGTTCCAGTTGGTGAAGGCGCTTGCGGCGCACGCGGGGATCGCGCCCGAGCGCGTTTCCCCCCATGTGCTGCGCCACGCGTTTGCAACGCACCTGTTGGCGGGCGGCGCGGACCTGCGCGCGCTCCAGACGATGCTGGGGCATGCCGATATCGCCACCACGCAGATTTACACCCATGTGGAAAGCAGCCGATTGACCGAGATCGTCAACACGAAACACCCGCTCGCATGATCCTCGAGTTCGAGAAGCCCGTCGCCGAGATCGAGACCAAACTCGCCGAGCTACGGCGCGATCTGCCCAACGCGCCCGAGATTGCGCGGCTGGAGGCGCGGGTGGAGCGCGCGCGCCGCGAGCTGTTCGCGCGCCTCACCCCGATGCAGCGCACGCAAATCGCGCGCCACCCCGAACGGCCGCACTTCGCGGATTATGTGCGCCTGCTGGTGGAAGACTTCACGCCGCTGAGCGGGGACCGCGTGTTCGGCGAGGACGCCGCGATCGTGGGTGGTCCGGGGCGCTGGCTGGGCAGGCCGGCGATGCTGATCGGCCACGAGAAGGGCCGCGATACGGCGGGGCGCGTGGCGCATAATTTCGGCATGGCGCGGCCCGAGGGTTACAGGAAGGCGGTCCGCCTGATCGAACTCGCAGGCCGCATGGGGCTGCCAGTGGTGACGCTGGTGGATACCGCAGGCGCGTTCCCCGGGATCGACGCGGAGGAGCGCGGCCAGGCCGAAGCGATCGCGCGCGCGACGCAGGCGTGTCTGGCGGTGCCGGTGCCGTTTGTGAGCGTGATCGTGGGCGAAGGCGGATCGGGCGGGGCGATTGCGATTGCGGCGGCGAACACGGTGCTGATGCTGGAATATGCGGTCTATTCAGTGATTTCGCCCGAGGGCGGCGCATCGATCCTGTTCAAGACGCGCGACAAGGCGGCCGAGATGGCGGCGGCCTTCAAGCTGACCGCGCCCGATCTGCTGGCGATGGGGCTAGTGGACGGGATCGTGGCCGAGCCGCCGGGCGGCGCGCACCGCGATTATGGTGCGGCGGCGGCGGCGGTGGGCGCGGCTGTGACCAAGGCGCTGGCGGAGATGGACGGGGTGGCGGGGGTAGACCTGCGCGAGGCGCGGCGGGCGAAGTTTATGGCGATGGGGGGCTAACGCGCAGCGTCTCGGGAAAGCGTTAGACGAGCTAAACCGGCGTCGATGAAATCGTGGTCACGACCGCGTTGCCGGAGCAGTATATGTCCGATGCGATAGCCGCCTCCGTCGCAATCTTCACCATGTCGTTCGCGCTCAACTCTCGATCCAAACTTTACAGCGCATACGCAGCACCAATGGCATATTCCATACCCGACTCACGCGCCCAAAGCTTGCCTTCCGGAATGCGGGTCAGAACGAATTTCTGGTCCAAATTCCACGCGATACCAGAAGCTTTAACCAGTATACCGCAACATCTGTAGTTCGGAACACTGTCTCCATCTGTGGTGATAGACATCTTGTTTTCGACCAAAAACCTTTTGAGCTCATCGAAACGGTGAGCGCATCATCTGATGAAAAATCGGTTTTAGGCAGCGAATATTCGAACGCTGAATGGACCGAGCTTTCGCCGGAGAGACCAAGCGTCCAGGGACCAAACCGGACCCACTTCGTCCCGCCACCGAGCAAGCGAGTATCGCCGAACGTCGATCCGTCGTTGTGCCCGATCGCACACACACACCCGCTTTCGTAATAACCGCGATGATCGTCACGTGTTTCTGTGCTCCTGGGCGTACTGGTGAGCAGCCCTTAGTGTTTCAGGAAGCAAACCTATCGCTTGGCGAGCGGCACGTAATCGCGCTTGGGCGCACCCGTGTAGAGCTGGCGCGGCCGACCGATGCGCTGGTCGGGATCCTCGATCATCTCGTTCCATTGCGCCACCCAGCCGACCGTGCGCGCCAGCGCGAAGAGCGCGGTGAACATCGTGGTCGGGAAGCCGATCGCCGAAAGCACGATGCCCGAATAAAAGTCCACGTTCGGATAAAGATGCTTCTCGACGAAATACTCATCGGTCAGCGCGATCCGTTCGAGTTCGCGCGCCACATCGAACACCGGATCGGTCACGCCCAGCGTATCCAGGATTTCAGCCGCGATCTTCTGCATTACCTTGGCGCGCGGATCGTAGCTCTTATACACACGGTGGCCGAAGCCCATCAGGCGGAACGGATCGTTTTTGTCCTTGGCGCGCGCGATATAGGCGGGGATGCGATCGGGCGTGCCGATTTCGCGCAGCATGTTCAGCGCCGCCTCGTTCGCGCCGCCGTGCGCCGGGCCCCAGAGGCAGGCGATGCCCGCTGCGATGCACGCAAAGGGGTTCGCGCCCGAACTGCTCGCGAGGCGGACGGTCGAGGTCGAAGCATTCTGCTCGTGATCGGCGTGCAGGATGAAGATCGTATCGAGCGCGCGTTCGACGACCGGGTTAACATGATAAGGTTCGGCAGGGACCCCGAAGGTCATACGCAGGAAATTGCCCGTATAGCTCAGCGAATTGTCAGGATATAGGAACGGCTGGCCGAGAGAATATTTATACGCCATTGCAGCCAGCGTCGGCATCTTGGCGATCAGCCGGTGGCTCGAAATCTCGCGCTGCTTGGGATCAGCGATGTCGGTTGAATCGGGGTAAAAAGCCGACAGCGCGCCGACCACCCCGCACATGATCGCCATCGGATGCCCGTCGCGGCGGAAGCCCCGGTAGAAGGTGGCGAGTTGTTCGTGCACCATCGTGTGCCGCGTGATCGTGTTGACGAAATGGTCGTGCTCGGCCTTGTCCGGCAGCGCGCCGTTCATCAGCAGATAGGCGACCTCCATGAAGCTCGACTGTTCGGCGAGCTGGTCGATCGGATAGCCGCGGTGCAGCAGCACGCCCGCTTCGCCATCGATATAGGTGATCTTGCTCTCGCACGCGGCAGTAGACGTGAAGCCGGGATCGTAGGTGAAGCGACCCGTATCCGCGTAGAGCTTGCGGATATCGACCACTTCGGGGCCGACCGATCCCTGCATCACGGGATATTCGTAGCTCTTCTCGCCGACTTCCAGTGTGGCCGCGTGCGCGTTCGTCATGCCGTCTCCCTTTTGCCGGCGTTGGCCAGCGCATCATCGATCCGGCCAAGCGTTTCCACCCGGCCCAGTGCGGCCGCCACCTCGAAGATCCCGGCCGAAACCCCCGATCCCGTCAGCGCGGCGCGCAACGGCTGCGCGAGCTGGCCGAGCTTGAGCCCGAACTCTTCCGCCAGTGCGCGCGCCGCCGCTTCCAACGCTGCACTGCACCATTCGGGAGCAAGGTCAAGCCGGTTGCGCAGTTCGCGCAGGTTCTCGGGCGCGGGCGGCGCGAGCAGCGCGCGGGCTTTTTCGTCGGGGACGAGCGGGCGGGGGCGGAAGAGGAACAGGCTGGCATCGGCAAGTTCGATCGTCGTGCGCGCGCGCGCCTTCAGCTCGGGCATCAGCCGCGCCAGCAGATCGGCCTCGGGCGCGGCAAGCGGGCGGCCGAGTGTTGCTTCGATGCGCGGCGTGACGAGCGCGGCGAGGCGCGCGTCGTCGGCGGCGCGGAGGTAATGCGCGTTCAGGTTTTCGAGCTTTTTGGTGTCCGTGCGGGCGGGGCCGCGACCCACTGCTTCGAGCGTGAACCACTGGATCGCCTCGTCGCGCGAGATGAACTCCGCATCGCCATGGCCCCAGCCGAGCCGCAGCAGGTAATTTTCGAGCGCTTCGGGGAGGATGCCGAGTTCATCGCGATAGGCGTCCACGCCGAGCGCGCCGTGGCGTTTGGAGAGCTTGGCACCGTCGCTGCCGTGGAGCAGGGGGACGTGCGCGTAGACGGGCTCGGCCCAGCCCATGGCGCGGATCAGCGCGAGCTGCCGGAAGGCGTTGTTGAGGTGATCGTCGCCGCGGATGACGTGGGTGATGCCCATATCGTGATCGTCCACCACCACAGCGAGCATGTAGGTGGGTGTGCCGTCCGAGCGGAGCAGGACCATATCGTCGAGCTCGGCATTCGCCACCGTCACCGCGCCCTGCACGCGGTCCTGGATGGTGACCGAGCCCTCGGTCGGGGCGCGCAGGCGGATGACGCTGGGCCGGGCGATTTCGTCCGCCGTGGCCACCCGGTCGCGCCAGCGGCCGTCGTAGCGCGGCGGCTTGCCTGCCGCACGCGCTGCCTCGCGCGCGGCTTCGAGTTCGGCGGCGGTGGAATAGCACCGGTATGCATGGCCGCTTGCCAGCAATGAATGAGCCACCTCGGCGTGGCGCGCCGCGCGCGCGAACTGGAACACGGGCGGCTCGTCGGGCAGCAGGTCGAGCCAGTCGAGGCCATCGATGATGGCATCGATAGCGGCATCGGTGGAGCGCGCGCGATCGGTGTCCTCGATCCGCAGCAGGAACTTGCCGCCGTGGTGGCGCGCGAACAGCAGGTTGAACAGCGCGGTGCGCGCGCCGCCGATGTGGAGGAAGCCGGTGGGCGAAGGCGCGAACCGGGTAACCACTGGTAAGTGTTCGGTTGCGGTCATGCGGCGGGCACGGAACGAAGAGCGGGCGGGGAGACAGGCACGCGGGTGGCTAGCACGGCGAGCGCGCAGGTTGAAAGCGGCACCTGGTCCGTAATGGCGGCCATCCGGCGCGCTGCTGCGGTATGGCTGCGCATCCGGGCCCTGATGCAGCGCGCGGCGACAGGGCTGGAAGCCTTCCTCGAGTCCGAACGCCGCCAGTTGCCGCTGTGGATGCCGGTCGCGCTCGGCATTGGCATCGTGGGCTATTTCATGCTGCCCGCTCCGGCGCAGTGGCTGGGCTTCGGGGCGGGCGCGCTGGCGGTGGCGCTGCTGGGCGCGATGATGCCGGGGTGGACTGGGCGCGCGGCGCTGGTGGGCGGGCTGCTCGCGGTGCTGGGCATGGGGGTGGCGTGGGTGCGCGCCGAAAGCGTGGCGGCACCGCGGCTGGCGCGCGAAATCCATGCGGTGTGGATCGATGCGACGGTGATCGAACGCGAGGACCGCGCGGGGCGCGGGCAATGGCGCCTGTATCTGGATCCCCACAATCCCGCACTGCCGCCGCTGATCCGTATCTCGCTGCGCAAGCCCCCACTTCCTGCGATCGCGGCGGGCGCGCGGATACGCGCGCGCGTATCGCTGCGGCCACCCCCGGGGCCGAGCGTGCCGGGCGGGTACGATTTCGCGCGGCGGCTGTGGTTCGAAGGCGTGGGCGCGACCGGCTTCACGCTGGGCGATCCGGTTCTGATCGCCCCTGCCCCGCCGCCAAGCGGCCCCCAGGAATGGCTCGAAAAAATACGCGTCCACCTGACGCGGATGCTGCAGACGCAGATGGGCGGGGCCGAGGGTGGACTATCGGCGGCGTTCGTCACCGGCGATGTCGGCGCGGTCCCCGAACAGGTCCGCCAGGATATGACCGACGCGGGGCTGGCGCATATCATCGCGATTTCGGGGCTGAATATCTCGATCGTCGTGATCATCACGATGTTTCTGGTGCGGCGCAGCCTCGCCTTGATCCCGTGGATTGCGCTGCGCTGGCCGATCAAGTTGATCGCTGCGGGCACGGCGGCACTGATGGCGATTGCCTATACGCTTGTTGCTGGCGCTCAGGTACCGGCCGTGCGCGCGGCCGCTGCAGCGCTGATCGTGCTGATCGGGCTGAGCGCGGGGCGCGCGGCGATCTCGCTGCGGGCGATTGCGGTCGGCGCGTTCCTGATCCTGCTGCTCCGGCCCGAAGCGCTGCTGGGGCCATCCTTCCAGCTCACCTTCGCCGCAGTCACGTCCCTGGTTGCGGCGTTCCAATCGCAGCCGGGCAAGTGGCTGACGCGCGAACATGACGGCGATCTGTGGATCACGCGCACCGCGCGCCACGCGGTGGTGCTGGTGGCGAGCGGCTGCGTCGCCGAAGCCGCGCTCGCGCCTATCGCGCTGTACCATTTCAACCGCGAGGGGCTGTATGGGATGATCGCCAATTTGCTGGCGATCCCATGGTCCGATCTGGTCATCATGCCCTTGCTGATGCTCACGCTGGCGATGGACGCGGTGGGTTGGGCGGTACCGGCCGCATGGCTGCTGCGGCAATCGATGAGCGCGCTGATCTGGTTCTCGCACTTCGTCGCGCACTGGCCGGGCGCGGTCATGCGAATGTCGATGATGCCGTTTGCGGCTTATGCGGGGTTCGTGATCGGCGGACTGTGGCTTTGCCTGTGGGCCGGGCGGGCACGCCTGCTGGGGCTGGGTCCGATCGTGGTGGCGGTGGTGATCAGCGCAGCTGCCCGCCCGCCCGATCTGATCGTCAGCGGCGACGGGCGGCATATGGGCGTGTTGCGCGCGGACGGCGCGATGGCGATGCTGCGGCCGCATGCGGGCGATTTCATCCGGGGGATGTGGGGCGATTTCGTGGGGACCGAGCAGACGCTGCCGCTGGACGAAGTGGGCGAGGCGAATTGCGGGCCGGATGCGTGCGTGCTGCTGTTAACGCGCGGCGGGCGGGTGTGGCGGGTGTTCGCCACGCGATCGAAACGGATCATCGCGCGGCCCGACATGGAAGCGCAGTGCCGCGCCGCCGATGTGGTGGTGAGCGAGCGCCGCCTGCCGCCTTGGTGCGCGCCGGCATGGGCGCGGTTCGATGCGCGCGCGCTCGAACGCACGGGCGCGGTAGCGGTATGGCTGGGGGATGCGCGGGTGGCGGCGGCGCGTACCGGCGAGGGCGCGCATCCGTGGGCAACACAGATTGCGCCGCGCCGGGTGCACTACCGGTCCAGGGGAACCAAGGCCGCTGCACGCTATGCGGGACCGCCCGTTCGCTAGCCGACCGCGCGGCGGCGAAACACGGTTGCAATGGCACCCAGGCCGAACAGCGCCAGCGCTGCGGGCTCGGGCACCGTCGCGTTGACGGGCAGATTGCCGAGCTCGAGACGAAACCGCGCGAACCCCGGCGCGAGCACTACCGTCGGATCGACGAACGCCTGCGCCTGCGACTGCGTGTAGATTTGGCCATTCGACTGATCGATCACGAAGCCGTCAGGGCTGGACGCCGCTGCGGCAAACAGGCTGAAAGTATATTGCACGCCCACGATGAAGTCGTAGCTCGCGTTGTTCAGGTCGAAGCTGGATGGGGTGTTGCCGCACAGCGAGGGAAGGTTCGTAACCGCAGCAACATATTTTCCCGAGCACGCCGCGAAGGTAAACACATTCACCCCTACCGGAGGAACCGCATTGGTATCGAAATAGCCAAGACCCAGGCTGGTAAAAGCGTTGCCCCGCCCGCTGGCGCTCGCTTCGCCGTGCGCGGTGACGAGACCTTGCACGATCTGGCCGGTCGCGCCGCCCGCGACGTATAAGGGTCGCGTCTGCTGGGCTTTGGCAATCGCATTCTTGCCAGTGGAGATCGCGGATGTGGTCGAGACTTGCGCCATGACGGACCCTGGCTGGATCGTGTCTACCACGGCGTTCACGGCCCCGTCGCTGGCGGTGGTGACGCCCACCACGTGGTTTGCGCCAGTCGCAGCAAAGTCCCCCCACGAGCCTTGCGAAAAGGGCTAGCCGCGCTGGACCGGGTGCGGGCAGAATTGGGTGCCGTCAGGCAGGATTACGCACGGTGGCTGGAAGACGCTCGAGTCGAAGATTTGGGACTGCGCGCTTACATAAGTGTCGGGTGGGGCGGGCAAGGCCTGCGCCGGAAAAACGGCGATCGCAGCGGAGACAGCGCCGGGCGCGGTCAGAAAATGCAAATGGTTCATAACAAAGCCTCCCTGCTGCTGGCGCACGTGAACAATCTCGCGCGGTGCCGTAAAGCATGCCCCATTTCCGCCGCTTTGCGCGCTCATCGTTATTGTATGGCATCCATCCCGCTCGAACGCGCCACCGATAGCCCGCTGCCACGCACCGAAGCGCGCGTTTGGATGGCGATTACGCTACTCGGCGTATTGCTCGCCTGTCTCGCAGCCGCGCTGCTGCTGCCGCTCCGTCTATGGGTATCGGAAGAATAGCCGCACCCGTCGCGCGGGCACGCACGATGCGCTAGACCGGTGGCCGACCTCCGGAGGCCAACATGCTCAAATTCGCCACAAGCCAGCAGCAGCGCCTCGAAGACGGGCGCCTGATTACCGGGCACGGCACCTATACGGACGATGTGCAGCTTGCGGGCATGGCGTTCGGGGTGACGGTGCGGTCGCCCTACGGCCACGCACGGATCGCCTCGATCGATACCGGGGAAGCCGCTGCGATGCCCGGCGTTGTGCTGGTGCTGACCGCAGCCGATCTCGCGCATCTCAAACCGATGCCCGCGATGATGATGGGCAAGCTCGCCACACCGCGCCCAGTGCTGGCGGACGGCCATGTGCGCTTTGTCGGCGATCCGGTGGCGTTCGTAGTGGCGGACACGCGCGAGGCGGCGCGTGCGGCGGCAGCGGCGGTGCTGGTGGACTATGACGATCTGCCCGCGCTGTCCACGATCGACGAGGCGGTGGCACCCGATGCGGCGCAGCTGTGGGACCATGCGCCGGGCAACACCCTCTTCGCGTGGGAGGTGGGCGACGCGCCCGCCACGCAGGCGGCACTCGCGACTGCGGCACACGTAACGCGGCTACGGATCGTGCAGAACCGGGTGGCGCCGACATCGATGGAAGTGCGCGCGGCGGTGGCCGAGCCGGGCGACGACGGGCGCACGACTCTGCACGTGGGCAGCCAGGGCGTGACCGGCATGCGCAAATCGCTCGCGGGCGTGCTGGGCGTCGCGCCCGAGATGCTGCGGCTGGTGACGAAGGATGTGGGCGGCGGCTTCGGGATGAAGGGGTTCATCTATCCCGAATATGCGCTTGTGATCGAGGCCGCGCGGACACTGGGCCGGCCGGTCAAGTGGACAGGCGAGCGCGGCGATGCGTTCCAGACGGACACGCACGGGCGCGACATGGTGTCCGATGCCACGCTGGCCACAGACCGCGAAGGGCGCATATTGGGATTGCAGGTCGAGACCTGGAGCAATCTGGGCGCGTATCAGTCCGAGTTCGGCGCGGCGATCCAGACGTGGGCGGGTGGGCGCATCATAGGCGGGGTGTATCGCATCCCCGCGATCCACAACCGCGTGCATGGGATGGTCACCAACACCGCGCCGGTGGACGCGTATCGCGGCGCGGGACGGCCCGAGAGCGCGTACATCATGGAGCGGCTGATCGAGGCGGCAGCGCGCGAACTTCGCATCGGCGTCGACGAGATGCGGCGGCGCAATCTGCTCACCCCCGCCGAGCTGCCGCACGACAACCGCCTTGGCCTCGTGTTCGATGTCGGCGATTTTCCGCGCCTGCTCGACCGCGCGCTGGACGAGGCGGACTGGGCGGGCTTCCCCGCGCGCCGCGCCGTCGCCGCCGCGCGCGGGCTGCGCTACGGGCGGGGCATTTGTTATTATGTAGAGATGGCGGGCGGCGGTTCGACCCAGGAATTCGCCGACGTGCGCGTCTCGCCCGAAGGGTTGATCGAGGCGGCGATCGGCACACAATCGAACGGCCAAGGGCACGAGACGGCCTACGCGCGACTGCTCGCCGACAAGCTCGGCGTGCCGCTCGACCAGGTGCGGATCGTGCAGGGCGATACCGACCGGATGGAGGTGGGCCACGGCACCGGCGGCTCGCGCTCCCTTGCGTGGGGCGGGGGCGCGACGTGGGTGGCCGCCGACGAATTGATCGAACGGGGGCGTGCGCTGGCGGCCGAATTGCTGGGCGTGGACGACGCGCAGTACGAAGCGGGCGTGTTCCGTGCGGGCGGCACCAATGCGACGCGCACGTGGGCCGAGATCGCGGTCGCGCGCCCCGGCGCGCTCGACGGCCGCGCGCGCTATGCGCCTGCGAACCCCACACCCACCTTCCCCAACGGGTGTCACATCGCCGAGGTGTCGCTTGATCCGCGCACGGGGCATGTTTCGGTCGAGCGCTATACGGTGGTCGACGATTTCGGCGTGCTGCTCAATCCCGAACTGGTGGTGGGGCAAATCCACGGCGGCGTGGCGCAGGGACTGGGGCAGGTGCTGCTCGAGAATGTGGTGTATGCGGACGGCGCGCAGTTGGTGACCGGATCGTTCATGGATTACGGCATCCCGCGCGCCGAAGACATGCCAGAAGCGATCGCGTTTGACGTGAGCGGCACGCCGTCCCCCACCAATCCGATGGGGGTGAAGGGCTGCGGCGAGGCGGGCACGATCGGCGCGTTGCCGAGCCTGATGAACGCGATCATCGATGCGCTCGACGGGGTGCAGGTGGAAATGCCCGCCACGCCCGAAAAACTGTGGCGCGCGTGCGAGGCACTGCGGCGCGCGGCCTAACGCGCGCGTCGTTCGATCAGGTGGACCAGCCGGTCGCGCGCGGGCAGGATTCGCCCCGCGCGGCCGTCGAGCAGATCGCGCTCGAGAAAGTGGCGGGTCAGCGACAGGGCGTCGATCACTGCGGCGGTGTCCGCCCCGCCACCGTCCAGCAGGAACGCGGGCAGCGGCAGCAGGCGCGCCGCATAGGGCAGCCCCGCCGCGCGGCTGACCGCAGTGCGCGATTTCGGGCTGACGAAGGCGAGATCGTGCGTCTGCCCGGTCGCGGCGCAGTGCGTCAGATCGAGGCCAAGCCCGAGATCGGCGAGCAGCGCGAGTTCGAAGCGCGCCAGTGCCGCCTGCCACACGCCTGGGTCTGCGACCGCCATCGCATCGAGCAGCGCATCGAACCGGGCATAGACATCGGCGAACGGTTGCGCCTCGGGTAGAGCTTCGGCAACCAGCGCGCCCAGCCATTCGAGCGCGGCCGCTGCCAGCGGATCGAAGGCAAGGCCCGCGCGCGATACCGTCAGTTCGATGGTGAGCGCCGCAAGCTGGCTGTCCACGCGCGCCCGATACTCCGCCAGCACGCGGTTGCCGATGTGCAGCACCGGGCGCAGCTTGCGCGAACGGCCGCCCCGCACATAGCCCGCCAGCAGGCCGTGCTCCGGCGTAAGCGCGCGCACCACCGCCCCCGCCTCGCCGTGGGGCAGGACCGCGCAGACGATGGCAGGGGTTTCAAGCTGCATTGCCGGATCGGGGCACGGCGGGGTAACGACTTTCAGATACGCGGGGACGAGGCATGGCGACGATCTTAGCGACACAGGACGGGCCCGTCGCGCCGCGCGTGCCCGATGCGGCGCTTTCGGCCTCTGCGGCGCATGCGCGGCTGCTTTCAATCGATCTCCTGCGCGGGCTGGTCATCATGCTGATGGCGCTCGATCATGTGCGCGACTATTTTTTTGTGGGTTCGGGCAATTTCGATCCACTCGATGTCGACAAGACGACCGCGCTTGTCTTCGCGACGCGCTGGATCACGCACTTTTGCGCGCCCACCTTTGTGTTGCTCGCGGGGATTTCGGCGTGGCTGAACGGCGCGCGCATGGCAGACTCACGCGCGCTGGCGAAATTCCTGCTGACGCGCGGGCTCTGGCTGATCCTTCTTGAAAGCACGGTCGTCAGCTTCGGCTGGAATTTCACGACGCACCTGATCGTCTTTCAGGTGATCTGGGCGATCGGCGCATCGATGATCCTGCTCGCGCCCTTCGCGTGGGCGGGTCCGCGCGCGGCGCTGGTGGCAGGGGCGGTGATCATCGCGGGACACAATGCGCTCGATGCGGTGACGGCGGCCGATGTGGGTGCGTGGGCCGTGCCATTCGATCTCGCGCTCAATGGCGAGGGTTTCGCGATGCTGCGGCAGGGCCATCTGCTGGTCGGCTACCCCGCGCTACCATGGGCGGGGATCATCCTGCTCGGCTATGGCCTGGGGCCGCTGTTCCGGCGCGATCCCGCCGCGCGCGCGCGGACGCTGCGCGCGCTGGGCGTGGTGTTCGTGGCGGGGTTCCTCGCGTTGCGGCTCCTGCACGCCTATGGCGATGCCAATGGCTGGACCGGGCATGCGCGCGCGCTGCAAACGCTGGGCGATCTGCTGGACACGACCAAATATCCGCCGTCGCTCCACTATACGCTTATGACGCTGGGACCGGTGCTGCTGCTGCTCCCCACGCTCGAACATCTGCGCGGGCCGGTCGCGCGCGTGCTGCTGACCTACGGCCGCGTGCCGCTGTTCTTCTATGTGCTCCACCTCTTCCTCGTGCACGGCCTCCAATATGCGGCGGGAACCACGCTCGGCTATCCCGCGCACGTGTTTACCGATCTGTTCTCGACCGGCGAGGGGGCGGCGGCGAAGGCCGGATGGGGCGTGCCGCTTTGGGCGACGTATCTGGTGTGGGCAGCGGTGCTGGCGGTGCTCTACCCCGCGTGCGCATGGTTCGGCCGGGTGAAGGCGCGGCGGCGCGACTGGTGGCTGAGCTACCTCTAGCCGCGGCCGCTAGAGCCAGCCCGCCGTGCGATACCAGGCGGCGGTTTGCGCAAGGCCCTGCGCGGCGGGGATCGCGGGGGACCATAGGCCGGTCGCGAGCAGCGGCGCGGCGTTCGCAGTCCAGTCCGGATGCGCGAAATAGCGCGCCCGGTCTCGGCTGAGCCGTGGCGCGCGCCCGGTGAGACGCGCGGCGGACGTGTCGAGCGCCGCGCCCAGCGGCAGCAGCGCAGCGGGCAGCGGCACGATGCGCACGCGTCGTCCCATCGCGGCTGCGATCGCACGCGCGAAGGCGGCCTGATCGAAACCGCCGGGCGTGCCGTCTTCTACCTCGAACACGCCGGTGACCTCGGGTGCAGAAGCGAGCGCGAGCAAGGCTGTGGCGAGATCATGGACGTAGACGATCGAAAAGCGGCCCGGCCCCACCACCGGCACGATCCCGCCGCGCGCCAGCTTGAACAGCGCGAGCGTTTCGCGGTCCCCCGGGCCGTAAACGGCGGGGGGGCGGACGATCGCGGTGGAGAGCGGGGCGGCGCTGGCGTGCGCATCCGCCGCAGCCTTGGACGCGCCGTAATCGGAGAGGCCGGGCTCGCGCGCGGCGAGGCTCGATACCTGCACGAAACGCGGCACGCCCGCGGCTTGCGCGGCGACAAGCAGCGCGGCGGTGCCGTCTGCGTTCGCAGCAAAGAACGCCGCGCGGGTGGGCGCGTTGATCGCACCCGCAACATGGATCACCGCCTCCGCGCCTTCGCACAGCCGCGCGAGCGCGGCGGGCGCATCGAGCGCACCCTCCACCCACTCCACCCCCGCGCGCGGCGGCTGCGGACGGCGTACCAGCGCACGCACGCTGTGCCCCGCCGCAAGCGCGGCTTCGAGCAGATGGCCGCCGACGAAGCCGGTAATGCCGGTGAGCGCGAGGCGCATCACCGCGCGCGTCCTCGCGCCAACACCTTAGTGATATCGCGATGAGCATGGACCACGCGTACAATCTCCAGCCAATCGCTCGTATAGCGGAGCAGTATCACGTAGCGGCCCACGGAGACGGTGCGTAGTCCCGGACCAAATTCTTCATGCACGGTGCCCAACGTGCCCCCGAGCGCCGCGAGCCGCTCGCACCGGCGGATCAGCCGATCGACGAACCTCTGACCGATCGCCTCGCTGCCGCTGCCGCTGCCGCTGCCGACCGCCAGTTGATGTGCGATCCGGTTGAGGTCACGACGCGCCGCCACGCGGTAGACGAGCGTCCGCACTTAGGCGCGGCCGCGTCCCCGTCGGCGCAGCGTTCGGCGGACATAGCGGCGAACCTGTTCGCTCGTATAAAATCTGTTGCTGGCGAGGGACTCGTCGGCCAGCGCCCGGATGGCTTCAACGTTCTGGGAGAGCCAGGCTTCGGTTCCGGCTTCCTCCTCGGGGGAGAGCGAAAAGTCAGCCTTCCCTTCACGAGCCGCTGCGGGGTCGGCCGCCCCCGTTGCGACGCTATGCTCAGGATCGGTGCGGGCAAAATCCATCGGGCGGCTCCGGGCTCCGTTCCCGTATACCAATGCGCGCGGCGCGCGCCAGCGCTACGCTGCCACGCTCAGCGGCTGGATCGTGCCGGCCAGATACATCGAACGCGCCTTCACCCGGCTGAGCTTGCCCGAACTGGTGCGCGGCAGCGTGCGCGGGGCGACCAGCTCCACCACGCAGATCATCCCCGTCAACGCGCGGACCTTGGCACGGATTGCCTCGCGCAGCGCCATGCGCTCGGCGGGATCGGTGACGCGGCACTGCACCAGCACGGCCGCCACCTCCTGCCCCCCCGCCTGCGTGATCGAGAAAGCGGCGATATCGCCGGATTTGAAGCCGGGCAGCTGCTCGATCGCCCACTCGATGTCCTGCGGCCAGTAATTGCGGCCATTGATGATGATCATGTCCTTCGCGCGGCCGACGATGTAGACGTAGCCTCCCAGCAGATAGCCCATGTCGCCGGTATCGAGCCACCCGTCGCGCAGTGCCGCATGGCTCGCGGCTTCGTCGCGGAAATAGCCCGCCATCACACTCGGCCCACGGAAGAAGACGCGCCCGATGCCGCGATCGCCCAGCACTTCGCCGCCATCGTCCCGCACCTGCACTTCGTGGCCCAGCACGGGCTTGCCGCAATTGACGAACTTGCGCATCCGCGGCCGGTGATCGGCCGCGTGATCGTCGAGGTCCCCCGCGAGCAGCCGCTCGTCCACCTCGTCGATCACGATGCCCTCGCCAGGCGGCATCAGGCTGACCGCGAGCGTGGCCTCGGCGAGCCCGTAGCTCGGCAGGAAGACGTGCGGATCGAAGCCCGAAGGCGCGAAACTGTCGGTGAAGGCCTGCATCACCTCGGGGCGGATCATGTCCGCGCCATTGCCCGCGATGCGCCAGCGCGCGAGATCGAAGCGGGTGGAGTGCGTGCCCTGCCCCACGCGGCGCGCGCAGATATCGTAGCCGAAGGTGGGCGAGTAGCTGACGCTGTGCCCGGTGTTCCGGCTGATCAGCGCCAGCCACGATAATGGCCGCCGCGTGAAATCCTCGGTCGCCAGATAGTCCGTGCTGATCTGGTTGGCGAGCGGGCTGAGGAAACAGCCCACCAGTCCCATATCGTGATACATCGGCAGCCAGGACACGACCCGGTCGTCCCACTGGATGCGCATGCCGAGCGAATGGCAGCGCAGGTTGGCGAGCAAAGCCCGGTGGGTGACCATCACGCCGTGGGGGAAGCGGGTGGAGCCGCTGCTGTACTGGAGGTAGGCGATATCGTCGGCCTGCGGGCGATGCGGTTCGATGGGCGCGGCGGGCGCGGCGCGGAACCCCTCCCAATCATGCGTGGCGAGCCCGACGGGCGCGGCTTCAACCACGAAGCTCATCAGATCGAGCGGGGCGAGCACGATCGCCGGATCGCTGCTGGCGATCTGGTTGGCGATCTGCGCCACATAGCCTTCGCGCCCGCCGAAGCTGGTGGGCAGCGGCAACGGCACCGGCCACGCCCCCGCCAGCACCGCGCCCAGGAACAGCGACGCGAAGGCGGGGCTGGTTTCCGCGATCAGCGCAACGCGGTCCCCCACGCCCACCCCCGCCGCCCGCAGCCGCGCCGCATCGTCCAGCGCGCAGGCGCGAAGCTCCGCATAGGTGACCGCATGCGCGAGATCGGCGCGCGCATCGTAGAAGTTGAATCCCCGGCCGCCCATCGCTGCATAATCCAGCGCCTCGCCCAGATCGGCAAAGTCGGCAAAGCGGCGGGGCAGGTCACAAAGCGTCGGGGTGGAGCCCGGGGCGGGACCGTGCGGGCCGCTCCCGTTCATGGCAGTGTGCAACGTCCGGCTCTCCATCGTCGTGGTCGGGCGTGGTCCCCATCTGGTTGTTCTACGCCGACGAAGCCCATTCAGTGGCGCAAATCGCGCACGAAGGGAAGCGCACGGTGGCGCAATGGGGCACCGCTGTGGCAAGACTGCGGCAATGAAGGAGCGCACACCCCGCCCGCCGCTCGACACGGCCGCGCTGACCGATGCGGCGCTGGGCTATGCCGCGCGCTATGCGACCACGCGTGCGGAGCTGGCGCGCTATCTGCGCGCGAAGCTGCGCCAGCGCGGCTGGGCGGGCGAGGACGCGCCGCCGGTGGATGCGCTCGTAGACAAGGCGGTCGCGCTCGGCGCGGTGGACGACCGCGCATTTGCGGAAGCAAAGACCGGCGGACTGGCGCGGCGTGGCTACGGGCCGGGGCGGGTGAAGGCGGCCCTGTCCGCAAAGGGCGTCGAGCGCGATCTGTCCACCGAAATGGCGGACAGTGTGGACGCAGCGGCGGCGGCCGAGGCCTATGCGCGGCGGCGACGGCTCGGGCGCTTCGGCGCGGGCGCGGGCGGACCGGAGCAGGCACGCCGCGACATGGGCGCGATGTTGAGGGCGGGGCATGGGTGGGTGGTGGCGAAGGCGGTGCTTGCGCGCGGTTCGGGAGACGTCGAAGACGCCGATGCCTAACTCGTCGCGCTGACCGTCCAGGTGGCGCTCGCCACTTCCGCGTGGCTCGCCAGATGCAAGACAATCGCATCGAGGTCTGCGGGGACGGCCGTGGTCGGGACCAGCAGCGCAGCGAGTTCGATCACCTCGTCGCCTTTCGATAACATCTCGATTTCCCGGATCGGATAATGGAACCGCTCCAGCTCGTCCGCGAGCAGATCGCGGGCCGCCGAGACCGCCTGCGGATCGCACACGACATGGACCCGGTAGAGCGCTTCGGTTTCGCCCGCTTCGATCGGGCGGCGATTGACGAAATCGACCAACGGCCGGAGCAGCGTATTACCCGCGAGCACGAAAAGCGCCACCAGCACCGCCTCGGCCAGCCGGTGCGCTCCCGCGAAGCAACCCACCGCCGCCGACGCCCACAGCGTGGCGGCGGTATTGAGGCCGCGCACCTGCGCGCCCTCCTTCATGATCACGCCGGCACCCAGGAAGCCGATGCCCGAGACGACGTAGGCGATCACCCGCACGCCGCCGTCCGGTCCGGACACCTGCAGCCCCAGATCGACGAACCCCGCCGCGCCGGTGGCGACGAGCACATTTGTGCGCAGCCCCGCGCTGCGCTGCCGCCACTGACGTTCCAGCCCGATCAGCGTGCCGAGCACGAAGGCGGTTGCGAGACAGACCGCACTTGTGGCGAGCGCGGGCAGATCGAAAGCGAACAGGCGCGGATCCATTGCGGCTAACCGGCGGGACGGCGCAGCTCGCTAGCGCGCCGCAAAGCCTCCACCCCCGGCAGCGGCTTGCCCTCCATCCACTCCAGGAACGCGCCGCCCGCCGTGCTCACATAGGTGAACATCGGGATCACCCCAGCCATTGCCAGCGCGGCGACCGTATCCCCGCCGCCCGCCACCGACACCAGCCC
>Ga0123339_10000859_pt1 | contig 21863 bp, 18 predicted proteins | sample lystaG_FD_89956 | JGI IMG/M metagenome (GOLD analysis project Ga0123339, IMG submission 89956) | Glacier valley bacterial and archeal communities from Borup Fiord, Nunavut, Canada, to study Microbial Dark Matter (Phase II) -... | ecosystem: Environmental > Aquatic > Freshwater > Ice > Glacier ...
GTTAGAGGAACTGCTAAGTAACACCCCCCTGTTCCAACGTATGAGCGTTCAGTCCCGCGAAAAGGCCGTTACTCGTTACGATGCAGTGAAAAACGGGCAGGAGTTACTGGAGGTTTTAGCGGGATTGTTAGAAAAAGTTCGATAAAATTAGGGGAACTATTCAGGGCTATTTACTATATCTTCCATCACCTCAATAACTTTAGCAATGGGCCACTGCCCCACTCCATCTTTACCTACGTCAAAAGCCTTGTCCATAGGAATTGTTCGACACGCGAAATTTTACACACAAGCTTACCTAGCTATTGACTTATGGGCCACAGAAGTAGCCCCGAGATGTGCATTCGGATAAAGCTATTATTGCCAGGATGATCATAATGGTAAAGGTTATTACAATAAGCACTATCCACAAAGCCAGTCCAGTTTTAATTCCTATCGCTACTGGATGTCCTCCCTTCAACACTACCAGCCAACTTATCAGACCACCTGCTATTGCCAGACTATCAAGAAAAAGAAGTGTCACCGAGTCTAGCCCTGCCAGCCCTAAGATCAGGCTGGTAATTGGCAGACCTATCAAGTAGAAGAGCAAGACCAGCCAGAATTCGAGGTGGTTCATCGCCCTTTTAATTCCCGCTATGGGCTTCATAGGCTTGCTAGGAGCGAGTTCCCAACCAACTAAAGGCTGGGGTAGAATATTTGAACTCAGACCACCTCTGCCTCCCGGAGTAACCCCACCCAGAGTGAAAAGTTGTTGGTTGAAGTCTTTTAACCTTAAGGAAGCCAGTACCAACCGCACTCGCACAAGCGGCCCAACCTTATCTGACTGCCTTTGAACTAAAAAGAGCAATGCTCCTGCAACTATTGCTTCCAACCCTATAACTAGCCAGACACCCACCAGGTCAATTTCAGGCGGCCTTTCGAGGGTTGGAAAATGCCATTCTGCTAAAAGCTGCCCACTTTGCTCAAACTTTTTGATAATATGATTGTGGGTATCTGAGACATAAAAATTATTAGCTTTATCCAGTGCAATGCCTTGCGGATAATATAACCGATTAGGGCCGGGCCAACCCCCGTCCCAGCTTTTTACCATCTTGCCCTCGCTAGTCAGCTTCACAATCCGCCGATTATCGGTATCAGCAATAAAGATATTGCCTAGTGGATCGACAGCTACCCCTTGTGGGTAGCTCAACTCTCCCTCAGCTTTACCATAGCTACCAAAACTCGCCAGGAATTTGCCAGCCGGGTCAAATTTCTGAATCCGGGAGTTGTTTCGGTCAGCCACATAAAAGTTACCCTGCCCGTCCAATGCAAGCTGGCTCAAGGTAAACTCCAGTTCACCTGGGCCTGTCCCCGCTTTGTTTAGGGTAAAGAGTAACTTACCGCTGGAGTCAAATTTTTGGATGCGGTAGTTGAAATAGGAGATAATTACTTCCCCGGTGCTTGGGTCAACTACTATCCCTTGGGGACTCTGGTCTTCCCCACTGACGGGGTCAATTGTAATCCAACTGGTTAGAAAATTACCCCTTTGGTCAAACTTCTGAATACGCGAATTACCTTCATCCGCTACATAAAGATTATCCTGGCTATCTAGTGCTATTCCTGCTGCTCCTTGAAACTGGCCTGGTCTTGAACCTTGTTTACCCCAGCTTGCTAACACCTGTCCCTGTTGATCCAACTTAACAATAGCCTGGGGGGAATTACGAGCAAAGTAAAGATTACCCTGGCTGTCTACCGCCACATTTATAGGTGGGCCGCCACTGGTTCCATAACTGGCGAAGCTGGCAACCGCAACAAAAGCCAAGCTAAAAAGCAGACAAAGTAAGAGGGCTACCAGAGTTCGGTTTAGATAATCCAAGCGGCTGGGGTCGGCAATGTGAACTGGCATAGATTTACGATTGTTATCCACTAAAATATAATCAGGTTGTTCTAATTACAGCAAAATTTCTGGGTCTAAGGTGCCCTTTGGTAGTGGGGAAATGGCTATTAATTTCTTCTGGGCTATCTCCCTCGAAATACCGCCCGATTATATCTTCCAGATAAACTCTTGTACCTTTAATTCTAATATCTCCATCTGGTAGAAAATCGAAATAACTTTCCAGTTCCATGATTACCTCTTTTTATTTATCTTTTGCAGCAGATAATTTTGGTAGGTTTCGCCGCCAACTTCCAACAGTACCTCCGCCACCTCTGGCAAGGGCTGTTGCCATAACCACTCCACTTTTAGCCAAAAATTGCTGACAACTTTGGAATAATATTTTCCCGTGCTATCCGGCTCAACTTTGTGGTATTGCTTGGACTTGTCTAACTGATAAAAGCTGGCTTTTTCCTCAAGTGGGTCAATCAACCAATACTCAGGCACCCCGCCCTCGGCATATTCAGCGTATTTGGTTTCGTTGTCACGCTCTACACTTTCGGGCGAGACGATTTCTACCACTAAATCGGCTGGCCCTTTTAAGAAAGTTTTCTTGATATTTTTGCTACGAGCTTTGCTAACAAAAAGCACATCCGGCTCTCGCCCAGTGCTGGGCAATTTCATTTGGAAGCCTGCCGAAAGCACAATCCCCAGGTCAAAGGTTTGGGTAAATATTAGCAAAGAGCTTTCTAAAAACCCTTTTATTGCTTGATGTCGGTAACTGGCGGGACTGGTCATTAGCACTTCTCCATCAACCCATTCTGCGTGTGTGTCTTCGTCAGCCCAATCCAGAAACTCTTCATAATTAATTCTGCCCGGTGGGGGAATTTTCTGACCATCCAGGTTAATGAAATCGGGTAATTCGATTTGCGGTTCACGGATATTAGTCATACTGCACTACTCCCGTTAGAGTTGGAGGAAAATAACGAGGGTAGACACAAGGTCTACCCCTACGAATTCCCTTTCTTTATAGGGAAGGGGTTAGGTCAGAAATTTTATTCCTCGACGTTTGCCAGCACAAAGTCAACCAGTGTACGCATAATATAGCCCGTTGAGCCTTGTGCCATATGAGGTTTCTCGGCGTTGGTGTAGGCGACCCCAGCAATATCCAGGTGAATCCAGGGAACACCACCTGTGAACTCCTTGAGGAAAGCGGCGGCGGTAGAAGAACCTGCCGAGCGACCTCCGGTATTCACAATGTCGCCGATGATACTCTTGATTTGGTCGGAGTGTTCGGGGTAAAGCGGCATATGCCAGGCGTTTTCCCCGGCCTTTGCGGCGGTATCCAGGAATTTACGAGTCCAGGCATCGTCATTGCCGAAGACCCCTGGCGCGTTATTCCCCAATGCCACCACAATAGCCCCGGTCAGAGTAGCAAGGTCAACCAGTTTGTTAGCTCCTAACTTGCGGGCATAGGTCAGACCGTCCGCCAGCACAATTCGGCCTTCCGCATCGGTGTTAAGCACCTCAATTGTTTTGCCTTCCAGACTACCAATAACATCACCAGGGCGATAGGCTGTCCCACTTGGCATATTTTCGGCGGCGGCTACAATCCCTAGCACATTAATTTTGGGTTTGAGTTGGGAAATAATTCGCATTGTGCCAAGTACCCAAGCTCCTCCACTCATATCCATCTTCATATCGCCCATATTATCGGCAGGTTTGATACTGATACCGCCACTATCGAAAGTAATACCCTTGCCCACCAGACCCAGATAAGGTTGGTCGCTACCTGCGCCATTATATTTCAGCACAATCATACGCGGATCGTTAACACTGCCTTGCCCAACCGCCAGGATTGCCTTAAAGCCACCCTCGGTCAAGCGGGCTTTGTCCAGCGCGTCAAACTCCAGGCCATAGGTTTCGGCCAGCTTGCGGGCTTCTTCAGCCAGAATAGCCGGATACATGGTGTTAGCGGGTTCGTGGGCCAGCCCGCGACTAAAATTTATCCCTTCACCAATAACTACGCCGCGTTCAACTGCATCCTTGATGCCATTGCCCTGGTCGGTTAGAAAAACTACATCATCCAGCAACTTTTCCTCGCGCCCTTCCCCGGTGCGGTGTACTCCGGCATCAAAAGTGCTGAGTACTACCCCTTCAGCGAAAGCCTGGGCCACGCCCGTTTCATCAATATTTCCAAATGGTAAAGCGAAAGCCAGTTTCTTAGCACCTTTTTTCCGCAAGGAACGGGCGGTTGCGCCAGCGATACTACGGGCTGAGGCAATTTTGAAATCGGCCTGTTTACCCATTCCCACTACTACCAGACGTTTGGCAGGGCCACCATCGGTATAAAGAGTGCTTTCGGTTTCATTGGGTTTTGTAGCCCCGCCAAGCTCTTTCACTTTAGCCACTAGCTCGCGGGTTTTGTCGTCAAGCAGATTTAGGGGCGCACCATCATCACTGAACATTCCTACTACCAGCGCGTCGAAATCGCCAGCCAGCTTATTTTCAACCCTGATTCGCATTGTAAATTCCTCCTGAGTTTTATATGAGGGTTTGCTTTTGTAACATTCACTTCCCAGATTTAGGTAGCAACTTGTGGCAACGGATATAAATCGTACACCAAAACAAGCTTACATGCAACCATTTTGCTAATGTAAAAAAAAGGACGAAGGTTGCTTAACCCTCGTCCTCAGTACAATTACTTGAAAACTACCAGTTGCGTGGCAGCATATCATCCTCGTCGATGGAAACGGCAGGACGTGGGGCAGGATTACCCGCTACCGGGTTTGGCTTGTAAGCCACTGCTCCAGGGAATACCACCTCGTCGTCGTTATCGCGGTCAACAGGTTTGCCCTCAGTTCCGGTAGCTTTTTGCTGACGATATCCAGCAGGGCTGTAAGGGTTAACCTTTTTCAGCCCAGTGGAAGCTGTTCGGAAGCCGATTTGCCTTGCCTCCCCGGTCATAACTGGCTCGTAACGGTTAACGATTTCCATTACATCATCGCCCAGCATTTCCTTCTTTTCCAAAAGCTCAGCAGCCAGGGCATGACACAACTCTGTATTAGCCGCCAACAAGGCTTTAACCCGACGGAAAAGGGTCTGCAACAGCGACTCGATTTCGTCCGAAGAAATAGCTCCATTACCAAGTACCGCCGACGATGATAGCCGCCCGTTCATCCCGACCAGATTACAATAAGCAATAGCCCGACTGGTAGCACTTTGGAGGTCGCCACTAAAGCCCGTCATCTGGATGTTTAGGAATAATTCCTCCGCCGCCCGACTTGCCAGACTGACCATCATGTCGGCTTCCATCTCCTCTTTGGTCACGGTATAACGTTCTTCTTTGGGTTTAGGTTGCATAAAACCAAGAGCCCCACCATGACGCACGATTGTCAGCTTTACCAGGTCTTCATTAGGGCTTAACAACACCTGGGCTACCGCGTGGCCTGTTTCGTGATAGGCAATTCGTCGTTGCTCTTCCATTGACATACTGCGGATAGGCATTTTCAGCCCAACCTCGTGAAGGTCACGGGCCGCAATAAAGTCTTTGTAGGTGATGGCATCCCGCCCATCAAAGTGAGCCCGTACCACCGCTTCGTTGATAACATAGCGAATTGCTACAGGGGTATAACCAATAGTCTGGGATACCAGTTTGCTAAGGGGAATATTCTCGTGGTTAACTTTTTCCAGGTAGTACTCAATAATTTCCCGGCGACCATCACCATCCGGCAGGTCAACGGTAATTTTGCGGTCAAAACGACCTGGGCGCAAGAGCGCGTCATCCAGCGTTTCAACCAGGTTAGTAGCCCCAATGGTCAGCACGGCCCGCCGTACCGCTTTTTTCTTGCCTAGGTCAATCCCTAACCAACGCAGGGCTTTGCGTTTCCAGCTATCAAAAACTGGCGGGGGATCCATCTGCATCAACAATTCGTTAATTAGACCACCGCCCATACCGCCCATCATACCACCCATACCCATACCCATGCCCTGGTTCTGCCCGCCGTTGCGTTTCTGCCCAATAGCGTCAATTTCGTCCAGGAACAGAATACAGGCCCCAAACTGGTCAGCAAATTTATTAGCCTTTTTGTAAAGAGCCTTGATACTCATCATACCGCCCGCCATAAAGGGACTTTGCAAACTTGCAGCACTACAATAACCAAAGGGCAAACCCGACTCAGTGGCAATAGCCTGAGCCAGATAGGATTTACCAACACCGGGGTCACCTTCCAGCAGTAAGCCGCGAATTACTTCACCGCCCATCTCCTTGAACTCTCTGGTGCCTTTCAGCAACAACACTACTTCACGAGCCATTTCCAGCACCTGGGGATTACCTTTATAATCCTGGAAGCTGATACCCGTCTCGCCCGGTTTTAGCCAGTAAGTGCGGGGGCGAGAGATAGCGAAGAACATGATGTAAAGTTGGAAAAGGGAGAATACCGCCGCAAAGGAGAGTTGCAGGGCTATTGGTACCAGCGTATTAGCTATACCGCTCGGTCCACCCGACTGCCAGCTAGGGCCTAACCAACTCCATAGGAAGAAGAGGATGCCGGTCAGGATTATCCAGCTAAAAACGTAACGCCGCATTGGGTTATGTTTTAGCTTATGTCCCATATTCGCAATTGACTCGTCAACCTCATCACGATGTTGGACGGGACGACGCTTGCTTCGTAAATTTTCCATGTGTTTCTATTCCTTCACAGCCCCTAGGGCTAACTACCACCCGTAGTTTGAGTTTGTTGGCGACCCAACAACAGGTTCAAAATTTGGTCGGTAGTGCTAATGGCTTGTATCTTGTTATCAGAATCAAGAACAATTAGATACTGAAATGGAATTGCTTGATCGCCATATTGCAAAGTCGAAGAGTAACTTGCCTCGGCATTTCCGGCGGGGTAGCTTTTCCCGTTCAGATAAGAATAACCAACATAGGATAACTTGGCGTTATCTTTAATAGCACTTTGTTTGAATTTATCAATAGTTGCCGCCATTGTGGCGGGGCTAATACCCTTAGCCTTTAGTTCCTTTTGGTAAGTAATGCTGAAAGAAGCCCAGATTTTCTCAGTATCAAAAGTTGTTAGCCCTGCCATTAGTCGTTCCGCCACAAAGCTGGGAGAAAGAAGTTCAGTTCCGCTCTGGGGTAAGCTGGCACTGCTTTTTGTTTTGCGGAAAGCGGCGGTGACAATCGGGTCCTGGGCAATAATGTCGCTAACTTTATCGTGCGAATCGAACTTAACCACCATCGAGGTTTGGCTCTCACGCCCATTAATTCGCATCCCCACGTTGTAAATTTCAACAGGTGCGCCAGTATCACGGGTTGTGCCCACCTGTATCAGGTCAAAGCGCAAATAGGTAGGCCGCTCGTTGATAGCGTCTAACTCTTTGAGGGTATCTTTGATAGACTTATCCATTGCGGCCTGATTGAAACCTTCGGCGGTCAGGGCAGTTTTGTAATCGTCGCTGAGGGATAGCCATATTTCTCTAGCACTGTAGTCGGAAAGCCCCCGTAACACCAGGGTACTGGTGGAGCGCGGTTTAAGGGTCGGGTCGGTAGCGTGTACCAACGAGCCAAAGAACACTGTTTGTAATAAGGGGTCGTTAGTGGCTATTTCTGAAACTTGCCCCAGCGTGTCGTGGCCCACCGAGTAGTTATATTGCTGGCTGCTACCCGCCAGACTTACGAAACCAGTAAAAAGCTCAGGGTTATTGGTGTCGGTGGCAGGGGTCTTCATAGTGAAATGGTCGTAAACCACCTTTTTATCATCGCTCTTTAACCCTTTATCGAGAGCTGTCTGGATAGCCTCAATACTACTTCCCTGATCGGTTAGCTGGGTGCGATAGTCTTCGCCCAAGTTATTCCAGATTTCGGTGGCATTCCCTTTGGTCAAGCCTATTAGTAAGCGGGTGCTGTTATCGCTGGGTTTTACCAAGGGCTCGGCACTTCTGACGGTGGTAGCAAAAAGGGTATTACCAAGTAGCGGGTCGTCACTAACCAGCTCGCGTACCTTATCTTTGTTGTCTATCTTAACGGCATAGTGGGTAACAGTTTCTTTACTACTCTGCGTTAGTTTTCCGGCAAATACATCGGCTTGTCCACTGCCATCCCGCAAATTGCCAAAGCCCTGCCAGGTGAATTGTCCATAACTGGCGGTGCGACTCTGTTCAGTGCCTCTGGCTTTATCCAAAAGCTGTTGCAGTTTCTTGACATCCATGCCGTTTCTTTGCAAGCTTTGTTTGTAATCGTCAGTGAAGGTTTCCCACATCAGGCTGGCATTAAAACCGCTCAAGCCCTTGAGTACCTTTACACTGGACTCGCGCGGATTACCAGTCGTAACACTGGGGTCGTTGGTTATCTTGGTGTCGCTGGGGGTTGCCAACCCAAAAACGCTGGTCTGAATTAATAAAAAGGCCAGCCCGCCTATTACTATCAGGCTAAGGAGTCCGGCAAAAGGGTGACGTACTCCAAAACGGCTTGTTTTGATGGTGGCGCGGCCTAATTTCCGAAAAAAACGTATCGTTACACGACCAACTACTTTAAAAAACATACGCAACTACCTCTTATCCCGAATGTATTTTGCTGTGGGGCTTTATCAGCCATTAAAACTACATTTAGCTGAAAGCGATTATTTTTCCCTGTGGGGCTACCACAAAAGTAAAGGGCTCATCCTTCACGGTTTTATCAGTGTCGGTATAGCGGGCTACATAGAAGTGAATAGTTTGCCCGTTTGCGCCATCGTAGCCACCTACATAACGATAACTTTCGTATTTTATGCCGCTATCTTTAAGTTGTTGGAGGCGGCGGGCGAAATAGGTTTTGTCGCGCCCATTACTGGCAAGTTGGTTGTGAAATTGTGCGTCTAATGAATCCCAGACATCATCCGCGTTGAAATATAGTTGTCCGCGCATAAAGGTTTCGGTGGCCTGGGGGGCGTTGTTGGTGGTGACGCGGGGAGTGGTAGTCGCTGCCGGGGTAGAGATAGCCGCATTAGCTGCCTTGACTACTGCTTGGGGCTCGCCCATCACAATATTAATATTGAGTACCGAGAGTAACAGCCAGATTCCGCCAACTACCAAGCCGACTACCACCGCGCCGCCTAGAAACATTTCGTGGCGACCGATAAATTTAAACCCACCTATGGTAATTCGGCCCAGCCTGCCAAAAATCCTTGCCAGCAAGCGGCCCATTATGCGGAAAACCATCATGACTTGCTCCCAGAAAATCAGCTAATTTATAGGGTTAGAGTTACCGCTTTAGAGCTAAAAGTGGTAACACTTTATTAGTTGAGTGTAGGACTATGGAAGGTTTCCTGAGATAGAAACCTGAAATGAATTATAACCTTGTCAGGGTTTCTAACTGTTAAATAACTATTAAATCGGTAAAAGGTTTGTAAATTGTTGCCAAATCTTTGGCTTGATAACCCTCTCAGTGAGTTTTTTGGCTTGGTTTGGATGCTACGTGAGGGTGTAGTAACCTTCACATGTATTAGCGCAAATTATAACACCAAAGTGCGTGTCTGTTCCATTTACATCGGATAATGAATTGGGGAGTTATAAGCCCCAGCTTTTGAGGTAATGTTGCCAGTTTTTCTGACGTTGATGGGTTTGTTCTTCAGCAGTCAGGCCATAATTGGGGCGTTCGCTAATAGGGCGAGTGCGCTCTATTAGGCGGGCCAGACCGGGTAGGGCAATCGTCTGATAGCCCTTGTCGTGGAAGGATTGGCTATAATCGAGGTCAAGGGCATAGGGATAGCGGAATCGCTCGTCCATAAAGCCCACTTCTTCAACTAACCCCCGCCGAAAGCATAGCAAGCCGCCTTCCAGAGCTTCCACCGGGGTTGGGGGTTCATTCGAGGTTAATAGCTTGGGTTTGTAACCCGCCAACTTCTCGTTTTCCCGCACCAATTCCAACGGATATAGGCCATAGAGGGCAGGTTTATCATTTGGCTCGATAATTTTGAATAACTCAGCAAAAATATCACCTTTTACTATCAATCCGGTATCCAGCAGCATTAACCAGCGTCCCCGACCTTGCTTAAAGGCCAGATTGCGGGCGGCGGCCTCCCCCAAATCTTCGGCGTAGATTACCCGGAAGTTGCGATAGTTATGAGCGGTGGTTTCCAGATAGGCAGTAGCGGCCTCACTGCTGGCTAAATCTACCGCTACTATTTCGATTTTCTGTTTACTTCTCAAGCCAAAATTCAGCACACTTTCAACCGTTGGGCGTAATTCTGCTAGATTGTTTTTAGCTACCAAACTTACCGTAAAATCGGCTTTGTCCGGCTCGTTGAGAAAGGAGCGAATGTTACGGGAATTGCCGACACGCGGATGGGCTTCGTCTGGGGTGGCTTTGGTTGCCGCTACTTTAGGGTTCTGGGCTTTAGGTCGGTTTGGTTGGGGGAAATTCCCGCCCCCTTCGCGACTGGTAGTAGGGGTTTTGCCGAGCTTTTCGGTAATTTGGGATGGGATTAATCCCAAGCCAAAGCCCAATATCTTATCAAACTCCGCCAGGGCCGTTAGTTTGGCAGAGGGGCTAAGTTCACTTTGTAGCATTGTCCAGCAGACAGTCAGGGCACGGGGCAAATTTAGATCGTCGTTAAGCTGCTCGGTAAAACGGGTTAACCAGCCTTCCAGTTCTAATTGTTCGCTGGCGGGTTTAGCGTGCCCATTGGTTTGCCCTTGTGTCTGGTAGCGCAAAACATAACTTTGCAGACGTTCCAGGGCGGCGGCAGCACTTGGCAGGGCCTCAGTATCGTTCAAGGGGGTACGATAGTGGGCGAACGCCAGCCAGTAGCGCAACTCACCGGGATTATAGTTTTGGAGCTCCTCGCCAATCGGTAATTCCACCGTTGGGCCAAGTTCCAGTACAAACGGCGTAGTAATTCCTTCAAAACTACCACTTGTCAGGGCGACTTCGGCAGTTTCGGGCGTATCCACCAGCTCAAGTAGACGACCTTCGATTTGCAGCACTTTTCCCAACGATTCCACCAGACAAAATAGCCGCAATCCCACCAAATCTCTGGCGCGGGCGGCGGTGGGTGGCACAGGTAAAGCACTGTATACTCGCAGCTTCTTTGCCCCACTTTCGGGGAAGGTTTCTTTTCGTTTGGATTTAGCGTTATAAATTTTGATTTTGCTCATGTCTCCATTATACTTGAACCGCAGCAAAGTCGCATTCCATTATTAATATTGGAATTTTTTATCACAGAGAAAAGGTTAATATTTATGCCAGATAACTCGGAACAATTACCATATCATTTTGTGCTAGAAGGGGCCTATAACGTCCGCGACCTCGGAGGTTATGCTACCTCCGATGGAAAACTCGTCCGGCGCGGAGCATTTTTAAGAGCGGATGGTCTTGACCGTTTATCGCCTACCGACCAACAGCTATTATTAAGTTATGGCCTGACCTCGATTATTGATTTGCGGGCTTCCAGCGAACTTAAAAACTATCCTGACGTGTTTGCCCAATCCCCCGATGTTAGTTATTTTCACCTGCCCCTGTTTGAATATGAAGACGGTAATATCGTAGAGGTTTACAAGAAAAACCCACCTCTGGAGCAGATTTATTGCCATTGGCTGGATGAGTGCCAGGGACGCATCAAAGATATAATAGAAGCAATTGCCACTGCCAACACGGGTTGTACACTGGTGCATTGTTCGGCGGGAAAAGACCGCACCGGATTGATTATCGCAATTTTGCTGGGTCTGGTGGGAGTCGCGCCAGAGGTAATAGCCCAGGATTACTCGCTCAGTGCTACTAATCTTGCCCCAAAAGTTGAGGAATGGCGGGCACAAGCGATTAAGGATGGGCAAAATATTGAGATGTTTGACCATTACATGGCTTCTGAACCTTATATGATTTTGAAAGCCTTTGACCATCTTGAAACTAATTACGGCGGGGTCATAGGTTATCTTAAAAAAATCGGCTTAACCCAACAGCAACTTGACATAATTATAGATAAGTTAACCTAACCCCCTTCTGGAAAGTTGAAAAGGAGTCAGAAGTCAGGAGACAGAATAAATAATTAAGAGGAATTGTTCCCCCTTCCTTGCTAGTAAAAAAACACAAGTGCTATATGCAAAGAGAAAGTTATACACCCTCTCCCTTTCAAAGGGAGAGGGCAGGGTGAGGGTTTGTCTGCTACACAATAGGTCTGTTGGAATTGCACTAGGGAAGGGGGTTAGGTCAAAAAGGGACAATAATTTACAATTTAATCAAACCCTGTTGGGCGGCGGTGGTGACGGCCTCGGTGCGGTTGCTGACCCCTAGCTTGGCAAGAATCGCGCTAACGTGAAATTTTACAGTACGTTCGCTGATAACCAGACGGTTAGCAATTTCCTTGTTGGCAAAACCCTTTGCTACCAGTTCCAGCACCTCCTGTTCGCGCTCAGTAAGTTCTTCATTGTTAGAGGGTTGAGGGGCAGGCGGAGTGTTATTCTGCATCTGGCGCAGGAGTTTGCCCGCCACTAATGGCTGTAGTAAGGCCCCACCTTGATAAACCGTCCGCACCGCCCGAAAAATCTCGTCACGAGGAGCATCACCCTTGAGCAAATAGCCCTGTGCGCCCAATTGCACCGCCGCCAAAATTCGTTCATCGGTATCAAACACCGTAAAAATTATTATTTTGGTTTGAGGGCGTTGCTGCATAATCTGGCGCAGGGCTTCTAACCCATCCATCACGGGCATATCCAGGTCAAGCAGCACAATATCCGGCTGCAATTTTTCAACCTGAGCTACGGCCTCGCGCCCATCCCCAGCCTCTCCTACTACCTCAAAATCCGCCTGGGTTTCCAGTATCGCGCTCAAGCCATCCCGCACTACCGGATGGTCATCCACAATTAATATTTTGATTTTTTCCGTACTATCCCCCAATCCCTAACCCCCATTCCCTATAAAGGTACAACCAATTCTATGTCAGTGCCGCTATCGGGGCAACTCTGGATTTCCAGCCGCCCACCTAGCAGACGGGCGCGTTCGTTCATACCGATTAGCCCGAAATGACCTTGCCGTGACTCATCACTAAGCACAAAGCCTTGCCCATCATCCTCGATTGTCAGGCGCAAACGTTCGTTGCCCTCCATTAGTTCAGCCTGGAAAGTAACTGTAACGCTTTTGGCATGGGCATGCTTTTTGATATTGTTGAGGGCTTCCTGAGCGATGCGATAAACCCCGGCCTCTACTCTGGCGGGGAAGCGACGATTGGAAACGGGGGAGGCGTTCAATTCAAAATGAGCCTCCACTCCCGTTTCGCTGGCAAAATTATCTACTAAGGTGGCGATTGCTTCCGCCAATAATTTTTCCTGTAAGGGAGCCGCCCGCAAATCCAGCACTGAGCGGCGAGCCTCGTCCAGATTGGCGCGGGTCAGGTTAAGGGCTTTGCTGATTTTCTCGCGGGCTTTGGCGCGTTTAGCCGGGTCAGGACTATCCAGCATAACCTCGGCACTTTCCAGGTTAAAGATTGTGGCCGCCATCCCTTGAGCAATCGTATCATGAATTTCGCGGGCCAATCGGTTGCGCTCCTCGGTGGTCGCTAGTCGGCTGGTCTGGTCGAATAGGCGGGCGCGCTCCACTGCCACCCCAATTTGATAGCCGATAATATAAAGCAACTGTAACTCGTTATCGTCTAGCTTGCGCCAATCCGGGCCAGTAACATTCATCACTCCCAGCCGTTTATCGTGGGCATAAATTGGGATAGAGGCGTGATATTGCAAGCCGTTAGTGCCTTCCAGGTCGGCATCCAGGCGACTACATTCCAAGACGTTCACGTTAGCCGCGCCCGTCAAATCCCCCGCCATAAAAGTATTGAGGCATAGACAATTGGTACTACGCATCCGGGCGGGTTTAGCCGTCAGAAAGGGGGGTAACATGCGGGCTGCCGCCAGATAGGGTTCGCCACTGGCTTCATCCAGCAGCCAGACCCAACCTGTTTCCAGCTCCAACAAATCTCCCACCAACGCCAGAGCATTTTCCAGGGCACTTTTGGTATCCACCGCTCGATTCAGTTCCTCGGCAATCGCCCGTAGTATCGCCAACTCGCGATTACGCTGCTCCAATTTCTGGATTGCCGATAGCTCCGAAACTTCTTCTTCCGACATCTTTTTTACTGCCCCATAATTCGTTTAAATACTGCCCAATTTCTATGACTATTTCGCTGCTGTTTTCGGTAACAGCTACGATATAAACTCCGTTCCAGACATCCCAACAGGCCGAAATTCGCAAATCTTCTTTTGCTAAATCTATACAAAACAGGTCAAATCCATCTAAAGTATAAATAACCTTGAAACCAAAGCTTGTTTCGAGAATTGGGACAATCTCAACCAGCAAACCACTATTAGCTCCAAATATCTCAAAGTTAATCCTTTTACTGGCATCTTTCTCGATTTGACCTTGCATAATTTCCCAGAGTTTCTTAATTCAGGGAAATATCTAACCCCGCCATAATACAAACAGCGTCAAGGGCAGACATATCCCAAACATTCCCCACATACTGACTTCCAGTACCCGGTATAAAACACGTTGCTCATCGCTTTCGGGTGGGCGGAAATGCTTTCCCAACTTTACCAGCACTAGCACTACCAATGAAGCTGCTAACAAGAATGAAGCAAAATTCATATTTAGCTAACCCCCTAAACGATGTCGGTAAGAAAGTCATGAGTAACGGGTAACGAGTCAAAAAGCTGTCAATCGCTAAATTTTCGACTATTGACTTTCGGTTGCCTGTGACAGACTTTAACACTTCAAAGGTATCATATCAAACAAAGCGCGAAATTTGCTAAAACAAGCTTAAACTAATATCCTGTCTATCCTTGTTAATATTCTTTTTCCGACAACCGACAACCGACGACTGACAACCGCTAAAGGAGTTTTGACCATGCCGCTTGAGCCCGTTTCTAAAAAACTGATGGAAGATTTAGCTGCTTCCGGGCAACCACCACGCTATTTGTTACCACCAGCCGAAGCACGTATCTCTGCCGCCAAATTATTTATCGCGGCGGCAGGGCCATTAGAGCCAGTGGCAAAAGTGGAGGATTTCGCCATAGTAGGGCTGGGTGGCGAAATTCCCATTCGGGTAATCACTCCGGCGGGTGATGGCCCCTTCCCGGCGTTGGTGTATTCGCACGGTGGCGGCTGGACGTTTGGCAACATTGATACCCACGAGGCCGTTTGCCGCAAACTGGCGAATGAGGCGGGCTGTGTAGTAGTTTCGGTAGATTATAGACTGGCCCCTGAAAATAAATTCCCGGCGGCGGCGGAAGACACTTATACCTCCACCCAATGGGTTGCAGATAACGCCGCTAGGATTAATGTAGACCCGACTAGAATTGCCGTTGGTGGGGATAGTGCCGGGGGTAATGCGGCGGCGGTGACGTGCCTGATGGCCCGTGACCGTGGTAGTCCGTCAATCGCCTTCCAACTACTTGTTTACCCGGTGCTGGATTATTACGAACCCGGCACACCCTCTTACCAGGAACATGCGACGGGCTACTTCCTGACCAAAGAGGCGATGCAAAAATATTGGGAAAATTATCTTACTGACCCGGCGGAAGCTAAAACCCCCTACGCCTCTCCGCTACAGGCCGAAAATCTGGCTGGATTGCCACCCACCCTGCTGGTTCTAGCTCAGTATGACCCGTTGGTGGACGAGGGCAAGCTGTATGCGGTGCGGCTGGAACAGGCGGGTGTTCCCGCGAAAATAAACTATTACGAAGGGGTAATGCACGGCTTCTTTAGCATGCCGGGGATGATAGATTTAGCCAGACAGGCTATCAGCGAGGCCGCTCAGGAACTAAAAGCAGCTTTACATAAATAAAAAAAGGGGGTGACCAAAAGGTCACCCCTACTCAATACGTTATACGGTAGGGCAGTTCGTGAACCGCCCACAAGTTACGAACCTTTAGACTGCCGCATTCGTTCACCGTGATTCAGGATACGTTTGCGGAGACGAATGTTTTTGGGTGTAACTTCCACCAACTCGTCATTCTCGATAAAGTCCAGCGATTGTTCCAAACTAAGGAGAATAGGCGGAGTCAGACGCACCCCAATATCGCTGGTCGAACTACGAATATTGGTCAGCTTCTTTTCCTTCGCCACGTTCACCGCAATATCACTTTCTCGTTGGTTTAAACCGACAATCATCCCCTCGTAGACTGACACACCGGGCTCGACAAAGGTTGAGCCGCGCTCCTGAGCGTTGGCTAAACCATAGCCCGTAGTTGGCCCGTCCTCGCTAGCAACCAGTACGCCGTTACGGGTCTGGCCCAGGTCGCCATACCAGGGCTCGTAGCCAATAAACAGACTAGCCATAATCCCGCTACCCCGTGTCAGAGTCAGGAAGATGTTACGGAAACCGATAAGCCCGCGCGTTGGGATTGAAAATTCCAGGCGCACCCGGCCTTTATCGTCGGGCAGATATTTCATCATCTGGGCCTTGCGTCGCCCAAGCTGCTCGATTACCCCGCCTTCGTGTTCCGCATTCACGTCCAGAATAAGGTGTTCGACGGGCTCCATCTTCTTGCCTTCAATTTCTTTGGTAATTACTTCCGGGCGCGAAACCTGGAACTCATAACCCTCGCGGCGCATCATTTCAATCAGAATTGAGAGATGCAATTCACCCCGACCAGCGACATTAAACACATCTGCACTGTTGGTATCAGTGACCCGGAGGGCGATATTGGTATCCAGTTCGCGATAAAGACGGTCACGCAACTGGCGACTGGTGCTAAAAGTGCCTTCTTTGCCACCAAAGGGCGAAGTATTGACCCCAAAGGTTAGCTGTAAGGTAGGTTCTTCAATGGCGATGGGCGGCAGAGCTTCAGGATTTTCGGCATCCGCCACAGTCTCCCCAATGCTGATATCCGAGATACCACTAAAGGCAATAATATCGCCCGCGCTGGTTTCCTCAATTTCGATCTTGTGCAGACCCTCGTAAGTGAAAAGGCTACCGATTTTCTGGCGGCTAATTTTACCGTCACGGTTAACCCGGCTGACGGCCTCACCGACCCGTACTTTGCCCTTTGATACCCGACCTACCCCAATGCGCCCAAGATGGTTGTTATAATCCAGGCTGGTAACTAACATCTGGAAGCCCGATACCTCATCTACTACCGGGGCGGGTACATATTTCAAAATAGTATCGAACAGGGGAGCTAAATCCTCGGCCTCAAATACTGCATCGGGTGAATAGGCTGCTTTGCCCTCTCTGGCGATAGTGTAAATAACCGGGAAATCCAGTTGCTCGGCATCGGTTGCCAGTTCCAGGAACAAATCCTGGGTCATTTCAAGCACAGTGGCGGGGCGGGCAGTCGGGCGGTCAATCTTATTAATAACTACAATCGGTTTTAGACCAATCTCAAAAGCTTTGGTCAAAACGAAACGGGTCTGGGGCATTGGGCCGTCCACCGCGTCTATCAGTAACAAACAACCATCAGCCATATTAAGTACGCGCTCAACTTCACCACCGAAGTCGGCGTGACCGGGCGTATCAATAATATTGATTTTTACGGTGTGGTAGTGAATGGCGGTATTTTTCGCCAGAATCGTAATACCCTTTTCCCGCTCAAGGTCGTTTGAGTCCATAATGAGCGTGCCAACCGTCTCATTTTTACGGAAAATATTGCTCTGTTTGAGCATGCCATCCACCAGGGTCGTCTTGCCATGGTCAACGTGGGCGATTATGGCGACGTTTCGGATGTCTTCGCGAAGTTTATGTTCCACCTGAAAAATTTACCTCTAAACATTCATCGGTTGCCGGCTGCCAGTTAGCAGGAAATCCTGGACTGACCTTTACCGTACTTGCAAACTTACAACAGCTTATAATAATTAATTTTAAGTATCACAATTGTACATTCTACCATATTTGAACAGCAACAAAGAGCTAAAAATGGATGAAAGAATAAAGAATGAAGAATTAAGGAGGAAGGATAAAGAAAACAGGGGCAAGAATAAGTAATAATGAAGTAGGAGCAGACTCTGTCCTGCAATAGTTTATCGGATGACGGAGCATCCTCCTACAATCTTCCCCACATCCTGGTAAATATCTTTACGACAACCGTTTAAGCAGCAGCCTCGATGGTTTGGATTATTAATAGGGGCATATAGAAGGGCTTTTCCAATAAGTCTAGTGGGGAGGCGGGCGCACGATAGGGGCCAGCCGCCAGCAAACCAAGCGCACCAGGGGCAGTTCCGCCCTTTAGCGCAATAATCCTGATGAGTTCTTCGGCAGTTTGGCCGGGTACTTGCAAGGCGGCGGCGGTGATTTCTTTTTCCAGTAATTCTTTTACCTCGCCACTTTCCCGACTGATTCTGAGCAGGGCAATTAACAAGGCACAAAACTGAAAAACCGCCGCCTTTTGTTCATGTTCGCTGCTAACTTCGTTGCGCTGCCAATTCCACAAAGCCTCATCGTACCAAACTATATCGCGCTGCCCATTAAATACCGCGATAGCCTTTTTAACTTCTGGAATTGCTAGTTCAAATTTACTTTGGTGGGCGAGACTGATAATGAGACTAGCGCGGGCGGCCAGATTTGCTGGATCAATCGCTATAGCGGCTTTGTAATGGCGCGCCGCTTTGGCCCAACGTTCAGCGTGAAGCAACTGATGTCCCCGGTAAGTTTCGGCCCAGCCCAGATAAAAAGTCAAGTTGCGGCGTTCATCTCGGCCTTTGTTTACCAGCAATCGCAGACGCAAATGCTCGGCTATTGAGTCTAGATGTTTCATTTCGCGTACTTGCTGGAAAATAGGCGAGTCCTGGGTGAGAGGTGCGCCGCGCATATCCTTCAGCAACATCGCAAGGCTAAGGGCAAGGTAGCCTCCAAAGCTAATCAGTAACAAAAACAGGGCTGGAATGGGGGCTAACCAGAAAGGTAATAGGCTGAAAATTACCCAGCTTAACAGGCCGAATGACCCTGCCAGACCAAGCCGTAGCAACCCAACTTGTCGCGCCCGCTTCACGCTAAAGCCCTCGCGAAACTCCCGCCGATTTTCACGATAAGCTAAGCCCGCTTCAATCAGGAAAATTATCAGGGTTGCTAACCACAGCCAGCCCCTAATATTTTTTTGGCTGCTTAGAACAGTGGCAATAACAACCAGCCCAAATTTAGGAGCTAAAAACTCGCTTATGCCCCGATTGCTCACCAAAAATTTAAGAATGGCCTTGCCCTGTAGTCCAGAAAATAGTTTAAACATACCAACCTGTATCACTTTTGTTTTGAAAACTACTAAGTAGTGTACAGGTTTCACAGGGCAGGTGCAACCAGATTTCGCGGGTCAACCTAGAAACTTATCGAATCCTTAATTTTTTCAATTACGCTGTTAGTTAAGCCCGCGACTTTACGCAAGTCGTCGAGATTACGATATGACCCGTGTGCAGTTCGATACTCCACGATGCGGGTCGAGAGGGTTTGACCAATGCCGGGTAATTTATCCAGGTCGGCGGCGGTAGCGGTATTCACGTTAATCTTGCCTGATTGCCCTGCACCAGTGGTAGTTCCGGCGGGTAAGGTGACTCCTCCGGCGGCGGGCCCGCTTGTCCCAGGTATCGGGCTGGCGATAGCTTTTAGCGGCACTACAATTTGCATTTCGTCTACCACCCGTTTTGCCAGGTCAATGTTAAGCAGGTCGGCTTCATCGCCAGCACCCCCGGCGGCTTTCAGGGCATCTTCAATTCGGTCTCCCGGCTGCATTTTATATACGCCCGGATTTTTAACGGCTCCAGTTACATAAACTTTTATTTCAGCAGGGGTTGGGGTAATTACAAAAACGGCTACTACTGTTGATTCAGGGGTGGCTTTGGCGGCGGGGCTGCTTAGAGGTTGTCGGCTGGCGGGTTGCACTTCTATGTCGCTCTTTTTGGTAATCCACAGGCCGATGCCTACCGCCCCAATCAGCAGGAGGATAAAAACGCTAATCGAGATTTTCCAACCAGAAGAATGAGCATTATTCTGTGACGAGTTACCGGATGTAGCCATGCGACGCTCCTACAATTTTATAAGAGAATTAAGGTTGTTTTTCTATATTTAATTTTACCAAAAATCTAGAATTTGAGTCGGATATAAAAAGGTTTTTGGATTTTTCGACCTTTGACTTTAGACCTTCAACTTTCGACTATTTACGACTTTCGCTTTGGAACTCACCAAATGGTTAGATAGCTACAAATTGAGCCTAAAAATTGGCCTCAAGCGAAAGTCCTGCTATTATATCTTTGCTAATATTCAGGCCAGTTTGACCAGTTGTTTGCCAAAGTTCTCGCCTTTCAGTAGACCAATAAAGGCGCGGGGAGCATTCTCGATGCCTTCGGTGATGGTCTCGCGATATTTTAGCGTGCCTTGAGCGACCCCTTGACCTAACTCGCTTAGAGCTTGCGGCCAGACCTCCATATGCTCGGAGACAATAAAGCCTTCCAGCCGGGCCCGATTGGTTAGCAGCAAACCAATATTACGGATGGCGTAGGGCGTAACCTCGTTATACTGCGAGATAGTGCCACATAGGGGAATCCGAGCGAAGGCATTAAGGCGGCTGAAAACCGCTTCCATAATCTCGCCACCGACATTTTCAAAATAAATATCCACGCCATCAGGGGTCGCCGCTTTGAGGTTTTTGTAGAAATCAGCCTCTTTATAATCCACACAGGCATCAAAACCCAATTCTTCCACCACATAATCACACTTGGCCTTGCCACCCGCAATCCCGATAGCCTTGCAACCGCGCTGTTTTGCCAGTTGCCCCACTACGCTACCGACTGCCCCCGAAGCCGCCGATACCACTACTGTCTCGCCCTCTTTAGGTTGCCCGACGTTGAACAGGCCATACCAGGCCGTCACTCCTGGCATCCCCACCGGCCCAAGATAGGCCGATAGTGGCACTGGCCCAGGTTTGATTATCTGTAAATCTCTACCGTTACTAAGGCCGTATAACTGCCAACCCTGGTAACCCACCACCACATCACCCGCCTTAAAGCGCGAGTTATTAGACTCAAGCACTTCCCCCACCGTGCCGCCTACCATTACATCACCAATCTCGGTTTTTGCAGCGTAAGATTTAGCATCGTTCATGCGCCCCCGCATGTAGGGGTCAAGCGATAAATATAGGTTCTTTACTAAAACCTGACCTTCGCCGGGTTGGGGAATATCGCTTTCGACAATCGCAAAGTTACTTTCCTCAACCCAACCTTTGGGGCGGCTGGCAAGTGTTACCTGGACGTTTTTATCTGAACTCATGGTTTATTCTTTCTCCTGTTTGAAATGTTCCAGCACGAGGCGGTTAACTTCTTCCGGGTCTTCTTCCGCCGCCCAATGGCCTATTCCCGGCAACTCCACCAGTTGGAAAGGCCCGCTACAATATTTGGCGGATTTTTTCCAGGTACGGCTGGAAAGGGCCAAATCATCCGAACCATAAATGAGCAGAGTCGGGCTTTGGATATTGGGCAACTGGCGACGTTCGGCGGTCAGCATTTTTTGAGGGGTGAGGTTCGCCCGGTAGTAGTTGAAGCAGGCGGTAAGTTGCCCCGGCTGTAGCAACATCTGACGATAGTTTTGCAAATCTTCCGGGGTGAAAGTTTTGCGGGCGTTGGCGGTGGAGAGGAAGCACCACATAATCATCCGTTCGATGTTTTCACCACCAAAATATTGCTCCGGCACATCGGGGGTCTGGAGAAACCAGATGTACCAGCTTTTGAACATCTGCTCGACCCCTTCCAGCATCGCATCGGTGAAAGCCGTAACGTGGGGGCAATCTATTACCGCCAGTTTATCTACCATCTGGGGATAGAGCGCGGCGAAAGTCCAGCCAATAATCGCTCCCCAATCGTGAACCAATAGATGTGCTTTTGACCAGCCGAAAGCTTTATAAATCGCCGCAACATCGCCCAAAAGCTCTTTCATAGCATATTTCTCAATGCCTTCGGGCCGGTCAGAGAGATTGTAGCCACGCAAATCGGGGGCGATGGCTCGATAGCCCGCCTGACTCAGAGCCTCTAATTGATTGCGCCACATATAGGAATATTGGGGGAAACCATGTA
>Ga0123339_10000862_pt1 | contig 21795 bp, 18 predicted proteins | sample lystaG_FD_89956 | JGI IMG/M metagenome (GOLD analysis project Ga0123339, IMG submission 89956) | Glacier valley bacterial and archeal communities from Borup Fiord, Nunavut, Canada, to study Microbial Dark Matter (Phase II) -... | ecosystem: Environmental > Aquatic > Freshwater > Ice > Glacier ...
CGAGGCTGCCATACTCGCCTTGCAGCCAAGTGCGGAACGCGGCCAGCGACGGGGGTGAAAGGTCGTGATCCCAGGGCGCAGCCAGGTCGGCGATCCCGGCCTCGTCTGCAAGGTTGTAGAACATCGGCCGATCCGCGGCCTGCGCCTGGACCAGCGTCCGCAGGCGCGCTTGCACCCCAGCGATCACGGCCGGGTCGGACAAGCTGGGTTCGCGGACGAAGACGCCGGGATCGGACGGGTCCGCCTGTCGCCGGGCGCGGTCGCGGTCGAACCGCCAGGTCACGGACTGGCCCGGCGTGTAGCGGTGATAGGAGGCATACAGGTCGGTGGCGATGTTCTCCAGGTAGTAGGGCAGGCCGGACGCCAGGCGGTCGGCCAGGGCCTGCGCGTCTATGCGACCGCCGTTGCCGATCAGCTTGGTGCCGGTAAAGCCCAGGCGGCGCAACCCGGCCAGCGCCGCGGCGGGCTGGTCCTGCCACATGATGAGCTGGTAGTCGTTGAAGATAGGGCTGGGAAACCATACGGTGATGGTTCCCGGGGTCGGGGCTGGCTCTTGCTGCGCCAGCGCCGGACCGTACAGCAGCGCCGCCGCCAGCAGAAGGGCCGTGGCCTTCATCGGCCCAGCACGAGCCGCTTGGCGCTGCCGGCCAGGCCGCGCAGGCCGTCCTTCATGCCATGCGCGGCGTTGGAGGCGCGGTTGCGCCAGGACCCGGACGACGAGGACTCCGTGTCCGCCGGGCCGACCTGGTTGCCGTCCAGAACGGGGGTGCCGCCGGACCAGTCCAGCAACAGCGCGGCCGGGCGAGCGGATTGCAGCCGGTTGCCGCGCAGCACCGGCCCGGACGGCCCGGTGGCCAGCACCGCCGCGGGGCGCCCGGCGGCATCGCCCGCAAGCTCGAACCGGTTGCCCACCAGCGCCAGCGGCCCGGAGGCGACGACCGCGGGCAGCGTGCCTTGGCCACCGAAGCTGTTGCCGGCCAGGGTCGTGTCGGCGGCGGCAGAGGAGATCGCGCCGCCATGCCCGCCCTCGAACGTGCTGCCGCGCACGAGCAACTGGTCCACGGGGCCGACCAGGATGGCCCAGGTCGGGCGGTCGCCGCCGACGCCCCCGCCCTCGAACCGGCAGTCCGTCACGGTGACGCCACCACCGGCGATGCCGGACAGCAGGCCGGCCTGGTTGTTGCTGAAGGTGACGCGGTCCAGGATCAGTCCCGGCGCTTCAAGCCGTATCCCGGCGCCGTTGCCGTCGCCCACCCGGGCGCGGGCGAGGGTCAGGTCGCGCACAGTGGTGCCGGGGCCGCCGATGACGAGGATGGCCTTGCCGGCGCATGTGGTGTCCGTCAGCACGACGCCAGGGGCCCGGCCCTGCACGGTCAGGCCCGGCGTGGTCCAGGCGGCGCAGTCGTAGTACTCGCCAGGCTCGATCAGGATGCGGTCGCCGGGCTGCGCGGCGCGGATGGCGGCGGAAGGGCGGTCGTAGGGCTGGCCGGGGCCGACGGAGAGGTCCTTGGCAGAGGCGGGGGTGGCGAGGAGCAGGAATGTGGCTGCTAGCAGGACGCGCTGTCCTGCTCCCTCTCCCTCCGGGGTCAAACCGTGAAACGGTTTACGGTCGGGGTGAGGGGGTCTAGAGTGCCGTCCGGTGGACGGTGGACGGCGGCGGAAAGGCACAAACGGGCCGAGGCCGGTGCTTGAAGACCCCCTCACCCCGACCGTAAACCGTTTCACGGTTTGACCCCGGAGGGAGAGGGAGATGGGCAGCACCTAACGCATTACCTTGCCGTCGCCTTGCAGGGGCTTGGCTTGGCCGCTGATGCGGTTGCCGGTCAGCATGGCGTCGGTGGCGCTCAGGTTCCAGACGAAGGAGGTCGGGTAACTGCCTGCGTTGCGGAAGGTGTTGTTGGCCACCGTGATCTCCCGTGTGGGCTGGGTCACGCCCTCGGTGCCGATCACGATGGCGCCGTTGTGGTTCGTGGCCTCCGGCCCCTTGGTCAGGGTGCTGTCGCGGACGATCAGGGTGCCGCCGTTCGGGGCCTCGATCATGTAGCTGGCCGTGCCCTCCGCGCCGTCGTCCAGGGTGCAGCCGATGACCTCGGTGCGGGCGGCGCGGGACTTGATGTGGTGGCCCTCCCGCGTGTTCAGGAACGTCGAGTTCTCCACCCGCAGCAGCTTGGCGCTGCCGACGTAGATGGCGTGGGCGCAGGCGCCCTGGCAGGTGCCGTTGCGCTCGAAGTAGCTGTTGCGGACAATGACCGTCGCGCCCTCGTTGCCTGCCAGGATGCCGTTCTGGTTGTTGACGAAGCGGACGTTCTCCACCAGCAGGTTGGCCCCTTCCCCGCGGATGCCGGCACCGTTGTTGTCGGGCACGCGGGCGCGGGTCAGCGTCAGGTTGCGGACGGTGATGTCCGCGCCGGTCGTGATCAGCAGGGCCTTGCCGCCGCAGGCCTTGTCGGTCAGCAGGACCTTGGAGGGGTCGCCCACGCCCTCGAACACCAGCTTGGCCTGGGACAGGGTGGCGCAGTCGAAGTACTCGCCGGGCTGCAGCCGCACGGTGTCCCCGGCCTGGGCGGCTTTCACGGCCTCGGACGGCAGCTTGAACTCGCGGCCAGGGCCGACCTCCAGGACGCGGGCCTGGGCGGCGTGGCCGGGTAGCAGGGTGGCCAGGAGGACGGCGGCGAGTACGTAAGCGGCCGGGGCAGAATGGGTCATAGACGGCTCCTTGGTGGTCAAGCGCATCATCGGGCCAAACGTGTGCACGCTCCGATAAGGACGCCCGCTAAAACCGGGGCTGGACCGTATCCAAGTCCGTCACCCTGCACGGGACCATCTCCCACTGTCAGGCCCCGACGCGGGGACTCCGCACCAGGTTGCAGCCGGCGATGCGCCAGATGCCGTCACCGCCGCGCTCCATCTCATATAGCGCGGTTTGGGGCTGCCCGTCAGGCCCGACCAGCTCGACCTGCTGCACGATGCGTCCGTCCTGCTGCTGCAACTCGCCGAACTCGACGCTGCGCGGGCGGTGGACGCTGGGGTAGGCATCGCGCACCATGCCCATGAACCGCTCCGGCGTGCCGAACATGCCCTGGATGCCCGGCGACGCATAGGCGAATGCGCCGGACGCGTCGTCTTGCCGGAACGCCTCGATCTGCCGGGTGATGACACCTCGGATGGCTACGCCGTCCGCCGGGGACGCAGGCTGCGCCGCCGCGCCCGCGGCTGCCACCGTCATCAAAACCAAGGCCAGGAGGAAGGCGCGCATGGATCAGTCTCCATCGGCTGCGGTGGGGGCAAGGTGCAGCGGTGCCGCCGGTGCCGCCGGTGCCCGGAGGCGGGCGGGCGGGGACGCGGCACCGCCGGACATGGCGCGGTTGTAGGCACGCAGCACCGCACTCGGAGCTGTTTCCTCCGGCGTCAGGAACAGGCCCCAGCGCCGCGACAGTTGGCCAAGCGTGGTCCGGCTGGACCAGATAGCCGCCGGAATGGCAGCCAACAAGCCGAGTACCAGGGGCGCGCACCAGGCGAGCAGGGCGCTGTCCGGGGACTGGTGCGCCGCCAGCGCCAGCGCCGCCAGCCAAGCCAGGCCGGCCGCCAGGACACCACGGAACCGCAGCCATCCTTCGGCCCAAGACACGCCGCGGTCATCCCGCGGCTGCGCCGTCCACCGGACGCTTTGCCCCAGCAGCAGCGCGGCCACGTATCGGGTGTAGAACAGGATCAGCACGGCGGACACCACGAGCGCGCCCACCTGCTCCGCCGCCGCGCCCGCCAGTAGCCGCAGGCGCCCGCCGTAGCGCCGGGACTCGCCGGCATCGGCCAGCACCTCGCCCAGGCACAGCAACTTGCCGGCATACAGAAGGGTCAGCACCAGCACGGCCAACGCAATCCCATCCGAACCACCGCCAAGCAGGGCCGACACGAAGCCGCCGGCCAGCACCGCATCTACCGTGGCAAGCCCCAGGAACAGCACCGCCAGCGGGGCAGACAGATAGTGCAGGATGCCATAAGCCAGGTGGAACCGCCCGACCGGGCGCAACCCGGGGTGCCGCAGCAGGCCGGAGTGCTGCAGGTTGCCCTGGCACCACCGGCGCTCCCGCACGGCGTAGTCCACCAGGTTGGCGGGCAGCGCCTCGTAGCTCTCCATCACTTGCGGCAGCACCCAGACGTCCCAGCCGGCGCGGCGCATCAGCCCGGCCTCCACCACGTCGTGGCACAGGATCTCGCCGCCGAACGGCTCGCGCCCCGGCAGCACCGGCAAGGCGCAGTGCTGCACGAAGGGCGCGATCCGCACGATGGCGTTGTGGCCCCAGTAGTTGCCGTCCCGGCCCTGCCAGAAGGTAAGCCCCTCGACCAGCGCCGGGGTGTACAGGCGGGCGGAAAACTGCTGCATCCGGGCGAACAGCGTGTCCCGGCCGACCGCATACGGCACGGTCTGGATGATGCCCGCGCGCGGGTTGGCGTCCATCAAGCCGATCAGCGTGCCGATGGCGCTGACCCCCATGATGCTGTCGGCGTCCAGCACCAGCATGTAGTCGTACTGCACGCCCTGGCGGTCGCAGAAGTCCAGCAGGTTGCCGACCTTGCGCCCGGCGTTGCTTGTGCGGCGGCGGTAGTGCACGGCCGGGCCAGGTGCGCTGCGGACGGCGAGGCGGGTGTGCAGGGCGTCGAACGCCGCCTGCTCTTGCACGGCGGCAACCATATCCTGGGTGTCGGACAGCACGAACAGGTCCACGCCGCGCAGCCCGGCACCGGACACCGCGGCGGCCATTGCCTCGATCGCGGCGAAGACGGCGCGGGGGTCCTCCTGATGGATCGGCATCAGCAGGGCGGTGCGGGTCAGGCCGGTGGGCTGGGCCGACACCTGCAAGCCACGCCCGGCGCGGCGCACCAGGAAACCCAGCACTGCCGGCCAGCCGGTCAGCGCCATGTAAAGCAAATTTGCCGACAGTAGCGCCAGCAACGGCCAGCGCAGCGGGCCGGCCATGTCCGCCGTGAGGTGGACGGCCAAGGAAGTTCCGACCACCGTCGCTCCCAGCACCGGTGCCAGGAACGCCGCCCGGCGTGGCCAGGACGGGCGCGCATGGTGCAGCCGCCCGCCGGAGAACAGTCCAGACGTTGCGTCGTCAAGCCGGATGGAGGCACGGAGCGATTGCATGTTCATCTGCGATGCGGCCTGGATCCTGATGGAAAGCGGAGCAGCACCGTAAGAACCCCTATATTATGGCCGCCTGATGGCCCGCCCGCCCCGCTGGGGCCACACTATCCGGCAGCCCATTCGGGAAGCTGCCCAAGAACCGTTCGGCCGGGGCACCGCCGCCCTCATCCTTGGCGAAGGCCCGCAACGCCTGGCCGAGCGGCACAGGACCGCCGAACTGATATCCAATCTGGCTGGCATAGGCGCAGCTTGCCGCTACCTTGCGGTCCAGCCCGGACCGGATGGCAGCCGCGCACGGCGGTAGCCCGGCGACCCTTACGTCCGGCAAGGCACTTTGGTTGCGGACCGCGTATGGCGCATCGCGATAGAAAGCAAGGCAGGGCGGGTCCGGGAGGGCCAGCACCGCGGTGATCACCTGCCGGTGGTCCACGTGGTTGCCGAGGCCCTGCGGCCCGAACAGCAGATCCGGGCGCAGTTCCGCCAGCAAGTCCGCCAACAGGTTCGTCAGGGGGCGCCAGATATCGTCGCCGTCCAGGACCGGGCCAAATAGCGCCAGGGCGGAGTGGTAGCCGCGGTGCGGCGCCTCGGGCAGGTCCAGCCAGCGCGGCTCGGTGCCGAGGATGGTGGCGGCGGCGCGGTCCTCCGCGCGGCGGAGCGCCATGTAGTCCACGTCCGGCGCCAGGCCCTTGTCGGTTTGGCAGGCTAGGGCGAAGCCGGCAGGGTTGGGGACGGAGCGGGTGAAGGCGGTGGCCATGACGGTGCGCCAGCCAGCGTCGCCGAGCTGCGCGAGCAGCCCGCCGCAGGAAAAGGCGACATCATCCAGGTGGGGGGACAGGAACAGCGCAGTGGGCATCAGGGGGGCGCTTGCTGCTCCCTCTTCCTTCGGGAGAGGGTTGGGGTGAGGGAAGCGACGGGCGCAGGCCCTGGAGCCATATGGTCAGGCTCGACCGCCATAGGCAACGCCAGCCCGTGCGGCCTTTCCCTCACCCCAACCGTAAACCGTTTCACGGTTTGACCCCGGAGGGAGAGGGAGACGGAAGCACCGCCCTTCACAGGAGATGCGGCTCGGTGCGGAAGCGGCAGGGGGTCACGGGCAGGTCGGGCGACCACGCCAGGTCCGGCGGGTGGCCGGCGACGGCGGCGTAAACGTCCATGATCTGCCGGCCGACCTTGCCCCAGGAGTAAACCGCCCGGCACTCGGCTAGCCCGGCGTCAGCCAAGCGGCGGCGCAGGCCTGGGTCTCGGATCACCCGGCGCAGCGCGTCAGCCAGGGCTGCGCGGTCGCCGGGTTCGGTCAGCAGACCGTTCTCGCCGTCGCGGATGCAGTCCACCACGCCGACGCTGCGGCAGGACACGACGGCCAGGCGGCTCGCCATGGCTTCCAGGATGGTGTTGCTGAAGCCTTCGGCATAGGTGGGCGACACGAACACCCCGGCGCGGCGATAGACGGCCGGCACGTCCTCATAGTCCACGTAGCCTGTCATCTCCACGCAGTCCTCAAGCCCCATCAGGGGGATGCTGGCGGCGGTTTCGTCGTAGGTCGGGCCGATGCCGGAAATCAGCAGGCGGAACCGGTCGCCGCTGTCCACCAATTGCCGGGCGGCGTCGAGCAGGTCCAGCACGCCTTTCCGGGCGTCCACCCGGCCGTGGTACAGCAGCACCGGCGGGCCGTTATCGGTATGGGCTGGGTCGGCATGGGCAGGGCCGGGGGTGAAGCGGGACACGTCCACGGCGCCGGGCACGATGGTGAAGCGGGCGGGGTCGGTGCCGAGGCGCCCGACGACCTCCGTGCGGAAGGAATCGCAGCCGATCAGCACGGCGTTGGCGTGGTCCAGCACGCGGGTCATGGCGAGGCGGTGCGTCTCGCAGCAGCTTCCGACCCAGTGGCCGTCGCCGCCCTGGATGGAGACGACGGTGGGGAGGCCGGTGATGCGCGACGCCTCCAGCGCCATCCAGCCGCAGGGGTAGCCGTACTGGGCGTGCAGCACGTCGAAGGGCTGGCGGCGGTGCTCGGCCACCACGGCGGCGACCATGGCAGCCACGTCACGCTCGAAGTCGCCGGTGGACTGCTCGCCGAGTTGTTCCATGCCGATGACGTGGACGCCGGGCACTGGGGGGGGCGGGCCACCGCCATAGACGCGCTTGCCGAAGTCGTCGCCGCGGTACTGGCTGAACATCGTCACGTCGTGCCCGGCGGCGACCAGTTCCCGCAGCAGGTTCAGGGCATAGACGGACATGCCGGAGATGGCCGGGAAGAAGCGGCGGCTGATGAGGCAAATCCTCATGCGGGGCTGATCCGTTGCACGGGACGCGCTGCTCCCTCTCCCTCCGGGAGAGGGAGCAGGAAGCCGGCTTCGATCATGCCGTGGCCTTCAAGTAAGCCAAGCTGGCAGGGATGATCGTGTCGGCGCGGTGGCTTTCGCGGGACATCTCGACGCAGACCAACTTGCCAAAGCCTACGTCCTGCAGGGCGCGCAGCACGCCGGGCACATCCATGTCGCCTTCGCCGAAGGGCAAGTGGACGTGGACGCCGCGCTTCATGTCTTCGATGCTGACAGTCCCGAGATGAGCGGCGAACTCGCGGACGGCGGCGGCCGGGTCGCGTTCGCCGGTGACGATGCAGTGGCCGGTGTCGAGGGCCAGGCGCAGGCCGGGGATGCCTAACCCGGCCCAGTCGTCCACAGTCTCGATCAACATGCCAGGCTCCGGCTCCAGCGCGGCGGTCGTGCCCAAGGCTTCGGCACGGCGGGCGACCTGGGCGGCGCCGTCCAGCAACCAGGTGCGGGCATCGGCCGGGGACACGCCGGGCTTGGGCACGCCGGCCCAGAAGGACATGGCGTCGGCGCCGGTGTCGGCCGCAACCTCCAGCGCGCGGGATAGGAACTCGACCCGGCGGGCGCGGCCGGCGGGGTCGGCGGTCAGCAGGGTCGGCTCGTGCTTGGCGCGGGGGTCGAGCAGGAAGCGGGCGCCGGTCTCCACGACGCAGCCGAGGCCGAGCGTGCGCAGCTGGGTGGCCAGGCGGCGGCGGGCCTCGGGGAAGTCGGGCGCGAAGGGGTCGAGGTGGTGAATGTCCAGCGTCAGCGCCACGCCATCGTAGCCCGCGTCCGCGATCAGGCCCAGCGCGTCGTCCAGCCGGTGGTTGGCGGCGCCGTTGGTGTTGTAGGCGAAGCGGAGCGCGGTCACGGGCGCTCCATCGAAAGGGGCGCGCTGTGGACCTCCGGCTCGCGGTAGAGCGGATATAGCGCGCCCACGATGCGGTCCACGGCGGCCACGTCCAGCCAAGCTGGGCCGCCCAGCGCGGCCTCGGCCGCCTGCGTCAGGCGCACCGGCGCGGCACCCGGCGGCGGCGGGCCAAGGCCGGCGAGCGGGCTGCCGCGCTCCATCAGCTTGCGGACGCCGCGGGCGCCGATGCGGTGGTAGCTCATGGTCTCGACCTCCAGGCCCGGCACGACCGCCTTCACGACGTGGACGTCCTTGGCGCCGGGTGGGGAGAAGTCGAAATACAGGATCTCCATGCCGGCGTCGGCGAAGCGGCGGTGCAACTCCTGCACCAGGCCGGTGCCGGACAGCGGGCCGTCCCAGGTCGGAAGCTCGTCGAAGCGCTGCGTGGTGCGGCGGGACAGCACGGTGTCCGCCAGCAGGGCCTTGAGCGCGGGCTGGTCCAGGCGCAGCCACTCCTTCATCGCAACAAGGCTGCGACCCTCTTCCCCGCCGAGAGTGTGCAGGGCGCGGAAGCGGTCGAGGTAGTCCGGCGGCGTGACGCCGGCGATGTCGGACAGCGGGGCGTGGCTGAACACCTTGCGGACGCGGGCGGCGGCGAACTCGAACACTGCCTTGCGGAGCGCATGCTCGCGGTCCAGCGACGCGGCCTCGCCGCAGGCGGTCACCATGATGGGGTAGGCGGCGGGGGTGCCGTCGTCCTCTGCGCCGACGCAATAGACGTTGGCGGTGCCGAACTCGGTGGTGGCGAACTTGGGGATGACCTCGATGCCCAGGACGCGCAGGCGGTCCAGTAAGGCGCGGGTGCGCGGGTCGCGCGGGCCGTCGCCCCCGCCTACACCAAATTCGAGGGCGATGCCGCGGTCCATGGCGCGGAAGCCCAGGCCGTTGCCGTCGCGTTGCAGCAACTCAAGCAGGCCGTGGCCGACCGCGAAGTCCAGCGTCGGCCCGGCGCCCAGGCCGTTGGTGATGGGTGTCGTGAACGGCTCGTAGCCCGGCGTGAGGTCGCCGACCGAGCAGGCGGCGATGTCTATGGGCAGCCACACGGTCTCGCCGCCGGGCCAGCGGCGGGCAGGCACCCATTCCAGGGTGGTGCCGCCGTCCACGGGGCTGCCGGCGGGCAGGCAAAGGGTGAGCGGGTCGGCGACGCCGCGCGGGCCGACTTCGGCCAGCAGGGCGTCGTAGGTCGCGGTGCGCCGGGGCAACTGATGGATTTGCACGGCGGAGTGGACGGCCTCCGCCAACTCGCCGGTCGTGCCGATGATGGCACCGTCGTCATCCACGCCGTAGCCGACGCCGTGCGGGACCACGCCGTGCCAGCGCGTGCCGTCGGCGTTGAGGAAGATGGCGTTCCAGCAAGCGACGCCGGTGCGGTCGAGCGGGGACAGCGCGAACAGCTCCACCCGGCCCGGCGGCATGGAGGCGATGTAGGCCGCAGCCGCGCCGGGCAGGTTCGGCGGCAGGTGGTGCTGGGGGGCGATGCTGTTCATAAGCGGGGTCCTGCCCCCTCTCCCTCCGGGAGAGGATTGGGGTGAGGGGGTCTTGGGGCACGGTCCCGTCCAACCAGGGATCGTGCGCTATCGGCGCTGCCAGTGCCCCGATCCGCAGCCAAGGCCCCCTCACCCCGGCCCTCTCCCGGGGGGATAGGGAGAAGAGGCCCTGGCGGCTTGGCTTGGGCCTGGGCGCGCAGCACCAGGTCCATCACATGAAGGTCGTGCGTGCCGGTGAATGGGAAGGACCCCTGCCCCAGCACGGCGTCGGCGAACGCCTCGACTTGACTCATGAAGGGCGAGCGGTCTGCGCCGGGCACCGGCACCGGCTCGGTCACGCCGGTGGCGGCGTCTATGAAGTCCAGGGTGCCGCCGGGGGTTTGGCCCATCGTGTCCGTGGCGACGGCCATGCCGGCGGTGCCAACGACCTCCAGCCGGCGGCGCGGCAGGGTTTCCGGGCAGTTGTAGGCGACGTGCATCTGCACCATGACGCCGGAGCGCGAGCGGGCCATTAGCAGTGCCCCGTCCTCGACACCGTAGCGGTGAACGCGGGCTTGGCCGATAGCGGCGATGTCGGTCAGGCCCTCATTGAGCAGATAGCTCGATAGGTCCAGGCCGTGCGGGGCCAGGTCCATCAGCGCGCCGCCACCGGCCCGGCGGGGGTCAATGCGCCAGTTGTCCTGGGATGCGCCGTCGCCGGCCCAGTCCGCCGGCAGCCAGCAGGCATAGACGATGCGTATGGCCGTGACCGTGCCCAGCCGTCCCTCGGTCACCATCGCGGCCAGCGTGCGGTGGGCGGCGTGGAACCGCTGGTAGAAGGCGGTCGCATATAGCACGCCGGCGGCGGCGCAGGCGTCCACCATCGCCTTGGCGTCGGCGAGGGTGGTGGCCATCGGCTTCTCGCACAACACGGGCAAGCCGGCGCGGGCCGCAGCCTCCACCAAGGGGCGATGCACATGATTGGGGGCAGCGACATAGACCGCTTGCAGGCCCGGCGTGGCCAGGAAGGCATCCAGCCCGGCATGGGCCGGGGCGCCGAACAATGCGGCAGCCCGTTGCAGGCTGGCAGGGTCGGGGTCGTGCAGCGCGACGATGCGGCCATTGGCCGACGCCTGCATTGCCGGGCCCACGTAGTCGCGCGCCACCCAGCCGCAGCCGGCGATGCCCCAGCCAAGCTTGTTCATTACCATTGCACCGGCAAGTCCAGCAGCACTCGGCGACGGGCCATGTCGTCCACTTCTTCGCTCTCGCCGGCGACCGCGGCCGGCGAACACCCGAGCCTGACGGGATAGGTGACGAGGGAGCCATATTCGCGCTCATACCGCTCGGACGGCCAAACGACATAGCGGCCCTCCTGGACAAACCCATGCCGCTCGGCGACCGGGACGACGTAGTGATCCCTGTACAAAGGGTTGAGCCTGAGTTCCGTCCCCGGCGACGGCATGGCCACGCCGCCCACCACCGGCCGCGGCGCCCCAGCACCAGAGGCGATCGCGATGGCCGGCGCATCCGCCAACGCCCCGGCGCTGGCCGGCACGGGTGCGCGGGCCTGAACCAGCGCCGTCGTCAATTCACGGTCGTCATACAGCAGCGGCGCATCGAACAAGGCGGCATACTCCGCCGGAGGAAGCGGGCTGCCCGAGGACAAGTTGTCCACCAGCGCGTTGTGGGCATGGCCCACCAGTACGGTGCCTCGCCCGGCGACACGGCGCATCTCCGCCGCGACGTGCGGCTTCGCCGGCAAGAAGTAAAAGGCGTCATGACAGAACACTGCATCGGCGAAACCGTCCGGCAGGGGCCAGGGTGCCGAGGCGTCGAAGCAGACCAGCCCGGCATCCGGGGCCACGTAGCGCCGGGCCAGCCAGAGCTTGGAGAACACGATGTCGCCGCCAACCGCATTGGCACCGGCGCGCGCGAACTCCCGCAGGTAGTGCCCGGCCCCGCACCCCAACTCGAATATCCGGCCGCCTGTCCAGTGCGCCTCCGCCAAAGCCAAGCCGGACATGAATGTCGGGTCTGACCAGCGATGGGCGAAGTAGGTGGCGACGGGACCAAAGGCCAACAGCTCCATCGCCTCCCGGAATGTCTCGTAGCCGTTGCTGACAAGCTTCTGCCGTGCGGCCTCGTCCGGTGGCGGCGTGCGCGCCCAGTTGTCCTGGTCTCCCAGCAGCAGCACCAACGCCGCCCTGAAGTCGCCCGCATCCAAGGCTTCCAGCGCCGCGTCGGCCAAGGCGCGGCGGTCAGCGCGCAAGAAGGGTATTCCCTCCAGCACCGGCCAGCGCTCGTCGCCAGCCGCCAGCGCATACGGGCCGGCGGGGGCCAACGTGCGGCCTGTTACGGGACTGCGGAGCGTGCCGCCGGTCCAGGCCGTCACGGCCAACGCTTCATGGTAGCTGCGCGTCCCGCAACACCGCTTGATGGAATGCTTGAGTCGGCCCGCCGTGGACCAGGTCCATGTCGTCCAGCGCCTGGTCCACCGTGAACCGCGCAACCTGGTCGTAGTGCCGCATCTGCAGCACCCGGTCCATCACGTCGGCAGCGTGGAACGCCTGACCCACAGGGGTGGAGGCGTCCGGGATGTGCGCCAAGGCTGACGCCACCGTGCCGCGCAACAGTTCCGGCAGGGTTGCCAGTTCCCGTTCGAACAGGCGTTGCAGGATCGGGGTCAGGTGCTCACCCAACAGGATCTCACCGGCAAAGCCGCTGTCTGGCAGGACCGCGTTGTGCAGATGGTGCGCCATGCCGGCCAGGAAGGCGGTCGCCGGGTCGGCACTGTAGCGGGGTGCGAGCGCCGCGGCCAGGACAGCGACGACAAGGCAGTGGTCGCCGTGGCCCTCCGGTGGTTCCAATACGATGCGGGGCTTGCCGGGGCAGGTTGCGCCCGCGCGGGGCTGGCAGATCAGGGCTTCGGCAAAGGCCGGTGCGGGACCTGGGTGGTACGGTTGACCAAGGTGCCGCTTCAATGCCGTGCAAAGGGCGGGGTCAACCGGGCCGGCGACCTCATAGAACGAGCGCGAGAGGATGGCGTCGGCGTCGGCGCCGTGGACGCCCACATCGGCCATTACGTCCCGGCTGATGCCGCCAAGCCGCGCCGCGGCAAGGGCGTCGGCGGTGGACTGCAAGGCGACTAAGGCCGGGTTCTGGCCGGCGAGCAGCGCCGCCCAGCCGCGGCGAAACATGCGGCTGGCCAGGCTGTCCGGGCTGGAGGCGTCCCGGACACGTTTCAGGTCGCACAGCTCGACTGCCAGCGGGACCATGGTGGACAGGCCAGCTGGCTGGGGCGCGGCGTCACGGACAAGGTTGGCTGCAATGTCCATCAACTACGGCCTTCAAGCCCCGTCACTGGAGGGAAACGCAACGGTGCGGACAATCCAGGGCAGCAAGTCTGACGCCTGCTGCCCTGGATTGCCGCGCCGCAAGCGGCTCGCAATGACAGGTAATCGGTGGACACGTATGCCGGACCTTAGCCGCCTGGATCAGGCGGCAAGCCAGTCCAGCAACACGCGCTCCTGCACGGGGAAGCTGTGCTCCTCCCGCTTGCCGGCTGGGGTCATCGGCGCCTTGAAGAACAGGCCAAGCTGCTCCTGGATGCCGCCGTCGCCGCGCTGGCGCGCGAGGTCCAAGACGCGGGCGATCTCGATCACCAGCGGTGCCGCAAGGATGCTGTCTCGGCACAGGAAGTTGACCTTGATCTGCATCTTCTGGCCGAGGAAGCCCACGAGATCAATGTTGTCCCAGGCTTCCTTGTTGTCGCCGCGAGGCTTGTAGTAGCGGATGTCCACGATGTGGTCCTCGACGGGATAGCCGAGGATGTCGTCGAGAACGCTGCCCTTGGTGTTCAGCTTGCTTTGCAGGCTGTCCTTGTTGTTCAGCGCCAGGCCGTCGCGGTTGCCGAGGATGTTGGTGCTGAACCAGCCCTCGACATACAGGCTGCGGCTGCGGAAGGCCGGGGCCAGCACGGTCTTGATGAAGGTCTGGCCGGTCTTGCCGTCCTTGCCCGCCACGGGGACGTTGCGCCGGGTGGCGAGCGTCGTCAGCGCCGGTACGTCGGCGGCTAGGCTGGGGGTGAAGTTGCCGTAGGGCACGCCCTCCATGATGGCAGCATACGCATAGAGCATGGCCGGGCTGATGGCGGGGTCGCTGCTGTCCAGGCCTTTCTCGAAGCCTTCGACGCTATGCAGCGCAGCGGCGCCCTGGTCGGGCCAACGCTCGACCGACGCGAGGTTAATCATCACGGCGTTCTCAATGCCGGAGGTCTCGCGGTAGCGGCGGATATCGTCGCGGATGCGGTCCACGGCCTCGCGGTGGGACTTGGCGACGACCTTGTTGCCGCCGTCCACGTTCTTGCAGAAGTCCAGGCTGCCGACGGCGGGCCAGGGCTTCATGGCAGCCAGGGCCGGATCAACCAGCTCGGACTGCTCGCGGTCCAGCACGCGGTGTTCGCGGACGGCGCTGCTCAGGTCCTCACCGTGCAAGTCCCAGCCGGCGAAGTGCAGGTTGCGGTAGGCAGCTATGCCCGGCGCGCCGACACCGGCCAGCGGCAGGCCCGCCATGTCGTTGGAGCCAGCACGGAGCATCTCGATGCCCGCTGCTGCCGTGGTGGCGACGGCGCCGCCGAGTCCCACCACAAGCACACCCACGCGTCGCCCGGTGGCAGACACGTCCAGCCCGGTATCAGGCATCAGGATTTCTCTCGTTTGTTGATCGCCGCACAAGGGCCGCGGCAGGCGGAGGAAGCATATAAGATGGACTGCAAACTGGTCATGGTAAGATGGTCCCTAGCGGACCTGACTGCTCCGACCAACTCACGGACCCGTGATCTCAGCCCGATCCCGGCCACACCATGATGTGTAAGCCCCGGATATGGCGGGATTGGGGCATCATTTCCGCCCTTAAACCTATTGTCCGCGGCCGCGGTCTATATCGCGCATATCCGACCCGCGCTCGCCATCTTCGGGATCGGTGTCGGACAGGCCGTCCATGTTTACGGAGTGGTCGCCGTCGGCGGCCAGCACTTCCCGCTCACGTTGGCCAACGGTGCGGTCCACCACATAGATCTCGTGCAGCCCTTCGCTCTCGGCTACCTGCCCGGCAGCCGTGACGGCCTCGTCCAGGGTCATCGGCGTGCCATCCGGACGCATCGGGCGCACGGCCTCGCCGCGGCCAGGTGCGCCGGTCAGCAGGATTTCGGTGTGCGTGTGGCGGGGGTCGTCCTCATCCAGGCGGTGCATGACGACGACCCGGCGCCCGCCCTCCGGCAAGGGGTCGTGCGGATCAAGGCGGTGGATTTCGGGCATGTGACGCGGGTCCTGCGGCTGCTAGTAGGGACTTCAACGGCCCGCGTGGGGCGGGGTTCATTCCATGCCCCAGGAAAGCTGGAACCGGCCCCACCGCCCGGCGTTGCGATAGCTAACCCGGCAGCAACGATTCGGGAACGGGGGAGGGCAGCATGTCCGGCACAGCGTCCACGCAGGGTTCGGCGTCCGGGAGCCGAACGCCGGGGATCGAGGCGCAGACCATCGGCATTTTCCTGCGCCGGATGATGCCGTTGCTCGGGTTGATGTACCTGATCGCCTACGTGGACCGGCAGAACGTCAGCTTTGCCAAGCTGCAGATGCTGGACAACCTGCATATGAGCGAGGCAGCCTACGGCCTTGGCGCTTCCCTGTTCTTCATCGGCTACTTCCTGTTCGAGGTGCCGAGCAACCTGATCCTCGGCCGTGTCGGCGCGCGCCGCTGGTTTGCGCGCATCATGGTGACGTGGGGGCTGGTGACGACGGCGCTGGCCTACACGAGTGGGCCTGTCATGTTCTACATCCTGCGCTTCCTGCTGGGCGCGTGCGAGGCCGGGTTCTTCCCCGGGGTGCTCTACCTGCTGACGGTTTGGGTGCCGTTCGGGCACCGGGCGCGGATGGTGGGGTGGTTCATGATCGCTTCCGTCGTCGCCAACGCCGTGGGTGCGCCGATCTGCGGCAGCCTGCTCGACCTGGATGGTGCCTTCGGCCTGCGCGGCTGGCAGTGGGTATTCCTGGCAACGGGGGTGCCTGCGGTGTTGATGGGGGTCGTGACTTGGTTCGTGCTGCCAGATGGGCCTGAGAGTGCATCGTTCTTAAGCCCTGCGCAGCGCACATGGCTGCGGGAAACCATTGCACGTGAGGACCAGGCTGGCGGCAAGGTCGCCCACGCCAACCCGCTGACGGCGCTGGGCGACGGGCGCGTCCTATTGCTGGCGTTCACATTCGTGGGCTTCCCGCTGGCTGCCTACGGACTGAGCTATTGGTTGCCGACGGTGGTGAAAGGCTTCGGCGTCAGCAACACGGTCAATGGCTTCATCAATGTGCTGCCCTGGCTGGTGACGGGCGTTGCCTTGTGGTGGCTGCCACGGCACAGCGAGCAAACGGGGGAAAAGACTTGGCACATCGTGCTGCCCGTGGCGCTGGGCGCGGCGTGCCTGGTAGGCAGCGTCGTGGTGTCTGGGGACGGCGCATCGTCCAACGTGCTGCGTTTCGCGCTGCTGTGCGTGGCGGCGGCGTGCATCTTTTCCGCCCAGCCTATCTTCTGGACGTTGCCGAGCAGCTTCCTGCGCGGCAGCAGCGCCGCGGCAGGGTTGGCGGTGATCAACGCGACAGGCAACCTGGGCGGGTTCGTGGCGCAGAACGTGGTGCCCTGGATCAAGGACAGGACGGGCAGCACCTTGGCGCCGATGCTGTTCCTGGCGGGGTGCCTGGCGTTTGCCGGATTGATGATCTTTGTCGTGCAGGGCGTATTGGGCCGGGCGGCCCGGCCCAGTGCGATGCCTGCTGAATAGAAGGGACACGGTTCATGGATGATGGTTTGCACCAGGGCGATGGCATCTCCGGCAAGCACGGCGCAGCGCGCGCGTTAGCCGAGCAGGCGCTGGCGGCCCAGACCCGTGGTGACAAGGACGAGGCGGACCGGCTGTTCGCCGAGGCCGACCGGGTGGACCCGGCAGCAGTGATCGCAGTGCTGCAGGAGCGTGCAGGGGAGATAGGGCCTGGCGGCGCCTCCGACACGCCACAGGACGACGAGGAGATCGCGGCGATGTCGCGGACGGTGGAGCCAGGTTCGGCCGCGCCGTCCCGCGCCGGGGTTTCGGGCCGGGGCAGCGGGGCGGACACCGAGGGGCAGTAGCACGGGCACCAGCAGGGAGCCGGCGAGCGGGCCGGCTCCCCGGACCGGAGCTAGCGATGCCGTGCCGGCGCACTTGGCACCGCAAGCGGACCGTTGAAACCGGGCATCCCGGACGGCATATCGCAGCCGCCGCAACAATCTCGGAGCCTGCCTGTCCCATGAGCGACGCCACCACCGACCAAGCCGTCCCCGGGCGCCCTGCCGTCGAGAAGCACGAGTTCAGCGCGGAGGTCGGACGCCTGCTCGACCTGGTGGTCCACTCCCTTTACTCTGAGCGCGAGATCTTCCTGCGTGAGCTCGTCGCCAACGCCGCCGACGCCACCGACCGCCGCCGGTTCGAGGCGCTGACCCAGCCGGCGCTGGGCGCGCCGGGCGGTGCCCGGGTAGGAATCATCCCGGACAAGGCCGCCCGCACCATCACCATCGCCGACGACGGCATCGGGATGAGCAAGGAGGAACTGGCCGCCAACCTCGGCACCATCGCCCGGTCCGGCACCCGCTTGTTCGGGGCTGAGGCCGCCAAGGCCAAGCCGGACGAGAAGGTGGACCTGATCGGCCAGTTCGGCGTCGGCTTCTACAGCGCCTTCATGGTCGCCGACCGCGTGGAGGCCACCAGCCGCCGCGCTGGGTCCGACGAGGCTTGGACCTGGGCCAGCGAGGGTGCCGGCGCCTATACTCTGGCCCCTGCCGAGCGCGACCGCCCCGGCACCACCGTCACCCTGCACATGAAGGCCGACGCCGACGAGTTCCTGGAGCCGATCCGGTTGCAGACCATCGTCAAGAAGTGGGCCGACCACATCACCGTCCCGATCACCATCGCGGACGGCGGCGAGGACAAGCCGGCGAACGAGGGCACGGCCCTGTGGCGCAAGTCCAAGGCCGAGGTGACGGAGGAGCAGTACAAGGACTTCTACCGCCACCTCGGCAACATCTTCGACGACCCCTGGGCCACGCTGCACTGGCGGGCAGAGGGCGCGCTGGAGTTCTCGGCGCTGCTGTTCGTCCCCGGGATGAAGCCGTTCGACGCCGTGGAGGGTCCGCGTGAAAGCCGGGTGCGCCTGCACGTGCGCCGCATGTTCATCACCGACGAGGCCGGGTTGCTGCCGCCCTGGCTGCGCTTCGTGCAGGGCGTGGTGGACACCGAGGACCTGCCGCTGAACGTCAGCCGCGAGATGCTGCAAGCCACCCCCGTGCTGGCCCGCATCCGCAAGGCCGTGACCGGGCGCGTGATGTCCGAACTGAAGTCCCGTGCCAAGGATGCCGCCGAGACGGATGGGACCGACAAGGACGGGGCCGACTACGCCAAGCTGTGGGAGAACTTCGGGTTTATCCTCAAGGAAGCTGTGTGGGAGGACAGCGAGCACCGGACGGAGGTCGCCGGGTTGATGCGCGTGCGGTCTTCCACGCAGGAGGGGCTGACTGGCCTGGACGCCTACGTGGCGCGGATGAAGCCGGGGCAGGATGCGGTGTATTTCCTGACCGGTGACGACGCGGACGCGATGGCGCGCTCCCCGCAGCTTGAGGGCTTCAAGGCCCGGGGCGTCGAGGTGCTGCTGCTGACCGACCCGGTGGACAGCTTCTGGCCGGACCGGCTGCGCGAGTGGGAGGGCAAGCCGCTCCGCAGCGTGACAGCCGGGGCCGCCGACCTGTCGGGGATCGAGGCGGAGGCACCGCCGGAGGGCGAGCCGGCCGACCTGGCCAAGCTGCTCCCGGCGTTGCAGGCGGCGCTGGGCGATGCGGTGCGGGAGGTGCGCGCCACCGACCGGTTGGTGGACAGCGCCGTGGTGCTGGCCGCCGGCGGCTACGGACCGGACCTGCAGATGCAGCGCATGATGCGCCGCCATGGCAAGACCGGGATGGGCGGCGCGGTGCTGGAGGTGAACCCGCGGCACCCGCTGATCCGATCCCTGGCCACCCGCGCCGATGCGGACGGCGACGTTGCGGAGGCCGCGCATACCCTGCTGGACCTCGCCCGCGTGCAGGACGGTGACATGCCGGCAGACCCGGCGGCGTTCGCGCGCCGGGTCACGGCGGCGCTGGCAGCGGTGGGGTAGGTGCGAAGTGCCCGGGGCGGGGCCGGCCCTTGAAGCCGTTCCTGCCCCGTCTCGACTTGCGACCTTCGATCCCAAGCAGTGCGTCCAGCGGCATGGTCAGATTCGTTGAACAGCGGGGTGGGTACACTCAGTAACCCCTGACACCAACGCGATATCCAAATTGCCCCTGTAGCCAAGGCTTGCGAGTTCTTGTCGCGATACCAAGGCGCGGACCAGGGGCGCCAAACCGGTTCCGGCTGACTGGAAGGCATCCTGCGCAGCCTGAGCCTCGGTCGAGCAGGAGCAGAAGGCAGCGCAGGAGCGAAAAGGTGGGATAGCGTTACGGAGCTGTTTCCTTCCCCTGTACCAATTCAACGTCGTTTGCGATTCCCTTTACAGAGGCGTCCAGTGGCGGATAATACCGGCCCGCACAAGTTTTGACCCGCTTGCCCCGGCTGCCAAGGGCAGGCCGAGCCGCGTCGGCACCAGATCAAGACTTGTGCGGACTGGTATAACCTGATGTGCAATCAGGAGCCGCTTCTGAGATCAGGAAAACTCGGTCGCGTCACCTTTGCGGGTTAGGTAGTCGCCTGATACGGATTTGAGGATCACGCGGCCAATGGTGTCATCCCTGCGCTCCTGCACGGGGCGCACGACTATGCCTTCGCGAATGTGTACGCCACCGCCAACGACGGTTTTGCCGTCCGTGTGCTCAATCATCACAGCCCGCGAGAACGGGCCACGGTAAAGCACTGGCAGGCGGTCAACCCTTAGCTGGGCGACCGCTTCCGTAAGGGCATCGGCGTCAAGCCACACCCCGTCCTCGTGCATATCGAAGGCGGCGAACCGTTTATCCTTCCGTCCATAAGCGAGGTCCTGTACCCCGGCTCCATAGACCTCTCCCAGCACATGCACCACCTGGCCCGGAAAGGCGTTGCGGATGCAACTGTGCATGTCCAGTCTCGCAGACGCCTGAACGTAAAGGTTGCTGGCGTTGGCAGGCGAGTCTTTGAACACCAGCCCTTTCGCGCCCAGGCCCTTGGAGTAGATCAGGCCATCGCCGCCGAACATCTCCGGGTTGTCCAGCCCCGGCACGACGGCGATGCCGCAGAATGTGCCGTGCGCCTTCTCGACCATCTCCACCATCTCGCCGTCCCGCAATACGTCCGGGAACGCCTTGAAGTTCTCGATGTCATAGCGGATCGGCAGCCCGAACAGCGCGGCCACCTCGCCATCCATGTGAGCCGGGATGGGTGGTTCATATCTCACGACGCCCAAAGCCGCTGCCATGTCGTCGCCCTCGCTGGCAGCGGCGGGCACGTCGGCATGGAGGATGCCCTGGCTCAAGCAGCCGCGCAGCTTCACGGCCTTGACGCGGTTCCTGGCGCTGCCCGCTAGCTTGCCAGTCAGGCCAAGCGCCTCGATCAGCCCGTCAGGCAGCACGGCTGCTTCCGGCAAGTAGATCGCGCGGTCGCCGGGCTTGAAAGCGCCTTTGCGGATGACGGAACGGTAGTCGCCGATCACTGCAAGCTCGATGGCATCGGCATTCGGAATGGATTCGATGGCGCGGATGCGGACAACAGGGGCAGCAAACGTGGACATGTCTTTTTCCAAATCCTGAGGTCACCTGGAACGGGTATTGGTAGAGGTGTGAGCGCTTCTTATGCTGCTGGAGCAGCAGGGCGAGACAGGAAAGGTGTGATGGCCTAGACAGGCGAATGGTCTGAGCGGTCGGATTCGAACCGACGTTCTCCGCATTCCAAGTGCGGCGGATTAACCAGGCTTTCCCACGCTCAGGCGTGAGAACCCGCTTCATAATTCCTGTGCCAGTCGCCTGACGAGGACCATGACGTTGGCGAGGACGAAGAAGCCGAGGGCTGCATCGTCGGTTGTTTCGTGGTCGCGGGCCAGTCTGCGGCATCGGCCGGCGTGGGCGAATGTGCGCTCGACCACCCAGCGGCGTGGCTGGACGGTAAAGCCTTTCTGCCCAGGCTCGGCGCTGACGACCGTGACGGCGACGGCGGTGGCAGTCCCCACGCGCGGCCCGGCATAGGCGCTATCGGCGAAGCACCGCTGCAAGAAGGGCCAGGTCTCGCGCGAGGCGCGCAGCAGCGCGATGCCGCCGTGGCTGTCGTGCAAGGACGCGGGCGAGACGGCGGCGCCGAGCAGGCGCCCGCCGGTGTCCACAAGGGCGTGGCGCTTGCGCCCGACCACCCGACGGGCTGGGTCATACCCGCGCGGGCCTGCGACGCCCACCGTGCCTGAGCGCGCGGCCTGGGCGTCCATCACGGCCGCGGTCGGAAACGGGTCGCGCCCGGCACAGGCCCGGTCCAGCGCGGCAAGCACCCGCATCATCGTCTCGAACACGCCTGAACGGGACATGCGCAAGAACCAGCGATGCACCGTGCCCGGCGGCGGAAACTCGTGCGGCAGGTGCGCCCAGGCGCAGCCGGTGCGCAGCACGTAGAGCACGCCGTCAAACACCAGGCGCATGGGCCAGCGCCGGGGCCGGCCCACCTTGGCAGGTGCCGGCATGAAGGGCGCGACGACGGCCCACTCCTTGTCGGTCAGGCTTGTTGCGTAGGGAACGGCATCGCGGGCAAGCTGCGCGCGGGCGGCGGGGGTCCACATGGGCGGCCTCGGAAGCTTCGAACACTCCCGAAACGCACAGGAACCGCCGCCGCTCACCCTACCCTTGAGCCACCGTCAGAGATTATGAAGCGGGCTCTAAGATCACCTGCTTCAAAACGAC
>Ga0123339_10000864_pt1 | contig 21768 bp, 25 predicted proteins | sample lystaG_FD_89956 | JGI IMG/M metagenome (GOLD analysis project Ga0123339, IMG submission 89956) | Glacier valley bacterial and archeal communities from Borup Fiord, Nunavut, Canada, to study Microbial Dark Matter (Phase II) -... | ecosystem: Environmental > Aquatic > Freshwater > Ice > Glacier ...
ACTGGTTAAAATATTTCGAAGAAATTTATGGCACTATGTATAATATATTTAAAAAAGATTTTAGTGATTTAGATAGAAATAATAGTTTAGGTGACTATGATTTTACGATAGATGATTTAGAATATACTTTATAAAACACGTGCGGAAGGAAACTTAAAATGAAATTTAGTTTAAATATGACAAAATTAATAGAAGGAATATACGATTTAAACATAGAGAAAGATTTATTAAATAATATATTTAAAACTGATATTAACATAATACAAGGGTCTGTGCAAGAGACACAAAATTTTTATAATTATGTAAAACAATTAAAAATAAATAAATATGAATTTAAAAATTTACCTGATAAAATATTTATACAGACAGCAAATATTCATAATGAAGGAGTATGTATTAAAAATTACTTAAAAAGTTTATATGATGAGATAGAGATTAAATTATTAAAGATATTTGATATATTAAACAACTATAGTAAAATAGAGAATAAAATGTTTAATGTTAGGGTAGATGGGGATGTTCTATTCGAGGGAACAATACCACAAATTAATATAGTTGTGTTTAGCGGTTCAAATTCATTAAATAAATTAATAACAATTATAATGGCAGCTGAAACGTTAAAACCAGAAACAATAAAACAATTTGATGATTACAATATGTTTTATAATATATCATTATTTAATATAGGATACTCAAAAGAAAAAATGAAATTATTAGAAAATCATTTAAAATCACTAAATAATTTAAGAAAATTAGATATATTTAAACCTCTAATGAGGATTGATACAAAAGAAAAAGATTATATATTAAAAAATTGGAGCTATGAATTTACGGAAGATGAATTAAAGTTTATATTGGAGTTAAATAGACAACAGGGAGTTATTTAAATATAATAAACAAGGTGATACGACTTAATAGCAGGTGAGTAAAGGACTAGAATTAAAAACTAGTTTTTTATTCATTTAAATATAAAATTAGGCACAAGGAGAAATACAAAAAAATGGGAAATACAAAACAAATAAATATAACAAAAAGACCAAGTAAAGAAGAATATTATTTATTGTTAGCAGAAGTAGCACAAAGTAGAGCATCATGTTTACGAAGAAGTTATGGGGCAGTAATAGTAAAAAATGACAGACCAATTTCAATAGGGTATACAGGGCAAGTTACTGGAGAAGAAAATTGCATAGATAAAGGAACGTGTTACAGACAAGAACAAGGAATACCAAGTGGGCAGAGATATGAAGTGTGTAGGTCATTACATGCTGAATGGAACGCAATAATGAATATAGGTAGAGACGCTTGTAAAGGGGCTACTATTTATATAGTGGGAAAAGACACTAACAATAAAGAATATGTAAACGCAGTGCCTTGTGAAATATGTAAAAAACTAATAAAAGAGTCTGGAATAAATAGGGTGGTATATAGAAATTCAGAGGGGTTTACGGAAGAACTAAAAAATCAAGTTTATGGAGGATAACATGAAAGAAATAAAAGGATTCGCAGGATTTGGCAACAAAGAAGAAGATGTTAAAAAAGAAGAACTTGATAAAGATATACAAGAAGCAAATGTGTACGTAGTAAGCGGTCAGATATATAAAGATTTAGAAACAGCTAAGAAAGCTGACGCAATAAATGATTTAGGGACAATAGTAGAAGATATGTTTTATCTTGGAATTAATATAGGTGGTATGATGGATGAGATACTAGAACATAAAGACGTGTTAATAGAAGTATTACAAAGGATATAATAGGAATACAACAAGGAAAATTAAAAATTTTAAAAAGTTAATAATGGATTTTGAGGGATTTAAATAGGGTTTAAAATGATTTTAAGTTAAGATTGAATTAGGGTATTAAAAGAGATTGAATTGATTAAATAAAATAGGTTAGTGAGTTTTGGAGAGGTTTTAAAGGGTTAAGTTTTAGAGAATTAAGTAAATTAAAATAGACAGAAAAAGGATAGTCATACAATTTGACACTAAACTATAAGATAAACAAATGAAGAAAATATCAAGAAATGCATAATAAATTTAAACTTGGGAGATAAGGAAATGGTAGAAGATAAAATAGTACACGATGGATATTTAAAAGTTATAAATAGAAAAGTTAACAATATAGAAAGAGAAATAATTCATCAAGAACCTGCTGTAGCAGTAGCAGTATTGAATGAAAATGAAGATAAGATGTTATTGGTAAGACAGTACAGAGCAAGTATATGTAAATATACTTGGGAAATACCAGCAGGAATGATGGATGTTGAAGGTGAGACAACTAAAGAATGTATGATTAGAGAATTAGAGGAAGAAGCAGACATATATGTAAATCCTAGAGATTTGGGATATGAGGGAAGTTATTATCCAAACATAGGAGTATCAGACCATGAACTACATTTATTTTCAGTGATAGTAAGTGAGTTAGAAAATAATTACAAAGTAAATGATACAGACGTAGAAGAAGTGAAATGGTTTACGTTTAATGAAATACAAAATATGATAAACGAAAGAGAAATAGTTGATGGTAAAACAATATTATTATTTTATAAATTACAATAAATAAAACAACATAGATAAAGATTAATGTATAAATAGTACTATGGTTAGATATGTATTTAACAGGAATTAAACTAATAACTAAATGACATACTAGTAAGTATGTAAAATGAAAAATTAAGGTATTTTGAATAAACTTAATTATTTAACTAGATACGTTAATATAATAAAGAGTGAATTATTTACACATAATGGTAGATATTAATAGTAAAATTTTAAAATTTAAAAGGATGAATTATGCAAATAAATGTAATAAATAAATCAAACCATAAATTACCAAAATATGAGACAAAAGGTTCAGCAGGATTAGATTTAACAGCAAATATAGACAAACCATTAAAATTAAAAAGGTTTCAAAGAGTATCAGTACCAACAGGAATATTTATGGAAATTCCAGTGGGATATGAAGCACAAGTAAGAGCAAGAAGTGGATTAGCTATTAACCATGGTATATCATTAGTAAATGGCATAGGAACTATAGATAGTGATTATCGTGGTGAGGTAAAAGTAATACTTATAAATCTAGGAAAGAAGAAGTTTATGATTAATCCTGGAGATAGAATAGGTCAACTAGTATTTGCAAAATGTGAACAAGCTGAGTGGTTCGAGGTAGAAGAATTAAACAAAACAGAGAGAGGGCCTGGGGGAATGGGTCACACAGGAATTAAAAAAAACTAAATATATGAAGGACAGCATAGCATACACATCAGATATTAATATGACATTATGACTTGATAAACAATTTAAATAATGAAACATATAATATAAATATAGATGGATATAACTATGGAACAAGGTGATGAAAATACAAACAGTTACAAAAAGAGACAAAGTATAAGAAGTAAGATGATTATAAGCATTGTAATATCAATGATGATTGTAATGCCTATAATAGGTGGAGTATTTAATGTTGTAGTATCTAAAAACTTCAGAGATATGCAAGAACAGATACTTCAAAAGGAGACACTTAATTTAAGTGGTAAATCAGAACAATTTTTCAATAAGTACATAGACATAATGGAACAGGCAGCAAAGGATAAAACTGTAAAAGATTTTATTTTACGAACAGAATCCAGGAATGACATGAATACAGTAGAAGGTATAGGTGAAATTTTTGGATTGATGAAAGACATAGGTTAATTAGGAGGAGATACTCTTTTATGTATATACGTGGCTGAAGCAAGCCCTGTATATTTTATAGATTCAGTTGAAGGGTTATTTGTACCTGAAGAAGGTTTTGATTTAATTAGTTGGAAACAGTGCATTAATAGGTAATACAGGGTGGAAAGTAGTTTAAGCAATGCCTGAAAGTGAATATTAATCATCAACTAATAAGTTTATGATATCAATTATATTATCACTTACGCTGATAGGAATAATTATATCAATATTGATATATATTATTAATGGGAAACTGACAGATAAGGTAATAAGAATTAAGAAAATAACAGACAAGTTAGCTGACGGAAACTTAGATATCAAAAGTAATGATGAAATAGAAGATTTAGTATATTCACTAAAAAGATTAGTATGTAGACTAAAATCATATATAACATATATTGATGAAACAACAGTGATACTTAATACCATAGCTGAAGGAAACTTGGTAATAGAGACTAGTCATGAGTTTGATGGTGAGTTTATAAAAATAAAAGAGTCATTAAACAATCAGATAAACCTATTAACAGATATAATGAAAAAAATTAGAAGTGCATCTGATAACATAAATAATTCAGTAAATCAAATAACTGTAAGTACTGGAACGTTGTCACAGGGTGATAATGAACAAGCAAGTGTAATGGAACAGTTATCAGCTGAAATAAGTGAAATATATTATGGTATTGATAAAAACTGTGAATTAGTTAAGAGAACACAAGATGTATTTACGGATATACTAGATTACGTTAACACTGGAAATGATAAGATGAGAGAGTTAATAACTTCGATGGCAGAGGTAGAAAAATCATCTTTAGAAATTGGGGACGTAATACAAGTAATAAATGACATAGATTTCCAAACTAAGATATTGGCATTCAACGCTAATATAGAGGCATCAAGAGCAGGAGATGCAGGCAGAGGGTTTAAGGTGGTAGCAGAAGAAGTTAGAGATTTAGCTAATAAGAGTTCAGAAGCAGCAAAGAGGACAGCTTTACTTATTGATAAGTCTATGAGAACAGTAAAGAAAGGTACAGAGTTAGTAAATAGTACTGGAGAATCTTTAGTACACATAGTAGATAAAGCAAATAACACAAAAGAAATAATGGATGAAATATCTGTTGTATCTGAAAGTCAAGCTATATCAGTAAAACAAATAAAGGATGTTATAGAACAAGTAACGGTTGTAGTGCAAGAGACAGCACATAATGCTGAAGAATGTGCATGTACAGCAGAAGAATTAAACAATCAATCTAATATATTAAATAATATAATGGATAAAGTAAAGTTTAAAGAATAAAGGTAGGAGTTATATGTTGGTATCGTGCCTTATTAAGCATGATACCAACTAAACACATAATATCAATAAATAATGTAATGTGAGGTATGTATATGACATTGATAGATTATCTGAAGTCTCAAAGTAAGAAAAAAAATTAAATAAAATAAAATAACAGAATAGGAGAATGCCCATGAACAAATTTTATAAAACATATTTATATGGTATAATATCATCCGCTATATTAATGAGTGGTATTATGTTATATAAATATAAAATTGAAGTGACATTGTTAAGTTTAACAATAATGTTACTCGGAACAATACTAGAGTTAGTAATACTACATTATTCTCAGAATAAAGGTACATCATTACAGGCACCTTTCTTAGCAATATCTATATTATATTTTAATCCAGCAACATGTGTTATGATAACAGTGATGGCATATGTATTACAGAATATGGCATATAAATTCACAGACGTTGAATCACCATTTAATATCAATATAAAGATAATATTTAATATGTCATCAAGATTATTGTCTATAATACTAACTTATTTTGTAGTGTCAATAGTACCAGAAAATTACATGCTAGTAAAGGTAATGTTGGCAGTTTTAATTTATGTAATCATAAATTTTTCAACTGTATTTATAATAATATATCTAGCAACTAATGAAAAGGTAAAACTACTAAATGACATTGAAGAAATATCATATTACTCGTATGCATCAGTGTTAATAGGAATAATTTTAGTATATGGACATAAAGCATACGGAATAATAGCAATAACTACAGTATTTATGTTTTTGTTGCCTATGCAATCTACTGTATTATCAAGGTCAGCTGAGAAGTCTGTAATAAATTCTATTTATATAGATGCATTAACTAAATTATATAATAGGGCAAGTTTAAATAAAATTTTAGTAGATTACATAAATGAACAGAAGGAATTTACAATCATATTTTTAGATTTCAATAGATTTAAGAGAATTAACGATAATTATGGGCATGATACAGGAGACCAAATATTAATACATTTCGCAAATTCAGTAAGAAAGATTTTAAGAAAGAATGACAAGGTATACAGATTCGGTGGAGATGAGTTTGCACTGATAGTTCCTAAAGAATTTGAAACAGAAGCTGTAATAAGTAAATTAAACTCAATAAAAGATACACTGGTACTGGAATATAGTGGATTTACAATTCCATATTCATTTTCAATAGGGACATATGAATATGAAGGAGAAGAGGGTCAGACGTTAGAGGGCATAATAAATCAAGCAAGTCATAAGATGGAAGAAGACAAAGCTAAGATGCATGCAACAGACGGATTAGAAGGTACATACGTAGACAGTAGATTAATTTAAAAAATAATAAGAAGGAACCAAAAATGGCACAAACACAAGCAGAAAGAGAAGTATATGATTAACACGATAAAGTAATAAAATGTTTATGGGAGTTACATAGAAACGGAGACATTGATGACAAAACTTACAGAGAAATTGACAATGCTATACAGGGTTTACTAGGTGTAGTGTGTATATATTACATAAATAATTAAGTTATAAAAAACAAGGAAATATTAATTACCAACATAAGTTGGTATATAATAAATTATAAAATACAATGAGAGGTAAAGGGTAGAGAAATGGAAGAAATGGTTTTAGCAGCACTTGGAGGATTTATATTTGTAATAATAGGAATAGGTGTAGCAGCTTACGTATTAGCTTCTTTAGGACTTATGAAATTAGCAGAGAACAGAAGGATAGAAAATCCTTGGTTAGCATGGATACCATTTGGTAATTTATTCATACTAGGGAAATTAGTAGGGGACGAGATAGTAGTATTTGACAAACAAATAGACAAGTTAGGATTAGTATTACTTATAGGTTCATTAGTATTATCTGCAATATCGGCTATACCTTTAATAGGCCAATTATTAGCAATAGCATTTTTAGTACTAATTTATATGATATACTACAAATTATTTATGGAGATTAAACCTCAGTCAGCTACATTATATCTAGTATTGTCAATAGTAGTTCCTGGAGCACTAGCAATAATATTATTTATACTGAGTAAAGAAGATACAAACTATGAACAGTATTAAAGTAGGGGATATAATAGAAGTAACAAAAGTATATCCATATGACAAGGATACGAGATTAAAAGTAGGTTGGAAAGGTGAAGTAACTGAAATAGATTTAGGTCAAGAAATAGATGTGATAGCAGCAATAATGGAATATGACCCTCAATATGGTGAAGAAGTACTAAACTTAAGAGAAGACGGTTCTTATTTATTATATATAGAACAAATTAAAGTTATAGATAGTGATTGGAGTGCGTTCACATAATGTTTGATTATAAAGTAACAATTTACGAAGAAGATGATTTGATATCACCTAAAGGCTTAAGAAAAATAAAAATAAAAGATAGTGTAGCAGATGTAGACCACGAAAGAATTAGAGTATATCTAGTGACAACAGAGAAATTAGAAGATATAATTATTAGTTCAAATGGTAAGTACTACTCACCTACAACAGTAAACACAAGGGATTATGTTAAAGACTGGGTTGAAGTAAATTAACAAATATTAAACATTGAAATTATTGAGATATTGGTAAATATAGAAAAATGAAATTGAATTAAAATCCTTCTAAATTTAGAAGGATTTTTGATTTTAACTAATTATATTGACACACCTATAGCAGTAACTAATTTGTAAATAATGGTATTATTAAATTAAATTAATTTATTTTAATTTTTCAATGAATTACTGTGCTTATATAGGTACATTTAATGTAGACTTACGCCTGCATATAAAATAAATGTGACTAGTCTTTAATGAAGTAAGGGAGGTAATTAGTTAAAGACTAAAATGATTAAAGGAAAACTGCTAACCTTATAATCGAAATTAGAAGTTTGAGATACATAATTCAAAATAAACTTCTAAATCTAAATTAAAAGGGAGAAAATGAATGAATAAAAACATAAAATCACTGGGGATAATGTTTTGTTTAGTGGCAATGACATTATTAACAGCATTTGGTATGAATAACGTAGAGACAATTAACTACAAATTAGATGAGATAAGTACTTACGATATTATACCTGAAAAAGGATTGAAAGATGATATTGAGCAACTTAGACAAGAACAATTAGAAATAAAGTATAAGGAAAGTTTACGTGTGACAGAGAGAAAAAGAGAGTTACAAAAAGAACAGGAAGAGAAAGAAAAGAAATTTAAAATTGAACAAGAAGCAGCTAGGAAAAAAGAAGAGGAAAGAATAGCTAAAATTAAAGAGGCTGAAAAAATTATAAGTAGAAGTGGGATAAGAAGCTCTAAAGTACTCGATTTTAAAGTAACAGCATACGATTTATCTTATAATTCTTGCAATAAAGCACTTGACCATCCAAGTTACGGGGTGACAGCAAGTGGGTTTAGTCTTAAAGGGCTGAGTAGACAGAAAGCTATGGCAGTTGCGGCCGACCCTCATATATTACCATTAGGAACAAAATTAAAAATAGAATTTCCTGCAGGATACGAACATTTTAATGGTGTATACACTGTAAGAGATACTGGAAGTGCAGTAAAAGGACACAAAATAGATTTGTTTATGGGTGACTTTGGAACATATGAAACAGACCAAAGTGTTTGGGATTTTGGAGTTAGACATGCTAAAGTAGAAATATTAAATTAGAAAAAAGGATAGGAAAAAGTCATGGATATGGAAGTTATAAAAGAAGTTGAATACATAATAGGTCTAATGAACACTGAACACAAGCAGACATTCGGAAGATTAGAGAACTTATTAATGTGGTTAAAAGATAACAGAAAACAGATGAATAACTTCTATATCGAACATGACTATAAAACCGATAAATATATAATAACATCATACGGTTATGAAATAACAGAAGGAAACATTTTTAAAAATAGACATATAGTAATAGATTGTCTTTACGAACTAATAAATATTTAATAAATTATTTTGAAATCATTTTATTATTACTAATAAGTCATACCTTTTAGTATAAAGAAGTATGATTTTAAATAATTAATATTTAAAATCAGGGTTTATTTTATGAATCCTCCAAGTATTTTAATAATACAGTATAAAACATTAACTTAACTAATAGGCGAGTTAAGTTAATATTAAAGGGGTAATGTGTAAAATTATTAATAAACATTTGAAATTATTTTACCATTGTAATTAAATACTGTGAATATGTAAAGTATATTACCTCTTTGATATACATTCAAAGAAATTTGAATGTATGAAGTAAGTTTAAATTTGAGAAGTATTTTAGAAAAGCAGCCATACATGCTTAATTGCTCATAATTAACCATTTAATAGCCATTTAATTAACAATTTGTTGATTGACCATAATAAAACTCCTTTTATATTATTATATTGAAAAAACAGCTTGTATGGAGGCTGTTTTTTTATTTATCTAAAATTATATTTCAAAAACTATGAAGAATAATTTTAAAAATTGTGGGTATATTAATAGTAAGAAAATTGTAATTTTCATTAGGCATTTTTCTTCGATAAATTAAGCCTGAACAACACCTTGCCATAGGTGTTGTTTTTTGTTGCTTAAAATAAATTATTAGTAATAGTTAATAATTAGACAAGAATCTATAACCTTTTGGGTATATGTAAAGTGTGAATTTAGTTTTAAGTAGTGCTACGTTCAAATTTGAACGTACACTATTTTAATTATTTGAGGTAGTTTTAAGCATACTTTAAGAGTATATACTAGTAACTATGTAAAATTAAAGTTGATTAAGATTCAGTATAAAAATAAATGAGGAGGAATAATAAGTTAGTATATTTAGGTAGAGTTAATTTAAAAAATCAAAAATAATAGGAGAGAACAGATGGATAATAAAAGTAGAAGTAAAAGGATAGTGTCATTAGTATTAGTACTTATGATGATATTATCAACAATGTCAACGGCATTTGCAACAGTACCTGTAACAGAAGTACCAAGAGAGGTATTTAATAAATACGAAGGGTTAACAAACGTAAATAAAGTAATATTAGCAAGTGATACAACTGATGGGTTATTTGAAATAGCTTATGCAACAGATAATTCAGAGACAATAGGCTATGATGGAGCTGATGTATCAGTAGTAGCTTTAGGTACAATCAATAAGATTGTTTCTACTAATGGTGGAGATACATGGGGAGCAGAGGTAGTAGGTACAACTACTATAGCTATTGAAGCAAGCACAAGTAAAATAGTTTACGCTAACAAAGAAGTTACCGGAACACCTGGATTTTTGACAATAAACAACTATGCTATAGCACAGGCTAGTTTAACAGCTTATAATTCAGCATTAGCAGCCATAACAGAAAGTGAATTTACACCAGCTAGTTGGACAATATATCAAGGTGTTGTAAGTTCAAATATAGTTACAGTAGAGAACTTACAGTCAGAAGTAGATACAGCTACATCAGCTATAACTACAGCACAAGGAAATTTAGTATTAAGAGCAAATTTTATGGCTTACAACAATGTAATAGCCACAGTAGTTGAAACAAATTACACAGTGGCATCTTGGACAACATATCAAGGAATAGTTGATGGACTTGGAATAACATTTGATAGTAACCAAGCAACTGTAGATAGTGCAGCAACAGCAATAACTACAGTACAAGGAAATTTAGTATTAAGAGCAAATTTTACAACTTATAATACAACTATAGCAGCAGCAACACAAGCAAATTATACGATTGCATCATGGACAACATACCAAGGTATAGTAGATACAAATGTAGTAACTACTGAAAGTACACAAGGTGAAGTTGACACAGCAACAACAAATATAGCAGTAGCACAGACTAATTTAGTAGAAAAAGCAGATTTAACAGCTTATACAACAGCTTTGAGTGCAGTAGTTGAGGCTGACTATACAATAGAATCTTGGGGCATTTACAATGCAATAGTTAGTGCTAACGTAATGACTACAGAAAATACTCAAGAAGAAGTAGGGATAGCAGTAGATAATATACTTTTAGCTCAAGCAGATTTGGTATTAAAAACAAATTTAACTACATATAATACAGCATTAGCAGCAGTAACAGCAGTAGAATACACAACTGAATCTTGGTTAATTTACGATGGAGTTGTAACAACAAACGTAGTAACAGAAGCTAATACACAAGCAGAAGTTGATATAGCAGTAAATAATATCACAACAGCTCAAGGTGCTTTAGTATTTGCAGCACAAGCTGAATTTGATACTGTTATGGCACAGGTAGAAGCTTTAACTGATACAGATTATTTAAACTGGTTTTTAGTTACAAATACATTCATAATGCCAGAAACAAGTAACACAGAAATATCTATGAAAACAGTGAAAATAAATGAAGCATTGACAGAGTTAATAGCTGCAGACGGAGATATGGCACTTTACAATGCAGCATTAGCAAGTGTAGTAGAAAGTGATTATACAGCAGACTCTTGGTTAGAATATCAAGGAGTAGTAAGTATTAATATAGTTACTACAACTGATTTACAATCAAAAATAGATTCTGCTAAGAGTGCAATAGTCACATCACAAGAAAATAATTTAATAGCAATACCTGGGGATTTGACAGCATATAATGCAACATTAGCATTAGTAACTGAGGCAGATTATGTAGTAGAAACTTGGACTGACTATGCATTAGTATTAGCAAATAACATAGCAACAGTAGGTGATTTACAGTCAGTAGTTAATACGAAAGTAGTTAATATTACGACAGCTCAAGGTGATTTAGTATTGGTAATAAAAGCTAATTTACAATTTGAAATAGATAGTGCAGCAGCTTTAACAAGTACTGACTATACAGTAGGAACTTGGAGTGTATTAACAACAGCATTATCATTACCAGAAACAACAAATATAGAAATAATAGATAAGACAGACGCTATAAATAACGCAAGAAAAGACCTAGAATTTGTAGGGCAGGCTGATTTCAAAATAGCTGAGGATGTAGCACTGACAAAAACTTTATCAGATTATACATTAGCTAGTGTGAGTCCATTGGTGGATGCATTAATTCTACCTGTAAGTACTAATGCTGAAGTAATTATTAAAACAACAGCTATAAACGATGCGGTAGCAGGATTAGTACCAATACCAGCAGATATAACTGAATGGTCTGATTTGGCAGATTTAGTTGGTTTTGAAGGAGATTATGAACCTGCATCATTAAATGCATACATAGATGCAATAGTATTAGCAGGGGCTAACGAAGCAAGTATAACTGATTTACAGTCAGTAGTAAATGCTAAACGTGACATATTAATAGTAGAACAAGCTAAATTAATAAAATTAACACCTGATTTAACTGGATATAACAATTTAGTTAATTTAATAGAAACTGATTATACACCTGAGACATGGTTAGTTTACGAACAAGTGTTGTCAGATAATATAATGACAGCAGATAGTTTAATATCTAAAGTAGCAGATACAGTATTAATAATAACAGGAGCAAAAGCTGGACTAGTACAAATACAAGCCAACATAATGCCATTAAGTAATTTAATAGATGGTATTGACACAGATAGAAATAAATATACAGCTGAAAGTTTTTTATTGTATATTGAAGCTCTAGGGGATATGCAATATGGTATAGCTGATTTACAGTCATCAGTAGATGCTAAATATCAAACAGTATTAAATGCTAAGAAATTATTAATTGCTGTAGAAGATGGGGCATTAATAGAAGCACTGGACAGACATTATGAAGTAGTTACAGAATTACTTGAAAATGATTACACAGTTGAAAGTTGGGTAATTTACGAAGGCATTATAGCAGCTAACGAAGTAACAGGAACAAATACAATAGAAGAAATAAATTTAGCAGTAAGTAATATATTGGCAGCAAGAGAAAATTTAGAGGCAATTCCTGGTGATTTAGTTGATTATCAAGAATTATTAGACAGTTTAGTACCAACAGATTATACAACAGCTAGTTGGGAAGAATATCAATTAGTAGTTAATGTTAACTCAATGATGACGGATAATTTACAGTCAGAAATAGCAATAGCAACAGAAAACATAACTAAAGCACAGGCTAAATTAATTAAAAAACCAACTAGTGACAGAGGAAGTTCTGGTGGAAGCGATGGTGGAAATACAACTCCTACAGTACCAGTTATTACAGTACCAGTTAAACCAGTAGAGCCAGTAGTAATTAAAGTTGGAGAAAATACAGTAACTATTAAAGAAACAATAGATATAAAAGCAGAAATTAAAGGGTATATAAAAGGATACAGTGATAACACATTTAAACCAAATAATACAATAACAAGAGCAGAAACTTCACAAATGCTAGCAAATATACTTGAAAATAGTGGAATGATAAAACCAGAAATAAAAGATGTTGAAGGACAATGGTATTCAGAAGCAGTAGAAAAAATAACAAGTCTTGGAGTAATGAAAGGTTACGAAGATAAAACATTTAAACCAGACAATAATTTAACAAGACAAGAATTTGCAGTAACATTAGTAAACTTACTAGACTTAAGTTCTATGACAGTAAAAACTAATAAAGAATTCACAGATGTTAAAGATATTTATGGTAAAGAAGCCATTGAATTATTAGCATCACTTGGAGTTATTGATGGATATCCTGATGGTACATTTAGACCAAACAGTGAGATAACAAGAGCAGAAGTCGTAGTAATGTTTAATAGATTACTAGGAGAGAATATAGGAAGTGGATTAGGCACATATGACTTTACAGACATCAAAGGAACTTGGGCAGAAGCAGAAATAATAAGAGCATTAGGAAAATAAGAAATAAAAAGTTAGAAGATAGTAACTAAGAAATTAGTTACTATTTTTTATTTCTTATTAAGAAAAGGAAAAGAATAGCCAAATAAAAATATCAATAAGTATTTAAAGATTGGGGAAATACATTATAAAGATTGGAGTAGATTAAATGACTAAACAAATAGAAATAGCAGAATTAGTTGATTATTTTCACAATAACGTAGATGAAGCAGAACAATTCTCAGATATTATTAAAACACTTATTTACGGTTGTGACAAGAATGTATTAATTGATATTTTAAAGGAATTAACTAATACAGTAGAACATAATTTGAATTTTGAAAAAGAAAATCATTATTCAAAATATAATGATTGCTTCAGCAATGAAATTGAGGATGTAGAAGAAAAATTAGCATTAGTACATAAGATTTTAGACAAATAAAAAAATTAGTTTAATTAAAAGGAGGCACTATGGAAGAAATTAAATTACCAAAGAATATAGTTAAAGAATTAATTAAAGCAAGCGACTACACAAATAAAAGCGAGAACTGCATACAAAATTTTATGAGATGGGTTATTGAAAATGTAGATGAAGATTTTGATTTTGATACACTAAGGGCAACATCTGAAAGTATTGACATGATATACCAAACAGAAGCTTTAACAGAAATAGAATATGAAAATGAAATAGATACTAACAAAATAGAACGAGTTCTAAATATTTGGATTAGAGATAAATAAAAAGGAGGAATAAACATGAGAAAATATAAAAATCCAGTTCCAAGTGTAGATGATGAATATGTTTCAAAAAAGTACAGCATATTATTTACATTTGAAGAAGATGTTACGCAAGACGAGGCTATAAATGGAATCAATGAATTAATAGCACAAAATAATGGGAAGATTCAAAAAGAATGAATAAGAGTGGATAAACCAGTATCTATAAGATATGAGTCATCACAAGATAATTGATTCAATAATAGAAAGGACAATATAAAATGGAATTAGTAAGAGTAGGTCAAATTAGACGTTGGAAAGAAAATACAAAGAATGAACAATTTAAAATAATTAAGTATAGAAGTTTTTTCTGTAACATGCATTATTATATTATTGAATATTTAACTGATGGTAGACAACAAACAATAGAAGAATCTCAATTTAAAGAATCAGTAATATGTGAAGAATAAAAATAATAAAATGACATTTAAGTGATAAAGACATTAGTGATAGTAACACAAAAAATAATAAAAATAGGGGAAGAGAAAATGAAAAAAACAAAAAGAATATTATCACTAATATTAGTGATAATGCTAACCTTGTCATCATTGAACGTGGCACTAGCAACTGTAACAATTACTCAAATACCTTTAAGGGTAAAAGAGTGGGAACAAAGTCATGAAACAAACATAGTAATATTTACGGATAGTGCAGGGAGATTCGAAGTTATAGACATAGGCAATTCTATAATAGAGGGAGACATATTATTGATTGACTTTAGCAACAATATTTTAAGTACTGAAGATGGAGAAAAACTAAGAAGTTACATAACAGTAAATAATGGGCTAACGTGGACAACTGGAGGAATTGGAGAATATTCAAGCATAACGCTAGAAAATCCAACTTTCGACATAGTGTACTCAAACAATAATGTTCTTGATGCTGAAAGTAAGGGTGTAATATATAATTAGTCAACTAATAATGTTGTACCATTTCAAGTAGCTGCAATTTTAGATGATTATATTTCAGCTTTAGATTCAGTGGTAGCAGAAAATTATACAGCAGAATCTTGGGCAACATACATTGGAAAAATAAATCTAAACATAATAATTAATAATTTACGGTCAGAAATAAGCGTGTGTACAGATGCAATATACGAAGCACAATTAGGTTTAGTAATAAAAGAACCAATATCACTAACTGAATATGAAAATTTAATAGGTTTAGTAAAAGAATCAGATTATACAGCTGAATATTGGAATGCATACCATACTATAGTTAGTAATCATAGTATAAATGAATATACTGAAAAAAGCATATTAGATGAAGTATGTTTAATTATCAAAGAAGCACAAACTAAATTAATTAAGAAACCTGTTGACCAAGGAGGTAACGGGGGTGATGGAGGAAGTTCAATACCAGCACCAACACCTGTAGTACCACCTGTAGTACCACCTATAATACCACCTATTCCACAAGCACCTCAAATAATAACAATTGAAGTCGGTGGAAATCAGATGGCAGTACCTGTAAGAGAGAATATAATACTTAGAGATAACATTACAGGATACATTAGTGGATACACAAATAATACATTTAGACCTAACAACAGTATAACAAGGGCAGAGACATCACAAATAATATCAAATATATCTAAAGAGAGTAGATTGTTAAAACCAGAATTAACTGATATAGAAGGAAAATGGTATTCACAATCTGTAGAAAAGGTAATAAGTCTTGGATTAATGAGAGGATACGATAATAAAACATTTAAACCTAAAAGTAATCTTACTAGACAAGAGTTTGCAGTGACACCGGTCAATATGTTAGATTTAAGTAAAATGCCATCTATAGGAGATAAAACTTTTAAAGATACTGATAATTTTTATGGTAAAGAATCAATAAAATTATTAGCATCATTAGGTATACTTCAAGGATATTCAGATGGAACATTTAAACCTGATGCAGAGATATCAAGGATAGAAGTTGTTGTTATAATCAATAGATTATTAGGTAGCAGAATAAACGCAGAAGAATTCAGTAATAAAGAATTTACGGATATAAATGATAGTTGGGCTAAAGACGAGATATTAAGAGCAATAGGTAGATAAATAAACAAACATAGGGGGTAGGGTTAAAAACTCTATCCCTTTGTTATTTATAAGTAAATTTATTTATGGAGGTATATAAAATGGAAAGTGTTGTAAGAGTACATAATAGATGTGGTTCATTGGTGCAAAGAAGTGATAACAAAGAGTATGAGTATCAGTGTTGTGATTGTGATGAAGACTTATTTAGATTTGAGACACATCAAATAGAGATAACAGATAAAATGGAATTTTATGCATTAGAAAAGGATAATAAGTATTTGTATGACAGAGACGGAGATGTTATGTTATTCGAATCAGAAGAACAAGCAAAAATATACATTCACGAATATGAAATAGAAGACGATGAATATGAAATTAAAAAAGTAAGGTAAGTTTAATTAAACAAAAATTAGTCCAAGATTAAAAGTATATACTAGTAAGTATAAAGAATGAAAATTAAGGTTAAATTAACATATGTGATAGATAAAATAGAGCAACAGATTTTGTAGGAAATTAATCAGTTAGTGAAAAGGTAGTTTACGTAATAGTGGTAAGGGGTAAAGTCAAAAAGATTTTACTCCTTTTAATTTATAAAAATTGGAATTTAAAATTTAGTATAAGATTTATTAAAAGGGTTATAATAATATTAATCTTAAAAAATAGATTTGATATAAATTTATTTATGGGAGATTGACTTAAATAATATTGTAACTAGACTATGAGAGGAGAACACAAAATGGTAAAAAACAATAACAGTGAAACAAATAACGTAGTAGTACCAGAAGCAAAGCAAGCATTAAACCAAATGAAAACTGAAATAGCTAATGAATTAGGATTAACAAATTATGAGAGAATAGACAAAGGTAATTTAACAGCTCGTCAAAATGGTTCTGTTGGTGGAGAAATGACTAAGAGATTAGTTGAAATGGCTCAAAGAAACATGAAGGGAATAAAATAGTTTTAACTGTTAATAAAAATACGACATTTTAAATTATTATTCCTGTAAGATAATTCAAAGTATTACAGGAATAATTTTATTTTTATTGAGCATAATAATAGTATAACCGATAAGGAGGTTTAAATTTATGGCTAAAATAGTTGCAATTAGACGTGGGGATAGTAGTACAAATTATAGTAACCAAATGTTTAAATTAGACAATGGTCAAGAGATAACCGATGAACAAGCATATGACATGGCTAAGAGTGGACAGCTTGAAGGTGTAGTAGCTTCGACAAATAAAGGTAATAAATACGTTAGAAACATTAATGATGGTAATAATTCAAACAATTTAGATAATTTGCCTAGTTTCTAAATAAAAACATTTTTAAGTAATGTAGATAGAAGACATACAAACATTTATTAAATATTTGGTGAGTAATCATTATAAAAATAACGACTTTAATTTTGAAGTCGTTATTTTTATTTGTACTTTAAAATCATATCTTTTTGTATTAATTATTGTTGTTTTAAAAATTAAGTGATTCATGGGAGAAGATATGAAAAAATTAAAAGTACTAAGTTTTATAATGGCACTACTGATATATAGTATGGGAGTCGTTTATGGAGAATCAAGTACTTATACACCAACATCTGTAAACGGTGTAAAGGTAAATTACATAACGATAGATATGAATGATAAGAGTATAAGTACAAAGGTATTAAACGCAGGAAATCAAATGACTACTGTAGATAGTTTAAATAACATGGCAAGTGGGGCAGGGGCTTTTGCAGCAATTAACGGAACATACTTTGAGGATTACAACGGAACACCAGTACCATGGAGAACAATTATAAGAGATGAAAAGTAATACACATTAGTAATGGTGGTTCTGTAGCAGGAATAACAAACAAAGGAAAATTAATAATAGATAGATTATCATTTGAATCCAAAGGATATATCAATGATGTGTATAGAGCAATTCCTTGGAGAATAAATCATCCAAGTAACGAGCCTGATTCAGTAACATTACTTATGTCTGAATATGGAGTTGAGGTAAAGTTAGAAACAGGGGCAAAGGTAGTATTAGTAAATAAACAAGGAAAAGTAAGTGAAATAACAAGTTATAATTTCACAGTACCAAGTGAAGGATTTGCAATAATATATAATTCAAACATAACATATTTAGTAGATGAAAGATATAAGGTTGGAGACGAAGTAAGATATGAGGTAATAATAAAACCAGTATTTACGAAAGCAGAAGATTGGAACAAGGTAGTAAACGCAATGTGTCTTGATGGTGGAGGTTCAATAGCTTTATATTACCCAACATCCAGAGTAAATATAGGAGGTAGAAATATAAACAACTGTTTAGCATTTATAGAAAACAAGATAGTGGGAGAGATAGCAACACCTACTAAATATAAAGTAACAATAGATGAAAAAGAAATAAGTTTGACAGCATACAACATAAATGGTAATAATTATTTCAAACTAGGGGATATAGGGGAAGAATTTGGTTTTGAAGTAAACTAGAATCAAGAAACAAGTATAATAGAAATAATAACTAAATAGAATATATACAACAACTTCTTTTAAATTTAAGGAGGTTGTTTTATTTAACCTTAAAATTATATCAATTAGTATAGATAATAGTTGATTTTAATTTTAATTTTAATAATTTATGATTAAATAGTATATATTTGAAAATTACACTATTTTTAAACAGTTATTTAAATCATATAGTTATTAATATGTAGAATTGAGAAAGGGGTTAAAAATGATAATTTAAAAGATACTTTAAACTCAAATCTAAGGAATATTTTAACTAAAACTAGTTATACCTTAGGTAATACAGCAAATGAAGTAAAGCACCAATGTGCTTATTTTATTGTCTAAAAAGAGTTAAAAATTCAAAAGGAACAATTTTAATTTATGGAGGAAAAATGAAAACAAAATTAAACAAAATACTGTCATTAGTATTGGTAATAATGATGGTAGTAACAATAATACCAATAAATAGTAATACAATATACGCATATGAGTTTATTGATAATACTAGTAAATTTAAAGATATGGTAATAGAGCAAAATAATAATACTAGATTTATTATTAAAGAAGATGGAACACTTTGGGCAATTGGAGCTAATAGTAACGGACAATTAGGAACTGGGGATACAACAACATTAGCCATATGGGCAAAAGTATTGGAAAATGTTAAAGAGGTATACACAAATACTACAAGCACTTTTGCAATTAAAAATGATGGCACATTATGGGTAGTTGGAAATAATACTTCAATAGGTGTTGGTTTATCTACTGGTAATACTCTTGTATGGACACAAATATTGGATAACGTAAAAACAGTAAATGGAGTTGGTTCAACTACAGTAGTAACTAAAAACGATGGAACTATATGGGCTACAGGTAGTAATACTTATGGGCAATTAGGTAATGGAACAACAACTGTTAGATATACATTTAATCAAGTAGCTTCTGATGTTAAAGAAGTAATATTATCTGGAGAAACTTTAATGTTTTTGAAAAATGATAATACACTGTGGGGTTGTGGAAGAAATTATTCTGGTCAGTTTGGAACAGGCAATACTAACAATGTATTAAACCCTATTCAAATAATTGATGATGTTAATTATGCAATATACTCAAATAATTCAACTTATGTGTTAAAGAACACCAAAGAACTTTGGGTTGCTGGTTCTAATAGTAGCGGAAAACTTGGTATAGGAACTGCTGCTACAACAAACTTAACATTTGTAAAAGTAGCAGATACCGTAGATAAAATATATGTGTCATCTTATAATGCTTTTATACTTAAAAGCAATGAATTACTAGGAACAGGTAAAAATTCAAGTGGAGAATTAGGATTAAGTTCTAGTACAACACAGGTAACATCATTTACGAGTATAGCAACTGATGTAAAAGATGTATTTAATAATGGCGGTTCATCATCTACATTCATATTAAAAATAGATAATTCGTTATGGGTATCTGGATATAATACTTCAGGACAATTAGGTACTGGAACTAAAGCAAATGTATATGGATTTATAAAAGTATTAGATAATGTTAAAGAAGTATATTATAACAATACTGCAGTTGCTGTAATAACTATAGATAATTCATTATATGTAGCTGGAGAAACTGCAAAAAGACTTGGGACAACTGAGAATTATACAACTTTTACTAAAGTATTAGATAATGTAAGTAAAGTGATATGGGGGTACAGTAAGCATAATACATTTATAATAAATACTGACGGTAAATTACTTGCTTCAGGACTTAATGATTATGGAATGATTAGGTCTGATTTTCCTACAAATGCGGTGACGATTGAATTTGAAGATATAGAAAATAGGGTAAAAACAGAGTATTTAATATCTATTGGAACAACTGCATATGCTAAGATAGACAAAGCTAATAAAACAATTACTGTAAAAGGAACATCTTATACTACATCTTATACATTAACAACAGCTCCATTTGTGGCTATTTCTAATGATATTGAAAGTGTGGTAATAGAAGAAGGGGTAGCTTCTCTTGGAGAATATCTTTTCAGTGGATTACAAAATCTTAAAACTGTAACATTTCCGACATCACTTAAAAATATATCAAGATTTGCATTTAATAATTGTACATCTTTAAGCATTGTAGATACTAATGCTGTTGAAAAAATTAGTTATGGAGCATTTTATAACGTTCCATTAACTGAAATATATTTTGGCAAAGATTTGATAACTATAGAAGATAGTTCTTTCAAAGGTGTAACAAAATACACAAGAGTTATAGTAAAAGATAGAATTGCAACAAATCCTCTTGCATTTGGTCAAAATAACAATCCTTTTGAGTATGTACCACCTATAGTAGAATTTGAAGATGGGTTAGATTTCTTTAATGTAACACCTACAGGAACAATATCTAGGTCTAAAATAGGTGGTTATTTTAAAGGACTAGTGGATTTAATAATACCTGAAACACTTGATGGTGTTACTGTAAATTCTATAGGTGCAACAGGTTTCACTGTTATGCCTGATATGGGTAGTGTAATATTACCTTCATCTATTAGAAGTATAGGAGATAAAGCATTTGAAAATTCTGGAATTACAAATATAATATTGAATGAAGGATTGCTAACTATTGGTAATTATGTATTTAATGGAACAGATATTACTACATTAGCAATACCATATACAGTAACTAATGTTGGGGCTATTGGAACTGCATTAAGCTTAGAAAAA
>Ga0123339_10000871_pt1 | contig 21709 bp, 16 predicted proteins | sample lystaG_FD_89956 | JGI IMG/M metagenome (GOLD analysis project Ga0123339, IMG submission 89956) | Glacier valley bacterial and archeal communities from Borup Fiord, Nunavut, Canada, to study Microbial Dark Matter (Phase II) -... | ecosystem: Environmental > Aquatic > Freshwater > Ice > Glacier ...
GGAGTGGCAGGCACGCTGGCTGGAGACCAGCAACCGCTTCGGCGACAGCCTGCTGTCAGCCGTTGGCACCCTGTCCCCGGATGGCCGGGTCCGCTTGGCGGAGGCGGCGCTGCGGCCGGGCCGGCGATGAGGCGCGTTGCCGTGCTGGCCTGTGTTGTCCTAGCTGGGGCCGCCCTGGCTGGGTGCAGCCTTGGCCCGGACTATCAGCGTCCGCGCCTGGACGTGCCGCCGGCCTTCGCCGCCACCGCCGACACCGCCAACGCCGCCTGGCCGCCGCCCGAGTGGTGGCGCAACTTCGGCTCGCCGGAGCTGGACGGGCTGATCGCCGCGGCACGGGCTTACAACACGGACCTCGCCGCCGCCGCCGCCCGGGTGGTGCAGGCCGACGCCCAGGTGCGGGTCAGCGGCGCGCCGCTGCTGCCGGCGGTGGAGGGCACGGGCGGCTACCAATACCAGCGTAGCGGCACCGGCAGCAGCCGGTCACGCGGCAGCAGTAGCCTGTCGGGCATCGTGAACCCCGCCACCGGCCTGCCCGTCACCACGGGGTCATCGGGCGGCAGCACGCCACGCTACTTCGACTTCCGCACCTACAGCACGGGCTTGCAAGTGTCGTATGACCTGGACTTCTGGGGTCGGAACCGGGCGCTGGCGGAGGCGGCGCAGGCCAGCGCCGTCGCCACACGGTTCGACCAGGAGACGGTGGCGCTGACGGTCGTGACATCGGTGGCCAACACCTATTTCCAGGTGCTGGCAGCGCAGGACCGGCTTGCGGTCGCGCAGCGCAACCTGGCCGACGCCGAGCGCATCCTGGGCGCCTTCCGCGCCCGCCTGTCGGTCGGCACGGCCAACGCGCTGGATGTCTCGCAGCAGGAGGCCTTGGTGGCCGGGCAGCGCGCCAGCATCCCCAACTTCCGCAACACCGTGGAGCAGCAGCGGATCGGCCTGGGCATCCTGACCGGCCAGCCGCCGGAGCGGCTGCAGGTGCGGGGCGGCACGCTGGACAAGCTGAAGCTGCCGCTGGTGGCGCCGGGCCTGCCGAGCGAGCTGCTGGCCCGGCGTCCGGACGTGGCCAATGCCGAGGCGCAATTGCAGGCGGAGAACGCCAACATACGAGCGGCCCGGGCGGCGTTCTTCCCATCCGTCCAACTGACGGCGTCCGGTGGCCTCACCAGTGCGGCGCTCAGCACGATCACAGGCCCGGGAACGCTGGTGGCGCAGCTTGCCGCGAACCTGACGCAGACCATCTTTGACAATGGGTTGCGGCGCGGCCAGCTCGACCAGGCCAAGGGCCGCTATGACGAGCTGCTGGCGGGATACCGCCGGGCCGTGCTGCAAAGCTTCACCGACACGGAGCAGGCGCTGACGGCGTTGCGCTTCACCACGGAGCAGGAGGCGTTGGAGCGGCTGGCGGTCGCGGTGGCACAACGATCCGCCGACATCGCGCGGGCGCAGCTTGAGGCAGGGACCATCGACATCATCACGTCGCTCAACACGCAGAACACCTTGTATAACGACCTGGACCTGCTGACCCAGGTGCGCTTGGCGCGGTTCCAGGCCCTGGTGAACCTGTACAAGGCGTTGGGCGGCGGTTGGGCCGGGGGCACGCCATGAAGCGGGTGCTGCTGGTCCTGCTAATATTGGGCGCCGCGGGCGGGGGCGCATACTGCTGGTACTACCTGCGTGAGCCGCCGGCGGCGCAGGTGGCCGAGAGCGGCGGCCGTGGGTCGCGCCGGCGCGGCGGGGCGGACGGGACGCCGATCCCGGTGCTGGCCACCCGCAGCGAGGCCAAGGACGTGCCGGTCTATCTGGATGGCCTCGGCACCGTGCAGGCCTTCAACCTGGTGCAGGTGCGCCCGGTTGTGGACGGGCCGTTGCTGGAGGTGCGGTTCCGGGAGGGCCAGGACGTGCGCGCCGGGGACGTGCTGGCGCGCATCGACCCGCGGCCCTACCAGGCCAGCCTGGACTCGGCCTCGGCCAAGAAGCAGCAGGACGAAGCGAACCTGGCGAATGCCCGGCTGGATGCGGGGCGCTACGCCAAGCTGGCCGCCACCGCCTACAGCAGCGCACAGCAGTCCGACACCGCCCGCGCCCAGGTGTCGCAGCTGGAGGCGCAGGTGCGCGGGGACCAGGCAGGAGTGGACACGGCGCGGACCAACCTGGGCTACACGACGATCACCGCGCCCATCGACGGCCGGGTGGGCATACGGCAGGTGGATGCCGGCAACTTGGTGCGCGCGGGCGACCCGAACCCGCTGACGGTCATCACGCAGTTGAAGCCGATCTCGGTCGTGTTCACCCTGCCGCAGCAGTCCCTGCCGGCCGTGGCCGCGGCGATGCAGGCCGGGACGCCGCAGGTGCTGGCGCTGCGCCAGGGCGGGGACATGGCGAACCCGCTGGACCGTGGGCAGTTGGCGGTGCTGGACAACCAGGTCGATCCAGCGACGGGCACCATCAAGATGAAGGCGACGTTCCCCAACGACACCCTGCTGCTGTGGCCCGGCGGCTTCGTCAACATACGCATGCTGGTGCAGACCTTGCCCGGCGTCGTCACCGTGCCGACCGCCGCCGTGCAGCGCGGCCCGCGCGGGGCCTACCTGTATGTCATCGGTGACGGCAACACGGCGCAGCGGCGTATGATCAAGGTCGGGCATGAGGATGACGGTATCAGCGTCATCGCCGATGGGTTGAAGGCTGGCGAGCAGGTTGTCATCGATGGTGCCCAGCGGCTGACGGAGAACGCCCGGGTCGCCATCGCCGGGCCGGACGGGACGGCGCCGGACGCAGTGCCGCGGGAGCGCAGCGCGCCCGGCACCGGCACGCGGCGCAGCCGGCAGGCGGGGGCCGGGTGAACATCTCCGCCCCGTTCATCGCGCGGCCCATCGCCACCTGGCTGCTGGCGGTCGCGGTGCTGCTGGCGGGGCTGATGGGCTACCGGTCCCTGCCGGTGTCGGCACTGCCGACGGTGGATTTCCCGACCATACAGGTGACGACGCAGCTGCCCGGCGCCGGGCCAGACACGGTGGCGACGCTGATCACCGCGTCGTTGGAACGGCAGTTCGGCCAGATCACCGGCCTGTCCGTGATGACGAGCACGAGCAGCGAGGGCACCAGCCAGATCACCTTGCAGTTCAACCTGAACCGCAAGCTGGACAGCGCCGCGCAGGACGTGCAGGCCGCGATCAACGCCGCCGCCGGGACCCTGCCCAGCAGCCTGCCCTACCCGCCGGTGTATGCGAAGGTGAACCCGGCCGACGCGCCGATCCTGTCCATCGCGCTCACGTCCGACACGATCATGATCGAGCGGATCAGCGACGCCGCCGACACCCTGCTGCAACCCAAGCTCAGCCAGATCGACGGCGTGGGCAAGGTGTCGGTGCAGGGCGGCCTGCGCCCGGCGGTGCGGGTGCAGCTCGACCCGGCGCGGGTGGCAGCCTACGGCCTGTCGCTGGAAGACGTGCGGCTCGCGATTGCGGCGGCCAACGTGAACGGCGCCAAGGGCGGGTTCGACGGGCCGCGCCAGGCCTACGCCCTTGGTGCCAACGACCAGCTTGTCACGCCCGCGGCCTACAAAGACTTGGTAGTCGCCTACAAGAACAGCGCCGCCGTGCGCCTGTCGGACTTGGGCAGCGTTGTGGGCGGGGTGGAGAACGACCGGGTGGCCGGCTGGTATAACGGCACGCCCGCGGTGGTGCTGGACATACAGCGCCAGCCCGGCGCCAACATCGTCAGCACCGTCGCCGCCATCAAGGCCGCCCTGCCCGCCTTGCAGAACGCCATACCCGCCGCCGTCACCATGACGGTCGTGACCGACCGGACCGAGACCATCCAGGCGTCGGTCGCCGACGTGCAATACACGCTGGTGCTGTCCATCGTGCTGGTGGTCGGCGTGATTTTCCTGTTCCTGCGCAGCGCGCGGGCGACCATCATCCCGGCCATAGCACTTCCGCTGTCCCTGATCGGCACCTTCGGCGTCATGGCGCTGTGCGGCTACAGCCTGGACAACCTGTCGTTGATGGCGCTGACGGTCGCGACGGGCTTCGTCGTGGACGATGCCATCGTGATGATCGAGAACGTGGTGCGCTACATCGAGGACGGGGTGCCGCCGCTGGAGGCCGCCTACAAGGGTGCGGCGCAGATCGGCTTCACCATCGTGTCGCTGACCATCAGCCTGGTCGCGGTGTTCATCCCGCTGCTGTTCATGACCGGCGTGGTCGGGCGGCTGTTCAACGAGTTTGCGGTGGTGCTCAGCACGTCCGTCATCGTGTCGGCCGTCGTGTCCCTGACGCTGACGCCCATGATGTGCGCCCGTTTCCTGCGCGCGCATGAACGGCCGAGCCGCCTGACGGCGTGGTTCGAGCACGGGTTCCTGTGGACCACGCGCGCCTACCGCCGGACGCTGTTGCTGGCGTTGCGCCACCAGGGCTTCGTGCTGCTGGTTGCGGTCGGCACCCTGTTCGGCACGGTGGGGCTGTATCTGGTCACGCCCAAGGGCTTCCTGCCGCAGCAGGACACCGGGGTGATCGTCGCGGTGACGGAAGCCGCGCAGAGTGCCTCCATCCCCCGCATGGCCGCGCTGCAAACCGGGCTGGCGGAGGCTGCGCTGCGTGACCCGGCGGTGGCCGGCGTCGTGTCGTTCGTCGGCGCCGGCGCCATCAACGCGACGCCCAACACGGGGCGCCTGACCATAACCCTGAAGCCGCGCACCGAGCGGGACACGGCGCCCATCGTGATTGCCCGGCTGCAACAGGCCATGTCCGGCACGCCCGGCATGTCCGTGTTCATGCAGCCCGTGCAAGACATCCAGATCGGCACCCGCATCAGCCGCACCCAGTTCCAGTACACCCTGATGGACACCGACGCCGCCGAGCTAGCCCTGTGGGCACCGCGGTTGCAAGCGCGCCTGGCAGGGATGGCGGACCTGCAGGACGTTACCAGCGACCAGCAAACGGACGGCTTCGCCACCCGGATCGAGGTGGACCGGGACGCCGCGATGCGCCTGGGCGTATCGATGCAGGAGGTGCAGGACACGTTGTACGACGCCTTCGGCCAGCGGCAGATCAGCACCATCTTCAGCCAGAGCAACCAATACCGCGTCATCATGGAGGCCAACCCGGACTGGTTGGCCGACCCGCATTCGCTGGAGCGGCTGCGGCTGCCGGGCAATGCGGGCGCGCAGGTGCCGTTGTCCGCCATCGCCAGCATCAGCCGCGGCACGGCGCCGCTGGCCGTCACGCACCAGAGCCAGTTCCCGGCCATCACGCTCAGCTTCAACCTGGCGCCGGGCGCAAGCCTCAGCCATGCCGTTGCGGCGGTGGCGCAGGCAGAGCATGAGATGGGCCTGCCCGTCACCATCGTCGGCAGCTATTCGGGTGATGCCGCGGAGTTCCAGAACAGCCTGGCGAGCGAGCCTTACCTGATCCTGGCAGCGGTGGTGGTGATCTACATCGTTCTGGGGGTGCTGTACGAAAGCACGATCCACCCCATCACCATCCTGTCCACCCTGCCGTCGGCGGGGATCGGCGCGTTGCTGGCGTTAATGCTGGCCGGGCAGGACCTATCCTTGGTCGCGTTGGTCGGGATCGTGCTGCTGATGGGCATCGTAAAGAAGAACGCGATCATGATGATCGACTTTGCCTTGGAGGCGGAGCGGGACCGCGGGCTGTCGCCGCTGGACGCCATCACCGAGGCCTGCCTGCTGCGCTTCCGCCCCATCATGATGACAACGGCGGCCGCCTTGCTGGGCGCCCTGCCCCTGGTGCTGGAGCGCGGCACCGGGTCCGAGTTGCGATATCCGCTGGGCCTCACGATCGTAGGCGGGCTGCTGCTGAGCCAGGTGCTCACGCTCTACACAACGCCGGTGATCTACCTGGCGTTTGAGCGCCTGCGGCTGCGCTTCATGGGGCAGCGGCTGGTGGCGGCGGAATGACACGCCCGCTTCTCCCTCTCCCTCCGGGAGAGGGTCGGGGTGAGGGGGTCGTGCGGCGCGACGCCTGGCCCATGCAGGACTGCGCGCTTCCGGCGTCAAACACGGACTGCGCCCTAAGCAAGACCCCCTCACCCCAACCCTCTCCCGAAGGGAGAGGGAGACGATGAACATCTCCGCCCCGTTCATCCACCGCCCCGTCGCGACCTTCCTGCTCGCCATCGGCCTGTTGCTGACCGGCCTGGTTGCGGTCCGGTTCCTGCCCATCGCGCCGCTGCCCAGCGTGGACATCCCCACCATCGTCGTCTTCGCGGCCCGCCCGGGTGCGGACCCCGAAACGATGGCCGCAAGCATCGCCGCACCCCTGGAGCGCCGCCTGGGCGAGATCCCGGGCGTCACCGAGATCACCAGCACCAGCAGCACCGGCAGCACCAGCATCGTCGTGCAGTTCGACATAGACCGGCCCATCGAGGGTGCGGCGCACGACGTGCAGGCCGCCATCAACGCCGCCTACTCCGATCTGCCTAGCGACCTGCCGACCCGGCCCTACTACCGCAAGTTCAACCCGGCCGAAGCGCCCATCGTGACGCTCTCGCTCACGTCCGACACCCTCAGCACCGCGCAGCTGTATGACGCCGCCGACACCATCCTGGCGCAACGGCTGAGCCAGGTGGAGGGCGTGAGCCAAGTACAGGTGAACGGCGCGGAGAAGCCGGCGGTGCGGGTGCGGCTGAACCCGGGGGCGCTGCGCGCCGCCGGGCTGAGCAGCCAGGACGTCTATACCGCGATACGCAACGCCAACGTGAACGGCCCCATCGGCGGCTTCCAGGGGCCAATTCGGGCCGAGACGCTGCAGTTGAACGGGCAGATCACCCAGGCCGCGGACTATGCCGGGCTGGTGCTGAAAAGCGTGAACGGCGCGACGGTGCGGCTGTCCGACGTGGCGCAGGTGCTGGACGGGGTGGCCAACACCAAACTCGCGGCCTGGGAGGGCAAGCAGCCCGCCATCCTGCTGTCCGTCACCAAGACCGCCGGCGCCAACATCATCGAAACGGTGGACCGCGTGCAGGCCGCCCTGCCGCAACTGCTGCAATGGATACCGGCGGGCATACGCGTCACCACCATCAGCGACCGCACACTGACCATACGCGCCAGCGTCGCCGACGTGGAGTTCACCTTCGTCATCAGCGTGCTGCTGGTACTGATGGTGGTCGCCCTGTTCATGCGCCGGCTGGTGCCGACGCTGGCGGCGGCAGTGACGGTGCCGCTCAGCATCGCCGGGACGCTCGCGGCGATGTATCTGCTGGGGTTCACGCTCAACAACTTCAGCTTCATGGCGCTCACGATCTCGGTCGGCTTCGTCGTGGACGACGCCATCGTCATGATCGAGAACATCTTCCGCCACCAGGAGCGCGGGATGGCGCCGCTGCAGGCGGCTCTGGTTGGGGCGCGGCAGATCGGCTTCACCGTCATCAGCATCAGCGTGTCGTTGATCGCGGTGTTCATCCCGATCCTGTTCATGGGCGGCATCCTGGGCAAGCTGCTGCACGAGTTCGCGCTGGTGATCGCCATTGCCATCGCCGTGTCCGCCGTGGTGTCGCTGACGCTGACGCCCATGATGTGCGGGCGGTTCATGGGGCCGATCCGGCAGCCGACGGGCCTGTGGGGCCGCATCGACGGCGTGGTGGACCATGGGCTTCGGCGGATGCAGACGGCCTACACGGGCAGCCTCGGTTGGGCGCTGCGCTGGCGCTGGGCGATGCTGGCACTGACGCTGGGCGTGACCGTCGCCACGGTGCAGCTCTACCGCTACGTGCCCAAGGGCTTCCTGCCGATCCAGGACACCGGCATCCTGCAGGGCAGCACCACCGCCAGCCCCGACATCAGCTTTGCCGCCATGGCGGAGCGGCAGCGGCGCGTGGTCGATGTGCTGCTGTCCGACCCGGCCGTCGACAGCGTCGGCAGCACCATCGGCATCACCTCGGGCTGGTCCAGCATCAACCGTGGGCAACTGACGATCTCGTTGAAGCCGTTGCGTGAGCGCGGCGTGGACAGCGAGGCCGTCCTGGCCCGGCTGCGGCCCAAGTTGCAGCAGATGGCGGGGATCGAGACCTACCTGTATTCCGCCCAGGACCTGCGCGCCGGCGGCCGGTCGGGCGGCACGCAGTTCCAATTCGTGGTGCTGGACCAGGACCTCGCGGAGTTGCGGACCTGGACGACCCGGCTGGAGGACGCCTTGCGCCGCGCGCCGGGCATCACCGACGTGAACAGCGACCAGGACCGGCCGGGGCCGCAGGCCAACGTGGTGATCGACCGGGAGCAGGCGGCGCGCCTCGGCGTGTCGATCAATGCCATCGATGCCGCGCTGAACAACGCCTACTCGCAGCGGCAGGTGTCGATCATCTACACGCAGCGCAACCAATACCGTGTGGTGCTGGAAACGCTGCCGGGCCTGCAACTGGACCCGGTGCAACTGGACCGGCTGTGGGTGCCGGGCACCGGCGGGTCCCAGGTGCCGATCACGAGCGTGGTGAAGATGGAGCGTAGCACGGCGCCGCTCGCGGTCAGGCACCAGGGGCAGTTTCCGTCGTCGTCCATCAGCTTCAACCTGCTGCCCGGCACGACGCAGGGCGACGCGATCAACCTGGTGTCCGAGACGGCAGCCAACCTCCGTATGCCCGAAGGCGTGCGGACCGACTTCGCCGGCAACGCCCAGTTCCTGCAGAAGTCCCTCTCCACCCTGCCCCTGCTGATCGTGGCGGCGCTGGTCACGATCTACCTCGTGCTCGGCGTGCTGTATGAAAGCCTGCTGCACCCGCTGACCATCCTGTCCACCCTGCCGCCCGCCGGGCTGGGCGCGCTGCTGGCGATCCTGGTGACGGGGTCGGAGCTTGGGGTGCTGGCCATCATCGGCATCGTGCTGCTGATCGGCATCGTGAAGAAGAACGCCATCATGCTGATCGACTTTGCGCTTGAGGCGGAGCGGGAGCACGGGATGTCCCCGCGCGAAGCGATCCTGGAGGCCTGCGCCGAGCGGTTCCGGCCCATCATCATGACGACGCTGGCCGCCCTGCTGGGCGCGGTGCCGCTGGCGCTGGCAAGTGGGACAGGCTCGGAATACCGGCGGCCCCTGGGCATCGCCATATGCGGCGGGCTGATCGTGTCGCAGTTGCTGACGCTCTACACGACGCCGGTGGTTTACCTGGCGCTGGAACGCCTGGCGCGGGTTACGCGCCGACGCCGGGTGCAAGCGGTTCCGGTCCCGGCCGAGTAGGCTCAAACATGCAGCAAGTGATCGGCCTCATCGGCGGCATGAGCTGGGAGAGTTCCGCCGAGTATTACCGCATCATCAACGAGGCCGTGCGGGACCGGCTGGGCGGGCTGCGGTCGGCGCGGTGCCTGATGTGGTCGTTCGACTTCGGCGAGATCGAGGCGTTGCAGCACGCGGGGCGCTGGGACGACTCGGCGGCGCTGCTGGCGGACGCAGCCCGGCGGCTGGAACGCGGCGGCGCGGACTTCTTCCTGATCTGCACCAACACCATGCACCGCGTGGCCGACCAGGTGCAGGCCGCCGTGGGCATCCCGCTGCTGCACATCGCGGACCCGACGGCGGAGCGGATCGTGGCGGCCGGGTTCCGGCGCATCTGCCTGCTGGGCACCGCATTCACGATGGAGCAGGAGTTCTACAAGGGCCGGCTGTTCCAGCGGTTCGGGCTTGAGGTGCTGGTGCCCGGCGCGGATGACCGTGCCGCCGTGCACCGGGTGATCTACGACGAGCTGGTGCAGGGCCGGGTGGTGCCGGCATCCCGCGACGCCTATCGCGCTGTGATCGCGCGCCTGGTTGAACGCGGCGCGGAGGCGGTCATACTCGGCTGCACCGAGATCATGCTGCTGGTGCGGCCCGAGGACAGCCCGGTGCCGGTGTTCGACACGACCCGCATCCATGCGGAGGCCGCGGTGGATCGTGCGCTGGCGCCTACTCGGCCGCCCTCCGCACCGGCTCCATCGCCTGGGTCCGGTCCTGTGCCTCCCCGGCCAGGACCAATGCCGCCGTGACCAGGGCGACGTGGCTGAACGCCTGCGGGAAGTTGCCGGTGAAGCGCTTGGCGGCCGGGTCGTACTCCTCGCTCAGCAGGCCCACGTCGTTGCAGAGCGCCAGCAGGCGCTCGAACAACGCCCGCGCTTCGTCTTGGCGCCCCTGCATGAACAAGGCTTGCACCAGCCAGAAGCTGCACGCGAGGAACGCGCCCTCCCCGCTCGGCAGGCCGTCCACCCCGCCCTCCGTCTGGTAGCGCAGCACGAAGCCGTCCACCAGCAGGCCGCGTTCGATGGCCGCGACCGTGCCCTGGATACGCGGGTCGTCATGCGGCAGGAAGCCGACGAAGGGGATCAGCAGCAGGGTCGCGTCCAGCTTGTCCGACCCGAAGCTCTGCACGAAGCTGCCCAGGCCGGCATCGAAGCCATCGCGGCAGACTGTCTGGTGTATGGTGTCGCGCACGGCGCGCCAGCGTTCGACCGGGCCGCGCAGGCCGTGCGCCTCGGCGTCCCGTATGCCGCGGTCGAAGGCGACCCAGGCCATCACCTTGCTGAACGTGAAATGCAGCCGCCCGCCGCGTGTCTCCCACATGCCCTCGTCCGGTTGCTGCCACACGGATTCCAGGTGTTCCAGCATGGCGGCCTGGAGGGACCACGATTGCGGGTTGGTCAGCAGCTTGGCCGCACGCGCCTGGTGCAAGGCGTCCATCACCTCGCCATACACGTCCAACTGCAGTTGGGACGCCGCGGCGTTGCCGATGCGGACCGGGGCGGCGCCCTGGTAGCCCGGCAGCCACGGCACCGTCGTTTCATCCAGCCGGCGCTCCCCGGCGATGCCGTACATGATCTGCACCTGCTCCGGGCTGCCGGCGATGGAGCGGTGCAGCCAGTCCGCCCAGGACGCGGCCTCGTCGTAGTATCCGGCGGCCATGAAGGCGAACAGCGTGATGGTGGCGTCGCGCAGCCAGCAGTATCGGTAATCCCAGTTCCGCATGCCGCCCAGCGCCTCGGGCAACGACGTGGTAGGGGCGGCGACGATGCCGCCAGTGGGCGCGTAGGTCAGGCATTTCAGGGTCAGCAAGGACCGGCTGACCGCATCCGCCCAAGGGCCGTGGTAGGCGCAACGGGCGGACCAGGCGGACCAGTATTCCTCCGTCATGTAAAGCGCGTCGTCGGCGTCCAGGCTGACCGGGGTCTCGGCATGGGACGGGCTGTGCGTCAGCACGAAGTGGACGCGCTCGCCCTCCCGCACGGTGAAGTCGGCGACGGTTTTCAGGTCCTCGCCGCGCAGGGAGACGCTGGTCCGCAGCACGACCTTCTCCGGCCCGGCGACAGCGACGACGCCGTTGCCGCCGTTGCGCTTCGTGACCCAGGGCACCGACAGGCCGTAATCGAAGCGCAGCGCCAGTTCCATCCGCATCGGCACGGCGCCACGGCGGCCCTCGACGATGCGGACGATGCAGCTGTGGGCGGCGGCAGGCACCATGAAGTCGATGATGGCGACCTGGCCGTCGGCACAGTCGAACAGGGTTTCCAGCACCAGGCTGCCGTCGCGGTAGCGGCGGGTGGACGGGGCGCCTGGCGTGGCCGGGGCGATCAGGAATCGCCCGTGCTCCTGCCCGCCCAGCAGGGCGGCGAAGCATGCGGCGCTGTCGAAACGCGGCCAGCACAGCCAGTCGATGCTGCCGTCCCGCGCGACCAGGGCCGCGGTGGTGCAGTCCCCGATCAGGGCGTAGTCCTCGATTGCGCCAGGCGGGATAGTGTTCATGAGCGATCAGGACGCCCCGGTTTCGACAAGGTTCCGTGAACGAGCCAATCGACCAGCGCGGCCGACGTCGCCGCTGGCTGCTCCAAGGGCGGGAGGTGCCCGGCGCCAGGAATTAGGTGCAGGGCGCCGCCAGGGACGCCCGCGGCGATCTCGGCGGCCAGGGCCGGCGGGGTCATCGCATCCGCCTCCCCTGCCAGCACGAGGGTCGGGACGGCAATGCCCGGCAGGTCCGGGCGGCTGTCCGGGCGGCCCAGGATCGCGGCTTGTTGCCGCAGGTAGGCCGCCTTCCCGACCCGGTCTGCCATGGCAGCGATGTCCTGGAACAAGGTGGCGTCGGCCAGGTGGTCCGGGTGCAGCAGGGTTGGCAGCAGGCCTTCGGTCACGCCGCGGAACCGCCCGCCGCGGGCGACCAGCAGCATCAATGCGCGCCGACGCCGGGCCTGCACCGGGCTGTCCGGCCGGGCGCTGGTATCCATGAGGCAAAGCCGGGCCACACGATGCGGGGCCTGGCGCAGCAGCTCGAACACCGCATAGCCGCCCATGCTGAGGCCGGCCACGGCGAATCGGGGCGGCAGGCCCTCCATCGCGCGGGCCGCCATGGCCTCCATCGTGTCGTCCCGGGTCAGGTCGGCAACGACGCAGTCGGCATGGGGCTGCAAGGCCGCGACCTGGTGCCGCCACAGCCCGGCGTCGCACAGCAGGCCGGGCAGGAACAACACGCACGGGCGGTGCGTGCCGGGGCGTCGCAACGGGCGTGGTTCGTCTGTCATCGTAGTGGGATAGGGGACTGCCGTGCGTCCGCCAAGCTTGACTTATCAGGCGGGTTTCCCGATATGCGGGGTGCCGCGCTGCTGCTTGCGCGAACGCCGTGCCATGGCGCGCAGCCAACCCACATCGTATCGAGATGCACGTTTGACGGATATCACGACCGCCCCCGCGGACGATACCACACATGCCGACCTGCATGCCGGCGCGCATGAGGTGCCACCCTCCGATGGGCCGGCCCCGGCTGCCGCCGCTGAGGATGTGCCCAGGCAGGATGCCGTGTTGACGGCAGACCAGGACGGCATCAGCGATGCGGAAGCCGCCTACAACGACGGTGCAGCAACCGAGGACGGGGCTGACGCGAACGGCTTCGCCGACCTAGGCCTGTCGCCTGAAATCTACCGTGCTGTCGAGGAAATGGGCTATCGCATCCCTACCCCCATCCAGGCGCAGGCGATCCCGCCCGTGCTGATGGGCCGGGACGTGCTGGGCTGCGCGCAGACCGGCACCGGCAAGACGGCCAGTTTCGTGCTGCCAATGCTCGACATCCTGTCCGGCAGCCGCGCCCGGGCGCGCATGCCGCGCAGCCTGATCCTGGAGCCGACGCGCGAGCTGGCGCTTCAGGTGGCCGAGAACTTCGTCAAGTACGGCAAGTACCTCAAGCTGAACCACGCCCTGCTGATCGGCGGTGAGAGCCTGTCGGACCAGAAGGACGCCCTGATGAAGGGCGTCGATGTGCTGATCGCGACGCCGGGCCGGCTGATGGACCTGTTCGACCGTGGCGGGCTGCTGCTGACCGACACCAAGATCCTGGTGATCGACGAGGCTGACCGGATGCTCGACATGGGGTTCATCCCCGATGTGGAGAAGATCGTCGGCTTCCTGCCGAAGACTCGGCAGACGCTGTTCTTCAGCGCGACGATGGCGCCCGAGATACGCCGCCTGGCAGACGCCTTCCTGCAGAACCCGAAGGAGATCACGGTCAGCCGCCCGGCCAGCGTGGCCAGCACGATCGTGGCGGGCCTGACCGTCGTTGACGAGCTGGAGAAGCGCGAGGCGTTGCGCCGGCTGATCCGCAGCGAGGACGTGCAGAACGCGCTGATCTTCTGCAACCGCAAGAAGGACGTGGACACGCTGTTCAAGTCGCTGAAGAAGCACGGGTTCAGCGTCGGATCGCTGCACGGCGACATGAGCCAGCCCGAGCGGTTCGCGACGCTGTCGAAGTTCAAGGCGAACGAGATACGCCTGCTGGTGTGCAGCGACGTCGCGGCGCGCGGGCTGGACATCGGCGGGCTGAGCCACGTGTTCAACTTCGACGTGCCGATCCATGCCGAGGATTACGTGCACCGCATCGGCCGCACGGGCCGGGCCGGGATGACCGGCCATGCATTCACGCTGGCGACGCCGGACGACAAGGGCTTCGTCGGCGCCATCGAGAAGCTGGTCGGTGCGGCGATCCCGCGCATGCAGGTTGAGGGGCTGGACCCCGTCGAGTTCGCGGAGGGCGATGGCCGCCGCCGCGGGCGCGGGCGTGGCACCAAGGTTGCGCCCCGTGCGGCGAAGCCCGTGGCCGAGGAGGCTGCCGAAGCCGCACCGAAGGTGGCCAAGCCGCGCCGCAGCCGGGCCAAGAAGCCCGAGGCCGACGTGGCCGAGGTTGTGGCGGCCGACACTGCCGTCGAGGCGCCTGCCAGCGTGCCGGAGGTCGTCGAGGCTGTCCGTGCCGAGCCGCGCCGCCAAGGCCGCGGGGAGCCGCGCCGGTCCGAAGGCCGCCGTGACGAGCCACGCCGGGATGAGCCGCGGCGCGAGGAGGCGTTGCGCCCCGTCGATACCCGCCCCTGGAACGAGCGCCGCCCGCGTGACGGGCGGCGGCGTGATGAGGACCTGGGGCCGTCGGTGCTTGGGTTCGGCGACGACGTGCCGGCCTTCATGCTGCTACGGTCGGCCACCCGGCATCCGGCCGCCGTGGAACCGGCGGCGGACGGCGAATAACCGCGCATATCCTATAAGGGAGGGGACCCATGAACGTCGTTGCACCTATCCAGCAGCCCGAGGCTGCCGAGTACAAGCTGACTGCGGACCGCCCTGCCGTTGCGCGCAAGATGGGGCCGTTCAAGTGGGACGACGCCCTGTTGCTCGATGAGCAACTGACCGAGGATGAGCGGGCGATGCGCGATGCCGCGCACGCCTACTGCCAGGACCGCCTGATGACCCGCGTGCTGGAAGCCAACCGGCACGAGCGGTTCGACCGTTCGATCATGAACGAGATGGGGGAGATGGGTTTCCTCGGCGCCACGCTGGACAGCCATGGCTGCGCCGGCGTCGGCTACGTGGCCTATGGCTTGCTGGCCCGTGAGGTCGAGCGGGTCGATAGCGGCTACCGCAGCGCGTTCAGCGTGCAATCCTCACTGGTGATGTATCCGATCTGGGCGTTTGGCAGCGAGGACCAGAAGGATCGCTTCCTGCCCAAGCTGCGCGCCGGGGAGTTCGTGGGCTGCTTCGGGCTGACCGAGCCGGACGCCGGGTCGGACCCGGCCAGCATGCGGACCCGGGCCAAGGCCGTCGATGGCGGCTTCGTGCTGAACGGGTCCAAGACCTGGATCACCAACTCGCCGATTGCTGACGTGTTCGTGGTGTGGGCCAAGAACGATACCGGTGAGATCAAGGGTTACATCCTTGAGAAGGGCATGGCCGGGCTGAGCGCGCCGAAGATCGAGGGCAAGTTCGCGCTGCGCGCCTCCATCACCGGCATGATCATGATGCAGGACGTGTTCGTGCCCGCCGAGAACGAGCTGCCCCACGTGAAGGGCCTGCGCGGGCCGTTCTCCTGCCTGAACAACGCGCGCTATGGCATTTCGTGGGGTGCGCTGGGCGCGGCCGAGTTCTGCTGGCATGCCGCGCGCACCTACACGATGGACCGGCAGATGTTCGGCCGCCCCCTGGCCGCCACGCAGTTGATCCAGAAGAAGCTGGCCGACATGCAGACCGAGATCACGCTGGGCCTGCAAGGCGCGTTGCGCCTGGGCCGGCTGATGGAGGAAGGGCATGCCGCGCCCGAGATGATCAGCCTGATGAAGCGCAACAACTGCGGCAAGGCATTGGACATCGCCCGCGTCAGCCGGGACATGCACGGCGGCAACGGCATCGCCGACGAGTATCACGTCATCCGCCACGTGATGAACCTGGAAGCCGTGAACACCTACGAGGGCACGCACGACGTGCACGCACTGATCCTTGGCCGCGCCCAGACCGGCCTCTCCGCCTTCGGCGGATAACCCGCCCGCCCCCGTCCGCATCCAGCGTATGGGTGCGGACGGCGACGGCGTCTCGACGCTGCCCGGCGGCGCGTCGCTGTTCTTTCCCGACACCTTGCCCGGTGAGTTGGTGCAGCCCGGGACCCTGACCCGGCGTGGCGAGGGCTGGACCGGCGACGCCACCGTGCTGGAGCCGGCGGCGGACCGCGTCGTTCCCCCCTGCCCCCACTTTGGACCCTGCGGCGGTTGCACGTTGCAACATTGGCGGGATGACAGCTACGCCGCTTGGAAGGCCGGCCAGGTCGCCGACGCGATGCGACGCATGGGTGCCGCCGCGCCGGACCTGGCACTGGCACGCACCCCGCCCGCGGCACGCCGCCGCATGGACCTGGCCATCCGGCGGGATGGCCCGGCCATACGCATCGGCCTGCACCGCCGCCGGTCCCGGGACATCGTGGATATGCACGCCTGCCCGGTTCTGCATCCAACCCTGTTCACGTTGATCCAGGCGCTGCGCCCGGTGCTGCTGCGCCTTACAGGGCTGCGCCGGGACGGCTCGGCCATCGTGAACCTGCTGGACAGCGGGCCAGACTTGTTGCTGCGGACCGATGGGGACCTGACCGCTGGTGACCGGACGTTGTTGACGGCGTTGGCCAACGCGCACGGCCTGCCGCGCATCAGTTGGGCGCCGGGGTTGGCGCGCGGCAGCCAAGGCTCGCCGGAACCGGCTTGCCTACTGCGTCCCGCCACGACGGCGTTCACCGGCATCGACACCGTCATCCCGCCCGGCGCGTTCCTGCAGGCGTCGCGTGAGGGGGAGGCGGCCATCGTCGCCGCCGTGCTGGCGGCGTTGCCGCCCCTGCCCGCCAAGGCCCGCATCATGGAGCTGTTCGCAGGTTGCGGCAGCATTACCCATGCGCTCGCCACGCGCGGACGGGTGCAGGCGTATGAGGGGGACCTGGCTGCCTACACCGCATTGCGCCGGGCCGCGAACCCGCGGGTGCTGGCGACGCAGCGCGACTTGGCGCGGCAGCCGTTGCAAGCCGCGGAGTTGAAGGGCGCCGGGGCCATCGTGCTGGACCCGCCGCATGGCGGCGCGCTGGCGCAGATGCCGGCGCTGGCGGCCAGCGGCGTGCCGGTCGTGTATGTCAGTTGCAACCCGGCGGCCCTGGCGCGCGACGGGCGCGTGCTACTGCAATCCGGCTACCGCGTGGCGTCGGTGGCCGCCATCGACCAGTTCCTGTGGTCCGCCCGGGTGGAGAGCGTGGTCGGCTTCACCAAGGCCCGCGCATGATCTACCGCAATGCCACCGAGGCCGACCTGCCCGCCATCGTCCACCTGCTGGCCGACGACCGCTTCGGCGCCGGCCGGGAGCAGGACGTGTCGCCGCTGCCGCCCGCCTACCTGGCCGGCTTTCGCAAGATGCAAGCGCAGGGCGGGCGCGTGATCCTGGTGGAGCAGGACGGCGCCATCGTGGGCTGCCTGCAGTTCAACGTCGTCCACGGCGTGTCCCAGCAGGGGCAGAGCCGTGCGCAGGTGGAGGGCGTGCGCGTGGCCAGCGACCGGCGCGGCGCTGGCATCGGGGAGGCGCTGATGCGTCATGCGATGGCAGAGGCGCGTGCCGCCGACTGCGGCATCCTGCAACTGACGACGCGCACGGACCGTCCGGAGGCGCAGCGGTTCTATGCCCGCCTAGGCTTTGTCCACAGCCATGCCGGGATGAAGATCACCCTTGGGCCGTAGCCATGCCGTCAGCGTGCCGGCCGGCGCAGGGTCCCTGCACGGGACCCTGCTGGTGCCGGATGGGGCAGGCCCGCATCCCGCACTGCTGCTGTTGGCCGGGTCCGGCCCGGTGGACCGGGATGGCAACCTGCCAGGCCTGGTGAACAACAGCCTGCGCCTGCTGGCCGAAGGGCTGGCCGGCTGCGGCATCGCCACGCTGCGGACGGACAAGCGGGGTGTCGGCGCCAGCCATGCCGCCGGGCCGGAGGAGGCCGCGCTGTTGCTGGACACCTACGTGGCTGATGTTGCGCTGTGGTGGCGGGCCTTGCAGGACGACCCTGCCGTCGCCCGGGCCGGGCTGCTTGGCCACAGCGAGGGTGCGCTGGTTGCCAGCATAGTGGCGCAGGCGGCGCCGGTGGACCGGGTTGTCCTGTTGGCTGGCGCCGGCGTTCCGGCGGGACCGGCCATCCTGCGCCAGTTGGCGGACGGCGGCACCCCGCCCGACCTGGTGGATGCCGCCCGCGCCATCATCGCCCGGCTGCTGCGCGGGGAGGCTGTGGCCGATGTGCCGGAAGCCTTGGCCGGCCTGTTCCGGCCTTCGATACAGCCCTACCTGGCGTCGTGGCTGCTACGCGACCCGGCGGCAGAGACGGCCGCCCTGCGCTGCCCGGTGCTGGTCGTGCAGGGGACGGCGGATCTGCAGATGCGGGTGGCCGATGCGCGCCTGCTGGCGGCGGCCTGTCCTGGCGCCGGGCTGCTGCTCCTGCCCGGCATGAATCACGTGCTGAAGGCGCCTGCGCCGGGCCGGGCGGCGAACCTGGCCGCCTATGCCGACCCAGGCCTGCCGCTAGCAGGCGGCTTGGTGGACGGGGTTTCCGTTTTCGTGCTGGACGGCCTTCCCGCAAACGCGCTGGCACCCCGGTCCATACGGCTGTAGAACGTCCGTACTCAGCAACGGAGGCCGTGCGTGAGCATCATCGACACCACGACTGGCGCCTCATACGGCTCGCTTGCGGCAGCAATCACCGGGTCGGGCAATGGGGACGTGATCACGCTGAGCGCCGGCGCCTATGTCGAGGACCTGCCGCTCATCACGCACAGCCTGACGATCCAGGGGTCCGGCGGCCTGGCGACCATCGCCATGCCGGCGGGCGCCTTCCCGTCGAACGGCCGGGCGATCCTGTCGGTGGCCGGGAACACCAACGCCAACCTGACCGTCAGTCACCTGGAACTGCGCGGCGCGTTCGACCAAACCGGCAACGGCGCCGCCATCCTGTTCGAAATCGGGAACAACACGCTCCGCGTGATGGACTCCTGGATACACGGCAACCAGGAAGGCGTGCTGACTGGGGGCATCACCGCGGCGAGCACGGGCGGCATGCATATTGTCATCCAACGGTCCGAGTTGGACGACAACGGCGTGCCGCGCGGCAACAGCTACTACGGCCTGGACCACAACCTGTACGTCGGCGACGCGACGGACCTGGTGGTTCAGGACAGCCTGTTCCACGACGCGCTGGGCGGGCATGAGATCAAGAGCCGGGCGGCCACGACCACGATCACCGGCAACCGGATCGAGGACGGGCCGACGGCGACCACCTCGTATAGCATCGACCTTCCACTTGGCGGCGCCGGGACAATCAGCGGCAACACGATCGAGAAGGGTCCGAACGCGGACAACCGCGCCGTCATCCACTTTGGCGGCGATGGCCTGCCCTATGGGCAGAACTCGCTTCTCGTCAGCGGCAACACGATCATCGGGGACCGGCTGGGCGGCACGACGGGCGTGGCGATGGATGCCGACAGCCCAGTGACGATTACTGGCAACACCTTCTACGGCATCGGCCCTGGCGACGTGCTGGCGCGCCGTGTGGACGGGACATCGACCGTGGACAGCAACCTGTTCCGCGACATCGCGGCAGCCCCTGCCCTGGACATGACGCCGCCGTTCGGCACGGTACCAGAGCCTAGCACGGTGGCGCTAATGCCGTTAATGCTGCTCGGCGTGGCGCTGCTCAGACGTGGAAGCTCTCTCCGCAGCCGCAGCGGCCCTTCTCGTTCGGGTTACTGAACGTGAAGCCGCTGGTCAGGTCCTTCACCTGGTAGTCCATCGTGCTGCCGATCAGGAACAGGCTGGCCTTGCGGTCCACCAGGACGGTCAGGTCCTTGTCGCGCACGACCTCGTCGCTGGGTCCCGCGGCGGGAACCCAGGTCATGTCATAGGATAGGCCGGAGCAGCCCTTGGTGTTGACGCTGATCCGCAGCAGCATGCCGGCCTGGCCCTTGTCATACAGCGACGCCAGACGAGTCGCAGCGGCGTCCGACAGGGTCATCAGTTGCGGCAAGGCACGGCGGGGACGGGCGATGGTCTGCGTGTCCATGGCGGTCGCTCCTAGAACATGTTCAGCGCGAGCCGCGCCTCTTCAGTCATGCGGCTTGGATCCCACGGCGGGTCCCAGACAGTGTCCACTGTGCAGGACGTGACGCCGGGGACGGCCATGACGGCATCCTGCACCTGGACGGGCAGTTCCTGCGCGCTGGGGCAGCCCGGCGCGGTCAGTGTCATCTCGACCTTCACGGCATTGGCATCATCGATCTCGACGGCGTAGATCAGGCCGAGTTCGTAGATGTTGACCGGGATCTCCGGGTCATAAACGGTGGCGATGGCGGCCAGCAACGCGTCCTCGGTCGGCTGGGCCAGCACCTCGCCGTCCGGCGTCCAGGTGCTGACATTCGGCAGGGCGGTCGGGGCGTCACTCATTGGTCGTCTCCTTGTCGCCATCCAGGGCCGCCAGCAGGGCAAGCCACGGCAGGGTCACGCACTTCACGCGGGACGGGAAGGCGTGCACCGCCGATAGCGGATGCAGCCGTTCCAACGCGGCCTCACACGCCTCGCACCGCCCGGTGCGGGCCATGTCCGCCACCTGCCCGGCCATGTCCCGGATATGGTGCGCCGGCTGGCCCTGCACGGCCTCGCACATCAGGTCTGCGCTGGCGACGGTGATTTCGCAGCCGCGCGCCTCGAACCCGGCCTCAGCCACCGCCCCGCCATCCCGGCGCACGAAGACCTGCACGCGGTCCCCGCACATCGGGTTGTCGCCCTTGGCCTGGCCGTCGAACACGGCCGGGCGCTGGCCATACCGGGGGTTGCGGCCGTGGGCACGTATCTCCGCGCTGTAAAGGTCACGGACGTCGTCGAACATCAGGCAAAGAACTCACGCACCCGGTGCAGGGTGTCGGCCAGCGTGTCTATCTCGGCCTGCGTCGTGTAGATGCCGGTGCTGGCCCGGGCGCTGCTGTCCACGCCCAGGCGACGCATCAGCGGCTCCGCACAATGGTTGCCGGCCCGCACCGCGATGCCCTGGCGGTCCAGTAGGGTGGCAATGTCGTGGGCGTGAGCGCCCTCCATGGTGAAGGAGAACACGCCGCCGCGGTCCTGCGCCGACCCCAGCACGCGCAGGCCGGGCACCTCGGCCAGCCGTGCCAGAGCATGGTCGGTCAGCGCGGCCTCATGCGCCTGGATGGCGTCGAAGCCGATGCGCTCGACCCACTCGATTGCGGCGCCCAGGCCGATGGCCTCGACGATGGGCGGGGTGCCGGCCTCGAACTTGTGCGGCACCTCGGCCCACGTGCTGCGTTCGAAGCTGACCGAGGCGATCATGTCGCCGCCGCCCATGAAGGGGGGCATACGCTCCAGCAACTCGCGCTTGGCCCACAGCACGCCCAGGCCGGTCGGGCCGTACAGCTTGTGCGCGGTGAAGGTGTAGAAGTCGGCACCGATGGCCTGCACATCCACGGCCCGATGCACGACAGCCTGGCTGCCGTCGAACAGGACGCGGGCGCCGTATTCATGCGCCAGCGCCGCGACACGGGCGGCCGGCACCACGGTGCCCAGCACGTTGCTCATGTGCGTGACCGACACCAGGCCCACCTTGCCGTCGCGCAGGAGGTCCTCCAGCCCGGCCATGTCCAGCTCACCGGCGTCGGTGATCGGCGCGACCCGCAGCTCGATGCCGTGGCTATCGCGCAGCATCTGCCAGGGCACCAGGTTGGCGTGGTGCTCCATGGCGCTGATGACGACGGCCTGGCCGGGCTTCATCAGGCCGCGGCCAAAGCAGTGGGCCACCAGGTTGATCGCCTCGGTCGTGTTCTTGGTGAACACGACCTCGTCCCGGCTCGGCGCGTTCAGCAGCCGGGCGACGGCGTCGCGCGTGGCCTCATAGGCATCGGTCGTACGCTCGCTCA
>Ga0123339_10000873_pt1 | contig 21683 bp, 19 predicted proteins | sample lystaG_FD_89956 | JGI IMG/M metagenome (GOLD analysis project Ga0123339, IMG submission 89956) | Glacier valley bacterial and archeal communities from Borup Fiord, Nunavut, Canada, to study Microbial Dark Matter (Phase II) -... | ecosystem: Environmental > Aquatic > Freshwater > Ice > Glacier ...
CCGGCCCGGCAGTCGCCGATAGCGAGCACATGCGGGTTGCTGGTGCGGCGGCGGCGGTCCACCGTGATGCCGGCGGGCGTGGCCGCAATGCCGGCAACGTCCAACCCCAACCCGTCCAGCGCGGCCCGGCGCCCGGTTGCCAGCAGCAGGTGGCTGCCCAGGACCGGGGCGCCTGGCGCGACCTCCACCCGGATGCCGTCTGGCGCCGGGCCGACGCGGGTGGCACGCGTGTTGGCGCGGATCGCCACGCCCTCCGCCTCCAATTGGCCAAGCAGCAGGGCGGCGGCGTCGGGATCGTGGCGTGGCAGGAGCGGCCCGGCCTCGATGACGGTGACGGCGGCTCCCAGGCGGCGGAAGGCCTGCGCCATCTCCAGCCCCATCGCGCCAGCCCCCAGGATGACCAGGTGGCGGGGCAGGCCGTCCACGTCGAACGCCGTCTCGTTCGTCAGGTAGGGCACGTCCGCCAGGCCCGGCAGATCCGGCACGGCTGGGCGGGACCCGGCGGCCACCACCACGCGCGGGGCGGACAGGACGCGGCCGCCCACCGACACCTCCCGTGCCGCGGTGAAGCGGGCGCTGCCCTGGATGACCTCGACGCCCCAGGCCGTGAACCGCTCGGCGGAGTCATGCGGCGCGATGGCGGCGATGCTGGCCCGGATGTGAGCCTGCACGCCGGCGAAGTCGATGACGGGACCGGCGGAGGACACCCCCATCGCGCCCCCGCGCATGCCATGCGCCCGCCGGGCGGCGGCCAGCAGCGCCTTGGAGGGTACGCAGCCGGTGTTCAGGCATTCGCCGCCCATGCGGTCCCGTTCGATCAGGGCCACGCGCAAGCCGAGCCGGGCGCAGCCGCCGGCAGCCGTCAGCCCCGCGGCGCCTGCACCAATCACGATCAGGTCATGCGTCCAGCGCATCCGCTTCCTCCATGTGGTATCTTAGCCCAAGTTAAGGGCGCCGCTGTGCGAACCGTGCCCCGGCTGCGAGGGGTATGGCACATGCGCGTCTTGGTGACTGGGGCTGGCGGGTTGATCGGGCGTGAGCTGACGGGCCACCTGGCCGGGCGCGGCCATGGTGTCGTGGCGCTGCAACGCCGGGACGTGCCGTTGCGGCGCAACGATGGGCGGCCCGTCCCATCGGCGCCCTGGGCCGGCGCGCCGCCAGCGCCTGGCGAGGTCCTGACGACGGTGGGAGACGTGCGGCAGCCGCGCTTGGGATTGCCGGGCGCAGTCGCGGGCGGGCTGGACCTGGTCTTGCATTGCGCTGCCGTGACGGGGTTCAACCTGGATGCCGAGACCTATGAGCAGGTGAACATCGGCGGCACCGCGAATGCGCTGGCGTTCGCCGGGCTTGTCCCCATGCTGCACGTCAGCACCGCCTACGTCTGCGGCCTGCGCAGCGGCCCAGTGCTGGAACGCGAGCTGGAGGCCGGGCAGGAATTCGCCAACGGCTACGAACGCAGCAAGGCGGCAGCCGAGGGCTTGGTGGCCGCCGCGCGGGACCAGGGGCGCACGGTCGCGGTGGCCCGGCCTTCGGTTGTCGTGGGCACCTCCGGGGATGGGGTGATCGGGGTGTTCGGCAGCATCTACGGCCTGATCCGCCTGGTGGCGGAGGGGCGTATCCGCGTGCTGCCGGTGGCACCGGGGGCCAGCCTGGACCTGGTGCCGATCGATCACGTCGTGGGCGGGCTGACCGATATTGCCGAGGCGATGGACCGGGCAGCGGGCCAGACGTTCCACCTGGTGTCCGGCGCGCCGGTGCCGCTGGCGTTCCTGGCGGACCTGGCACTGGACTACCCCGGCCTGTATGCGCCTGATCTGGTGCCGCCGGGCCAGTTCGACACGGCCGCGCTGATGCCGGGGGAGCAGGCGCTGTATGGCCAGGTCGCTGCGCTGCTGCAGGGCTACCTGCACCGGGACCCGCACTTCGAGGACCGCAACCTGCGCGCGCTCAGCGGCCGGGCCTGCCCGCCGACGGGCCACGGCTTCCTGCGCGGGCTGATCGACCATTGCCTGGCCACAGGCTATTTGAAGGAGCGCCGGCCGCTGGAGGCCGCCTAGCGCACGTCGGGGTAATGCCGGTCCAGCCGCTTGCGCGCGCCCAAGCCCCAGGCGACGCCGACGCGCAGATAGATCCAGTTCGCCCGCAGCGGCCCCCAGGCGGCAACCCGGCGGTCACTGGTGATCACCACGCGGTTGACCAGCCGGATGCGGCCCTGCGGCGCCATGCGGAGGCAGAGGTCCGCGTCCTCCATGATCGTCAGCGCCGGGTCGCAGCCGCCCGCGGCCAGGAACCCGGCCCGGCGGAAGAACATCACATGGTCGCCGAACAGCAGCCGCCCGCCGCGCAGGAACAGCAGGGGGTGGAACAGCAGCGGCGCATACCAGGTCTTGGCCCAGTTGTGCAGGCTGGTGCCCCAGCGCACGCCGCCGGGCCCGCTAAGCAGCGGCGTGAAGCCCGCTAGGGCGGTGCGCGGGTCGGCCAGGGTGGCGCGTATGACCGCGATGGCGTCATCCGGCAGCAACGTGTCGGCGTGCAGGATGCAGACCAGGGTGGACGACACCGCCTGCACCCCGCGGTTGACCTGGGCGCCCCGGCCCTGCACGCCGTGCGCGACCACACGCAGCCCGGCGGCCCGGGCAATGGCAGCGGACCCATCGGTGCTGCCGCCGTCCACGAACACGATCTCGGCCGGGGCCGGATGCAGCACGGCCAAGTGGCGCAGCAGGCGCGGCAGGGCCGCGGCCTCGTTCAGCATGGGGATGACGATGGCAACGTCCGTCATGGCATCAGGCCCGGCCAGCGGGCCAGGTCCTCCGGGCGGTCCAGGTCGGCCAGCGGCTCCAGCAGCACGGGTGTGATGCCGCGGCTGGTCAGGCGGTGCAGCGTCAAGGCGAGCACCTGGTCGGTGCCCCACGGCATCGCGTCGAACAGGAACGGCATGGGGTCGCGCAGGCCGAGCAGGTAGTAGCCGCCATCCTCCGCCGGGCCGATCACGGCGGGGCAGGTGTGCAGGGCCGCGGCGGCGTTCAGCAGGTGGGAGGCCGCCAGGCCCGGGATGTCGGCGCCGATCAGGATGACGGGCGGGGCGGCGGCGCGCAGCAGGCGGGCGCCGAGGTCGCCCTCGCCTTGGTCCACCAAGGCCACGCCGCTGCCCAGCCAGGTGCGGAAGTCGGTTATGGGCGCACCAGTCGTGCAGACTTCCATCAGCAGGCCGCTGGCCCGCATGGTGGACAGGGCACGCTCCGTCAGGCGCCGGTGCAGGGCGGCGGCGCCGTCTGCCCCCAATGCCGGGATCAGCCGCGTCTTGGCCTGGCCGGGCGTCGGATGGCGGGTGAACAGCACGACACGGGGAGTCATGCCCTTCTCCCTCTCCCTCCGGGAGAGGGTCGGGGTGAGGGGGTCTTGGGGACGGAGCGTGCCGCATCGGGACGTCCATCCACCAGCAACCGACGTTCGTGCTGGCGGACGGACCCCCTCACCCCAACCCTCTCCCGGAGGGAGAGGGAGAAGGAAGCCTTGCTGCCGTCGTGGTCCGCACGCATGTGCAGCGCCATGCTCCGCATCCTCGTTCCCGCGCTCGTTGCAGCCATCCTGATCGGGGAGCGCCGGGCGCCGTTGCGGTTGCGGACGCAGGCGGAGCCGGGGCGCATCGTGCGGAACCTAGCACTGGGGGCGTTGAGCATGGCCGTCGTCGGCGCAATCGAGGGACCTATCGTGCGGCCCATGGCGCAACGGGCGGCGGCCCGGCGGCGCGGACTGGCGCAGTGGCTGCCGTTGCCGGGCTGGGCGCGCGACGGGGCGGCGGTGCTGGCCATGGATTACACGATCTACCTTTGGCACGTGCTGACGCACAAGGTCCCGGCGCTGTGGCGGCTGCACCTGGTGCATCATGTGGACCTGGACATGGACGCCACCACGGCGCTGCGGTTCCATGCCGTGGACATGCTGGTGTCCGTGCCATACCGGGCGGCGCAGGTGGCGGTGTTGGGCGTGTCGCCGCGGGCGCTGCGGGCGTGGCAGGGGTTCTTCTTCCTGTCCGTGCTGTTCCACCACTCCAACCTGCGCCTGCCGCCTGCGTGGGAGCGGCGGCTGTCCCGCGTGCTGACAACGCCGGGGATGCACGGCATCCACCACTCGACGGTGCGGGCGGAGACGGACAGCAACTGGTCGAGCGGCCTGAGCCTGTGGGACCACCTGCACCGCACGTTCCGCAGCGGCGTGCGGGCAGGCAAACTGCAGACAGGGGTGCCCGGCTACCGGGACCCGGCGGAGATCAGGCTGCGCCCATCCCTGGCGATGCCGTTCCGGCCGCAGCGCGACGCCTGGCGGGCGCAGCCGGGACACGCCGTGCAGATGGTGGAACGGGGGCAGGGGCGGCGGCGTTCCGCCTGAAACACGGAGGACGCCATGCCCACGCCGCGCCAACTCAGCCAGGACCTGCGCCTGCACACCGACCCCGACATGCGCCGCCGCCGCTGGCTGGTGGGGCTGTCCGTCGTGGGCGTCGCGCTTGGGCAGATCGTGACGCTGTTCCAGACCGGCATTATCCGCCGCCTGCCGGACCCGCCGGTGGGGCCGTTCGATTCGGAACGGGTGAACGCCTCGGACTATGCCTACAAGCGGTTGCAGGTGCCGGATGCCGTGCTGATGATGGGGACGTATGCCCTGACGGCTGGGCTGGCAGCGGCAGGCGGGCAGGACCGGGTGCGGCAGGCGCCGTTGCTGCCGGTTGCCATGGCGGCCAAGGCGGCGTTCGACGTGGCGACCAACTTGAAGCTGGCGCAGGAGGAGTGGGCGGACAACAAGGCGCTGTGCGCCTATTGCCAGACGGCGTCGCTGATCTCGATGGTGTCCCTGGCGCTGACGATCCCGGAGGCCATGCGCGCCCTACGCCGGCTGTAGCAGGATCACCGGCCCGCCGGCTGCCGCGGCGTCGTCAGGGTCGTGCGTCACCAGCAGCACCGGCAGCCCGGCGGCCACGGCATGGCCGAACACGAATTGCCTGAACCTGTCGCGCAAGGCGGCATCCAGGCGGCCGAACGGCTCGTCCAGCAACAGGGCGCGGGGCCGGGACAGCAGGGCGCGCATCAGGGCGACGCGGGCGCGCTGGCCGCCGGACAGGGTGGCCGGGTCGCGGGCGGCCATGCCGGGCAGCTCGGCTTGCGTCAGCGCATCGTCGATGCGGGCGCGGCGGCCGGAGCCGGGCGGCAGGCCGAAGCCCAGGTTGGCACCGACGGACAGATGCGGGAACAGCAGGTCGTCTTGGAACAGGATGCCGATACGGCGGCGCTCGACGGGCAGGGCTGTGACGTCCGCATCGTCGAGGCAGACCCGGCCGGCGCCGCGCAAGGCCGGGTCGAGGGTGCCGCACACCCAGGCGAGCAGGCTGGACTTGCCGCTGCCGCTCGGCCCCATCAGGGTCGTCACGGTCCCGGGTGGGACGGCCAGCGTCAGGGGCGCGAACAGCGGGCGCCCGGCGGCCAGGACGGTCGCGCCGTCCAGGTGCAGCGTCACGCCCCGCGCAGCCCGGCGCGGCGGCGCCACACCAGGCCGGGCAGCACCAGGGCGGCGGCGTAGAACAACAGCGGCACGGCGGCCTGCACGACTGCGAACACGCCCAGCACGCGGCGGTCCCCCCCAGAGGCGAGGGTCACGGCCTCGGTCGCCAGGGATGCCATGCGCCCGCCGCCGGCGAACAGCGTCGCCAGGTATTGCCCGGCGCTGACGGCGATGCCGACCGCGGCGGCCGCCAGCAGCGGGCGCAGCAGGACCGGCAGCTTGACCCGCAGCAGGACCGCGTTGGGCGTGGCACCCAGGCAGGCCGCGACGCGCGCCAACCGCGGGTCCAACGCCGCCCAGGGGTCACGCAGCGACAGCAGGACATAGGGCAGCACGAACAGCAGGTGCGCCCATACCAGCGCCGCCCAGCCGCCATCCAGCCCCAGCGCCAGCAGCGCCACCTGCACGCCGAACAGGAACGCCGCCTGCGGCACCAGCAGCGGCAGGTAGGTCAGCGCCAACAAGCCCGGCCGCGCCGCCGGGCCATGCCGGGCCACGGCCTCCAGCGCTGCCACAGACAACAGCAGCGCCAACACGGTGGAGGCCAGGGCGGCGCCCAGCGTGACGCGGAACGGCGCCAGCAGCCCTGCGGCCTGGGCGGACCACGCCGCACCATCCAGCCGGGCTGGCAGCGCATCCGGGAAGCGCCATGGCCCGGCGACGGACCACAGCGCCGCCGCAAGCAGGCTCAGCAGCGCCAGCGCCAGCACCACAGGCAGCGCCAGCCCGGCCAGCCGCACGGCAGCGGCGCCGGCCAGCCGGCCCGATCCGGCCCAGCGCCGGCCAAGTGCGGCCACCGCGCGCTCCCCCGCCAGCCACAGCAGGGCGGCGCACACCGTCAGCGCCAGCAACAGGCACGCCGCCGCGGCGGCCGGGAACACGCGGGACAGGTCCGGGTCGAACACCCAGCGCACCACCAGCACCGCCAGCGGCGGCGGGCTGCCGGGGCCGAGCAGCAACGCCACATCGACTGCGGACAGGGCATAGGCCAGCACCGCCAGCACCGGCAGGCGAAGCTGGCGGTAGGCAAGGGGGAACACCGCCTTCAGCCAGGCCACCGGCGCGGGCTGTCCCAGGCTGCGCGCCGCCGCCACCAGCCCGCGCGCCGGGATGCCGTTCAGGGCGGCGCCCAGCATCAGCAGCAGGTAAGGCGCCTCCTTCAACGCCAGGCCCAGCACCAGCGACACGCCCCATGGGTCGCCGATGATGGCGATGTCGGGCGGCTGACGCCAGCCGGTGGCCCAAGGGGAGATCATGCGCGCCAGCACTCCGCTGGGGGCGGCCAGCGCCAGGAAGCCCAGCGCGATGGCGACATGCGGCGTTGCCAGCACCGGCGCCATCGCCGCCTGCGCCCAGCGAAACGCGGAGGTACCATGGAACGCGGCACAGAACGCCGTGACCACGAACATGGACAGTGCCGTGGCGCCGAACCCCACCACAATCGTCAGCCGCACCGACGCGGCAAGGCCGGGCTGGTCCAGCAGGATGCGCCATGGGTCCAGGCTGAACGCCGTCCCGCCCAGCGCCGGCAGCATCCCGAAGGCCGGCAACACGGTGCCGAGCAACCCGGCCGCCACCGGCACCGCCACGGCGCCGGCGGCCAGGGCGGTGGGAAGCGGCTTCACCTCGCGCTGGTCCGGCGCTCCCACTCGGCGGCGATAGCGGTCATCCAGGACGGGTGCGGCTCTGGCAGCGGGCGTCCCAGCTCCGCTGGGGTCAGGGCGCCGGGGGCGCGCGGCAGGTCGTCGAACAGCTTGCGGGCGGCGGGCGGCAGGCGGGCCAGGTCCAGCACGGTCGGGTTGCCCAGCACGGCCGGGTCCTGCGCATGGGCCTGCGCCTCCGGCGACAGCAGGACGTTGGCGACGACCTGCGCGGCCTCTGGTGCGGCGGCGTTGGTGGGGATGGCAACGAAGCTGGCGTTGCCAATTGTGCCGCCGTCCAGCACGTAGGCGCGGGTCGAGGGCGGCAGCAGCCCGGTGGCGATGCCCGTCGCGGCCTCCGCCGGGTTGAACGACACCATGAGGTCGATCTCCCCGTCGTTCAGCAGGTTGCGGGTGGCGGGGCCGTTCTCCGGAAATTGCTGGCCCGCGCGCCACAGGTTGGGCCGCAGGGCGTCGTACCAGGCCCACAGCGGCGCGGCCGCGGCGGCAAGGCCGGCGTCGACGGGCCGGGCGAGGGCCGCCGGGTCGGGCGTCAACTCGAACAGGGCCTGCTTGAGGAACGTGGCGCCCAGGAAGTTGCGCGCCGTTGGGTGCGCCAGGCGGCCCCTGTGCGCGGCGGCCCAGTCCGCCATGGCGCGCATGGTGCGCGGCGGGGCGGGCAGGCGGTCGCCATCATGCAGGAACACGATCTGCGCCATGCGCCACGGGGCGGCCAGGCCCTCGACCGGCACGGTGAAGTCCGTGACGGTCGCGGGCTTCCCGGCAGTATCGACCAGGGCGAAATTCGGCAGGGCGTCGGCGAAGCGCAGCAGAAAACCCTGATGCTTCAACGCCAGGAAGTTGGGGCCGTTGATCCACACCAGGTCCACTGCGCCGCCGGCGTCCCGCCCGGCCGCGCGTTCGGCGACGATGCGGGCCACGGCCTCCCCAGTGTCGCGCAGGCGGACGTGACGCAGGGTGATGCCATGCAGCGCCTGCACCCGGTCGGCGGCCCAGGCGATGAAGGCGTTGGTGCGCTCGTCCCCGGCCCAGGCATGGAAGGCGACGGACCCGCCGCGGGCGCGGGCGGCCAGGGCATCCCAGCCGCCGGTTTGGGCGCGGGCGGGCAGGGCGGCGGAGGCCGCGATGGCAACCAGGGCGCGCCGGGTCAGGGTCATTCGGCTGCCTTCACAAGTTGCCGGCGGGCGCGGGCGGCGGCAAGGCGGGGGGCCAGCACATCGAGGTGGAAGCGGTCGCAGCCGATGCAGAGGTTGGCGTAGGGGCGGCCTTGCGGCGTCGTAGTGTGGGCTGCGGCCATGAAGTCCTCCTTGCTCCAGCCCGCTGCCTCCCCCATGCGTTCGGGATGCCCGGCGTTGATCGCCTCGTACACCGGGTCCCCGCGCAGGCTGTCCAGGATGTCGGTCAGCCCGTCTTCCAGCAGGTTGCCGATGGGCAGCTTGGTCTTGATGCAACAGGGATAGACCGCGCCGTCCGGCTCGATCGACACCTCCGACCCCGAATGCCCGTGGTTCAGGAAGTTCAGCCCGCCAGACCAGCGGTTACAGAAGTTGTCGGCCAGCGTCGCGGTGCTCAGACCGTTCTCCCACGACCGACCGCGCGGCCACAGCTTGCCGATCCAGGTGTCGGGCGTCGCGCCAAAGAAGCTGAACAGCGGCCCGGCCTCATCCAGCCACTTGCGGTCCACCGTCGCCAGGCCCGAGGCGCGCATCCCCTGCGCCTCCATCATCGCGGTCAGCCGCGCGCGGTAGGCGTCCTGCTTGGCCGCACCCTCCATGCCGACATGGAAGTCATCGACGCCCGCGACCGAGATCATCCACACGCCGCGCGCCAGCAGGTCCGCCACGATGCCGGGCGTCAGCAGGTCGCCCGTGGTCTGCACGACCACCTTCACCCCGCCCTGCCCGGCGTAGCGGGCCACCAGGCCCTCGATCACGGGATACGTCACCCGCTGCCGCACGCCATCCAGCAGGCTCTCGCCGCCGGACAGGATCACGCGGCCGGTCTTTTCCGGCAGGGTGCCGTCAGGCGCCGGGTCGGTGCGGTCCAGGTAGGCCATGCGGTCCGGCAGGTGGGCCAGCACGCGGGGGACGTTGCGCTCGGCCTCCGAAATGACGGCCTCCAGGCTGTCGCGGACATAGGGACGGAAGCGGCCTTCGTAGCAGTGCTTGCACTTGCGGTGGCAGGCCCAGCACATCACCCAGTAGATCGATTCCATGCACACCCCGTCCCGCGGCCTATATAGGCCCTCATCCCGGCCTGCCAGCGGGCGCAGGCTCACGGTCCGGCGAGGTGGCGGCGGGCGGACAGCTCTTCCAAATCGAGTTCCTGCTCCAGCGCGTGCAACACCGTGTCGTGGATGCGCCCGTCCCGGTGCAGGCGCAGCACCTCGGCCCGGCCAGCCTCGATGGCGGAGACGACGATGCCGAAATGCTCGGCCTTGCTCTCGTTCAGGCCGCCCGCGGCCTCGCTGAAACGGGCGGAGGCGCGGGCGCGGTAGGCATACTGCTCCAGCAGGCGCGGGTGCCGCTCCGTCCCGTCCGGCAGCACGGCGCGGGCCTGCACGACGGCCAGCTGGGCTGCGGCCATGCTGGCGCGGGCGGCGGCCTCGGGCATGGTCTCGGGCATGTTTTCTGGGCCGTGCAGCACGAAGCCGTCCAGGTGCAACGCGCGTATTAGTGGGCCGAGCGTCGCGCCCTGCACCAGCACGGTCATCAGGATGACGGCGAACGTCGTGACCAGGATGAAGTCACGGCCCGGGAAGCCATCCGGCAGGCCGAGCGCCACGGCCAGGCTGACCACGCCGCGCATCCCGGCCCAGCTCATGATGATGGGGACAGCCACGGGGGGCGTCGGGTCCCGCCGGCGCAGTGCGGGGATCAGCCAGCGCGGCAGGTAGGTGGCGGGGAAGATCCAGGCGAAGCGGGACAGCACGACCGCAAGCAGGATGGCGCCGCCGGGCAGCAGCAGGGACGCGATGCCGCCGGGCACGTCCTGCAACCGGGGCAGCACGCCGCGCAGCGACAGGCCGATCAGGATGAACACCAGGGCTTCCAGGACGTAGGTGAGCGCCCCCCACACGGCGGTCAGCTCGGTGCGGGCCAGGGCCGTCAGGGTGGTGTGCTGGCGCCAGCCCGTCACCAGCCCGGCCGCGACGGCGGACAGCACGCCGGACACGCCCAGCGCCTCCGCCCCGATGTAGGAGGCCCAGGACACCAGCAGGCTGAACACGATGGCCAGATGCGGGTCGCGCAGCCGGGCCATGACGGCGGTGGCCAGGAAGCCGCACGCCACCCCGGCCGCCACGCCGCCCACGGACAGCACGGCGAAGCTGGCGGCGGCATCCGCCACGCTGAACGCCCCGGTCACGCTGGCCGCGACGGCCATGCGGAACAGCACGATGCCCGTTGCGTCGTTCACCAGGCTCTCGCCCTCCAGCAGCACGACCACCCGGCGGGGCAGGCGCACGCCGGCCAGCACCGCCTTGGCGGCAACGGCGTCGGGCGGGGACACGATGGCGCCTAACGCGAAGCACGCCGCCCAGGGCAGGCCCGGCACGACCAGGTGCGCCACCACGCCGACCACCACGGTCGTGAACAGGACGGCGCCGACGGCCAGTTGAAGGATGATACGCAGGTTGGCCCAAAAGTCGCGCCACGCCGTGAAGTACGCTGACGACATCAGCAGCGGCGGCAGGAACAGCACCAGCACCAGGTCAGGATCGAGCGTGACCGCCGGCACGCCAGGCGCCAGCGCCAGCGCCCCGCCGCCCAGCACGAACGCGGCGGCCGGCGGCAGGCGCAGGCGGCGGGCCAGCAGCTCCAGCACGACGATGGCGGCCAGCAGCAACAGCACCAGCTCGAACTGGGCGAGGGGTGTCATGGGGCCTTAGAACGTCACGGTTGACCGGACGCCAAGCACCAGCGCATCGCCGAGCCGCTTCGTTGGATTGGCCGGGTTGGGGACGCCACCGTTCAGACTGAACACGTATTGCGCCGTGGGCTGCACCTGCAGCCAGGGGGCGACCTGGGCCTGATACGTTAGTTCCAGCACCGTCTCGTGCCGGCGGACCGGGTAGAAGCTGCCGTTGAAGACCCGTATGTCGCTGTCCAGCTTGGCTGCGGTGTCGCTGATGCGGGCGACGCCAACCGCCAGCCCGGCCGTGTCGCTGTCGCGCCCTGGCACCAGGCCCTTGTACGTTATGCCTGCGTCCACGTAGAAGTTGACGAGGTTCCGGTCCCCGGGCGCGCCCATCAGGCGGAGGAAGGCGGCAAGGCCCTGGTCCTTCGTGCCAGGCTCCCGCCAGACAAGCTGGTCGGCCACGGCATACAGGGCATAGTCGTTGCGCCGGGTGCGGCCCGTCGCGTCCACACCCAGCCCGGCTAGGCTGGTGCCGCTGCCGCTGCGCCGCAGATCGCTGAACGGCTGGGAGTTGTAGTAGGCGCCGAGCTTGTAGATGCCGGGCAGGCCCGTCGCGCCCTCCCCGCCATTGATGCCGTATTGCACCTCCACGATGGCGAACACGCCGTCGCCCAGGCGGAGGGCGGTGCCGGACGGGTTGCGGTCCTGCGGCAGCCCGCGGCCCGGGCCGGCCGGGTCGCCGTTGAACACGCCGGCCAGCACGGCCAAGTCGTCCCGCGGGGACCAGCGGACGCGGACGCCGGGCGTGGCGAAGGGGTAGGACGGGCCGCTGGTCGGCAGGTCGGCGCTGGGCAGGGTGCTCCAGCCAAAGGTGTGGTTCAGGAACAGGCCGGCATACTGGCTGGTCATGAACTCCTGGTCGGCGGCAAGCTGGCCGATGCGGACCGCGAGCTTCTTGTCGAACAGCTGCTGCTCGTACCACAGCTCGAACAGGTATGTGCCGCGTGGGGCCTCCAGGCTGCTGACGGTGTTCAGGTTGTTGCCCAGGGCGTTCAGGCTCAATCCCCGGCCGTGTATCTGATAGCCGGTGGCGTTGATGGTGCCGCCGGGCAGGCCGGCCAGCTTTTCGAGGTCCAGGCCGACGCCGAACTGGGTCAGCCCCTCGTAGATGACGGCGCGGCGGACGCCGCCGGTCGGGTTGCCGAACACCTCGCTGGTTTCGGTCAGGCCGAAGGTGATGCCGCGGTCCTTCAGGGCGGGGCGCAGGCCGCCCAGGGTGCCGAACAGGTTGGCGCGGTCCCACAGGCCGGTGGCGGCTTCCTCGCCGGGCTTCACTGCGGTCTCGCCGCCCGGAACGGACTGGCGGCTTTCGGGGGCGGCGCTGTTGGCCGGCGGATTGGTGACTTGGGCCAGGGCTGGCGCGGACAGCAGCAGCCCGGCCAAGATCAGGGGTGTCCGCACGTTGCCTTGCCCGCCGGGTTGTGACGCGGGCGGACCATGCCGGGGATTGCGGCGGGCGGCAACCGGGTGTTGGCTGGCCCCCAAGCCGGCGCTGCCCGGCACCATAGGAGGCATCCGCTATGACCCTGACCCGACGCACCCTGCTTGGCACCACCCTGGCCGCCACGGCCCCGCTAGCAACGGCCCGGGCGCAGCCGGTGACCATCAAGCTGGGCGTGCTGAATGACCAATCCGGGCCGTACCGGGACAACACCGGTGCCGGGTCGGTGGCCTGTGCGCGCTTGGCGGTGGAGGAATGGGGGAATAAGGGCTTCAACGTCGAGGTCATCAGCGCCGACCACCAGAACAAGCCCGACATCGGCGCCAGCATCGCCCGGCAATGGCTGGACCGGGATGGGGTGGACGCCATCATGGACGTGCCGACCAGCTCCGTGGCACTTGCCGTCGCCGGGGTCGTGCGGGAGCGGAACAAGGTCTATCTCAACAGCGGCGGCGGCACCGCGGACCTGACAGGGGTGCAGTGCACGCCCAACACCGTGCATTGGACCTACGACACCTACATGCTGTCCCGTTCCACCGCGACGCAGCTGGTCAAGCGCGGCGGGGACAAGTGGTTCTTCATCGTCGCCGACTACGTGTTCGGCCAGCAACTGGAGCGGGACGCGGCGGCGTTCGTGCGGTCCAGCGGCGGCACCGTCATGGGGCGTGCGGCTTACCCGTTCCCGGAGACGACGGACTTCTCCTCCTACTTGCTGCAAGCGCAGGCGAGCGGGGCGAACGTGATCGGCTTTGCCTCCGCCGGCAACGACACCGTGAACGGCGTGAAGCAGGCGCACGAGTTCGGGCTGGGCGCCAAGATGAAGATGGCGGCGCTGCTGTCCCACCCCACCGACGTGGACGCCATCGGGCCGGATCTGGCGCAGGGGCTGTACCTGACCAGCACCTTCTATTGGGACATGAACGAGGGCACGCGTGCCTTCACGAAGCGGGTGCGGGACCGGATGCCGGGCAAGCACCCGCCGAACATGATCCAGGCCGGCTGCTACGGCAGCGCGCTGCATTACCTGAAGGCGGTCGCGGCGCTCGGCGCGGGCCGGGCAAAGGCGGACGGCGCTGCGGCGGTGGCGCAGATGAAGGCGATGCCCACGATAGACGACGCCTTCGGCCCTGGCAGCATACGCGCGGACGGCCGGGCGCTGTTCCCGGCCTTCCTGTTCCAGGCCCGTGCGCCGGCCGCGATCAAGAACGGCTGGGACCTGCTGGACCTGGTGGCGACCACCCCGGCGGCAGAAGCCTGGCGTCCCATCGGTGAGGGCGGGTGCAGCCTGATAAAGAGCTGACGGCGGCCAGGAGGGCAGGTTGATGCAAGGCTTCGACCCCGAGTTCACTGGCATCGAGCACTACATCACCGCCATCACGGAGCGCATTTGGGAGGGCCGCGGCATCGACCTGATCCGGCGCTTCTACACGCCGGGCTGCGTCGTCCGCACGCCGGGGGGCGTCACCACCAGTGTGGAGGACGTCGTGCGCTCCACGCTGGACACCCTGCACATGTTCCCGGACCGGCAGTTGCTGCCCGAGGACATCGTCTGGTCCGGAGATGCGGCAACGGGGTTCTACTCGTCGCACCGCATCCTGTCGCCGATGCACCACCGCGGCGCCGGGCTGTATGGCCCGGCAACGGGGCGGGCGGTGCAGGTGCGGACCATCGCGGACTGCGCGGTGCGGGACAACCAGGTGTACGAGGAGTGGCTGGTGCGCGACCAGGCCGCCATCGTGCGGCAACTCGGCCTGGACCCCGAGCGGTTCGCGGCGGAGGCGGTGGCTTATGAGGAGCCGCGCCCGACGGTGGCGCCCGAGGGGCTGTATGCCCCGGTGATCGTCCGGAACGGAGAGGCGGCGTTCTATGCCGAGACGCTGGAGCGGCTGTGGAACGACACGGCATTGGGCGAGGTCGCCCGGCGCTATGCCTCCTCCGCCAGCCTGGCGTCGCCGGGCGGGGAGCAAGGGGTGGGCCGGGCCGCGGTGGAGGGGGTGCTGATCGGCTACCTCGCCTCGTTCCCCGATGCGCGGCTGCGGATCGACCACTTGATCGCCCGGCGGGACCCGGGGCGGCCCGTGCGCGTGGCGGCGCGGTGGGAGGTGCAGGGGACGCATTCGGGCCGCGGGCGGTTCGGCATGCCGGGCGGGACGCCGGTGCGGTTCATGGGCATCTCCCACGCGCATGTCGTGGACGGGCGGATCGTGGCGGAGTGGATGCTTGTCGATGAGGTCGCGCTGTGGATGCAGATCGCGCGCGGTGGCGGCTGAGCAGCTATTCTCCCCGCGGGTCGAACGCCTGGCGCAGCCCGTCGCCCAGCAGGTTCACAGCTATCACTGTTAGGAAGATCAGCAGGCCCGGCAGGATCGCCAGCATCGGCGCGGTCGTCACCAGCTCCTGCGCGTTGTTCAGCATGTTGCCCCAGCTTGGCGTGGGCGGGACGATGCCGAAGCCCAGGAAGCTCAGCACGGATTCGAACAGGATCACCCGGCCGACCGTCAGCGTGATGGCGACGATCAATGGGCTGGCGACGTTGGGCAGCACGTGGGCCAGCACGACATACAGCCCGCTGCCGCCGCTGGCGCGGGCGGAGGTCACGAACTCCCGCTCCTTCAGTGCCAAGGTTGCGGCGCGCACCACGCGGGCCACGGCGGTCCAGTCGAACAGGGCGATGATGACCACCACGCGCCAGAACCCGGCGGCGCCGGACCGCGCGAACTCCTGGCTGAAGCCCAGCTTCGTCAGGTCCAGCGCGCCCAGCACGATCAGCAGCGGCAGCAGCGGCAGGGCCAGCACGCCATCGGTGAAGCGCATCAGCGCACCGTCCGTCGCACCACCCACGTAGCCGGCGGCGACGCCGATCAGCACGCCCACGACGGCGCCGACCACGGTGGCGATCAGCCCGACCAGCAGGCTGACCTGGCCGCCGATCATCAGCCGCACCAGCACGTCCCGCCCGGCGTCGTCCGTGCCCAGCCAATGCACCGGCCCCGGCGGATCGAATCGGCCCAGCAGGTCCGTCGTGGTGGCATCGACGCCCAGCAGCGCCTGCAACGGCCACGCGGCCAGGCAGAACAGCACCAGCAGGACCAGTAGCCCCAGCGCCGCCATGCCCGTCCGGTGCCGCCGGAACCGGCGCAGGCGCAGCCGCCACGGGCTGACGGCAGCGTCGGTGGTCATGAGGACGACCATCGTGTCCCAAGAACCCCGTCATTGCGAGGCGCGCTTGCGCCGTGGCAATCCAGGGGCCGCGAGCGCCGTCCTTGCGGCCCCTGGATTGCCGCGTCGTTACGCTCCTCGCAATGACGGGCTTCACGAGGTCCGCTCACCGCAGCGAAATCCGCGGGTCCAGCCAGCCATAGGCCAAGTCCGCCAGCAGGTTGCTCGCCAAGGTGACGAAGGTTGCGAACAGCAGGCCGCTGAGGGCCAGGTTGAAGTCGTTGCCCAGGATGGCGTCGTAGATCATCTTGCCCATGCCGGGCTGGGCGAACATGGTCTCGGTGATGAGCGCGCCGCCGAACAAGGTGCCGAAGCTGAGCGCCACGACCGTCACCACGGGGATCATGGCGTTGCGCAGGGCATGGACGCGCACCACCCGGGCCTCGCTGGCGCCCTTGGCGCGTGCGGTGCGGACGTGGTCCATCCGCAGCACATCGACCATGGCGGCGCGGACGTAGCGCACGAACTGCCCGGCGGTGGACAGCGCCAGCGTCAGCACGGGCAGGGCCAGGTGCCGCAGCATGTCGGCCATGCCGCCGTCGCCCACCTTGCCGGTGCCGCCCGCGGGCAGCCAGTGCAGCTCCACCGCGAACACCAGGATGAACACCAGCGCCAGCCAGAACACCGGCACCGACACGCCGGCCAGCGCCAGCACGCTGATAATCCCGTCGCCCCAGCCGCCGGGGCGCAAGGCGGCGAGCGTGCCGAGCGCCAGGGCCAGCACGACGGCCAAGGTGAAGCCGCCCAGCATCAGCTTCGTGGTCTGCCACAGAGCCGGCCCCATCACCTCCAGCACCGGGCGCGCATGGACCCGGCTGTAGCCGAGGTCCCCGCGCAGCGCGTCCCACAGCCAATGCGCGTAGCGGAGCAGGATGGGCTGGTCGAGGCCATAGATGGCGCGCAGCCGGGCCGCGGCCTCAGGCGTCATGCCGGGGTTGCTGGCCATCATCAGGTCGATGGGATCGCCGGGCATCAGGCCGATCAGGCCGTAGATGACGAAGGACATGACCAGCAGGACCACGAGGGTCTGCGCGAGCCGGCGGAGGATGAAGCCGGTCATGGGGTTGCCTGCCGCTGCTCCCTCTCCCTCCGGGAGAGGGTCGGGGTGAGGGGGTCTTGAGGGCCAAGCCAACAGCCAGTTGGGCGGTTGGGTCGTGGGCCTTCATGGGCGAGGGCGGTGCTTACCCGCCCCCTCACCCCGACCCTCTCCCGAAGGGAGAGGGAGAAGCGGGCAGCATCCATCAATACGGGAAATGACATGCGGCGGCCTGGCCTGGGGCGGTGTCGCGCAGGGCCGGAGGGTCGGTGCGGCAGACGGCTTCGGCCTTGGGGCAGCGCGGGTGGAATACGCAGCCGGGCGGGGGGGCGAGGGGGCTTGGCATCTCCCCGCGGATCGCGGCGCCCCGGGCGCGGCGGCGGCCGATGCGGGGGACGGCGTCTAGCAGGGCTTGCGAGTAGGGGTGGGCGGGCCGGGCGAACAGGGCGTCGCGGGCGGCGACCTCCACCAGGCGGCCCAGATACAGCACCGCCACCCGGTCGGCCAAGTGATGCACCACCGCCAGGTCGTGGCTGATGAACAGGTAGGCCAGGCCGTGTTCCGCCTGCAGGTCGCGCAACAGGTTCAGCACCTGGCTTTGGATCGACACGTCCAGCGCCGATAGCGGCTCGTCGGCCACGATCAGGCGGGGGCCGGGGGCCAGGGCGCGGGCGATGGCGATGCGCTGGCGCTGGCCGCCGCTGAACTCGTGCGGGTAGCGGTTCAGGGCGTCGCGCGGCAGGCCGACCTGCTCCACCAACTCGGCGGCGCGGGCGCGCCGGTCGGCAGGGTTGCCGATGCGCTGGATGCGCAGCGGTTCGGCAATCACCTCCGACACCGGCATGCGCGGGTCCAGCGCGCCGTACGGGTCCTGGAACACGACCTGCACCGCCCGGCGGCTGGCCGCGTCCGGCGCGCGGCCATCGAACCGCACGGTGCCGCGCGTGGGCGCGCGCAGCCCGGCGACCACGTTGCCCAGCGTGCTCTTGCCGCTGCCGCTTTCGCCGACCAGCGCCAGGGCCTCGCTGGGGGCGACGTCGAACGACACATCTTCCACGGCGCGAAGGATGCGGGGCTTCCGAAACAGGCCGCCGCCCTGAGGGAAGTGAACGCTGACGCCCGTGACGGCCAGCAACGGCGTCATGCGCCCACCCGGATGCAGGCGGCCCAGTGCGCGCGGGCGTGCTCGTCCAGCGGCGGCTCCCCGTCCAGGCAGGCCGGGATGGCGCGGGGGCAACGCGGGGCGAAGCGGCAGCCGTGGGCCGCCGCGCCCATGTCCGGCACGCCGCCGGGGATGACGGGCAGGTGCGGCACGCGGCGGGCCGGGTCGGGCAGGGTGGCGATCAGCCCGGCGGTGTAGGGGTGCAGCGGCTGGCGGAACAGCGCATCGGCCGGGGCGCGCTCCACGATGCGGCCGGCGTACATCACCACGACCTCATGCGCCAACTCGCTGATGACGGCCAGGTTGTGGCTGATGAACTGGATGGCGGTGCCGGTCTCCTCCTGCAAGGCCAGCATCAGGTCCAGGATTTGGGCCTGGATGGTGACGTCCAGCGCCGTCGTCGGCTCGTCCGCCACCAGCAGCGCCGGGCGGCAGGCCAGCGCCATGGCGATCATGGCGCGCTGCCGCTGTCCGCCGCTGAGCTGGTGCGGGTAGGCCTTGGCGCGGTCGCGCGCGGCAGGGATGCCGACTTGGTCCAGCAGGTCCACCGCGCGGTCCCCGGCGGCGGGCCACGCCAGGCCCTCATGCAGCACCAGCGCCTCGGCGATCTGGCGGCCGACGGGCATGGTGGGATTCAAGGCGGACATGGGTTCCTGGAACACCATCGCCATGCGCGCGCCGCGCATGGCGCGCCAGGCGGCGGCGGGCTGGCCGGTGATCTCCTGCCCCTGGAAGCGGATGCTGCCCTCGACGCGGCCGGGCCGTGGCACCAGGCCCATCAGCGCCAGCGCCGTCATGCTCTTGCCGCACCCGCTTTCGCCGACCACGCCCAGCGTGCGGCCCGGTGGGATGCTGTAGCCGACGCCCGCCACAACGGTGCGCGGCCCGGCGGGCAGGTCGAATGCGACGTTCAGGTCGCTGACTTCCAGGACCGGTGCAGTGCCCACTAGCTCCCTCTCCCTCCGGGAGAGGGTTGGGGTGAGGTAAGGGCCGCAAGGGCCAACGGTGGTCCTGCTGGCCTGGCGATGGTCCGACAGAGGCACGACTTGGCCTGCCCGGCTTCCCTCACCCCGGCCCTCTCCCGGAGGGAGAGGGGGCAGCAAGTCAACGCGGCGCCCACTGCTCGGCAAAGATGCCGGCGGTGTAGCCGTTGCCGAGCGGCTGGTAGCCGGATAGCCACTTGGGCACGATGTGCGGCTCCGCGCGGAAGAACAGCGGCAGCACCGGCACCTGCTCGGCGTAGATGCGCTGCATGGTGCTCCAGTCCTGCTTGGCCTTGGCCGGGTCCAGCTCGCTTTCGACCTTGGCGATGTTCTCGTCCACCTCGGGGTTGCTGAACCCGGGGTAGTTGGCGCCGCCGTAGTTGTTGGAGGCCGCCGGGATGTCGCTGGTGCCCAGGGTGCGGCGCGGGCTTTCGCTGGCCGTGCTGGACCAGCCGTACATGCCCATGCCGGTGTATTCACGGCGCTTGAGCGTCTGGCCGAACAGGGTGCGCGCGGGTTCGTTCTTGATTGCAACCTCGACGCAGGCGGCCTTCCACTGGTTTTGCAGCACCTGCTCCGTTAGCTCACGCAGGCGGTTGCCGGCAGTGCTGGCGATCTCCAGCGACAGGCGGGTGCCGGCGGCGTTGCGGCAGATGCCGTCCGGGCCAGGGGTCCACCCGGCGTCGGTCAGCAGCTTCTTGGCCCCGGCAAGGTCGAAGGGGGCGGGCTTGATCGACGGGTCGTACATCGGATGCAGCGGGTTGACCCAGGTGGCGGCGACGGGCTGCAACCCCTCGAACAGCCGGGTCACCAGGGTCTGCCTGTCCGTCGCCAGCAGCAGGGCGCGGCGCACCCGCACGTCGGCCAGCAGCGGGTTGCCCAGGTTCAAGTCGATGTGCTCGTAGGTCAGGCTGGGGCGGAACTCGTAGTCGAAGCGGTCGGGCGACGCCTTACGCAGCGCGAGTGCCTGGTCGATGGTGAGGCCGACACCTTCCCCGGCCACCAAGTCCACGTCGCCGGCCAGCAGGTTGGCTTGCAGGGCGGCGGTGTTCTCGATGGTGCGGAGCACGATGCGCTTGAGGCCGGGCTTGGGGCCGTTCCAATGCGGGTTCGGCTCGAACACCACCTGCGCGCCGGATTGGTACGACGTGATGATGAAGGGGCCGTTCCACAGCCCAGGGTTGGTGGGTTCGCGCGCATACAGGGTAGTCTTGATGTATTCGCCGGGGGCCGAGGCCTTGGCCATGACGGGGCCTTCCAGGTGCTCGGGCAGCACCTGGTCCCACATCATGTAGTCCACAATCACCTTATCGGTGTGCAGGATGGCGGTGGTGGCATCCACGACCTCCACCCGGCTGGCGCGGTTCCAGGGATAGGTGTTGCTGAAACCGGAATTGGGGTCGAGCGCGATCTTGTGGGTGAACGCCAGGTCCTGCGCGGTGACGGGCTTGCCGTCGCCCCACATCAGGCCAGGCTTCAGCTTGATGGTGATCCGCATGCCCTTCTTGCCGTCCGGCCGGTCCTCCAGCACGGCCAGCCCGTTCTCCAGCGACGGCAGTTCCGCGCACAGCAGGCAGACAGGCCGCCAGTCCTTGTCGAAGGCGCTGATGCTGCGCTGCGTGAAGCCCAGGGCGTAGGTCTTGATGACCTCGGGGTCGATGAAGGGGTTGAGGGTGGAGGGGAACTGCGCCGCCCCGATCACTAGGTCGTCCTTCGCCTGCGCGGCGCCCGCGAGCGTCAGGGCGGGCAGGACAGCCAACAGGGCGCGGCGCAGGTGCATGGGCGGTGTCCTCGACAGGGTGCGCCGCAGCATAGCCCGGCGGTTGCCGGTTGCGTCAACCAATGGCTATTGCGAGCGTATCCAGGTCTGGCTGCGGCCCAGCAGGCTGACGCCGATGTAGCCGCGCACCACCAGCTTCTGCCCGCCATCGGCCAAATGCAGGTTGGACTTGTAGATGCCGCCCGTCTCGGGATCGAGGATGGTGCCGCCGCTCCAACCGTCGCCGTCCCGCTTCAGGCCGCGCATGATGTCCAGGCCGACCAGCGGCTTGCCCTTGCGGTCGTCGTTGCACTTGGTGCAGGACAGGGCGGCGCGGGCCGGGTCGTTGATGCGTTCGATGCGGCCATACAGGGCGCCGTTGGACTCGAACACGCGGACGGCGCCGTTCTCGCGGCCGGTCTTGTCGTCCACGGTGCGCCACAGGCCCACGGGGCTGGCAGCGCCTTGCGCGGATGCGGCGCCGGTCAGCGCCAGCAGGATTATCAGGACGCGCATCGGTGTTTCCTCGCCAATTATCCCCGCGATATGCGTGGCACGCCACCGCCGGGCAAGCGGCGCGGGGATCACGGCTGGCGGCGCAGCGCCCGCATCGCCAGCAGCGCCGCCAGGATGGCAAGCAACGACACCCCCGTCGTCACGGTGCCCAGCGCATACAGCACGGGGGAGGTGACGTTGGTCGTCATGCCGACGATCTCCAGCGGCAGCGTGTTGGTGCTGCCGGCCGTCAGCAGGGTGCGGGCGGCCTCGTCATAGGACAGGGTGAAGCCGAACAGGGCGATCCCCACCACGCCGGGTGCGATGATCGGCAGCACGACGTGGCGGAACACTCGGGTGGGGGACGCGCCAAGGTCCCGCGCCGCCTCCTCCCACGCGCGGTCGAAGCGGTTGAACACGGCGAACATGATGAGGATGCCGAAGGGCAGC
>Ga0123339_10000874_pt1 | contig 21666 bp, 19 predicted proteins | sample lystaG_FD_89956 | JGI IMG/M metagenome (GOLD analysis project Ga0123339, IMG submission 89956) | Glacier valley bacterial and archeal communities from Borup Fiord, Nunavut, Canada, to study Microbial Dark Matter (Phase II) -... | ecosystem: Environmental > Aquatic > Freshwater > Ice > Glacier ...
AGAGCCTTTCGCGGAAGTGCTGAGTGCCTGCAGGTGGGTGCCCGCAGGCGATTGACCCAGTCGAGTGACTGCAGGTGAGCGGCTACAGGGTGTGACCGGTGAGGGAGCGGGCCCGTGCACGGAGCTCGGCGTGCATCCCGCCGAACGCCTCGGCGGCGGGCAGGAGGCTCTTCGCCGCCTTGACGACGACACTGTAGTTGGCATCGACCACGTTGGCGATCGGTGCCAGCGTGATCTGCGAGCACAGCTGGTAGGCGTCCATCGGGTGGAGGCCGCACAGCTGGCCGACCCAGCCCACGAGCTCGGCATTGCCGATGCGCCAGGAGTCCTCCATCGGGCGGCTCGAGCCGATCGCCATCAGCTGGCTGTCGTTCTCGATCCGCGGCCAACCCGGGGCACCGCCCTTGATCAGCTCGACGATGAGGGTGGTGGTCATGGCGCCTTCGACGGCGGTGCCGCACGCTTCCCCCTCGCCCTGGCGGTAGTGCCCGTCGCCGATGGAGAACAGGGCGCCCTCGACGTTGACGCCGAGGAAGACCGTGGCGCCGGCTCGCATCTCCGGAGTGTCCATGTTGCCGCCGAACCGCTCGGGCACCAACGAGGACCGCACCTCGCCACCGGCCGGAGCCACCCCCACGGTGCCGAGCATCGGCTCGAAGGGCAGCTCGATGCGGTGGCCGCTGTGCCGCGCAGCGAACGCGACGGTCCTGCGGTCCCGGTCCAGCTCATAGATCCAGGTGGTGTCCGGCAGCGGCTCCTGCAGGGTGACGACGCGGTCGGTGCTCGTCATCCCGCCGAAGAACGGGATGGCCGCCGACACCCCCCAGTCACGCGCCGCCTCCAGGGCGACCAGGTGGAGCGCGAGCGTGTCGCCGGGCTCGGCCCCCTCGACGTAGAACGGGCCGGTCTGCGGGTTGACGAAACGCAGGTCGACCTTGGCGCTCGACAGGTCGTCCACGGTGCGCAGGGTGCCGCCGAAGGCGTCGTCGGACCACAGCCGCAGGACGGCCCCCGGCGTCACCCGCATCACCGGGACGGCGCCCCCGAAGGTATAGGTGTACTGGTCACGGGTCGGCACGTACTCGATCACGTCCATCACCGGGACTATGCCATGTTCCGCGGCGCCACTGGCCGGTATCACGGGACGGTCGCCACTCTCCTTCGAGGTCGAGCAGCCCGCGGCCGTCGCTGATGTCGTGGTCGCTGGCTGAGTCCTCTCCCGCGTGGTGATGTCAGGGATGATGTGTCACCCGGTGGCGCGTCAGGGTGCCGTAACCTGGTGGCGGGAGCATGGTCGAGCGGCGCCGCTATCGTCGAGGCATGCCCAGCGACGAACGCGGCTCCTGCCTCGCAGGTGTGGCTCTCGATGGCCAGTCCGCACGGTGGGTCGTCGCCCTCCGCAGTGCCGGCAGGGAGAGGGAGCAGGCGGTCACGGACCTGCACGAGCTGCTGTTGCGTATCGCGAGATCCGAGGTCGGTCGGCGGGCCGGGAGCCTACGACTGGTCGGGGTCGAGGTCGATGACATCGCCCACGAGGCGGCGGCTGATGCGATGCTCGCGATCCTGGCCAAGCTCGACCTGTTCCGCGGTGAGAGCCGGTTCACCACCTGGGCCTACCGCTTCGTCATCCTCGAGGTGTCGAACAAGGTGGGGCGGCACTTCTGGCGGCGTCCGTCGGTGTCCCTGCAGTCCCACGACTGGGACCGGCTGCCCGACCGGCTCGGGGTGGCACCGGATGAGCAGGCCCAGTGGGGCGAGCTCGCCGCTGCAGTGCGGTACGCGGTGGAGCACGACCTGACCGAGCGCCAACGGGAGGTGTTCGTCGCCATCGTGGTCGACGGCATCCCACTCGATGCGCTGGCCGCCCGCACCGGTTCGAACCGCAACGCCATCTACAAGGTGATGTTCGATGCCAGAGTGAAGGTGCGGGCGGTGCTGGTCGCCAACGGGCTGATGCACGGCGCGCGTCCCGAACCGGACGACCGGGCCGGAGCGGCACCCGAGAAGAGGCACCCGTGACCGAGCCATCCGCATTGCAGCGCTTTCTCACCACCGATCCGGCGGACGTCGGCTGCGACGAGGCGATGGACCTGTTGCACGTCTACGTCGACCTCGTCGTGACGAAGGGCCGAGCCGAGGCCGTACGGCGCCACCCCGGCATCGCCGCGCACCTGCGGGCGTGCGGTCCCTGCGACGAGGACTTCGAGGGCCTGCTCGTCGCCGTCGAGAACGGCTCGCCGGGCGACGTCCCCGGCTAGCTCTTGGCTGGTTCGGTGGTTGCGACAGCCTTACGGAGGCTGCGGTTTCACGCCGGCCAGGTAAGACCGGTCGACGGGTGGGCGCTTACTGGTGCGGTGATCGACACCGCGTCCACCTACCCAAGGAGAACACGCATGCGCACCACCACCAAGCTCGCTGCCACCACACTGACCGCGGTAGCCGGCCTTGCCCTCGCGGCACCGCTGACCGCCGCCGGCGCCACGACCGGGGCAAGGACTGGCACGACCATCAAGGCGGGCACGGCCACGACGGACGGCGCAGGTGACGACCACGAGTACGAGGTCTTCTCCCGCAGCTTCGTCGAGAACGCCGAGACCCACACGGTCTCGCTGCCACGCTACTCGGGCACGAGCCGGGGTCGACCCGTCACCTACGTCATCACCGACGCGTCGACCAAGGAGGCCGCCCGCCGGCTCGGGGTGAACTTCGCACCGCGCCTGGCCAACGCCGTCGGCACCGCCGCGGTCCAGAAGGTCAGGGGCGGCGCCCTCTCGCTCGACTTCCCGGCAACGGTCGACTTCACCCCCGTGCGGGTCGTCGTACCGGGCCCGAAGGGCTTTCCTCCGGCACAGGCAGTTCCGGGCGCCGTCAGTGAGGCCGGGTACAGCCCCATCGTGCGCCTGTCGGACGGCACGGTGCTCAACGCCCCACAGCTCGCCAACGCCAGCGGCCAGGCCGACAAGGTCGTGAGCAACAGTGCTGCGAGCGGGCGCGTCGTCTACCGCGAGACCGACGGCTTCTACGACCACAAGGCGGTTCACTACGTCTCGTTCGAAGCCTCGATCCCGCTGGCGGCCGCCCTCGAGAACGCCACCCTCGCCCCCAACCTCAACGCCGCGCCGCCGGACCTCAGCCCGCTGCCCGACCCGGTGCCCCCGGCCCGGGAGGAGATCGCCATCTTCACCAACGGCCAGACCGGAGTGACGAACCCCCAGCGACAGGGTCTGTCGAGTGCCCTGCTGGACGGCCTCGACCCGCTCAACATCCTCGGCGAGGTGCCCAGTCACAGCCGCACGTCGAGCTACAGCCCTCTGTGGGACGCCAACCTCGCGCAGTGGACGCCGAAAGCCGTTGCGGCCGGGCTCAACACCCGTCAGACCGCCTTCGACGACGTCCGTCGACTGGCCGCTCGCGGTCTCGTGACCGCTCCGGACGGAAGCCCGTTCGGACGCTCGAACTTCCTCATCAACTGCCCGGCCATCTCTATCCAGCGCTGACCGGGTAGCGCCCCCGGGGTAACCCCGGCTCGGCCGAGCGCGAGCTCGGCCGAGCCAGGGTCATGGCACGGTGACAGTGCGGCAGCCGAGCGGGGTGTCGAGGGTGCCGGCGCCCGTGTTGAGGGCCGTGACACACATCGAATGGGTGCCTCGGGTGGAGCGAACGGCAACGGAGAAGCCGTGGTTGGGCCCGGAGGCCGGGTAGACGCCGCCCACGTCGGATCGCAGGACGTTCGCCGTCCTGGTCCGGGTGGCCCCGTCGACGGACACCGCAACCGAGATCGGGGCGCTGGTGTTCGGGTCGATGGCCCAGCCGCGTGCGACCAGGGCGGACCCGTTCCAGCTGACGGTGTCGAGGTGCCCGAACGGGCTGGCGGTCGGGACGGTGAAGGTGCGGCAGCCGAGCGGGGTGTCGACGGTGCCGGCGCCGACGTTGACGGCGGTGACGCACACCGAGTGCGGCCCCGGAGTGGCCGGGACGGTCACGGCGTAGCCGTGGTTCGTTCCGTACGCGGGGAAGACCCGGGCCACGTCGGCTCGGACCGTGCTGGCCGTGCCGGTCCGGGGGGTCGCGCCGTCGACGGAGACGCTGACCGGGATGGGGGCAGTGCTGTTGGGGTCGACGGCCCAGCCGGCTGCGACCATGGCGGACCCGTTCCAGGTGACGGCGTCGAAGGCTCCGAACGGCTTGGAGGCGGGCACCGTGATGTTGCGACAGCCGAACGAGGTCCTGCTCGCTGCGGCGGTGACGGCGGTGACGCACACCGAATGGGGGCCGGCGGCGGCGGGGACGGCCACGGAGTAGCCGTGGCTGGGTCCGTACATCGGGTAGTAGTGGGCGACGTCCGGCCGTGAGGTGTTGGCGAGGGCGACCGTGGCCGCGCCGCCGTCGACGGAGACGGAGACGTTGGTCGGGCTGGCCATCACCGGGTCGATGGCCCAGCCGCTCACGTTGACGGCGGTGCCGTTCCAGGTGACGGCGTCGAAGGCTCCGATCGGCTTGGCCACCGGCACGGTGACTGTGCGGCAGGTGAACTTCGTGGTGGTGCCGCCGATGCCGAGGGCAGTCACGCACACCGAATGGGCGCCGGCGGTGGCGGGGACGGCGACGGCGTACCCGTGGCTGGCTCCATACCTCGGGTAGTAGTAGGCGACGTCTGGCCGCGAGGTGTTGGCGAGGGCGACCGTGGCGGCGCCGCCGTCGACGGAGACGGCGACGTTGATCGGGTTGGCGGTGGCCGGGTCGATGGTCCAGCCGGCCGCAACCACGGCCGAACCGTTCCACGTGGCCGCGTCGAGGGATCCCACAGGAGGCGTGGGCGCGGCGGAGGTCACGCCGTTGGCCAGGGCCTGCAGGCTGGCGAGGGTCCCGTTGAAGACGCTCATGTCCACGGCTCCCGTGACGCCGGGCAGGGTGGCCGAGGACGTGTACTGCCAGAAGGTGTAGGTGCTCCACCCGCCGGGAATCTGCGGTGCCGGACCGTAGGTCGCGATCCAGAGGGGATACCCCGAGAAGGCCCCGCTGTTGGCCATCGCGGTCTGCCAGAAGTAGGGCCCGGTGTAGATGATCGCGTTGCGGCCGGTGAGGGTCTTGATCGTCTGCAGGTAGGACTGGGTCCAGGCGATGAGCGCCGTCGGGCTCAAGCCGCCACTGGTCTCGAGATCGAGGACAGGCGGCAGGTCTCCCTTCTGGTGCAGGGTTCCGGTCACGTCCACGAAGTGCTGAGCCTGCGCGGCCGCACTGGTCGACGGGGAGGCGAAGTGGTAGGCGCCGCGGATCATTCCCGCCGCAGCCATCCCGGCGAAGTCGCTGGCGAAGTAGGGGTTGGTGTATCCGGGCCCCTCGCTCGCCTTGACGAAGCCGAAGGTCGCGCTGCCACTGGCCTTTGCCGACCCCCAGCTGATGGTTTGCCCGCTGGGGTGCTGGTAGCTCGAGACGTCAGGCCCGCTGACCGAGGACATGGCGCTCGCCGAACCGGTCATGAGCAGGAGGCAGGAGGCCAGGGCGGCCAGGAGAGGACGGGTGGGGGTGGTCATGAGGGGTGATCCTCGACGTCGCCGGCAGACACCGCCGACGGGACGCGGGTGCGCAGGGAGGGGATGCCGCAACGTGTGGGGGTGGGAATGTCGGCTCAACAACCATGACACAAACCCACAATTAGGTCAAACCTACATAAAAAGTACTTATGGTGTGGCTGTCAATCCCCCAACAGGGTGAAGTCGTCGGGCAGGCCGTCCACCCGCACCGTTCCGTCACCTCCGACGGCCACGGTGATGCGGGCCTCCCCCACCCGGATGCCGCGTACGGTCACGGCCCCGAACGTCGACGGTCTCGGCGGCCGGACCGTGACCGTTCGGCCGGGCACGTCGACCGACAGCCCGAGGGCGACCGTCAGCAGGACGACCGCCGAGGCGGCTGACCAGGCCTGCGGGCGGCAGGATGCGGGGTAGGGGACGGGCGCCCCGAGCACGCCGGCATCCGAGTAGAGCTCGGGGAGCCGGTAGCCGAACGCCTCGCCGGCATCGAGCAGCCGACGGGCGACGGTCGAGGCCGCCTGGTCATGGCCCTCACGGGCCATCCCCCACGCGCAGATGGCGGTGTCATGGGTCCACACCGACCCCGTGTGGTATCCCAGCGGGTTGAAGCCGCCGTTGTCCTTCGCGAACGTCACGATCCCGTGGGCCCCGAGCATCCTGGGCTCGAGGAGCGTGGCGACCACGCTCGAGGCCTCCTCTTGCGTCAACGCACCCGTGCCGAGGCAGTGGCCCATGTTGGATCCCACCCCGTCGACCGCCCGGCCCTGCCCGTCGAGGGCCAGGGCCAGCCAGGGTCGGTCCGCCGGCCCCACCCAGAACGACGCGCGAAGACGTTCCACGAGGTCATCGGCGAAGACCACCAGAGCGTCTGCGCGGGCGCGGTCACCGGGCTCGGACCCGCCGTCCTCCTCCTCCTCCACCGCGCCCACCGCCCCCAAAGCCCGGAGGAGGCGGGCCGCCGACCGCGCCGCCTCGACGGCGTACGCCTGGGCTTCGACCAGGGCGATGGGCGCGTCGGCGACCGTGCCGTCCCGCCACCGGATGGAGTCACCGGAATCCTTCCAGCCCTGGTTGACCAGGCCGGTCCCGCTCGCGTCGACGTACTTGAGGAGTCCGTCCTCACCGGGGGCCACGTCGGTCAGCCAGGTCGCCGCCCGGCGAAGGTGGGGGAGGAGGGCGCGCACCTCGTCCTGCGGCATCCCCCAACGCCAGGCGTCGTGGAGCAGGCAGATCCACAGGGCCGTCGCGTCGACCGTGCCGTAGTAGACGGGAGGGAGGCTGAAGCCCGCAGACGAGTCGACGTACGCGGTGCGCCGCAGCTCGTGGGGGATCTTGCCGGGGTCCTCCGCCCGCGCGTCGTCGTGCTCCGTGCCCTGCCGGCGGGCCAGGGCGCGCAGGGTCCCGGCCGCCAGCGCCGTGCCGAAGGGGAGGGCCAGACGGGCGGCCCAGATGGAGTCGCGGCCGAAGAGCGTGAGATACCAGGGGGTTCCAGCGGCAGCGAAGACATCGGCCGGTGCGTCCGGATCGGTGAGCAGCAGGTGCTGGAGATCGTCGAGCGAGGCGCTGACGAGCCGTTCGAGACGGGGGTCGGCGGCCTCGACGACCACGCCTCCCTGCATCCAGTCGACGGCCTGCGACCAGGCCTCGGCGTCGAAGCTCGAGGCCATCGTGCGCTCGACGGTGACCGCGACGGTCACCTCGACCGAGCCTCCTGCCGGCACGCACACCGGGACGACGAAGCGCGCTGCCCCACCGCGGGCGACGGTCGCCTCGCCGGCCGGCTCGACGGAGATGCTGGTGTGGTGTCGCCCCGACTGCCAGTGTGCCACTCCGCCGGAGAGGCTCACGGGCAGCAGGGCCCCGGAGGCCCGGCCCGCCTTGATGACGCCGATCTCGCAGCCGTCGCCACCAGCGGTCACGACGATCGTCGTGTCGAACTCGCGCGCGGCACTGGAGGTGAGGAGCACCGACTCCAGGAGGCCGCCGGGGACGAGCTGGCGTCGCCGGCGCAGCTCGATGGTGGGGTCGGGGCCGGGGGAGCCGAGATGACGGGCCGCCGCGAGGAACTCGCTGCGGTCTCCGCTGCTGGCCGCGGCCACGGGGACACCGGCGTCGTGCCCCACCTCGACGAGGAGCCGCGACAGGACGCGGACGTCGTCGACGTAGAGGCCCTCGGCACCGTCACCGGTGACGCCACCGGCTTGCGTGCTCAGTGCGGTGACGTTCCCGTGCACAGCGACGGCCAGGTCGTGCACCCACGGCTGGCGCGGTGGCCGGCCCTGACCGGGACTCACAGGTTCGGGGCTCACGGATTCTCCTGCACGGTCACGAGTGTGTCGCATTGCGCCTTCCCAGCCATCCAGGGTCTTGACAACGAGGCGTCCGGGGGACAGCCTGCGTGGTGTATGAACGTTCCAATCGCCGTTGACGGCAAGTATGAACGTTCCACCAGTGGAGAAGGGCGTCAAGGGTGACGACGGAGCGGGCCAGCCGGGACCGGGCGCGGATCGTCGATGTCGCGCGGGCCGCCTCGGTGTCGCGCCAGACCGTGAGTAACGCCGTCAACCAGCCGCACAAGGTCGCCCCCGACACCCTCGAACGCGTCCGTCGCGAGATCGCCAGGCTCGGGTTCCGCCCGAGCCGCGCCGCCCGGACGCTGCGCCAGGAGCGGGCCGGCGCCTGGGGGCTGGAGCTGAACTCGCTGGGCGTGGGCCGGCTCGGCAGCATCCTCGACGTCTTCCTCGTGCACCTGACGAGCGACTCTCGCCATCACGACTCCCACGTCGTGCCCTTCACCGCCGCCGACAACGGCGACCCCATACCGGCGTATGAAGACATGCTCGCCTCGCGGATCGCCGACGGGTTCGTCCTGACCGACACCCGGCACGGTGACCCGCGACCGGGGTGGCTGCGCGCCAACGGGGTGCCCTTCGCGTCCTTCGGGCGGATCTGGGACGACCCGACCGAGGCCAACTGGGTCGACGTCGACGGCGCCGCCGGCGTCGAGGCCGGGGTCCGCCACCTCGTCGACGCGGGCTTCGACCGGGTCGGCTTCCTCGGCTGGCCGGTGGGGTCCCCGGTCGGCGACGACCGACGGCTCGGGTGGGCCCGCGCCACCGCCGAGCTCGGCGTCGTGCACCCCGACTGGCACGCCACCAGCGCGCAGGGCCTCGCGGACGCCGCGGCAGCCGTGGCGCCCCTCATCGACGCCGTCGGGCGCGGCGGCGCCGTCGTCTGCGCGTCGGACGTCCTCGCGGTGGGCGCCTGGCAGGTGCTCGTCGAGCGCGGGTGGACGGTCGGGGTCGACTTCGCCCTCGTCGGGTTCGACGACACCGATCTTGCTGCATCTCTCCAGCTGACCAGCCTGCGGCAGCCCCTGGCGTCGGTCGCTGACCAGGTCCTGCACCTCCTGGGCTCGTGGGGCACCGAGCCACCGAGCCCCCACGGGCTCCTCCTCACTCCTGAGCTGGTCATCCGGGCCAGCTCGTCCCCTGCGGGTGACCGCAATACCGAAAGAGGCACGACATGACAAGACGTTCCGTGCGTGGAACGGCGATGGTCGGCATGGCCACCGCCGGCACCCTGGCGCTGGGCGCCTGCGGCGGCGGGGGGTTCAGCAGCAGTGCGCCCACCCAGAACGCGAGCAAGGGCCCGGTCAAGCTCAGCGTGATGATCGGCAGCTCAGGCGCTGCCGAGACGGCCTCCGTCAAGGCCGCCACCTCGGCGTGGGCGAGCAAGACCGGGAGCACGGTCGAGGTGATCGCCGCGTCCGACCTCAACCAGCAGCTCGGCCAGGCCTTCGCGAGCACGAGCCCGCCCGACGTCTTCTACACGGATGCCAGCAAGATCGGCACCTACGCCAAGGCCGGCAACCTCTTAGCGTACGGCGACCAGGTCAAGGACACCGGCTTCATCGACTCGCTGGTCACGGCCTTCACCTACGACAAGAAGTTCTACTGTGCGCCCAAGGACGTCTCGACGCTCGCGCTGGAGATCAACACCGACCTGTGGGCCAAGGCCGGGCTCACGGACGCGGACATCCCGAAGGACTGGGCCGGCCTCGAGACCATCGCCAAGAAGCTCACGTCGGGCAACGTCACAGGTCTCGTCCTCGGCAACGACATCAACCGCAGCGGAGCCTTCATGAAGCAGGCGGGGGGGTGGGTCGACTCGCCGGAGGGCGCGTTCACCGCCACCAGCCCCGGGGCGCTCCAGGGCCTGCAGGAGGTGCAGAAGATGATGAAGGCAGGGTCACTGAAGTTCAACACCGACACCTCCCCGGCGACCGGGTGGGGCGGTGAGGCCTTCGGCAAGGGCATCGCCGCCATGACGATGGAGGGCAACTGGATCGCCGGCGGGATGAAGGACTTCCCGAACATCAAGTACAAGGTCGTCGAGCTGCCGGCCGGCCCCGCGGGCAAGGGCACGTTGCTGTTCACCAACTGCTGGGGCATCGCGGCCAAGTCGCCGAACCAGGCGGCGGCGGTCGACCTGGTCAAGTCGCTCATCACCACCGACCAGCAGATGTCCTTCGCGAAGGCGTTCGGCGTGATGCCGTCGACGGTCGCGGGCTCCAAGGCGTTCGCTGCGGCCTACCCCGACTCGGCCGCCTTCGTGGCGGGTGCGTCCTACGGCCAGGGTCCGGTCAACCTCGCCGGTGTCGACGACGTCATGGCCAAGTTCAACTCCCAGCTCGCGACCCTCGGCAAGGGCGGCGACCCGAGCGCCATGCTGGCCGAGCTGCAGAAGAACGGCGCCGCCGCCGTCGGCGGGTGACCCCACGATGACCACTGCTGAGACGAACAGGTCCGGTGTGCTGGCCGATGCCTCCATCGCCGTGACCACCCGTTCCACCCCCCCGCCCCCGCCCCGGCGTCGCTTCCGCGGGGGCGGGGGGCTCCGAGGCCACGAGGGCGCAGCGGGATGGCTCTTCATCACGCCGATGGTGGTCATCCTCCTGGTGTTCCTCGTCATCCCGATCTTCATGGCCCTCTGGGTCAGCCTGACCAGCTGGAACGGGTCGGTGAACCCGTTCAGCGGTGGGCCCGGTGCAGAGTTCGTGGGCGTGAAGAACTACACCGCCCTGTTCGCCCAGGACGGTCTGACCCGTTCCAACTTCATGCAGTCGATCAGCAACACCTTCTGGTACGTGCTGTTCGTCGTCCCGCTCCAGACCGTGCTCGCCCTCGGGCTGGCCCTGCTCGTCAGCAACAAGCTCCTCAAGGCCAAGGGCTTCTTCCGCACCACGTTCTACTTCCCCTCGGTCACGAGCTCGATCGCGATCTCGACGGTCTTCCTCTTCCTCTTCTCCAACAGCGGAGCCGTCAACGCGTTCCTCAAGCTGTTCGGCATCGACGGACCCCAGTGGTTCTCCGACTCCCGTGGTCTGGTCCACCTGCTGTTCAACGCCGTCGGGGTCGACAACCCCGCGTGGGGAGCGCACGACATCCTCGGTCGCAGCCTGTGGGACTGGCTCTCCGGCCCGTCGGTGGCCATGTGCGTCATCATCATCCTCGTCGTCTGGACGACGTCGGGCACCTTCATGCTGATGTTCATCGCCGCGCTGCAGGACGTGCCGGTCGATGTCGAGGAGGCCGCCGCCCTCGACGGCACCAGCGGCTGGCAGCAGCTGCGCTACGTGACCGTGCCGATGATCAAGCCGGCGATCTTCCTCGTGCTGACGCTCGGTCTCATCGGCACCTGGCAGGTCTTCGACCAGATCTACGTCATGGGCAAGGGTGCGCCCTCGGGCACCACCCTCTCCCCGGCCTACCTCTCGTACCAGCAGAGCTTCGGCAACTTCAAGTACGGATCCGGCGCGGCGATGGCCTTCGTCGTCTTCCTCATCATCGTCGTGCTGACCCGGATGCAGCGGTACGTGCTCACCGACAAGGACGAGCGTCGTTCATTTCGCTCCATCTTCCAGCTCGGCCGCAGGAAGGGAGCCAGCTCATGACCAGCCGAGTGTCTCCGATCCGACAGGTGCTGCTGTATGCCGCGCTGGCCCTCTTCTCGGTCCTCTTCCTCTACCCCTTCATCGTCGAGGTCGTCACCTCGTTCAAGACCGACTCGGATGCCGTCAACCACCCGTTGTCCGTGATCCCCAACCCCTTCTCGATGGCCACGTGGCAGGCCATCTTCGGTGCGGGGTCGTCGTCGCTGCCCTTCCCGACGTGGATCAAGAACTCGGTGCTCGTCGCCGGGGTGGTCACCGTCGCCCGTGTCTTCCTCGACAGCCTCGCCGGCTACGCCCTCTCGAGGCTGAGGTTCAAGGGCCGCGGCTTCGTCTTCGCCGCGGTGCTGGCCGTCATGAGCGTGCCCGGCGTCGCTCTCCTGGTGCCCAAGTTCCTCATGGTCAACTACCTCGGGATCTTCGACACCTACACGGCGATGATCCTGCCGCTCGTCGTCGACGCGGCCGGGGTGTTCATCATGAAACAGTTCTTCGACTCGGTGCCGATCTCCATCGAGGAGGCGGCCCGGATGGATGGCGCGAGCATTTTCCGGACGTTCTGGTCGGTGGTCCTGCCGATGGCCAAACCCGCGCTCATCACCCTCACCATCTTGTCCTTCCAGGGCTCGTGGAACGAGTTCACCCACTTCCTCGTCGTCACCCGGGGCACTCCCGAGCACCAGACCCTCGTCACCGGCCTGGCCTCGCTGACCAGCGGTCAGCTCGGCTCTGGCACGCAGTACCCGCTCAAGCTCGGCGCCGCCCTCCTGACGACCATCCCGGTGGCCGTGCTGTTCTTCGCCCTCCAGCGCTACTTCATCCGCGGCGCCAACGATGGCGGGGTCAAAGGCTGAGGGGCCGGGCCGCGCCGTAGGCCCCATGCGGGTCCCCGCACGGGCGACGACCGCGCGCACGGGCTCTGCTCAGGTTGCGTCCAGCCCCGCCGATGGAGCCGACATCAGCCTCACCATCGACGACGCAAGGACCTAGCATGCCGGGAATCACATAGACCGTGGCACGACGCATCTGGGCGATCTCGGTGATCGCGGTAGCCACCTGTGTGGCGGTGACAGGCGTTGCCATCCAGGCCGATTCCACGCTCACGGCTGTCTCCGAGCGCGCTCAGCAGGCCCAACAGTCGACCTCGATCCTCCACGCTCTCGACACCAGGTCGAGTGAGCTGAAGGTCGACGGACTGAAGGCGGCCCTGGCCCCTAACCCGGCGACCCTCAAGGCAGACGTCGTCGACGACACGGCCCAGGCGACCAAGCTGACCGCCGACCTGCGTGACATCGCCGCACTGGACCCCACCGGGGCCCAGCAGGCCAGGGTCAAGGTCATCACTGCCGGCTTCACGACGTACGAGGCCAGCATCACTGCCTTCGTCGACCGCGCAGCCCGTAGTGCCGATCACGGCCGGTCGACCTCCGGTGACGTGCAGGCGGCCAACGACGTCCTCGACGAGGTGCTGAGCAAGCAGATCGATGCCTACACCGCTGATGCGGCCGCCCAGGTGGCGCTGCTGAAGGCGACCAACAAGGCCACGACTACCACCGTGATCGTTGTCATCGCGTGCGGTCTGAGTCTCCTTCTGGGGCTCTCGTTCGTGATCATCCGCAGCCTCGTCCGGCCGCTGACGGCGTGCATCGCGATGGTGCAGGACTTCGCTGGCGGTGACCTGACCCGACGGCTGCCCGAGACGTCGACCGGCAACATCGGCGACCTGGAGAAGGCGCTGAACCGGTCGATGAACGCGGTCAACGACATCATCGTGTCGGTTGCGGACTCCGCCGGGTCGGTGGCCTCGGCTTCCGAGGAGCTCTCCGCCTCGGCCCAGCAGATGACCGCCGGTGCCGAGGAGACCTCGGTGCAGGCCGACGTCGTCGCGAGCGCCGCGGGCGAGGTCTCGCGCAACGTCCAGACCGTGGCCGCGGGCGCGGACGAGATGAACGGGGCGATCCGTGAGATCGCGCACTCGGCCAACGAGGCCGCCAAGGTGGCAGCCGACGCAGTCAGCATGGTCAGCTCCACCAACCAGACGGTGGCCAAGCTCGGCACGTCGAGCCAGGAGATCGGCGCCGTGGTCAAGGTGATCACGGCGATCGCGCAGCAGACCAACCTGCTCGCCCTCAACGCCACCATCGAGGCCGCCCGCGCCGGCGAGGCAGGCAAGGGCTTTGCCGTCGTCGCCAACGAGGTCAAGGAGCTGGCCCGGGAGACCGCGCGAGCGACCGAGGACATCGCTGCGCGGGTGGAGGCTATCCAGGCCAACACGAGCGGGGCGGTCGCGGCGATCGGTGAGATCGCTGCGATCATCACCTCGATCAACGACTACCAGCTCACCATCGCCTCGGCCGTCGAGGAGCAGACCGCCACGACGAACGAGATGTCACGCAACGTCGCCGAGGCCGCCACCGGCTCCAACGAGATCACTGCCAACATCGCCGGCGTCTCCTCCGCTGCAAGCGCGACCACCCACGCCCTGTCGCAGACCCGGGCCGTGGTGAACGATCTGGCCCGCATGACCGCAGACCTGCGTCAGGGGATCAGCCGGTTCACGACCGCCTAGGCAGGCCCGAACATCAGCGTGTCGACGGCTTGATGTTCCGGTCCTGACGCTCCCCTACCGAGCGGTACAGGGCGACGCACTCCAGAATGGGGGGATGAACGGTCTCGCGCCCGTCACCCGCACGGTCCTCGACGCCATGGTGACGACACCGGTGACGCACCCGCCCGACACGACGGTCCTCGAGGCGACGGCCGCGTTGGAGAACCCGCACCGGCACCTGGTGCTGGTCGTCGACGACGGTCGCCTGCTCGCCACCCTCGACCGGCAGGACCTGTTGGGGGTGGCCCCCTGCCTCGACCCCGCCCTCGCGGTGGCCAGGCTCTCCGGTCACACGGCCCGTGCGGACGACGATCTCGCCACAGTGCACGCCGCGATGGTGGTGGCGCACGAGCGACGACGCGCGGTCGTCGACGACCAGGGCCGGCTGCTCGGGCTGCTCTGTCTCAAGAGAGATGGTTCGGGGTTCTGCACGGACGAGGGCGTGCGGGCACGGTCGCTGGCGCGGGGTCATAGGACCCAGGTGCCGGCACCTGGGCTGCCGTCCGTCCCGCGACCGCGCGCCGGCGTCTGAGGGTCGTCAGCGCCCGGGCGCGGTTGTGCCGCTGCACCACGATGAACGGCAGGTTGACCCCGACGCCGTAGCCGACCAGCAGCACCAAAGCGAGCGGCGGGTTCCACAGCAGGAGGATGGGTCCTGCGCCCAGTGCCCACCAGTGGGCGAGCTCGGCCCGACGGGTCTCGCGCACGAAGAGCTCAAGCCCGGGGTCGTCGTGGCTGGTCAGGTGGCGCTTGCTGATGCCGCCCGGGAAGACGTCTCCCGCCTCGGGCAAGATGTCCTTCCACCGGTCGACGGCGATACCACCGACCGTCGGCCTCGAAGGCCGCGAGGAGCAGCAGCCCTCGGTCCTGCGCGAGCCGCTCCTCGCTCAGACGGTAGGCGAGGTAGCCGGTGCCCGCGTGGAGGACACCCCAGGCCACGACGTCCACCGCGAAGGTCGCCTTCCGCGACATGACCCGGCGCAGCACTCAGTGTCCCCCCCGTCCGGGTGGCGATACCGCGATGCGGCGACCGCGCCACGTCACCTCGCGGCGCACGGTGGTGAGCAGGGCGGAGCGGGCGAAGATCAGGGTGAAGGCGAGCAGCGGTACAGGGAAGAGGGCCCAGGTCCACCACCCGAAGGTCCCGACCCGTCGCAGCAGCGACTGCAGCTGCAGGGCCACGGCGAGCCACGCGACGACGTACGGGGTTACCGCTCCCGCGGACGGCGGACCTGCACCGGTGAGGGGCGACAGCAGCAGCAGGGCGGCTCCGACGGTAACGGCCCAGTGGCTGGCCACCCAGGCCCCGGCCCCGAGGGCCGACCACCGGTTGGCCGTTCCGGCCCCGGACGCGATGTTCTTGCTCCATCCCTCGACCAGCTGCCGGGGGCCGCCGGGATACATGCGCATAGCTATACCGCGTCCGCCCAGGAAGCAGCGCACGCTCGACCCAGCGCGGGCGTAGGCCGCTGCGAGCGAGGCGTCGTCGAGGATCTCGGCCCGCACCGCGGTGTGGCCCCCCGCCCGCTCGTAGTCGGCCACCGAGGTGAGCAGGACCGGACCGTAGGCCATCGGCGGGTCGGGACGCCAGCGCGAGAAGCTGCCACTGGCCAGCACCCCGACGACGTTGAAGTAGGCCGACAGCTGCTCGTAGGCGCGGACCACGTGGTGGTGCGGCTGCACCGAGACGAGCCCGCCGTGCCGGGTGAGCAGCGCGAGCAGGCCGTCGAGGGCGTCGGGCGCGAGCACCGTGTCGGCGTCGAGGAAGAGCAGGGTCGACCCGCTGGCGACCGAGGCACCACGGTGGCAGGCCCAGGCCTTCCCGGTCCAGCCCGGGGCGGGACGGCCCGCCTCGAGCACCGTGACCCGGGCCGCCCGGGCGAGCTCGACGGTGCCGTCGTCGGAGCCGTCGTCGACGACGAGGACCTCCCGTGGAGGGTTCCGCAAGACCTGCAGGGACGCGAGGAGCAGAGGCAGGGTCGACACCTCGTTGCGGGCCGGGACGACGACGGACACAGTCCCGGCGAGGCGTCGTACGGCGTCCCGCTCGTCTCCCGCGGCCACCCCCACGTCCCTGGGGACGGCCCGGGCGTCGCCCACCAGCAGGTGGGCGGCGAGCCCGGCGGCAAGGAGGACGACCAGCAGGAGCAGGGCGCTCATACCGGTGGAGCGGCGGGCGGGGTCTCCGGAGTGGGCGGGTCGGGTGCGACGGGCGTGACCCGCAGGGGCATGCCCCCGTGCGGGTGCACGGCAACCAGGGTCTCGGCGCCGGGTCGCGACCAGCCGGGGGGAGTGTTGACGCGGTAGCCGGCGAGCAGCTCGCTGAGCACGACCGTCATCTCGCCGAGGGCGAACTCGCGCCCGATGCACAGGCGCGGGCCGAGCCCGAAAGGCAGGTAGTCGGACCGGGCCCGGGTGGTCTCGCCCTGCAGGAAGCGCTCGGGGCGGAACTGCTTGGCCTGCGGCCACGACTGCTCGCGACGGTGCAGCAGCCAGGGGCTGATGATCACGGTGGTGTCAGCGGGGACCGGGAGGCCCCCGATGACGTCGGGCTCCGACGAGCGGCGCGAGACCACCCAGGCCGGGGGGAAGAGACGCAGCGACTCGTCGACGACGGCGCGGGTCCACGGCAGGTCGGCAGCCGCACCCACCAGCGACGTCGCGGCACCCCGCGCCCGCACCTCCGCGCGAAGCCGGTCCTGGGACGGCTGGTCCTCGGCGAGCAGCATGAAGGTCCACGACAGGGCCGCGGCGACGGTCTCGTGGCCGGCCACCACCATGGTCACCAGCTCGTCACGGATCTCCCTGTCGCTGAGGCCGCCGTCGAGCAGCAGCCCGAGCAGGTCGTTGCCGTGCGAGCCCGGCGACCCCGGCGACCCCGGCGAGCCCTGTCGTCGGCGGCAGTCGATGAGATCGTGGCTGAGGGCGTCGAGCTTGCGACCCGTCGCCCGCAACCGCAGGTTCATCGGCGTGGGCAGCCACGGCGGCACGGGCACGATGGAGCGCCCGAGGGCGACGATGAGCTTCGCCGCCTTGCTGGTGGCGTCGAGCAGGTCGTGGGCGCGGTCCGAGAGATCGGCGGAGAAGAGGGTGCGACCGACCACGTCGAGCGCGATCCGCATGGAGATCTGTGCCAGGTCGACGACCCGTCCTTCCGGGGGCAGGTGCGACCATGTGGTGGCGGCAGCGCGAGCAGCGCCCTGCACCTGCCGGGTGGCCTCGTCGAGACGTTGGTGGTGGAAGGCAGGGGCGGCCACCCGCCGGTGCTCGATCCAGCTGGGGTCGCTCGAGGCGAGCAGTCCCGGGCCGGTGACGCGGCCCAGCGCGGCGTACTGGACCGTCTCCTTGCCCCAGTGCCGGGCCCGGGTCTGCAGCACGTGGCGGACGTCCGCGGGGTCGTTGAGCAGGAGCACGGGCGGCCCGGGCACCGGGTAGGCGGCGATGTCGCCGTACTGCCGCTGGGTCGAGGCGAGGAAGGCGAGGGGGTCGGCGCGCACGGTCGTGAAGGCACGCATCATGTCGCGCGGGGTCGGGCCGTCGACCCCGATGTCGGTGGGCTTGCGGGAGCTCTGCCGGGTCACCGTGGTCATGCGTGCACCGCCTGGTCGGGCTGGTTGCGCACCGGGCCCGCCGGGGGCAGCGGCGTCGGTAAGGGGCCGGTGGACGTGTCGCCCCGGATCGCCTTGATGAGGATCTCGGCGCTGATCAGGCACATCGGCAGGCCGATGCCCGGCAGCGTGCTGTGCCCGGCGTAGTAGAGCCCGGCGACCTTGCGCGAGACGTTGCGCCCACGCAGGAACGCACTCTGCCGGGCGGTGTGGCCGAGGCCGAGGGCGCCGCCGGACCAGGCGTTGACGTCGGTGACGAAGTCGGCCGGGCCGATGGTACGGCGCACGACGACGCGTTCGGCGAGGTCGGGGATGCCTGCCCAGGAAGCGATCTGCGCAATGGCGGCGTCGGCGATCGCCTCGATCCGCGGGTCGCCTCCGCCGTCCACTCCGCCGGACCCCAGCCGGGGGTCGGCCGGCACCGGGACCAGGACGAAGAGGTTCTCGGTGCCCGGGGGAGCGACGGTGGTGTCGGTCGCCGACGGCCGGCAGACGTAGAGCGACGCGGGGTCGGGCACCCGTGACGGCGACCCGAGCACGGCGTCGAAGTTGGCCGACCAGTCCCTGGTGAAGAACAGCGAGTGGTGCTCCAGTGCGGGCAGTGACCCGCGCACACCGAGGAGCACGAGGACCGCGCCCGGACCGGAGTCCTTGCGGCGCCACCACTTCTCGGGGTAGGTGCGCAGCGCAGACGGCAGCAGCCGGGTCTCGATGTGGTGCAGGTCGGCGGCGCCGACGACGAGGTCGGCCTCGACGGTCCGCTCGCTCCCGGCAGGGTCGGTCGGGTCGGTGGGGTCAGTGGTGGCGCGGACGCGCACCGAGGTGACCCGCGCCGTACGGCGGTCTCCGGCGAGCGAGCGAGGTCGGCGCCTTGTCGGGGTGGTCGGGGTCGTCGGCGAGGTCGCGACGGGCTCGGTGACGATCTGGGTCACCGTCGTGCCGGTGCGCACGCGTACGCCTTCCGCCTCCGCGAGACGGGTCAGCGATACGACGACCTCCGTCAGCCCGCCCCGGGGGTACAGCACGCCGTCGTCGAGATCGAGGTGGCTCATCAGGTGGTACATGCTCGGCGCCCGGTCGGGTGAGGTGCCGAGGAAGACGGCGGGGTATCCCAGCACCTGGGCCAGCCGGTGGTCGTGGAACGACCGCGCGATGTGGCGGTCGAGCGGCCGCACCAGCAGGCCGACCAGACGTGCGGCGTTGCGCAGCACGTCGGGCCGCAGAAGGGGGAGCAGCGACTGGTACGTCGTGTAGAGGAACCGGGCGACCGCGAGGTCGTAGACCTCCTTCGCGGAGCTGAGGTAGGCGTCGAGACGGGCGCCGGCACCGGGCTCGAGCTCCTCGAAGAGCGCGATCGCGTCGGCCCGGTCGGAACGCACGTCGACCGGCTCGGCCGTGTCCTCGTAGAAGACACGGTAGGCGGGGTCGAGGCGCACGAGGTCGAGCTGCTCGGCGGCGCTCGTTCCGACCAGCTCGTAGAAGTGCTCGAACACCTGCGGCATGAGGTACCACGACGGGCCGGTGTCGAAGCGGAAACCGTCGTGGCTCCACGTGCCGGCGCGGCCACCCAGGGCAGCGTTCTTCTCCAGCACCTCGACGTCGTAGCCCTCACGGGCGAGGAGGATCGAGGAGGCCAGTCCGGCCACCCCACCGCCGATGACGACGGCGCGTCCGGTGCTCATGACTGCTTCTTTCGGGCTGCGCTGGTGATCCGGGCTGCACTGGTGATCCGGGCGGCTCTGGTGTTCGGGGCGCGGTGGGTGCCTTGGAGGTCTCGGGCGATCACCGTCAGGGCGATGCGCGCCTTGGCGGGTCCGGGCACCCGGACGCGGGTCGCCCGGATGGTGGCCGTGGGCGTGGCCCGCAGCCGGGCGGCCAGCTCGGTGAAGAGAGCCTGGGCGGCCACGACGGCGCGACGGCTGTCGGCGGGGAGGTGGCGTGCGGCCACGGCAGCCGCGGCGAGGTCACCGTCGATGTCGTCGAGGATACGGTGCTTGTCGGCCTCGGTGAGGTGATCGGGATCGACGCCGGGGAAGTAGGCCCGACCACGGGCGTCGACGTCGTCGGCGAGGTCGCGCAGGAAGTTGACCTTCTGGAAGGCGGCACCGAGCCGCCGCGCACCCGGGGCGAGGTCGTCGTACGCGTCGGGGGTGTCAGCCACGAAGATGCGCAGACACATCAGGCCCACCACCTCGGCCGAGCCGTAGACGTAGCGCTCGAAGCTGAGGGCGTCGTGGTCGTGCACGCTGAGGTCGGCCCGCATCGAGGCGAAGAACGGGGTGGCGAGATCGGCGCCGATGCCGCACGCGCGGGCGGTCGAGGCGAAGGCATGGACGACGAGGTTGCTGCTGTAGCCGTCACTCATCGCCTCGACCGTCTCCTGCTCGAGGCGGTCGAGGAGCACCCCGGCCCGGACCGGGTCGTGAACTCCGAGGGGTCCGTCGACGATCTCGTCGGCCAGCCGGACCAGAGCATAGACGTTGTGCACCCGCTGCCGCGTCGGCTGGCGCAGCAAGCGGCAGGCGAGCCCGAAGGACGACGAGTAGTGCGTGATCACCGTGACCGCGGCCGCGTCGGCCACGCGGTCGTACAGTTCGGTGTCGTCGGCCACGAGACCTCCGAGTCGGCTGATGCGGGGCGACCCCGGTGGTCCGGGGTCACCCGATGTTGTCACGCCATGACTCGCCAGTCTCGGGTGACCGACTAAAGTCACGTCGGTGTCCGGGCCCCTGCTGAGCCGCCGCCACCATCTTGGCACCGGGGTCCTCCTCGTGCTCGTCGGTGGTTTCCTCGGCACCCTCGGGCGCTACGGCGTCGAGTCGCTCCTGCCTGCGGGGGACGGGTGGCCCTGGGGAACCCTGACGGCCAACGTCACCGGCGCGTTCGCCCTGGGGGCCCTGCTCGAGACCCTCGCCCAGCGCGGGGTGGAGTCACGCGTCGGCCGGCGGGTCAGGCTCTTCGCCGGCACCGGCGTCCTCGGGGGCTACACCACCTACAGCACGTATGCCGTCGAGACGGACCGGCTGCTGGCCGGCGGGCAAGACTTCCTCGCCATGGCGTACGTCGTGCTCACCCTCCTTGCGGGTCTCGGTGCGGCGGCCGTCGGGGTGTGGCTCGCGGCGGGACGGCGCCTCGTGGCCGAGGGGCAGGAGCCGGTCGACCCTGACAGTAACAGGGGTGGCGGCAGCGACGGGCGCGACGGCCGCGACGGGCGCGACGGGCGCGACGGGCGCGACGGCGAGGGCCGCTGATGGTGCTTGCCCTGCTCATCGGGGTCGGGGGAGGTGCCGGTGCGGCAGCTCGTTTCCTGGTTGACGACCTGGTCACGAGACGCCGCGCCGGTTCCAGGCGCAGAGGTCCGCTGGGTGCGCTCCCGTGGGCGACCATCATCATCAACGTCAGCGGGTCGTTCCTCCTGGGACTCCTGACCGGTCTTACTGCTGCTCACCTGCTGAGCGCCGACCTCGCGGCGGTCACCGGCACCGGCTTCTGCGGCGGGTACACGACCTTCAGCACGGCCACGGTCGAGACCCTCCGGCTGGCGCGACGTCGGGAGGCGTCCCTGGCCGTGGTCAACGCCCTCGGGACGACGACGGCAGCACTCGTCGCAGCCGGTGTCGGGTGGTGGCTCGGTGCGACACTCGGGTCCTGACCCGTGAGCCGAGGCCCGACCCCGTTCGCCCCCAGGTGCCTGCGCAGCCGGGGACGCAGCCGACCTCAGCGACTCCCCGTACACTCCGCCTGTGGACGGGCGGCGTCAGGCGGTCGACAGCGGCTGGATGTGCACGCGCGCGCCGCCGAGATTGTCCCTCTCGAGCTCGAGGTCGTGGCGGGTCTGCCGGTCGAGCTCGAACCGGTCGGTGGTGGCGGGATGTCGGCCCAGACGCACAGCGGCGTCCACGGTGATCCGGCGCTGCCATGAACGATCTCGCTCATCCGCTGCAGAGGCACGGCGGGGCGCGC